>Ga0315903_10010234_pt1 | contig 11221 bp, 7 predicted proteins | sample LakEriMetagenome_7_FD_203524 | JGI IMG/M metagenome (GOLD analysis project Ga0315903, IMG submission 203524) | Freshwater fungal communities from buoy surface, Lake Erie, Ohio, United States - Buoy 2 MA119 | ecosystem: Environmental > Aquatic > Freshwater > Lake | place: USA: Lake Erie, Ohio... | reverse complement strand
TGCACCGGTGCAACTTCTACGATTACTATTTCCGGATTGCCAACAGCGTATCCCGCTTCGGCCATTTCTATGTTGATGAACATGACTCATGGATACGTGGGCGATTTGGCAATTTTTCTAATCAGTCCGCAAGGAAATATTTTAGGACTATGTGACCGCACCGGGAATACCAATAATAGTGGAGATAATTTAACCAATACTCAATTTACAGATTTTGCTGCTAATGTCATGCCAACTACAGGCGCTCCTTACACTGGTCAATATTTACCTTGGAGCCCGGTGTTTACTTCATGTTTAACTTCCACAAATACATCATTTGCATCACTTGGCACTAATGGCTTTATTAACCCCAATGGCACATGGACTTTGCGTGTGTTTGACAGAGCCGGAAGCAATGGTGGGACGTTACTCAATTGGCGATTGAACTTTGCCGAAGTAACCGGCTGTGTCGCTTTTTCAAATCCAATTGTAGTGAATACTGCGGCTTTCCCTACTGTATTTAATGTGACCGGAGGTGGCAGTGTTTGTTCGTCAGGCACCGGATTGTCAGTTACACTTTCGGGTTCGCAAACTGGAGTTAACTACCAATTAATAAGAAATGGCGCTAACCATAATACTCCAATAGCCGGCACAGGGAACGCTCTGGTTTTTTCGGGATTGTTGCAAGATGGCACATACACTATTGAAGGAACCAATGCGCTTGGTTGTTCATCAACAATGAATGGCTCAGCATTTATTTTGATAAATGTGTCCCAAACTTGGTATCAAGATTTAGATGGTGATGGTTTTGGAAACACTTCGGTTTCTCTTCAAGATTGCGCCCCACCAACCGGTTATGTGGGCAACAATACTGATTGCAATGATAATAATGTGAACATAAACCCAAGCACGTTTTGGTATTTAGATGCAGATGGTGATTTGTATTACACCGGCTCGCCTGTTCAACAATGTGTAAGCCCAGGATTAGGTTACACCACCACTATTATTACCGGAGGAGATTGTAACGATAGCAATGCGGCTATTCATCCCACCGCCACTGAAACTTGCAACGGATTAGACGACAACTGCAACAATCAAATTGATGAAGGTTTGACCCTCACTTATTATCAAGATAGTGATGGAGATACCTACGGAAATCCAAGTGTTAGTGTACAATCTTGCGCAGCACTTACCGGCTATGTATTGAATAATTTAGATTGTGATGATACTAATGCAGCCGTTAATCCGAATTCGGTTTGGTATTTAGATGCAGATGGCGATTTGTATTACACCGGAAATGCGGTTACACAATGCCAAAGCCCGGGCAATGGCTACACCATTACGGTTACAGGCGGAGGTGATTGTAACGACAATAATGCTGCAGTTCATCCAACAGCTACTGAGATTTGCAATGGGATTGACGATAACTGTAACAACCAAACTGACGAAGGTTTGACAACTACGTTCTATCAAGATAATGATGGTGATACGTTTGGCAATCCTTCCGTTACCATTCAAGCTTGCGCTGCGCCAAATGGTTATGTTGCCAATAGTTTAGATTGTGATGACACTAATCCAAGCATTAACCCTAGTTCAGTTTGGTATCTTGATGCAGATGGAGATTTTTATTACATCGGCAACAGTGTAACGCAATGTCAAAGTCCGGGAGCAGGCTACACAACTTCTGTTTTGGGTGGTGGCGATTGCAACGATGCTAATCCTGCTATAAACCCCGGTGCAAGTGAAATTTGCAATGGAATAGATGACAATTGCAATAATCAAGTAGATGAAGGAGTTAAATTGACATTTTACTTGGATGCGGATAACGACACTTACGGCAACTCGTCAGTGAGCGTGCAAGATTGTGTTGCTCCACAAGGTTATGTAGTTGACAACACCGATTGCGATGACAATAATCCAAACATTAATCCAAGCAGCGTAGAAATATTAGGCAATGGCATTGATGATGATTGTAATATACAAACCAGCGATTTGGTGAGCATTAAAGATGACATAGCAATGCTGAGTCAAGTTAAAATTTATCCAAATCCATTAGGAGGTGAAAATTTGAATATAGAGATGTCAAAAGTTATTGATCCAGTAGTTCTTCATATTTATGACGTAGCTGGCCGATTGGTGTTCGAGGAGTTTTTAAATGCCGAAAGAACACAACTTGAGTTGTCTGATTTATCGAGAGGGGTTTATGTGTTGGAGCTTGGTCTAAACTCATCTGTCTACAGGCAACGTCTTATTCTGCAGTAAACCATTTAATTGTAACTAAGAGCCGGCAAAAACTATCGGCTCTTTTTATTTGTTATCATTGCTCAAAATATAGTCAATGACACCTGAACAAAAATCAACGTCTAAACTTATTCGTCAAGTCGGTACACTGGAAGGTATTTCATATTTGTTTTTGCTTTTTATAGCTATGCCACTAAAGTATTTTGCCGATCAGCCCTTGGCAGTGAAATACACCGGATGGGCGCATGGTGTGTTGTTTGTGGCCTATATGTACATGATTTTGCAAGGGTTTTTAAAACTCGACTGGAGCATCGTCAAAATGGCGCGAGCATTCATCGCTTCGTTGTTACCATTCGGCACAATTTGGTTGGATAGAAAACTAAAAGAAGAAGAATCGCTTTAAGACATTTTATCACTTACCCGAAAGATAAATAAATCTAATGTGCTAGTTTTGAGTTTATGAAACATTCGATTACACTATTTATAAGTTTGCTTTTTGCTTTTTACAGTCAAGCACAACAGCCCGATGCTGAAGGTAGTTTGGTGAAATGGATGAGCCTAGAGGAAGCCATGAAAAAAGTGGAAACTGCACCTCGTCCGGTTTTAATTGATTTCTATACGGATTGGTGCGGTTGGTGCAAACGCATGATGCAAACCACTTATGCTAACCCCGGTTTGGCACAATACATTAATAATAATTTTTATGCCGTAAAATTTGATGCTGAAGGGAAAGACACCATCACTTATTTAGGCCAAAAGTATGCCCCAACTGGCACAGCTCCACGCTCTACGCATGCACTAGCAGCAAAGTTGTTGCAAAATAAACTGATGTACCCCACTACATTGTTTTTGAACAATTTTGAGAAAGAAAAAAACGAGTTTCGTTACAGCATGTTGGCTGGAGGTTATTTGGATGAAAAGAAAATAGAGCCCATGTTGGTTTTTATGCTTGAAAATGCTTTTCGCAATGCATCTTTTGATGATTTTAATGCACAATTTCAAATAGCTTTTTTAGACACATTGGCAGAGAAAAAGTATAAGAAATTGAATTGGCTCTCTCCGGTAGAAGCATTTAAAACCCCCTCCACAAAAAAGAAGAAAACAATCGTTTTGATTGGTACAGACTGGTGTAATACTTGCAAAATTCAACAACGCTCTTCGTTTATCAACGACACTGCCTCAGTTTATATCAATGAGCATTTTGATTTGGTTCATTTTAACCCCGAGTTAAAAGAAGATATTACGTTTAAAGGCCAAGTGTTTAAAAACGCGCAGCAAGGCAGTTTCCCATTTCATCAGTTAAGCTTGGCTCTAACCAACAATAATTTTGTATTGCCCACTACGGTTATTCTTGATGAAGATATGAACCCCATTGATGCGGTACCCTATTTTATGACTCAAACTTTTTTGGGCGATGTGGCGAGATATTATGGCGCCAACATTCACAAAACGAAATCATGGAACGATTTCCAAAAAGCCAAGCAGAAGCCATGAGGAAAATTCTGATGTTATTGCCTGTCTTTTTCGCATGTATACAATTGCTTGCTCAAGCAGATAGTAGTGTTGTACTTAAACCGATGAAGGCATTAAGTAAAGCAGATTCTGTATATTTAGCTAAGCTGAACAGCAGCGGAAATTTAATGATAGGAGGAGGAATAGGGATGATGGGTGCGAGCGGATTTTTGATTTATCAGGGGTATAAAGTATATAACGACCGAGGGCCAACTCCCAATGCGGCTACCACTCAGCGAAATAAGCGACAAGGCACAATTTATTTGGCAGCCGGAGGTGTAGCTGCACTAGGAGGAGTAATTTTAGTGGCCTTGGGAGCATCCAATAAAGTGACGTTTAAACGCAAACAAAAATTGATGAGTTTGCAAAGTGGTTTGCTAGATAGCGGCAGACTTGGGCTTGCCTTATATTTTTAAATACTTACATTTAACATGTACTAGAACAACCTCAGGATGCTATTTTACCATCTTGAAATTGATTAATTACTTGCTTATGAATCGTATTCTACTTCTTTTTTTCTTTTGTAGCTCTTTTATAGGTAATGCTCAGAACAATGTAGGCATTGGTACAAACATTCCCGACCCTAGTGCATTATTGCATCTTGATGCATCTAACAAAGGGTTATTAGTGCCAAGATTAACTACAGCAGAACGGCTGGCTATTGTGTCACCTGCCAATGGATTATTGGTGTATGACAATTCTATTAACTGTTTCTTTTATTTTACGTCTATAAATGGATGGACTTCACTATGTCAACTATCCGGTCCTCAAGGTGTAACCGGAGCATCGGGTACTCAAGGAGTAACCGGTCCAACGGGTGTTCAGGGTGTTCAAGGAATCACGGGTGAAACAGGACCACAAGGAATTCAAGGCATACAAGGTGTCACAGGAGCAACAGGTGCACAGGGCATTCAGGGTATAACTGGAACAACAGGCGCGCAAGGAATTCAAGGTATTACTGGTGAGACAGGACCACAAGGGATTCAAGGCATCACTGGAGCAACCGGTGCGCAGGGTATTCAAGGTATTACTGGTGAAACAGGATCACAGGGAATTCAAGGAATAACCGGAGCAACAGGTGCGCAAGGAATTCAGGGTATTACTGGTGAGACAGGACCACAAGGCATTCAAGGCATCACTGGAGCAACAGGTGCACAGGGTATTCAAGGCATTACGGGTGAAACAGGACCACAGGGAATTCAAGGTATTCAGGGCATCACCGGCTCAACAGGTGCGCAAGGTATTCAAGGTGTCACCGGCTCAACAGGTGCACAAGGTATCACTGGTCCAACCGGGCCTCTCGGTCCGGCAGGCGGAGATTTATCCGGAATTTATCCAAACCCAACAGTAGTTGGATTGCAGAATAATCCGGTTTCTAACGCATCTCCTCAAAATGGAAATGTATTAATGTGGGATGGCGTGCAATGGATTCCATCAGATACTCTCTCAACTTTCTGGAAATTGAAAGGAAACTCAGGCACCAATGCGGCAGTTAATTTTTTAGGTACAATAGATAATGTTGATTTAGTCTTCCGCACGAACAACATTGAAAAAATGCGTGTAAAGGACAATGGCTCTATTGGGATTAATCAGCCCAATCCGGCTCCAACTGCTATACTCGATATTCAAAGTACTACGAAAGGAGTATTGTTTCCTGCATTAAGCACTATCCAGCGGGATGCAATTGTAGGGCCTTCCGTTGGTTTGACAATTTATAATGCCACCTTGAATGTACATCAGTTTTGGAATGGTCTGTGTTGGGTAAATGTTGGTCAAACCGTATGTTCGTTTGACTATTCAATCTCGCTAACACACCCTTCTGATTGCTTGCTTCGAAGCAACTTTAATAGTGTAAATGATACGATTAACTTGAACTTAATCACCGGCACTTCATCTCCAGTTATTTTATCTGCTTCGGGTGTACCTGCAGGTATCTTGTTAAATTTTTCAAGCAATTATGTCACACCTACTCAACAGGTAACCATGACATTGACTGCCTTGCCAAGTGCGGCTTTAGGAACCTTTACCATTACCATTTTAGCCACTTCAGGTTCAACAGTAAAAACTGTCAACTACACTGTAACTATTTATGACTACAATCTTTCCTTGTCACCGTCATTTGCTACAGTAAATGAAATTGGACTAGCTCCAAGTACACTCACAGCTACGACAACAGTAAGCATTGGAAACCCCGGAGCTTGTGGCTCAACTTCTACTTCTGCACTTCTTTCTGTGAATGGAATTCCTAATGGAGTATCTGCCTCATTCGGCAATAGCAATTTGGCTATACCTGGCAGTACAACCTTGACATTTACTTCTTCTTCATGTGCAGTTCCTGGGGTTTACAATGTTCAGGTGGTAGCAAGTATAGGTAGCTTAACCACATCAACAACTTATGTACTTACTGTTGCCCCATCCGTCATCAATATTACTACGTCATCACAAAACGTAAACCTACATACATTAGCAGGACTTCCACCTTGTCCAATTGACTTAACGGTAAACATTTCAGCTGGTGTTACTATTGGCAGCTCATCCACAGCTCAACCTTCACTGAATACAGGTCCGTTTGCAAGTGGATCAAATATCACGATTAATAATAACGGAACAATCGCTGGCAGAGGAGGAAATGGTGGAGACCAAAGTGGCCATAACTTAACTAGTTGTCCAAACAAAGATGGTCAGCCTGGAGGCAATGCCGTTAACATCGGTTGCCAAGGAGTGATAGTCAATAACAATGGAGTGATTGGAGGTGGAGGTGGAGGCGGGGGTGCTGGCGCAGGTTTGAGTGGAGGAAATCCTTGTACTGCTTTCCGTGCCGGCTCAGGAGGAGGTGGTGGCGCTGGCTCTTTGCCCGGCAATGGAGGAAACAATGGAGCACCAAGTGGCTGTCAAGCCGGAGCAAATGGTACGCTATTGTTAGGTGGAGCGGGAGGAACGAATAATTGCCCGGTAAACTGCACAATTATATTTGTGAATTTTGGCCCATACCGCCCCGGAGCAGGAGGAAATGGCGGAAATCTAGGACAACCCGGAGCAAATGGTGGAGGACCGCAAGGCTTTTTAGGAAGCACAGGTGTTTGTACACCAGGAAGTGGTGCTGGTCCCGGTTGTGGATTAAAAACCAATGGCAATGTTTACACTTACAATGGTACACTGGCATTAGGACCTATATGTCCTTAAAAATACCTCCTTCACCACCTCAAAAAAATAGACTTTGTTACAATATCTAATATTGTTGTGAAATCATTTTTGAGTTTTACTCCTTTTGTTACTTTTGGCACAATTAGCAATCAATAACCCATATTATACCTATGTCAGAAAAAGCGATTATCACCTTAGACGGAAAGAACTATGAAATGCCGGTAATCACCGGAACTGAAAATGAAAAAGCCTTTGATATAGGTAAACTGCGCGGACAAAGCGGTTATGTTACCTTCGATGAAGGTTACAAAAACACTGGAGCTACTCAGAGTGCAATCACTTTTTTGGATGGTGAAAAAGGTATTCTTCGCTATCGTGGTTATGAAATCGAAGACTTAGCTTCTCGCGCTTCTTTCATCGAAGTGGCTTATTTATTGCTTTACGGTGAACTGCCAACGACAAGTCAATTGTCAGATTTTGAACATAGTTTAACTCAACATACTTTGGTGCACGAAAACTTGAAAAAAGTTTTTGATGTTTTCCCGACAGGCTCACATCCTATGGGTCAGTTGATGACGATGATTTCTGCCTTGTCATCCTTTTACCCGGACACACAAAACCCTAATACAAGCCCCGATGCTACTAACCTTACTATCATTCGCTTGTTAGCTAAAATGCCGACAATCTGCGCCATGATTATGAAAAAAGGCAAAGGTCATCCGGTGGTTTATCCGCAAAACCGTTATGACTACGTCACTAATTTCTTGAATATGTCTTTTGGCAATGTTACCGAAGAATATGTTCCGGATCCGGTAGTAGTTGCGGCTATGAACACTTTACTTATACTACATGCTGATCATGAGCAAAACTGCTCTACTTCAACTGTGCGTATTGTAGGTTCATCGCACGCTAACCTTTATGCTTCTATTGGAGCAGGTGTGGCAGCTCTTTGGGGAGCGCGCCATGGTGGTGCTAATCAAGAAGTGTTAGAAATGTTAGAACATATCCAAAACGTAGATAAAGGCGATGTGAAAAAAGCAGTAGCTGAGGCGAAGGATAAAAAACGTCTACTTTACGGCTTCGGTCACCGCGTTTACAAAAACTTTGACCCACGTGCAAAAATTATCAAAACAGCGTGTGACAATATCTTAGCTAAATTAGGTGTAAATGATCCACTTTTAGCTATCGCTAAAGAATTGGAAGAAACAGCATTGAACGATCCATACTTTATTGAGCGTAAGTTATATCCAAACGTAGATTTTTACTCCGGTATTATCTACAAAGCGCTTGGTTTCCCAACGCCAATGTTTACCGTGCTTTTTGCGCTTGGACGTTTGCCGGGATGGATTTCACAATGGAAAGAATTGCGTGAGCGCAATGAAGACATTGGTCGTCCGCGCCAAATCTACACCGGCCCCGCTCCACGTGCTTTCGTAAACATGAGCGACCGTAAGTAAGCATCAAAAGAATTTTTATAAAGCCACTCCAATGCGAGTGGCTTTATCATTTATCATATCATGATTTTTTTTGTAAACTTGTTAGGGTATTAAATTCAGCGTCATGGGAAAAATCTTCACTTTTATTTTTATCTTTTTATTTTCCATTCATCTGTTTGGGCAAAATAATGTTGGCATTGGTACTCCTAACCCGGATGCTTCGGCAGTGCTTGAACTGACGGCTAACAATAAAGGATTTTTGGTACCGCGAATGTCAGCTGCTGAGCGTTTGGCTATTCCCACTCCGGCAAATGCTCTTTTGGTGTTTGACACTGACAGTGCTTGTTTCTTTTACTTTGCTACGCAATGGGTTTCCTTATGCAAACTCTCAGGTCCGGTTGGTGCAACGGGTGCCACTGGTTTGCAAGGTATAGCAGGAGCTAATGGACTGAATGGCGCCACCGGTCCGACAGGGGCTACCGGATTAGATGGAGCAACAGGACCCACAGGGCCACTTGGCGCTGCGGGAGGCGATTTGAGTGGAAACTATCCTAACCCAACCGTGATTGCTTTGCAGGGCAATGCTGTTAGCTCAACAGCTCCAACTAACAACACTGTTTTAACCTGGAACGGTTCGGCTTGGACACCCAACGATGGCAATAATTTATTTTGGCGATTGATTGGTAATAGCTCCACTAACCCTGCTACAAATTTTGTGGGCACTACCGATAACAATGCGCTTGTTTTTAGAACCAATAATGCTGAACGGGCAAGAATTGCTGCGAACGGAAATTTTCGTATTGGCGATGCTAATTACCCAACTATCCTACCCAGCCAACCTGATGATGCGAGAACAAAGTTGAGCGCTACTAACGGATTTTCAGCATTCGGTGGGTTCAATAATGACCCCAATGTAAATGCCGCCCCTCCGGCTAGCGTTTGGATTGGAGGAGTGGGTACATTGACCATCGGCATAAATCGCTCGGCAGGAAGTAGTGGAGTTGATTTTTGGAATTCAACGGCACACAATCAAGTGGCGGCTAATCAAAATACGGATCGCGGTTTTTATTTCAGAAGGTATAACAATGCCGGAGCTGAGCAGTTACTTGGACGAATTGAAGGAGACGGTCGCTTTTACGGCACAAGTTTCACCAACGTAAGCGATGTGCGAATGAAAAAAGATTTCACGCCATATTCTGCAGTTCTTGAAAAGTTGATGGCCGTAAAATCCTATCAATACACTTTGCTTGACCAAAGTTTTGATGGACAAGGAAATTTAGTGTTTAGTGACGTGGCCACCGATAAAGACAATGGCTTTATTGCTCAAGATTTAGCCAAAGTTTTTCCTGAGTTAGTACATCAACCCAAAGATGAAAAGAAAGAATTATGGGGCATTGACTATGCAAAAATGACGGTAATTTTAACCAAAGCTATACAGGAGCAGCAGCTGCAAATCGAACAGCTAAAAACAGAATTAGAGCGCTTGAAAAAACAGTAAATTTTTTGATGCAACAGAACACTTAGCATAATTGTCTTATATTCGAAAAAAGAAAAAGTATGAAACACATCACCTCAACCCTATTTTTACTTTTAATCTTCACTTTTAGCCAAGCTCAAAACAACGTAGGCATTGGCACGAACACGCCCGACCCGAATGCACTTTTACATTTAGAATCCAACTCCAAAGGAATTTTAATCCCTAAGCTTGATGCTGCTGAGCGCATTGCATTGGGCGCAGCATTAAACGCAAGCAACAAAGGGCTTTTAGTTTTTGGACCCGACACCGATCAGTTTTGGTATTGGAATGGCACAATATGGATTCCATTTCCGGCTCCGGATAATGACCAACAAACACTCACATTTAATGCAGGAACAAATACCCTTTCTATCTCTAATGGCAATTCAATTGTATTGCCCAATTTTGTAGCTCCGACAGGTCCTACAGGCCCAACGGGTGTACAAGGATTACAAGGAAACGTAGGTGCTACGGGCGCCACAGGTGATCCGGGGCCTCAAGGAATTCAAGGTATACAAGGAAACACTGGGCCAATTGGCGCAACAGGCGCAACGGGCGTTACCGGACCCACAGGTTTTGGTAGTGACAATACGGCTTTTACATTTAACGCTGCGGGCAATGCCGCTATCACAGATGGTAGCGGGACATTAACAACTGCTCAACAAGCTTGGCTGGTAGGCGGGAATAACGCACCGGCTAGTAATAATCTTGGACAAGTCGGAAACGCACCATTGGTGTTTATCACCAACAATCAAAACCGCATGAGTGTAGAAGCGAATGGCGATATATTTGTTGACGGAAGTAAACCAATAGAAATCCGTAGATATTTTTGCAATGGATGTGATAATCCAAATAGAAATACGGGCGTTTCTTCGGTTATTTGGGTAGCAGTAATTGCTGGATTTTATCCAACCGCAAATTCTAATTCTGAGAGCACTCGTTCGAGGATGTATGAAAATGGTGGAACGTGGTGGTTTAAAGGAGACGCTGAAGGTGCGAACGGAGAAGATTGGAGTGTCGACATCATGTTTATTAAGCGTCAATTAGTGACAGACACTCGTCCTGCTTCACAAAACGGTGGTGGCACAGGGTTTTAAAACTTTCAGCATATTTATAGAAACAAAAAGGGGACGCTTTAAGGTCCCTTTTTTATGCTTGCGCTTTTAGTTTTTTCATTCGGCTGTATTCGCGGAAAGAAATCATCTTTTGTTTTTGTTCGTCCCACAAGTTGGCGTTTACCGTTTTGAGGCTTTGCCAAAAGCTGATGGTGTTGGTGTATTTTTCAAAAATTGGATTTTCTTTTTGGCAGCGCTCCAAGTTGTAATTTGGAATAGTAGGAGCTAAATGATGCAGATGATGATAGCCAATGTTTCCGGTTAGCCAATGCCCAATT
>Ga0315903_10010233_pt1 | contig 11222 bp, 9 predicted proteins | sample LakEriMetagenome_7_FD_203524 | JGI IMG/M metagenome (GOLD analysis project Ga0315903, IMG submission 203524) | Freshwater fungal communities from buoy surface, Lake Erie, Ohio, United States - Buoy 2 MA119 | ecosystem: Environmental > Aquatic > Freshwater > Lake | place: USA: Lake Erie, Ohio... | reverse complement strand
GCCGTCCGCCCGCCGCAAGTCCGTTCCGGCCCGCCGGCGCGGCGCCGCCAGGCGCTGAGCGCCTAGGCGCGAAGCGCGGCGCGCGTCCGGCGTTCCCGCGCGAGCAGCAGGAGCAGCGGTCCGCCGACGAGCACGAGCGACCAAAGGCCCACGAGCAGGGCCCAGAAGGTGCCGAGGGAGCAGAAGCACTGCTGCTTGCGGCGGAGGACGAGGTACCATGGCGTGGCGAGCGCCAGGCCCACCAGCGTGCCGGCGGTGGCCTGGGCGACGCGCCGCTCGATCAGGTCGGGCTTTCCCTTGGATCGGTGGGCCAGCAGGAGGGACAGGCCGATCCAGCTGGCGCCGAGGCCGAGCATCAGCCCTTGGAAGAGGGTGTTGCCGAGCACGGGTCCGACCTCCGCGTCGAGCCAGTAGGGAAGGTCCGCCAGGGCGAACACGGGCAGGGCGATCGCGAGCGAGAGGACGATCGCGCCGGTTGCCGCGCGACCCATCAGGCCGCTCGGCGAGGCGCCGGCCGACGCGTCGGGCGCGGGCAGGGCGAGGGCCGCCGCCTGGGCGAGGGCGGTCGGCACGGCCAGCCAAAGGAAGATTCGAAAGGGCCCGTCGAGCGTCCAATTGAGGTCCGCCGGCGAGGCGCCGCTGACCAGGGCTTGGCTTAGCTGGAGACCGAGGAGATGGACGCCGGTCAGGCTCGTCGCGAGGAGGAGAAAACGGACCGCTGGACTCATGGGGTCAGTTTGCCGAAGGCGGCGGATTGACGCAAGCCCGCGTTGCCCCTGGGCGCTTTTCGCTCAGGCCACCTCGAGGGTGAGCTGGACCTCGACGGCCGAGTTGAGCGGGAGCCCGTTGACGGACACCGCGGCGCGGGCGTGCCGGCCGGACTCGCCGAAGACCTCGAGGAGGAACTCGGAGCAGCCGTTGAGGACCTTCGGGCTGTCTGGGAAGCCGTCGACCCCGTTGACGAATCCCTGGACCATCACGACGCGGCGGACGGCGTCGAGCGATCCGAGCGCCGCGCGGGCGTTGGCCAGCGCGTTGAGGGCGCAAAGCCGGGCGCCCTCGGCGGCCGAGGGGATGTCGAGGTCGCGCCCGACCTTGCCCGCGTGCGTCACCTTGCCGTCGCGCATCGGCAGCGTGCCGGCAAGGACCAGCAGGTTGCCCGTGCGGACAGCCGGGACGTAGGCGCCGGCGGCGGCCGGAGGGGAGGGCAGGACGATGCCGAGCTCCCGGAGGCGGGCTTCCGCGGACATCGCCTCAGCGCGAGGGCAGGGCCGGGGCGGCCTTGGCCTTGTTCATGCCCTCGAAGAGCTCGGTCAGGAGCTCGCGGCTGCGGTTCTTGATGTCGCGCGTGAGAAGGGAGTCCGAGGTGCCCGCCGCGGCGCGCTCCGAGCGGTAGGTCTCGGCCATGACGGGCTGGCCGTTGCGGCGCACGGTGGCTTCGTCGCGCACCGTGACGGCGACGACGGCGGAGTAGCGCCCGAGACCGCGGTCGAAGCGGATGTCGATGATGAGCTGGGGCGCGCTGGCGTCCGGATTGATGCCGGGCAGCTCCCGGGGGGTCATGCCGGCGCGGCGGAGCTCGAGCTCGATCAGGTCGCGCAGCTCGGCGCGCAGGTCGCCGTCCTCGGGCCGGTTCTCCGAGGTCCTGACGTCGGTGAAGAAGTAGGAGATGGAGCGGAGCCGCCCGAAGCCCGGGTCGGATTCGGCGGGCTTGGGCAGGACGCGGGTCGGAGCCGGGGCGGCCGAGGGGGTCGGATCCTCGAAGCCTTGGGCTCGGAGGGAGGGGGCGCAGGCCAGGGCGAGGAGGGCGGCGAGAAGGCGCATGGCAACAGATTGGCCTCGGCCGGCCCGAGGGCAACGCGGACACCGCCGGCCCTTTCCTCCTCGCCCTCCCGCGGGTCCCTTCCCAAGATGGCATCGATGATTTCCCTCGGCGTTCCCCTCGTTCTGGCCACCACCTCCCGTGGCGCCGTTTGGTTCTACGAGCAGATGGACGGTCCCGGTCGCGCCATCGCCCTCATCCTCCTGATCTGCTCGTTCATCGGCTGGGGGGCCATGATCCAGAAATGGACCGACATGACGGAGCTTCGCCGCCGCAACCACGCCTTTGAGCGGCGCCTGCGCGACGAGTCCCTCATCACAGGCCTCAACTTCCCCCGCAGCGCCACGCTCTGCCCCTATGAGTTCCTCGTCGCCGAGGCCGCGACCGCCTACCAGCGACACAAGGGCAAGATGGTCTCGCGACAGGACATCGCGCTCTGCATGGGCCATGTCGAGAACGCCATCCAGCGCGGCATCTCCCGCAACCTTGTCCGCTACGAGGAGAAGATGGTCCTCCTCAGCTCGCTCGTCTCCGGCGGTCCCTTCCTCGGCCTGCTGGGAACCGTCTGGGGCATCATGATCACGTTCGCCGCCCTGACCGACAAGGCCACCATCTCCATGCTCGCCCCGGGTGTCTCCGGCGCGTTGGTCACCACCACCCTCGGCCTTCTCGTCGCCATCCCCGCGACCTTCGGGTACAATTACCTCCTGACCCAGGTGAAGATCACGACGACCGAGCTGGAGAATTTCGCCAGCTCCACCGCCGACCGCATCGAGCTCGAGCTCGAGGCGGAGGTTCGGCGCAACCTGGAATCCCGCCCGGCCGCGCCCGTCGCCCTCGCCCCGTCCCCCGCCGCGCCCTCGATTCCCGCCTCGCCGGCCGCCGCGCCCCAGGCCTCGCTCCCCACCGACATCATCCCCGGTTGGGAGGACGCTCGCTGAGCCATGGGCCGACGCAGCTTCAGCAGGCCCCACCGGCTCCACGCGATGACGGAGCTCAACGTCACGCCCATGCTGGACCTTTGCTTCTGCCTGCTGATCATCTTCATGATCTCGACCCCGGTCCTTGAGCAGACCACCCAGGTCAACCTGCCCAAGGCCGCCCAGGGCGCGGGGCGCCCGCCCGAGGCGAAGCAGCGCTACCTGGTGGTGTCCCTCGACGCCCGCGGGCAGCTGAGGCTCGCCGACAAGTCGGTGACGCTGCGCGAGCTCGAGGCGGAGTTCAGCCGCGTCGCCGCCCTTCCCGAGGCCGAGCAGCCCATCGTGCGCGTGCGGGGCGAGGCCACGGTGACCCTCCAGGGGCTGATGGACATCTTCTCGGCCGCCAAGTCCAAGGGCCTCTCCAAGGTGGCGATCGACACCGAGGTTCGCTAAGCCATGCCCGAGGGTTCGCGAGGCTGGGTCGGCTCGGTGGTCATCCACCTGGCCGTCGTCGCCGCCTTCGTGGCCGCCTCCTGGTGGGGTTCCCGCCAAGGCGAGTCCCTCGAGGCGGTCGACCCGCTCCTGGTCACGCTCAACGGCATCCCCGGACGCAAGCCTGGGGAGGTTGGGCGCAAGGAGGGCGTGGCCAAGGGCTCGGAGAAGGGCAGCCCCCTTTTCAAATACACGCCGCTTCCCCCTGAGAAGACCGTCACCCAGCCCCAGGCCCAACCCCGGGCGGCCGCTTCCGGTTCCGCCTCCTCGTCCTCGCGCGGTGCCACGACCTCCTCGACCAGCAACCGAGTCTCGCTCGACGAGTTCAACCGCGGCAGGGGCCAGGGGCGCTCCGCCGGCACCGCCAGCGGCGTTTCCGGCGTGTCGCTTGGCCGGGCAACGGGCACGGGTGACAACGGCGGCGACGGCGGAACAGCCAGCGCCCGTCAGCTCTATGCCGGCGAGGTTCTGGCGAGGTTTCGCGACGCCTGGGCCGAGGTGGTGGCGTCCGAGGGCGAGGATCTCGGCGACCTTCTCTGCGGTGTCAGGGTATCCATATCCGCATCCGGGCAGGTCAGCTTCAGCGCGTGGATTCGGCAGCCCGCCAGCGCCAAGGCATCCCAGCTGGTCCAGAAGGCAATTGGGCGAATCGGCAACTGCGGACCGCCCCCCGAAAACAAGGCGTTTACCATCGACTTCACTCGGGTGACGGCGGAGGGGGTCTGAGGACAGGGTTTTTCGCAGCCGACGCCAGTTGGAGCATGTCTCCACAAGCCAACCCGCGGGTTGTCGGGTAGGCGTCCATGCTCAGCTCACTTTTGAGGCTGCCGAGGTCTTGGTGCCAGTCGGTTGCGCGGGATTGCCGCCGCGTGGATAAAGCCTGCGCTGCTCATTCGTCATCCAAGCCAGCGGTAGGGCGACCTCAACATCCTCCACGCGCCGATTCCCGAGCCGTCGAGCTACGGGCTGTTTGCCGGCCTCGGCGCGCTCGCCCTCGCCGCCGCGCGCCGCCGCCGGCGGTCCTGACGTCGCCCTCAGCCCGCGCTTGCGTCCCAAGGCGCGCGCCGTTCCCCTCGCTGGGTGGAAATCACCGTCCTTGGCTGCGGGACCTCCCAGGGCGTGCCCCTGGTGGCCCATGACAATCCCGGGTGGGATCGGGGCGAGCCCCGCAACTGGCGCACGCGCTCCAGCATCCATGTCGTCCTCGAGGGGCACCACGTGCAGGTCGACTGCGGCCCGGATTTCCGCTCCCAGTGCCTGAGTTGCGGCATTCGCGAGGTCGACACCGTCATCCTGACCCACGGCCATGCCGACCACGTGCTCGGCATGGACGACCTTCGCCAGTTCTGCACCAACCGCGGGGGCGCCTCCATCCCGGTCTACTCGACCGACGAGGGCCTTGGGCGGATTCAGGCCATCTTCCCCTATGCATTGGGCAAGCCGGTGAGCAGCGGCTATGTCTCGCTGGATCCGCGCCTCATGCCGGCCGAGCTGACCTTGCCCGGGGGCGGCATCGTTCGCTCGACCCTGCTTCCCCACGGCGTCGATGTCCTCGGCCTGGTTTTCGAGGAGCCCTCCACCGGCGCCCGGCTGGCCTACTACACCGACTGCAAGCGCGTGCCGGCGGCGGCCCGCGAGCTGGCCATGGACGTCGATGTCGCGATTCTCGACGGCCTCCGCCCCGACTGGCACCCGACGCACATGACCGTCGCCGAGGCCTGCGAGGTGGCCGCCGCCATCCGCGCCAGGCAGGCCTACCTCACCCACATGACCTATCAGGTCGACTATGCGACCTATGCGCGCAGGCTGGCGTCCGAGCACCCGCGGGTCGGGTTGGCGCACGACGGGCTCATCCTTCGCCTTGGCGGGCGCGACGCCGGCTCACTTGGTCGCAGCTGAGCGCGCCTTCAGGTCTTCCTTTGTCGGCGGGGCGGGAGGCGTCTTGTCCGCGATCGGAATCTCCGCGACCAGGCGGAGGTCGGGGCGGGACGACTGGAGGGCGCCGACGGCCTGGGCGGTGACCTTGCTTTGTCCGACAAAGAGCGACCTCAGCGACCGGGACGACCCGAGCGACGCCAGGCCGGCGTCGGATAGCTGGGTCGAGCGCAGGGCCAGCCGCTCAAGGCGCGGAAGAGACGCCGCGGCCTTGGCGAGCGCGTCGCCCGCCTGGGTTTCGTTGAGGATCAGCACCGCGAGATTGGGGAATTTGGGCAGGTGGGCCGCGGCGGCGTCGGTGATTCTCGACCGGGAGAGGTCGAGCTCGGCCACCGCGGAGCCGTTCGCCGCCAGCTTGGCGAAGGCGGCGTCGTCGAAGCGGGCGGCCACGGCGTGCGCGGCCACGACCAGCCCGGCGTCGACCTCAAGCGCCCGGGGCAGGGCGGTCAGCCCGTCTTGCTCGGCCAGGCGCGCGGCCACCTTGCGCAGCTCGGCGTTGGGGCGAAACGACGCCGGCTTGGCGGGAGAAGGGCTCGCCGCCTCGGGCGCGGAGGGCTTGGCGGGCGCGGCGCCGGCGGCGGGAGCCACGCCGTCGATCCATGCCCGCAGCACATCGACCTGCTCCTTGCTCAGCATCGGCTTGGGGTCCGGGGGCATCGACTCGTCGTCCTCCCGGGGGAGTGACGAGCGGATGACGATCAGGCTCTCGGCCGACTTGCCCCAGACCAGGGCCGGCCCCTCGCTGCCCCCTTTTTCCAGGGCCGCAATCGAGTCCATGCGCAGCTTCCCCTTCTGCTTCTTCGCGTCGTGGCAGGCGGTGCAGTGCTCGGCCAGCAGGGGTTTGACCCGCGTCTCGTAGACATGCAGCCGGAGCTGCTCGGGGGTCATCGCGGACAGGTCCGCCCCCGCGGCCTCGGCCTGGGCGCTCCTCGCGCCGGAGGGTCGGGTGAGGAAGCCCTCGCCGTGGACGAGCTCGCCGCCCACGTGCCCGGCGGCGGCCACGGAGAGCGCGGCGGCCGCCTGCAGGGGCAGGCGGACGAGGAGGGCGGACTGCATGAGGCACCAGGCGACGGCCGACAGCGCGGCGCAGCCCACGCCGAGCCAAAGGTGGTCGTCGATGCCCTGTCCCTCGAAGCCGTTGTGGTGGGCGTGAAGGATGCCGAGCATGGCGGCCAGCCAGGTTCCCCCCGCCGCGAAATCCCCCATCACGACAAGGGCGCGCGAGGGGGTCTTTTCGCGGAGGACGATTTCCGCGAGCGGGATGAGGAGGAGCAGGGCCGCCGGGATGTGCAGGAGCACGAGGTGCCACTTGCCGACGACGGAGAGCGCGGCGGGGCCGCGGGTCGCTCCGTCGGGCGGCAGGAGCAGGGCCAGGGCGACCAGGAGGGCGGTCGCGGCGAGGGCAATCCAGGGGCGGAGACGGGCGGGAATCATGAGAGGAGGGCGCGCACGACCTTGCCGCGGGTGTCGGTCAGGCGGAAGTCACGCCCTTGGTAGCGGTAGACCAGCTTCTCGTGGTCGAGGCCCAGTTGGTGGAGGAGCGTCGCCTGGAGGTCGTGCACGTGCATCTTGCCGTCGACAATCTCGTAGCCGATCTCGTCGGTCCGGCCGTAGCTGAGCCCCGGACGGAAGCCGCCGCCGGCCACGATCATGGAGAAGGCGGCCGGGTGGTGGTCGCGCCCGAAGAAGGCGTTGTCGGCCCCGTTGCGGTTCTCCCACATCGGCGTGCGCCCGAACTCCCCCCCGATGACCACGAGGGTGTCGTCAAGCATGCCCCGCTCGCGCAGGTCGGCGATGAGGGCCGCGCAGGCCTTGTCCATGTAGCGCGTCTTGCCGGTGAACGCCTTGGCCAGGTCGGTGTGCGCCGCCTCGCCGTGCATGTCCCATCCCCAGTCGTAGAGCTGGATGAAGCGGACGCCCCGCTCGGCCATCCGGCGGGCGAGCAGCACGTTGTTGGCGAAGGATTCCTTGCCGGGCTCGGCGCCGTAGCGCGCGAGCGTGGCGGGGCTCTCCTGGGAGAGGTCGGTCGCCTCGGGAGCCGACATCTGCATGCGGAAGGCGAGCTCGTACTGGGCGATGCGGGTCAGCGTCTCCTGGTCGCCCATCTCGGCGTGCTCCGCGCGGTTGATCGCCCCGATGGCGTCGAGCGCCTGTCGGCGCAGGTCGCCCGTGACGCCGGCGGGGTTGGCGAGGTAGGGAATCGGGTTGCCCACCGTCTGGCACTGCGTGCCCTGGTAGACGGACGGGATGAAGCCCGACGACCAAAGGGCCTTGCCGCCGTCGGGCTTGGTTCCCCCCGAGAGCAGGACGATGAAGCCGGGCAGGTTGGCGTTCTCCGAGCCCAGCCCGTACATCACCCAGCTGCCGAGGGAGGGGCGTCCGGAGATCTGGAAGCCCGAGTGCACCAGCAGCTGGGCCGGCGCATGGTTGAACTGCTCCGTCCAGAGGCTGCGGATGAGCGTCAGCTCGTCGGCCACCTGCGCGAGGTTGGGGAGACGGTCGCTGAGCTCCATCCCGCAGCTTCCGTGCTTGGCGAAGGGGTAGAGCGGGCCGAGGAGCTTGGGCCGCCCCTTGATGAAGGCGAAGGTCTTGCCGGCGATGAAGGACTCGGGGCAGAGCTCGCCATGCAGCCGCATCAGGTCGGGCTTGGGGTCGAACAGCTCGAGTTGCGACGGGGCGCCCGCCAGGTGGATGTAGATGACGCGCTTGGCCTTGCCGCCGCGGGGCGCGGGCCGGGCCGACAAGTCGCCCGCCGACGGCTCGGCCGCGAGGGACTTGCCCGCGAGCATCGGCAGGGCGGCCGCACCCAGGCAGAGGCCGGCGTTGCGCATGAACTGCCGTCGCGTGACGAGGCGGAGGTGTTCCCGGACGGCCTCCTCGGCCAGGCGGTTGGGGTCGGAGGTTCGCATCTCAGTTTCGGTTCAGGGCGGTGTCGCTGTTGAGCAGGACGGTGGCGACCTGCCACCAGGAGGCCTCCTCGGGCGTCAGGCCGGCCTTGCGGGCGAGCTCGGGGTCGGCGGCGTACGCTTGGCGGGAGGCGAGGAGGAGCCCCGTCGCGGCGCGCATCGACTCGGGCCTGGGATCGGTTTCCCCGACGAGCGCGAAGCCGGCGCGGACCTTCGCGGCGTCGTCCCCGGGCTCCTGCAGCAGCCGGCGCCCGAAGCCCTTCTGGGCCTCGACGAGGATCTCCTCGTTGAGCGCCGTCAGGGCCTGCAGCGGGGAGTTGGTGTTGACCCGGCGCGTCGCGCAGGTGTCGCGGTCCGAGGCGTCGAAGATGGTGAGGATGGCGAAGGGTTCGAGCCGCTTCCAGAAGCCGTAGACGGAGCGGCGGAAGCGTCCGGCGTCGGTGGTCACCCTCACCTCGCTGGCGCCCGAGAACGCGTTGCGCAGGTAGCCTCCGGGCGAGGGCGGCACAAAGGGAGGGCCCTCCGTCTGCGCCGTGTTCAGCAGGCCGGCCAGGGCCAGGGACTGGTCGCGGACCATCTCGCCGCTCAGGCGCTTGCGGGGCGCGCGGCCCAGCAGGCGGTTCTTGGGGTCTCGTTCCCTGAGCTCGGCCGAGGCTTGGGATGTCTGGCGGTAGGTGGAGGACAGGGCCATCTCGCGGATGGCGCGCTTAGGGCTCCAGCCCCACTCGTGCATCAGGCGGTGCGCGAGGTGGTCGAGCAGCTCCGGGTGGCTGGGCTTCTCGCCCATGGTCCCGAAGTCCTCCGAGGTGAGGACGAGCCCTGTGCCGAAGAGCTCCTGCCAGAGGTAGTTCACCGCCACGCGGGCGGTCAGCGGGTTGTCCTTCGAGGCGATCCAGCGCGCGAAGCCGAGCCGGTCGCGGGGCTGGTCCTTCGGAAAGGGGTGGAGGGTGGCCGGCGTGAACGGCTCCGCGATGAGCTGGCCCGGGCTGTTCCAAGCCCCGCGCACGAGCAGGTGGGTCTGGCGGCGCTTGTCCTGCGGCAGGTCCATCATCACCGGCAGCCGCACGGTCGGGAGCTTCTCCAGCTGCTGCCGGAGCTTGGCCAAGGTGCCGAGCGGGGCGTTGGCGGCCGCGGCGGGCGAGTCGGTCGCCACCACCTTGAACACGGCGAGGTCCATGCCGGCGAAGCCCCGCTTGGCGTGGGCGTGGTGCAGCCGCACCCTGATTTGCTCTCCCGGGGCGAGGGCCGTCGGCTCGGCCAGGGCCAGGGTGAGGCGGTGCGGCTCGTTGACCCGAGGTCCAACCGCCCAGCCTGTGGTTGCGGGAGACCCGTTGGCCAGGACCGCCGAGGCGGGATAGTCGTTCTGGGAGTGGCCGGCCTCGGCGCGGGCGAGGGGCAGGGCGAACTCGGCGCGGTCGACCGTCAGCTCGACCAGTTGTCCGGTCGGACGCAGGGGGATCGCGCGAGACCAGACGGGGCGCCCGTCGGCGGCGAGCAGCGAGACGATGGCGCCCGTGATGCGGGCGTCGTTGCCGGCGTCCATCCGGTTCCAGAGGCGGATTGCGGCGACGGTCCTGGGCGCGCCCAGGTCGATTTCCAGCCAAGGATTGTCCTGGGTGTTGGTCGAGCTGGTGTCGTCGATGCCGGTCGAGCGCTTTCCGTTGACCGCGATCGACGCGGGGTAGCCGGGGGAGGTGGACGATTGGGCGGCCTTGGCGTTGAGGGCCACGTTCCTGCCCTCGGGGTCCAGCACCTCGATCTCCGAGAGATTGACGACCTTGCCCTTGCCGGGGATGTCGATCCGCAGGCGCTGGGCGGCGACAAAACCCGCCGTCGGGGCGATGCGGGAAACCTCCACGGCGCTCAGCACGAAGTTGCCATCGGGGTGCCGGCCCGCCGGCTTGCCCGGCCCGGCGGGGATGTCGACGGCCACCGCGGCAACCTGGCGGAGCGCGCCCGGGCTAAGGTCGACCTCGCTGACCGTGGCGTTGGGCCGGGGGCCGGAGGCCCTGAGCAGGCCGTCGGCCTGGGCGGTCAGGACGGCGCCGCCGGAGGCGACCAGGCGGCTGGCCCGCAGCTCGGTCCAGACGAGAGACGGCTGCTTGTCGGCGCCCGCCTTCTCGGCCTCGGCGATGGCGGCGCGCAGGCGGCGTTCGGCGGCCGGGTCGACGGGGAAGGGGATGGTGGGCCGGTCGTCCTGCTTGTCGGAGTCCTGCGACTGGTTGAGGAAGGCGTAGCTGCCGTAGTAGTCCTTGTCGCGCAGGGGATCGTAAGGGTGGCTGTGGCATTGCGTGCAGGCCATCTGGAGGCCCATGAAGGCGTTCCAGGTGGTGTTGACCCGGTCGATCACCGCGTACGTGCGGTATTCCTCGTCGTTGGTGCCGCCCTCGTCGTTGGCCTTGGTCAGCCGGTGGAAGCCCGTCGCCACCAGGTCCCGCTCGGGCTCGGGCAGCAGGTCGCCGGCCATCTGCCGGATGATGAACTGGTCCCAGGGCATGTCCTGGTTGAAGGCCCGGATGACCCAGTCGCGGTAGGGCCAGATGTGGCGGGTGCTGTCTTGCCCGATGGCCTTTGAGTCGCCGTAGCGGGCGAGGTCGAGCCACATCGCGGCCCAGCGCTCGCCGAAGCGGGGAGAGGCGAGCAGGCGGTCGACCACCTTCTCGTAGGCCTCGGGGGACTTGTCCGCGAGGAAGGCGGCGGTTTCCTCGGAAGTCGGGGGCAGGCCGGTGAGGTCGAGCGTGACGCGCCGGAGAAGGGTCGTCTTGTCCGCCTGGGCGGAAGGCTTCAGGCCCGCCTGCTCAAGCCTCGCGAGGATGAAGTTGTCGACCGGGTTCGACGCCCAGTTCTTCGACTTGACGGTTGGCGCGGGCGAGGGCTTGGGGGCGACGAGGGACCAATGGTCGTCCCACTTGGCGCCTTCCTTGACCCAGCGGATGAGGGTGTCGGTCTCCGCCTTCGTGAGCGGGGGCTTCTCCTTGGGCATCCGGTCGTCGTGGTCGTCGGTGAGGATGCGGCGGATGAGCTCGCTTTGCTCGGGTTTGCCGGGGACCACGCAGGGCTCGCCCGACTCTCCCTTTCCCAGGATGTCCTCGCGGTACTGGACCGAGATGCCGCCGGCGTGCTTCACGCCGCCGTGACACCCCATGC
>Ga0315903_10010230_pt1 | contig 11226 bp, 9 predicted proteins | sample LakEriMetagenome_7_FD_203524 | JGI IMG/M metagenome (GOLD analysis project Ga0315903, IMG submission 203524) | Freshwater fungal communities from buoy surface, Lake Erie, Ohio, United States - Buoy 2 MA119 | ecosystem: Environmental > Aquatic > Freshwater > Lake | place: USA: Lake Erie, Ohio... | reverse complement strand
ACAATGTCCCTGGAAACCTTGACTACAACGCTGACAGCAATGTGGACTTCATTATCAAGTCAAACGAAGACTAAGGAGAACAGGTCTAAATGGCAACTCAGGAATACGCAGCAAGCATCCAAGGTGTATCTATTCGAGTCACTCGTCTAGATGCCGCTGGCAACTTGCTTAATGGTCCAGGCGACTCATACACCACATCTGCGTTTATGCGTGTGTCTTTCACACCAGAGTACGAAGAAGGCGATGAGATTACCGAAAAGAGTGCTAACGGAACTGTCTGTGTTACTTACAAGGCTCCTGACACTCTAAAGAGAATTACTATGGAATTGGCAATCTGTGAACCAGATGCCGAATTTTCACAGTTGGTCTCTGGTGGTCTATTGCTTCGTAAAAATGTTGATGGCGTAGTCAAGTCTGTTGGTTGGGCTGCTCCAGGTGTGGGCGATGACCCTGCTGGTAATGGTGTAGCAATTGAAGCATGGTCACACGCTGTGAAAGACGGAAAGCGTGCAAGCGTTCTTCCGTATTTCCACTGGGTCTTCCCTTACGCAAAACTTCGTCAGAGTGGCGATAGAGTTATTGAAAACGGTATGTTGGCCACAACATTTGAAGGCTACGGACTAGGAAACATTAACTTCGGTTCTGCTTCAGATGGTCGCTGGGAATTCCCAGTTGCTGCCGAGAGACCTTACTCATACTCACGCTCAAGTTGGGCACCAGTTGGCTTGAAAGGTTTCTATACTTGGACTGACCAGGCTTCTTACCAGAAGTTCTTTACCAAGGCTGGCATTCAGGGTGCTACCACTATTGCTGTTGACAGCATCTTTGGAAATGGAAATGTTGCTACTGTAACTCTAAGCGACACCTTGGCAAATGCTGGAATTGTTGTCAACGACAAGGTTTATGTCAACAACTGTGGTGAACCTTTCAACACTTCTTCAGTTGGTGTAGCAGTTACCCCGCTAACTGGTATAGCAACCACAGCAAATGTGGCAACTGGAAACACCACTTTTGTGGTAGCCAATACTGCTGGATTTGTTGTTGGACAAGTACTAGCAAAAGATTCTGGTGGTGCCACTCTAAACGCCAGCACGACTATTGCGTCAGTAACCAACGCTACTCACTTTGTAGTTAGCAATGCTCCTACAGCAAATGGAAACCTTGTATTTAGCCTTGCTGGTAACACTGCTTTCTACTACCTAACTGGTGCTAACTTGGCTTCAAATGTGACTGCTACTTTGGACAAGTACAGCCGTGTCAACCTAGTTGACAGCGTAACAGAGGCTGGTTCATACACAGAAGTTACTACAACTCAGATTGACACTCAGTATGCTAACGGTGCTGGTGAAGACACATACAATGTTCCGGGTAACTTGAACTATGTGTCTGACAACAACATTGACTTTATTATCAAGTCAAACGAGGACTAATAGTTAGATAGAAAGGCGGCGAGATTGGTTGAGTTTCTTCCAATTCTCGTCGCCTTACTTCTTACCTAAGGATAGATATGACTGCTTTGTGGATTCAACCAGAAGAGTTGGGCGACTACGCCAACTCTGAGTTTGCTCTAGAGGCTGCCAAAACTGCATCACATCTTCTGTGGGCTATGTCTGGTCGTAAATATTCTGGCGAGACTGTCGTCACTGAGCGTTATACCTGTGTAATTCGTCGCTCACGCTTAGGTGCGTCAAACAAGAACACAGACGGAGTTTTGTTCGGCGGAACTGTATATAACATTCCATCTTCTGACTTTGACTATGACGGATACGCTTCAATAACTGTAGACGGTATCTCCCCTGAGTCCCGTATCAAACTTCGTGGTGGCCCAGTTACTAGAGTTATTACAGTCAGAAACCGTAACGGTGATTTAGTAGACCCATCTAGTTATTACTTAGTAGACCACTCGACTCTACATGTTAGCCTTGCTACTCCTTGGACTCCTTGTAATACTGAAATTACTTATGCTTATGGTCAGAACCCACCGACATCTGGAAAGATGGCGGCACGCACTTTGGCAATTGAGTTTGCCAAACTTTGGTCTGACGATGAAACTTGTGCTCTCCCGCAACGCGTAACTTCTGTCTCTCGGCAGGGCGTTTCTTTCACTATTCTTGACCAGCAGGACTTTATTCAAGAACTTCGCACTGGTCTTTATGCCGTTGACTTATTCCTAAAGACAGTCAACCCAGACGGGGCTAGAAGAAAAACTAAGGTCTACTCTGTAGATACTCCGAGAGCCAGAAGGTATAACCCTAAGGAATTGGTCTACACCACTAGCACCAAAGACTTAGTTGTCCCACCTGGCACTGGAAACACTGGCTCAACTACTTTAGGGTTGGCTAATATCAATGCCACTTTCTTGACTAGCCAAGCGGGATGGACTCCAGCACTAACTCTAAAAAGTTATTCAGGGAACAAATCTTTGACCCTAAGCAATACTTCAGCCAATGTAAATACATCGGCTTCTACTATAACTTTGACTGCTGGCTACTCTGACACCTTATCTACAATAGGTATGGTAGACCCGGGCACTTGGGACTTGTACGCAACGCACACAAATAACAGCGTTGTACTAATTACATCAGGAAACCTAAAAATCAACCTAAACGGTTAGTTCTACAATAGAAGTAGCCCCTAAAAGAAAGTAAAAACATGGTACACATTCAGACAAACTTTACTGCCGAAGCAATGAACACTGGTAAGAAAGCAACAGTAGCACCCGTAAAAGCAGAGCCTAAGAAAAAGGTAAAGCCTGAGCCTGTTGCTGAAGTTGTAGTAGAAACTCCAGTAGTTGAAGAAGTTGTAGTAGTCGAAGATACTCCAGTTGTTGAAGAAACAGTTGTAGTTGAAGAGGCTCCACTAGCCGAATAATAGGCAACTTATGTCAACTACATCAATCGCGGATGTTTCGAGTGATGCCCTCAATCTAAAAAATATGATGGATGGCATTATTTCTCGTATTGAAACTGTTTTTCAGTCATACAATGTGCCACTTCCATCACGCCGTTATTGGACAATGGGTGAGGTAGCCGTTGACTGCGAGCAGGTAGTTGTCAACTTCCTACAAATGTACTTAGGTACACCTGGCGACGAGCAATCAACCCCGCAGCGTTGCCATGTACCACGCACTGCTACGGTAGTTATTAGTATTTCAAGACCTGTAGCCACTGTGGGTCAAAATGGCAGACCGCCTAGTGGCGATAAAATCACCGAAAGTTCTTACACTTCTGCTATTGATGCTTGGGTTCTTATGGAGTGTATCCGTGAATTTGATGTGTGGGATGATTCTGGATACGGTTTGGGAGTAATTGCCACTATTGACACTTCTGGTCCAGAGGGCGGTTTCCAAACTGTCAATATGCAACTAACACTAGCGGTACCTTAAAATGCCTAGGGGGTTTCCAGACAGTTGGGGCACCTACGCCGCTGGTAAAATTTGGAGAAATGTTAGGGGTTCGGCTAGCCGTGCCTATCGAGCAGGGGCTAGGGCTACTGGCGGTTCCAATCATTATTCATACAAATTTAGCCGTCTAAATCTATACAGACCTATTTTAAATGCTTATCTAAAAACCCCTGCTGGACCACTTTGGCGTACCTTACAAGTTAGGGGCAGAATTACTTTAGTTTTAGCAAGAAGACAAGTAGGCGTAGACACTGGTGCACTAAAAAGGTCTATAACTATGTCTCATAAAACTACCTCTTACGGTCAAGAATTGAAAATAGGCTCTGAAAATAAAATTGCCTATCTACATCACGAAGGAACTAGGCCACACCTAATTACTCCTAAAAATGCCCCTCAACTTGTATTTATGAGTAAGGGCAGAATTATTAGGACTCAGTTAGTTAGACACCCAGGAACTAAGCCAAACAGGTACCTATCTGACCAACTTTTTGTTTTTCAGGATTTAGGTGCTGTTTACAGAGGCAAGTCTTTCCCTAAAGTGAAATAGTAAAAATCAATAGTTTTTTTATAAAGTAAAATAGTCATAGGTTGAAACGCAACCAAATTACACATTCACAAGAAAGACTATACAGAATATGGCCAGATTTAAAGACTTCGGTAGCGGCGGAGATGCTTCTGAAAAAGAACCAATTTCATTCAAACTGTGGGGCGAAGAGTTCCACTGCGTTCCAGTAATTCAAGGAAAACTTTTACTTGAAATCGTTTCTGACTCTACTTCAGAGGACACATCTAAGTCCGCTCAGGTTATGGAAAAATTCTTTTCTGCTGTACTAAAGCCTGAGAGTAAGAAGGCGTTTGACATTATTCTTTCAGACCAAGAAAAAATTACAAGTCTAGAGACGCTAAGCGAAATTGTTGCTTGGCTAATGGAAGAGTACTCAAACCGCCCAAAAGAGCAGTAGACGGTCTTTTAGAGTGGGCGGTCAATCTATGGCCGTATGTAAACGGGAAAGCAGTGATGAATGGCTTACAACTTTCAAGCATGGAAGCAAGCGATATGTTAGATGTCATTCACTATCTTTTTGAAGAAGATATGCGTTACTCTTCGGGAGAACAGGCAGAAGCGGTAGAAAAGTCTAGAGAAATAATTTACAAACAACTTTACGATGTTGATTACTTATTTTCTGGCAATTCTTCTAGGTCGTCAAGAAACGCCAATAACGGTGGGTCATTCAATGACTTTGACGATATTCAACCTTTTGACCCAAAGAAAAAGGTAACGAAGCCTTACATCCCTCCTACTCAATTTGACCCAGATACTGGGCTACCAATGAGTGGCAATGGATTACTAGAAGCACCGCTCAACTAAGGAGGTGAGACAATAAATGCCAGTCGTAGGTGAAGCCCATATTATCGTTAGGGCCATCACTACCAATGTTGCCAAAGACATTAAAAATGGATTCAATGGCGTAAGTGGTAGTGGAGGAAAGAGCGCAGAAAAAGCAGGTGAAAATTTATCTGCAAAGTTTATGCGTGGCTTTAATAAGGGTTCTGAAATAAACTTTATGTCTGGAATCTCTAAAGGTTTACAAGAGATGACTCCCCAAGCGCAACAAGGTTACGATGCAATCAATCAATTAATTGTTACGGGCTACAAGGGTTCAGTAATGGGTAGCGCACTTGCTGGCTCCATCGGTGTGATTATTGGTGCTCTTGTCTCCTTAGTTGCTGCCGCTGCTGGTGCTGCCACATCTATAACAGCGGTAATCGGGCTATTTATAGCAATGAAGGCTGCCACTGCCGTAGCAAAAATGGCATTTAATGGAGTTGGAGAAGCAGTACAACAAGCAACTCAGCAACAAAAGGCACAAGTAGAGACGCTAAAAAATCTGCGTGAAGAACTTCAGCAACTGAAGTTCGATGCTGAAGATGCTGCTTTAGCCGAAGAACAGGCTGCCATATCTCTAGAAAAAGCCCGTGAAGGATTAGCAAGAACTGCCGATTTACCAGCAGATAGTCGTGCTCGTCGAGAATCAGAACTTCAATACAAGCAAGCGGAACTAAACTACCGTAGGGCTAAAGACAGAAGTGCTGACCTAAATGAAGAATTAAGAACAGGAGCAAAGGCTAGAGCAAAGGCCGCTGCTCAAGACCCTTATGCAAACCTAACAGCAACTCAAAAAGGATTTGCTAAATTTCTTGTAAAACTACAGCCTATTTTTAAAATTCTAAGAGAGGCTGTGGCTAAAGGTTTCTTACCTCTACTACAAGAGGGCTTAAGCAAACTTATGACTTCTGGTACTTTTGACGCTATTTTTAACGGTATTAAAAATATTGGAAGTGCTTTAGGGCAAGCATCTAAAGTTTTATTTGAATTTTTCTCTTCCGCTGATACCGCTAGATATCTAAGAGAAATATTTGAACAAATTTCTTATGTCATAAAAGAGTTCGGTCCTCTCTTATCTAAATTCTTTGAAGCATTCTTTAGAATTATGGCTGCTTCTACGCCTATTACAAAAAAACTTGTAGATTTTATCTCTAAACTTTTAGACGATTTTATTGCTCTGTTAGACAGAACTGGCGACACAGGGCTAATGAAATTTTTCATTACTGCTGGAGATATGGCTGCCAAATTTGGAAAAATATTTGGCAACATTTTTGGTGGGTTTGTCAAAATTGTTGAAGCAAACTTTGGGCCCGGTACTGGTGGAGATTATTTACTAAACTGGCTAATAGAAGCCACTGAAGGATTCGGCACTTTAGGGAAAAGTGGCAGTGGACTAAAAACTTTCTTTAACGATATAGCAATCAACGCTAAAAAAATGTTTAGCGGTATTGGCTCAATTGTCAAACAAATTGTACAATTTGGTGCCGACCCCAACATCGGTGTGTTTTTTGAAGAAATAAAAAAGGCTGCTCCTTTCTTCAGTAGTATTCTGAAAAAGGCTGGACAAGCATTACCTACTGTTGGCAAATTAATTACAAAAATTGTTGAAATCTTAGACAAACTTACAGACGACGCTGCTATAGATAATTTCTTTAAGACCTTGCTTACTGGTGCCGATATATTTAGCAAAATGCTGGGAAATCCAGTCGTCAAAAGCGTTATGGCATTTACTGGCCAAATTAAGGCTGTAACGCTCGGTATTGGTGAAATTGGTAAAAAGGCTAAACCAGTATTTGATTTCCTAACTCAAACAGTTACCAATGTAACTGGATTCTTTGGTAAAGCCCAAGAAGTCGCTACTGGAGTAAAAGAAGCGTTTGGTACCGTTGTAACGGTAAACGCTGGTATGAGAAGTGCCATTAAGAAGACCACGGATAGTTTTAAAAAAGCAGCAGAAGTATGGCCTAAGTTTTCAAATGGAATTAACCAAGCCAGAGACTACACTGGACTTCTATCTAAGAAAAGTGGAGCGTTTCTAAAAAACGCCACAGATGGCACTCGTAAATATCTAGCCAGCAACAACTTGCTAGTTGCTTCATATGGTCGCCTAAGACTAGCCATTGAAACTACTGCCCTAAGATTTAACTTATTCAAGACTGGTGCTCTAAAAGGTTTTACTCAGATGGCTGCTAGCCAAAATAAATCCATTGCTTTATTTGGAAGAATGGGTAAATTTATGGTTGGACATCCAATTTTGATTCTTATCGGTCTTATTGTTGGTGCCTTTATAACTCTTTACACAACTAATGAAAAATTCCGTAATCAGATAAACGACACATTTAAACCAGCCTTAGATGCAATTGGCGAAGCATTAAGAGTAATTATGGTTGCTCTACAACCAGTAATTTTGCAGTTCCAAAGACTTATGGACACTCTTTTTGGCGGAGAGGCTGGAGGCGGTGGAGGTCCATTAACTAAATTCTTTGTAATGCTTGCTGAGTATATTTCTAAAGTTGTACAAGTTATGGCCCCATTGATTGCTGAACTAATAACTAAACTTATGCCAATAGTAGAAATGTTATTGAACCTACTAATTCCAATAGTCAAGGTAGTTATGACACTTTGGATGGCAATTCAAGGTGCTCTTATGACAGTCATACTTAAGTTGGCAGAAGCCTTTATGAAGATAGTAAGCGTAATTGTTAAACTACTTATGCCTGTACTTGATGGCATAATGGCATATTTAGTCCCACTTATGAATGTTTGGGTTCAAATCATAGAACTTATTGCTGCCTTTTTTGAGGCTCTATTTAGTGGCGACTGGGAAAAATTTGGCACAATATTCAAACAAATTGGTCAAAATATTATTCAATCTTTGGCTGATATGTTTACTGGATTTGTGAACTTAATTATTTCTTTATTGAATTTATTGTTCAAATTGGCGATGGCTCATCCGCTTATTGGGTTCCTAGCAGATAGCGTAAAGGCTCTTTCTGGTGGGACAATAGATATTAAAGCATCGGTAGATAAAGGTCTAATTCCTAATGTTCCTCGTATGATTGTTCCTCAAATGTTTGCTGAAGGTGGAGTTGTATCACCGTCTGCTGGCGGAACTTTGGGTATTATTGCTGAGGCTGGTAGACCAGAGCGCGTTGAGCCACTTGACCCAGACGGTCTATCTAAGAGAGATAAGGCAATGATTGCTTTGATGGGCGGGGGTAGCGGTGGAATGAACATCACTGTAAACGGCACCCCAGATATGGATATCAACGCTCTTGCCGCCGAAGTAAGTAGAAGACTTGCTTTCCAAATGCGTAAAGGTGCTGCTTACTAATGGCTACTGTCTATAACCTATTTACTAACCCGTCTTTTATTTCTAATACGACAGGCTGGGTTGGTCTAGCCCTATCTGGAACTACTCCTACTATTTCAACTGACAACAGTTCTCCTCTTTTTGGTACAGGTTATTCTGCAAAAATTACTTTCGCATCTAGTAGTCCGCAGAGCGGTCTGATAAGTGACGACAACTACAGAATTCCTGTAATTGCTGGTCAAAACTATACTTTCTCGGCTTATGTAAAAGTTCCAGCAGGGCAAGCAACATCAGACTTCTCACTTAGAGCATACTTTTATACATCTGGTACAGCAGGGGCTGGTGACCTAAGTTCAAGCGATTCTGCACCTACAACCATCAGTTCTTATGACGGCTGGGTAAGACTGACTTTTACTTTTACAGTCCCAGCAACCGCTACTCACTTTAGAGGATTTGTTTACAGAAGCCTGACCGCTACTATCGGTTCTGGTTATAACTTCCTAGTAGACGCTCTACAATTTCAAACTGGTTCTGAAGCGACCTCTCTTATTTATGACCAAGGTCAGAAGAACAAACTTGTAGACAAGGCTCTTACCAATGTCTACATTGACCACCTAACTGGTATGAAACTCAAGGCGGATATCCGTCTTGGCGATTTTGTATTCAACCGTATCGATGAATATGGCGTTATTTGGGTAGTCAACGATGTCGAGGGCTGGTGGAACTTGCCTCAAGTAGATATGCAAGATTTGCCTCGTGGATGGGGAGATGGCTCTTACACTACATACGGTAGATACGGCTCTAGACAACTAACCATTACTGGAAGTTTTATTCTTCAAGACTCTGATACTCAGTTGGAAGCGGCTAGAGAAAGACTCATTAAAGCCATAAATCTAGTAAAAAAAGACAGTTGGTTAGTACTAGATGAAGACACTCCTAAGGCTCTAAAAGTTAGACTTAGTGGTACCCCTAGCATTGCTACAGTAAATCCTAGAGGTAAGACAGATTTTTCTATCGGTTTAGTGTCTGCTGACCCAATCAAGTACAAGTGGGCAGATGCTAGAGATGATGGCTACGCTTTAACGACAGCCAACTCTAACGCCGAGGTAGTAACTATTAGGAACGATGGAAACACTCCAGTAGGAGTTGTTTTTGACATCATTGGCCCAACCACTGGGCCAGTATCGATATTCAACAAAACATCGGAACAACTTATTGATGTTATTTACAGACTTAATAATTACAGAAGTTATACTGTTGAAAAAGCAGAAGTAGAAAACGGTAATTTAGTTTTTACTACCAGTAGTCCTCACGGGTTTAGTGTCGGTGAAGCAGTCGACATACTAAATGTGCCAGACATTTTTAAGGTTAGTTCTGTAATTTGTTCAACAACTGATTACCTAGACATTACTACTGAAGTAAAACATAATTTTTCCGCTGGGCAAAAGATTTATTTGACTGGTATCAGCGGTCTTACTAACTACGGAAATGTTGCCAATGGCACTTACACCATTACTAATGTTTATGGTGGAACAGATGACTATAAATTTAGAGTCAATAATGCGTCTCTAGCCCTATCCACCGCCGTATCTAGAACCGCGGTTGCATCATCTAAGTTCAGTAACTGGACTGAATTGTCAGCAATTACATACGACAGTGCTAATAATTTGGCTACCGTAAATACTGCAACTACTCACGGTTTTTCAGTAACCGACCAAATTGTCATAAGCAACACTGATGCAATATATAACGGCACTTGGGTTGTAACTGGTGTGCCATCTTCAAGTTCATTTGAATTATCTATTTACGAGTCTCAGACTAGAAGAAAAATAAGTACTTACGCTTGTACGCTGTCTCTAGGTACTATTGTCACCTCTGGTAATACCGATGCTCAAATTGGGGATTTTATTACCATTGAGGGTGTAAATGAAGATTTCAATGGAACTCACGAAGTAGCAAGCGTCTCTGGTGCCACGATTACTTTCTATAAATCTTTTCCTTCTGAAATATCTACCCCTGCGTCATCGACTTACGGGTATGTCTATGTCTCTAAACTATCTACCAGAGCGTCTGCACCGTTTGCTAGCGGTAAAGCGTATTATGGAAATATTTATAATGGTTATTATAATGTTGACTATGTTTCTACTGCCGATGCATCCAAGTTTAAAGTAGTTAGACCAATATATTACTCCAATGTTGTTGAAACTACGCTTTCTGATTTTGGTGGAGACAGTACAAGTCCAAAGTCTAGAATTTATGCTGAAGCACTAAGTATTGACACATACACTAGGGATGTTGCTCTAAATGGGGAACTGGGCGGTTATCGCTCAAAACTTGACACCATTGTTGATTGGATTGAATTACAGCCTGGCGACAATGAAATAGTGTTTGAAGATTTTAATAAAATTTATGTATCTCAAGTTACATATGCGTACACTAATGTTCCTAATACAACAGCAACAATAACTACAGAAACAGACCACAATTTAGTTGTCGGTTCTCAGGTAAAAGTAGTGAGCCTAAACACGGTTGCTGGGGGTTCGGCAGTTTTTGCTAACAATTCAACGGCAACTATATTGACGGTTCCAGACACAAAAACATTTACATTCACTCCAACAAGTTTAGGTAGTGGTTCTATTAACACCACAAGCGTTTCTACTGGTTATGTTTATGAGGTTAGCCCAGCAGCCTTGAACATCTACTACAGGTCAGGCTGGATTGGGTAGTGTATAATTACTATAAAGACAAATACAGAGTTAGGCAATTATGTCAGACAACGAAATAACTTATAGATATTTCATCACCAACCTAATAACTAATCAAGTTATTGGTGAAGTCCCCCTAACGGGGGTGTCTTATGAAAGAGCACTTAAAGACGCTGGTTCATTTTCTGGAACTTTATCTCTTGCCGAAGAAATAGTTGGCATAGATGTATACAACGCCACAATGCCAGGCAAAAACGCAATTTATGTTTTGCGTAATGGGGTATGTGTTTGGGGTGGAGTTATTTGGTCTCGTAGTTATGATGTTGTAGGGAAAACGGTCAGCATTAATGCTAACGAATTTACAAGTTATTTTCAGCACAGAAAAATTTGGAAAAGTTGGAACTTAACTTATAGCGAC
>Ga0315903_10010225_pt1 | contig 11229 bp, 6 predicted proteins | sample LakEriMetagenome_7_FD_203524 | JGI IMG/M metagenome (GOLD analysis project Ga0315903, IMG submission 203524) | Freshwater fungal communities from buoy surface, Lake Erie, Ohio, United States - Buoy 2 MA119 | ecosystem: Environmental > Aquatic > Freshwater > Lake | place: USA: Lake Erie, Ohio... | reverse complement strand
TGTTCATGCGCATCAGGTCGATGCTGATGCCACCTTGCACGGCCAGCAAATGGCCCTCTAGCGAGGAACCCACGCCAAAAGGAATCACCGGCACTTTGTACTGGGCACACAGCGCCACGGCATCGGCTACGTCTTGCGTGCTTTCGGCAAACACCACGGCGGCGGGTGGGGGCACATGGGTAAAGGCCGATTCATCGCGGCCATGTTGCTCGCGCACCACCAGCGCGGTGGAACAATTGCCCTGAAAACGGGCCTTCAGGGCGGCTAAAAAAGCCTCGGGCACTTCGCGTTGCGCGATTTCAGGGGCCAAATGGACGGCGGCGATGGGGGCATTCATAGACGGTCTCCGGTGAAGGCGAGGCTGACCCGCCAGACAAGCGAAAAACGCAGTTTACGCCCCAAATTGGGGGTTTGCTGTCAAGTGTCAGACAAGTCCAACCTTCTTGGCTGACAATCTTGGTCAACAAAAGGATTTTTAAATGGGCAACCGACTGACACAAATCGCCACCCGCACCGGGGACAACGGCACCACCGGTCTGGGAAATAACCAACGGGTGTCTAAGAACAGCTTGCGCGTGCACGCCATGGGCGAGGTGGATGAGCTTAACTCGCACATTGGCCTGTTGTTGTGCGAGGACATGGCCGACGATGTGCGCGCCTTGTTGGTCGAGGTGCAGCACCAGTTGTTCAATTTGGGGGGTGAATTGTCAATTCCCGGCTTTGAGTTGCTGAAGGAAGAAGCGGTAGCCGCTCTGGATGTGGCGCTGGAAACCTACAACGCCAAGTTGCCCAAGCTGGCGGAGTTCATCTTGCCCGCAGGCTCGCGTGCTGCCGCTCAGGCCCATATTTGCCGCACAGTGGCGCGCCGCGCCGAGCGTGCCTGTGTGGCTTTGGGCAACGAAGAGGCGATCAATGAAACCCCGCGCCAGTACCTGAATCGCTTGTCTGACCTGATGTTTGTGCTGGCCCGTGTGCTGAACCGCATGAACGGCGGGGACGATGTGTATTGGAAGAGCGAGCGCATGCAGAAAGACGGTACCGAGTGAAAGGCGAGCACGGCAAATCGAGTCACGGCCGCCTTGCCGCGCTTCTAAAAGCACAAGCACAAGCCGTTTCTTGTGTCGCACCCTGCATGCCTCGCGACCGCAGGAAAATCAGCGCGGGCGTTGTCGCTTTGGTTTGGGCGGGGCAAGCTTGTTTGGCAACTACGCCTGCACCCACACCTTCATCTGTGGTGCTGTCGTGTGCTGTGGCCTACACCCCGCAGCGCAGCACCTGGGTGCGCGAGGTGCGCATAGATTGGGATAAAAAAGCCATTCGCCGGTTGCGCATCGACGGGCTGGAGCCGTATGGCTTTTCACTCATTCCCAATGGACTGATGACGGCGATTGACAACGAACGCATTCAGATAGACCTGAAAGCGCAAGCGTGGACCAGTGATTTTCGGGGGCTTGCAGCGGGCCAGGGGCGTTGTGAGACCGTGCCGGGCTAAGCGAACCAACGTGCACAGGGCTGCGTTTTAAGGGGCGGGTTCCAGCTGTCACTTAGGTGCAATTTTCAGGGTTCACCAGCGTGACAGCTACGCTTGCCCACTGCTAACCTGATTGGCATGAGCACAGCCCAGACACCTTCAGACCGTCACCACAATTTGGCCCAAACAATGACATCGACAGCGCCATCCGCGGGTGCATCCAGCGCAGACTCTGCGGGGTTGCCAGCACGGACCCTGACCACGCCGCCGTATGTGCCTCAAATCCGGCTGTATCAAAATTGGTTGCGTGACCAGCGGGGCCTGACTTTCTCTTCTTACCATGACCTGTGGCGGTGGTCGGTGACCGATCTGAACGGGTTTTGGGAAAGCATTTGGGAATATTTCGAGCTTGAATCGCCAACCCCGCACACAGCCGCGCTGGCCGACAACGTCATGCCTGGTGCCCGGTGGTTTGCCGGCGCCAAGACCAATTACGCACACCAAGTGATGCGGCATGTGCAACCTGCGCACGCCGCCGGGCTGTTGGCGGTGATCAGCCGCAACGAAAAAGGGCTGCGCCGAGAGCTGAGCTGGCCCGAGTTGGCGCGTCAGGTGGCGGCCATGGCCCTGCATTTGCAGGCGCAGGGTGTGCAGCCTGGCGACCGGGTGGCGGCCTATTTGCCCAATATTCCCGAGGCCATGGTGGCCTTTTTGGCTACCGCCAGCGTGGGAGGTATCTGGAGTATTTGTGCACCCGACATGGGTACCCATGCCGTGCTGGACCGGTTTAAACAGATTGAGCCCAAGGTGCTGATCGCCGTGGATGGCGTCAGCTACGGCGGGCGTGATTTTGACCGCATGGACGTGGTGCAAGAGTTGAAAGACGCCTTGCCCAGCGTGCAGCACGTCATCGTGCATGACAACTTGGGCACATTGGATTTGGCACGTTGCGAGGTCGCTGCGAGTGTGCTGATGTCGGGCATTACAGCCCGCAACGATGCCGAAGTGTCGGCGTTCGAGCCTTTGTGGTTACCCTTTGATCACCCCTTGTGGATCGTTTATTCGAGTGGCACCACAGGCCTGCCCAAACCCATCGTGCATGGCCATGGCGGCACCGTCATCGTGGCGCTGGCGAACAAAATTCTGCACAACGACGTGGGGTGCAGTTATCACCCCAATAGTTTTGGTGAACGTTTTCACTGGTACAGCTCAACCGGCTGGGTCATGTGGAACGCCCAAGTGGCGGGCCTTTTGAATGGGGTGACGTGTGTGATCTACGACGGCAACCCCGGCGGCAGCAAGGACAACCCTGATTGGGGCGTTTTGTGGCGCATGGCGGCGCAAGAACAAGTGAGCTTTTTTGGCGCAGGAGCGGCTTTCTTTGCCAATTGCCAAAAAGCCGGGCTGGACATAGCCCGATGCGGCGACCTGTCACCTGTGCGTGCGCTGGGTACCACGGGCTCACCCCTTTCAGCCGAAACGCAAACTTGGGGGGTTGAGCAGTTCAAGCGCATCGGCACCGATATCTGGTGGTGCAATATTTCTGGGGGTACCGACTTTGCCGGGGCCTTTGTGGGAGGCCACCGGGAGTTGCCAGAGGAACCCGGCGTGATGCAATGCCGCATGCTGGGTGCGGCCGTCGAGGCTTGGAACGAGGCGGGCGAACCCGTTAAAGGCGAGGTGGGCGAGTTGGTGTGCACTCAGCCCATACCCTCCATGCCGCTTTTCTTTTGGGGTGACAAAGACAACGCCCGTTATTTAGCCAGTTATTTCGAGATGTATCCCGCAGGTCACGGCAGGCTTCCTGGCGGTGGTGACGGTCCCGCCAGCATGGGCGGCGTTTGGCGGCATGGTGATTGGTTGCGCATTGGCAGCGCTCAACCCGAACACCTTGGCGAGGGTGAAGGCTGCGTGATCTTTGGGCGCAGCGATGCCACCATCAATCGATACGGCCTGCGCATGGGGACCAGTGAGCTTTACAGCGCGGTCGAAGCCTTGCCCGAGGTCATGGACTCGATGGTGGTGGACCTGGAGTACTTGGGCAAAGAAAGCTATATGCCCTTGTTTGTGGTGCTGCGCCCGGGCACGACACTGGACGAAGCCGTGAAAACTCGCTTGAACAATGCCATCAAAGTGGCGTTGAGTCCGCGGTTTATTCCCAATGAGATTTTTCAGGTGGCCGAAATACCCCGTACCCTGTCCGGCAAAAAGCAGGAACTGCCCATCAAGAAGCTGATGCTGGGACAGCCGCTAGAGAAGGTGGTCAACAAAGACGCCATGGCCAACCCGGGATGTTTGGATTGGTATTTGAACTTGGCCAAACAACACTTGGCCAAGGGCTGAAGGCGCAGAAATAGGATTTTCGATGCCTGTAAATCACCTTTAAAAATTCATACTAAATATTGCCTAATGATTATTATTTGAGTAACACATGGCTCTTCGGTGCGTATGATGCAAGCTTTGCGCAGCTGATCGCTTGGCCGGTCAGACGCTTGAATAGCTTGGGAACAGGGCATGCAACTGATATGGATAGGCGGACCGGCTAATCGCATCGTTACTTTTTCATTGACGGGTCGGCGTTTGCTTTTCAGCAGTTTGATCATCATGGCCGGCCTCGTGTTGTTCGGTGCTTTGCTTTACTTTATGGGTGTGCGAGTCGCCGTCGATTACATACCCGGATTGGTGCGCAGCATGAGTGGCGTGGTTAGCCAAACCCAAATGCAAAACCTGGAGCATGAGCACAATGTTCAGATCAAGTCTTTGCAAGAACGCTTGAACGCACTTCAAACCCGTTTGGATACCCTGCAAACCCACAAGGCCCAGTGGCTGCAAGAGCTGGGCTGGAAAAGTGAAATTCCCATTCTGGGGGATAAAAAAGCGCCTTGGATGCGTATTCCGGGGCAAGGTGGCCCTTTGCGCTTATTGACCTTACCGGCTTGGGCGCGCTCACCCGAAAACCTGACCACCACCGAAGAGACGCTGGAACAGACCGAGAAAAGGCTGGACTTGATGAGCCAATCCTGGCGAATCGAGCAAGAAAAAATGGCCCTGTTACCCGTCAGCAGTCCGCTGAAGGGTGAATTTGGTATGACCAGTCGCTTTGGTGGCAGAGCCGATCCTTTGACGCACGACCGAGCCTTCCATGAAGGTCTTGATCTGATTGCGGCATGGCAATCCCCCGTTGTGGCCACTGCGCCCGGGCGTGTTTTGCGTTCGGAACATGCCGGCGCCTATGGTCAATTGGTAGAAATTGAACACGCGCACCACTACATTTCTCGCTATGCCCATTTGGACCGAAGGCAAGTCGCCGCTGGCGATGTTGTGCGGCGCGGCCAGACGCTGGGCGTGCTTGGCAATTCAGGCCGTTCCACAGGGCCCCATTTGCACTACGAAGTGCTTTACAAAAATCGCCCGATCAACCCAGAAGCACCTTTGCAGGCGTTGTGGGCAGACCACAAATGATCGGGCCATGGGCCTGGCTACAAAACACAGGGAGACATTGAATGTTTGGAATATCGCGTCCTAAAAAAAGCCCGCTTCAGGGGGGGAATGAGAAATTTGAAACCCTCATTGGTCCGCAAGCCATCGTGCAAGGTAATTTGCGTCTGAAAGAGAGTGTGCGGATAGACGGCGTTGTGATTGGCGACATTGAGTCCGAGCCTGATCACGATGTCACGGTGGTTGTTGGCGTTCAGGGGCAAGTGCAAGGCAACATTACGGCCAACTTTGTGGTGATCGCAGGGCATGTGATTGGCAATATCGTTGCCCGTGAGCGAGTCGAGTTGCCCTCGCAGTGCCGGGTTGAGGGCGATATTCGCTATACATCCATTGCGATTGAACATGGCGCCACGATTCTGGGTCTGTTGCTGCACAGAGACAACGTGCAGACCGATTTGATTGCAGATATGACGCAAAAGAAAATCGAGACCCACAAAAAGTGAGTTGAATTTTGAGGGGCCGACCGAGAAAAGCGGCCCACTGGATGGTCGCCCACCCGCAAGCAGATGGTTCAAAACGGCCCAGCATCAGGCCGTTTGAACACCTTAATTTTTATGCAACTCGGCGTTCAGTTCGCCCCAGCTTTTGTTGCGCGGAATCGCATGCAAGGCCCCTGACTGTGAATCGCGACGGAACAAAATGCCGTTTTTGCCCGACAGCTCTTTGGCTTTCATGACCGAGCCGTCCGGCAGTTGCACCCGGCTTCCGCCAGTGATGTAGCAGCCGGCCTCGACAATGCAATCGTCGCCCAGAGAAATACCAATGCCCGCATTGGCACCCAACAGGCAGCGCTTGCCAACCTTGATGACTTCTTTGCCGCCGCCCGACAAAGTGCCCATGATCGATGCGCCTCCACCAATGTCACTGGCATCGTCCACCACCACCCCCGCACTGATGCGTCCCTCCACCATGGAGGCGCCCAGAGTGCCGGCATTGAAGTTGCAAAAGCCTTCGTGCATGACCGTGGTGCCGCTGGCCAAATGGGCGCCCAAACGAACCCGGTCAGCGTTGGCAATGCGCACGCCCGATGGCACAACGTAATCGGTCATTTGTGGGAATTTGTCGACCCCTTTGATTTCGAGCAGACGTCCGGTGGTGCGTGCCTTCATGCGGGCAGCGGGCACATCGGCAACGGCGCAAGGCCCGAAGTTGGTCCAAGCCACATTGGCCAGCAGACCAAAAATGCCCGTCATATTGGCACCGTGTGGCTGAACCAAGCGGTGACTCAGCAAATGCAATCGCAGGTAAGCATCGTGCGCATCGACCGGGGCATCGGCCAAACTTTTGATTTCGGTGCGAACAGCAACGACCGTTACATTGCGGATGCCGCAAGGCGTTAAAGCTTGTGCGGCATCGGCTCCTAAAACATCTATTGCCTCGGTTGCGGTCAATCGGGTGCTGGCGCTGATGGACAGGCCATCAGCCAACTCGGGTGCGGGAAACCAGGTGTCCAGCACCGTGCCGTCAGCCGCCAAGGTGGCCAAGCCCGTAGCGCGTGCGCCGATCGTTTGAAAATTGCTCATTGAATGCTCCGCAAATGAAGGCCCGCAACTGCAGGGGGCGTGGAAAATCTGAAGGCTGGATTATCGGCCAGTCTGTTGTCAGCATCCAAAGCGTGGCCATTTCTGTTTGGGGGCATCACAAGGCATGGGTCAACATAGGCGGTGTTGGTGACCATGCGACGGGTGGGCCAATGTTCAAGGCAAAAGGTCAGTTTTTCTAAGACCGAATGCGAACTTTTTTGCCTGTAAAAATTAGAACAAATTTTCGAACTTCATGGTAAAAGTGGTTTGAGCAATGAGTTTGCATATAAATTCTTAAATCTAAAAATATGCTTTTTCATTTGTAGCGGTCTAAAAATACACAATTACAATTTTTACACTTTACTTGTTGCGGACTGCAGTATATGCACTTAAAATCCACCACGAAATTAAAATTGAAAACTTTAGAATGAATTTTTTTGGGTTTTTAATTGGGCAAACACCCTAGGCAGACATGCGAATGGTGAGAGTTCCAGACAGAAATGAAAAAGCACGCCAATGGCTGAATTGGGTGTTGTTGACAAATTAACGTCATGTTTAGAGCTTGCAAGCACAAATTTAAAGTAAGCATGAACAACGCACCCAACCGCAGAACAAATAACACGGTAAAGAATGACATGGATAAAGCACAAGTTGTTTCAAATGCAAATGCAAATGCAAATGCAAATGCAAATGCAAATGCAAATGCAAAAGTAAATGTAATTAATTTATGGAAACACTTTCATTATCGAAAAATACAAGATTTTGAAATTGCAATCTTAAAACAGCAGCCCAAGCTTGAGTTTCAGAATTAGATGCCTGAATGCAAAAAAGTAAATACTGAAACCGAAATATCTTTAATTAATTTATTTCTTTAAATTGAAAATAATCATGACTACAGCCGTTAAAAATACTAAATCGCCAGTGACGTTGGACCTAACTACGGCACCTATGCCGACACCAACTAAAGGCACAAAATACGTTAACCCATTTAAGATTAAATTGTCGGTTGACGATGGCAAAACACTTCAAAATTTTGAATTTCTCAAAAATACCAACAGAGGAAATTTTGAACATGCTGTAAAGCGCGGAACAAAAATTGTTGTAAAAATTGAAGGTGCTGAGGTTTTCAGTGCCAATAATCCATCAGGCAGAAAACTTTTATTAAAGCGAATAGACAACGATTTAATTTTTGAAACAGAAGCAGGAGAAAAGCTGGTTCAATTAAAGGATTACTATCTCGCGCCTGACGTTGAGCTTGACAGTCCCAATTGGATTGAAATTGCTGGTGAAAATCAAAATAGCCCCCTTAATGCTGCTGTTGATTATTTGACAGGTCAGACAACAGCTTTACCACTTGATTTTCTAGCGTATTATTCACTCGGCTTATTGGGCGTGGGTGCTGTAGGTGGTTTTTTATTGAATAACAAAAAGAAAACGGTGACAACAACTGCAGCAGCAGCCGCCAATTTGTTAAAACCCATCGCCGATTACGCTGCTGAAGCAGCTGGCACCAGCGCACCCACACTTGCTATTTACAAAGCTGCCGGGATCACAGGTATCGTCTCAGAGGCGGACGCAGTTCAGGTCAACAGCTTCCTTGCAAATCCAGACATTGACCCCACAACCAAGGCCGCCATAGAAGCCATTGCGAATGCAGCCAATAAAGTAGAAGCTTACGCCGCCAACGCAACCAGTCCAATCCCTGTCTTGGCTGACTATCAAACCCTGGGGGTTTTTGACACCACAAGCACGCCGGCGCAGACCAGTTTGCTCAACAGCGTGGTTGACAAAAATGTGGGTACCCAGGTAGATACTTTTGCCGAATTGAATAACCTGGCCAGTGCGGTCAAGGTGGTACAAGATGCAGCCGATGGCGGCAACGTACCCACCCATCCAGCATTGAAAGCGGCCTTAACCGCATTGGGCATTACAAATATCAATGACGGCAACATAGCAGCCATTGCAGCCGCTGTGGCTACAGCCGGTACTGCTGGGACGGACACACTGTCTGAGTTGACGGTCATTGCTACGCAAGCAGCGCAGACATCGAGCAGTTCAGGGCTCGCAGCAATTAATGCTTATTCAAGCGACGTGATCGGAGCGCTATCGCCAAGCTTGGATAAATTCCAAGCTGCCGGTATCACAGGTGTGGCCTCAGCGGCGGATGCTGATCAAGTCAACAGCTTCTTGGCATTGGCCGATACCGATCCGACAGGAATAGATGCCGTTGTAGCCGTTGCGGCCGCTGCCAACAAGGTAGAAGCCTTCGCCGCAATCGGAACCAACGTAGCCCCAACTTTGGTTGAATATCAAACATTAGGCATTTTGGCAAGCACAGCCACCCCTGCTCAAATCAGCTTACTCAACAGTGCTGTAGACAGCAAGTTGGGTGCAGATGTAGACAGTGCGACCGAATTGATGGCATTGGCCAATGCCGTCAAGGTGGTGCAAGACGCGGCTGACGGAGGCACGCTGCCCACATCCACTGCATTGATCGCAGCATTGCAAACGCTGGGCATAACGAGCGCAAACACAAGCAATATCGCACTCATTTCTACAGGCTTGGCCACGGCCAACACGGCAGGATCAGACACTATTGCAGAGTTGAGCGCGATCGCCGTGGCTGCGGCCAATCAGGCGGCGGTCAATGCCGCCCAAGCCCTCATCAATGCTTATGCTGCCGATACCGCAGGTGCAGCAACGCCCACGCTGGCTAATTACCAAGCTGCCGGTATCACAGGTGTGAACTCAGCGGCGGATGCTGATCAAGTCAACAGCTTCTTGGCATTGGCCGATACCGATCCGACAGGAATAGATGCCGTTGTAGCCGTTGCGGCCGCTGCCAATATAGTTGAAGCCTTCGCAGCAATCGGAACCAACGTGGCTCCAACTTTGGTTAATTATCAAACATTGGGTGTTCTGGCCAGCACGGGTACGCAAGCACAAGCTAACCTGCTCAACAATGCTGTGGACAGCAAAGCCGGGGCAGACGTAGACAGTGCGCCCGAATTGATGGCATTGGCCAATGCCGTCAAGGTGGTGCAAGACGCGGCCGACGGCGGCAACTTGCCAACCAACAATGATTTACTGGCGGCATTAACGACATTGGGCATTACGGGTGCAAATTCCACCAACATTGCTCCCATTGCCGCAGCCTTAGCCGGAGCCGGTGCTGCAGGTTCTGACACATTATCTGAATTGAACACCCTGGCGGGGACAGCAACAAGTCAGGCATCGCAAGATGCCGCGCTGTTGGTACTCACCACCTTCGCAGCAGATCCATCGGTTCCCGTTGTGCCCACACTGGTTCATTACCAAGCTGCCAATATTGCGGGTGTAGACACTTCTGTGGATGCAACACAGGTCAACAGTTTCATGGCATTGGCCGACATTGACCCGACAAACAAAGCCGCAGTTGAAGCCGTCGCGGCTGCGGCCAACAAGGTTGAGGCTTATGCGGTCAACAATACCAATCCTCTCCCAACATTGGTAGATTATCAAAAATTGGGTATTTTGCCCTCGGGTACGCAGGTTCAAATTGACCTTTTAAATAGCGCAGTTGACAGCAAAACCGATGTAAATGTAGACACTGCAGCCGAGTTGATAGCACTGGCCGAAGCCGTCAAGGTGGTGCAAGACGCCGCCGACGGTGGCACGCTGCCAAGCAACTCTGACTTGTTGGCTGCATTGACAACATTAGGCGTCGCGGGTGTAAGTCTCACCAACATCGCGCCCATCGCCGTTGCATTGGCGACAGCCACTGTAGCTGGAGCAGACAGTATTGCCGAATTAAATGCTATTGCAGCGGCTGCCAATCAGGTATTACAAGCTGCAGCTCAGACAATCATCAACGCCTATGCAGCGGATACCGCAGGTGCAGCTACGCCCACGCTGGCCAATTACCAAGCTGCCGGCATCACAGGTGTGAACTCAGCGGCGGATACTGATCAAGTCAACAGCTTCTTGGTAATGGCCGATACCGATCCGACAGGAAAAACTGCCGTTGAAGCCGTTGCGGCCGCTGCCAACAAGGTTGAGGCTTACGCGGTCAGCCCCACCAATCTGGCCCCAACATTGACGGACTATCAAACATTGGGTGTTCTGGCCAGCACGGGAACGCAGGCACAAGTCAACCTGCTCAACAACGCTGTAGACAGCAAAGCCGGTACAGACGTAGACAGTGCGACCGAATTGATGACATTGGCCGATGCCGTCAAGGTGGTGCAAGACGCGGCTGACGGAGGCACGGTGCCCACATCCACCGCATTGATCGCAGCATTGACCACATTGGGCATTAGTGGTGCAAACAACACCAACATTGCACTTATATCCGCAGGCTTGGCCACGGCCAACACGGCAGGATCAGACACTGTTGCAGAGTTGAGCGCGATCGCGGTGGCTGCGGCCAATCAGGCATTGATAAATGCCGCTCAAGACATCATCAACGCCTATGCTGCCGATACCGCGGGTGCAGCTACGCCCACGCTGGCTAATTACCAAGCTGCCGGTATCACAGGTGTGAACTCAGCTGCGGATACTGATCAAGTCAACAGCTTCTTGGTAATGGCCGATACCGATCCGGTAGGAAAAGATGCCGTTGTAGCCGTTGCGGCCGCTGCCAACAAGGTTGAGGCTTACGCGGTCAGCCCCACCAATCTGGCCCCAACATTGACGGACTATCAAACATTGGGTGTTTTGGCCAGCTCGGGGGGCACGCAGGCACAAGCCACACTGCTC
>Ga0315903_10010224_pt1 | contig 11230 bp, 7 predicted proteins | sample LakEriMetagenome_7_FD_203524 | JGI IMG/M metagenome (GOLD analysis project Ga0315903, IMG submission 203524) | Freshwater fungal communities from buoy surface, Lake Erie, Ohio, United States - Buoy 2 MA119 | ecosystem: Environmental > Aquatic > Freshwater > Lake | place: USA: Lake Erie, Ohio... | reverse complement strand
GACGCTCCCTCCGCTCGGTCAGGATGGACCTCGGCGAGGGGCTTAACAAGGAAAAGCCATGCGCTTTTAGCGCTCTCTTTTTGCATTTCCATTTGCTTTTGTATGTGAACAGGAATATCCTGACGCTCCCTCCGCTCGGTCAGGATGGACCTCGGCGAGGGGCTTAACAAGGAAACCCGAGTTGTTTCACAACTCTTTTTTTTTGCCTTAATCCTTCATTCAAACCTTCGGCTTGATTCAGTTTACGGCATAAAAAAACCCGAATCTTTCGACTCAGGTTTCCCTTGTAGGGATGAGTATCGAATTATCGAACCTTAACGAAATCTACAATATGTCATGACAAAGCCTGATTTGGGTGGGGTTGGTTAACTTGAATTCAATATGACATGCTTGCAAATTCCATATTCTGTATACATCAAACCTTAATTTGTATTCGTATTAAGACCCCGTCCTTAGATACTTTTGTTTAAAATTAATTACATGAAAAAGACAATTTTAATCACAGGTGCTAGTAGCGGTATAGGAAAAGACACAGCAAAATATTTTCAATCAAAAGGTTGGAATGTTATTGCTACCATGAGGAGTCCGGAAAATGAAAATGAATTAACCAAATTAGACAATGTTTTGGTGACCAAATTGGATGTGTTGGATCTTGATTCAATCGATAGTGCAATAGCGAATGGAATTCAACGTTTCGGAAAAATTGATGTATTGTTAAACAATGCCGGTTATGGGGCTTATGGGCCTCTTGAATCTTTTCCAAGGGAGAAAATCCTTCGTCAGTTCAATACCAATGTAATTGGCTTAATGGATGTTACTCGTGCAATGCTTCCACATTTTCGACAAAATAAAAACGGCGTTATTATTAATATTTCCTCCATGGGAGGTAAAATGACATTTCCTCTTGGTTCATTGTATCACGGGACTAAGTTTGCAGTGGAGGGAATTTCTGAATCGTTACGCTACGAAATGGAGCAAATTGGCTGTAAAGTTAAAATCGTTGAACCAGGAGCAATTGCCACCGACTTTGCAGGCCGTTCATTTGATTTTAACCACAATGAAAATTTGAAAGAATATCAGAATGTTGTAAACAAAATAATGACGGTATTTCCAACAATGATTAAAAGCGCTTCACCAGTAAACATTGTTTCAAAAGTGATTTTTAAGGCGGCTACCGATGGTAAAAGCAAATTAAGATATATGGCAGGAAAGGATGCCAAGATGTATAATTTTATGAATAAGGTTTTTGGTTATAATTTTATTGTTTACATGAATAAAAAGTTTTTTAAATTGTAACAAATGAGTCAACTAATCTATTTAAAATCAATTGCTGACCTATCACGTCTTTTGAGTGAAAATGATTTTCATCCCTTGGTTGCAGTGGTAGATTTTAGCAAAACCACGGATCACATAGAAGAGGAAACACGAATCACAACTGATTTTTATTCGGTGATGTTTAAGAATTATTGTAAAAGCTCCATTACCTATGGTCGTAAAGCGATTGATTTTAATGAGGGAAGTTTAATTTGTATGGCGCCAAATCAAGTAATTACTATTGACAACGAAATTGAGCCCCGAGAGAATCCGATGGGATGGGGCTTATTTTTTCATCCTGATTTGATACGCAATACCTCACTCAATGCTAAAATGAATGATTATTCGTTCTTTTCATACGAAATAGCTGAAGCGCTTCATTTATCCGAAAAAGAAAAACAATTACTATATGAGTGCATTGTGAAAATACAATCGGAATTGAAGGAAAACATCGACGATTACAGCCAAACAATTATTGTTTCAACGATAGAACTTTTACTGAATTATTGCAATCGATTCTACGGAAGGCAATTCATTACACGCAAAGCCACAAACAGAGATATACTGGCAAAAGTGGAAGCTTTATTAAAGGAATATTTTTCAAATAAAACACTTCCTAATAGATTACCTACTGTAAAACACCTTGCCGATGCTGTCCATTTATCGCCCGGTTATTTGGGTGATTTACTCAAAAAAGAAACAGGTTTGAATGCTCAGGAACACATTCATCAATATGTAATTGAGGAAGCTAAGAATATACTTTTAAACTCCAACCAATCGGTGAGTGAAATAGCCTTTCATTTGGGTTTTGAGTACCCTCAATATTTCAGTCGTTTGTTTAAACAAAAAACAGGGACAACTCCTTTGGAATATCGGAATTTGAATTAAACAAAAAAGCTCTATAGGTTCCAGAAATGCAAAAATCCAGTCAAATTTTGACTGGATTTTCCTTGTAGCGGGGACAGGAATATCCTGACGCTCGCTCCACTCGGTCAGGATGGGCCTCGGGGGGGCTTAACAAGGAAACCCGAGTTGTTTCACAACTCTTTTTTTTTGCCTTAATACTTCATTCAAACCTTCGGCTTGATTCAGTTTACGGCATAAAAAAACCTGAGCCAAATGACTCAGGTTTTCTTTGTAGAGAGGAGTATCGAATTATCGAACCTAATCTATGTTGGTTTGGAACAAATTGAAGTCCAATTTCTCGAGGAAATACTGGATGAAAATTGTACTTATTTGAGTAATTCTAACATTTAATATTTAACTTAGTTCAACTGAAAATTTTATCATGAAACAATTAGTTGAATATCAAAGAATTATTTTATTATTTTTCTTGCTTGCATTTTGTTTTAACTATACTTCTCAGATACCAAATTTGGAGGCTCTTGTGTCTAAAAATGACAAATGCATTCTAAAAATATTTACTATTGATGAATATGGTGAATTACTTGGTCAAGGTTCGGGTGTTTTAATCGATTCAAAGGGAATAGGTGTTACAAACTTTCATGTACTTGAAGGAGCATCTAATGCTGTTGCAGTTAATATAAAAGGTGAAAAATTTATCATTGATAAAATCATTGATTTTTCCATGACAAGTGATTTGGTCAAATTTCAATTAGAAAATTCAAATTCTACAATATTCCCAAAAGTATCGATATTCTATGGCAAAAATTTAAAGGGTGCATCTGTTTTCTCTATAGGTTATCCAAAGGGTTTCGATTTAATGGGTGAAAGCACCGTTGGTCCTGGAATAATATCTGGAATAAGAACTGATGAAGTTTTACCTGGTCAAGGTGAACTTGATTCTATAATACAGACCACAGTCCCAATTACCCATGGCAATAGTGGTGGTGGTCTATTTGATAGCAAAGGGAATTTAATAGGTATTACACAAGGTACTTTTGCAAAAAATGTAGAGGATTTACATGCTAACCTTAATAGAGCCATTCCAGTTAAACACCTCAAATTATTAAAGAGAAAACTTAATTTCTCTTTTGATCAGTTTTTATCTGAATGTGCGAAAACAAATTTATTCGCTCAAGGTGTCTTAGCATACAACAATGGTGATTACGTTAGCGCTTATGATTTATTTCAAGAATATCAAAAGGTAAATGAAATAAATAAACTTGATCCAAAAGTTTGGTATTTAAAAGGTAATTGTGCCTTCCATTTAGGAAGAAAATCAAATCGTTCGGACATTTTAAAAATGGCTTTAGAGAATTATTCTAAATCTTTAATTTTAGATTCAATGAGTGTGAATGCCCGAAGTTTCATGGCTCTGACTTTTGAGGAATTAGGAGAAATGGATTATGCATTCGAAGTTGCAAAAGATGGATTTAATATTAATCCAAACAATGCATTTTGCAATTATGTACTAGGTAAGTTGTATAACGTATCAAATAATAAAGAGTTGGCAGTAGATTATCTTACCAAGGCAATTAATTTATTTGAAGAGAAAAATACTGACCTAGAGAGTTTAGCACAATGGTATCTCGAAAGGGCGATTGCAAATGGATGGCTGAAAAATGATTATAACGCCGAACAAGACTATAAAAAGTGTATTAGTTTATCTGATAATAATATTTCACAACCGCTTCTAGATGGATTGTTTTGGTATGGAAATTTCCTAGCAATAAGAAACAGATTGTCAGAATCTTGCCTTCAATTTAATAAATTGAAGTTATTGCAACCGAACTATAAAACGGGTGGTACAACCATTGATGAAATGATAGAAATGACTGACTGTAATTAAAGTTGATTTTTAGAACTAAAAGTCGGTACATTTATATTCTATACCTTTTGGATCCCAACATTTTTCTGAAATGAAAAAGCCTTTTAAGTACAACATTTCATGTGCTTTTTTTTCATTCTCATAATATAAAATGTAATAACCATGTTGTTCTCCATTTTTGTAATCTGTTTCGCTTTCTAAATTTCCATTTTCATACCATCGAATGGATTTACCATCAAATTCCCCCATAATCTTGAAATACTCCCATTGTGGTTTTCCACTATTGTACCATCCTTTACTGATGCCATTCTCCTTACCGTTCAAATATGTTTGCTCATACTCTTTTTGTCCATCCTCATAATAAACTATCAATACTCCATTTCCATCTTTTAAAAATGCACTACCTAAACACTCTCCATTTGAGGCAAAATAACGCTGCCAACCGATTCTTAGCCCATTGCTATAATGCGTCTCAGACTTTAACTGCCCATTTTCATACCATTCTTTAATTTGTCCATCTTGATTACCTAAAATGAATTTACCTTCAAACTCAAGTTGTCCGTTTTCATACCAACTTCGCGACTTACCATCTAATTTTCGATTAACTTGAAAATCATCCATCTGTAATTGCCCATTTTTATACCACCACTTTGAACTGCCATTTTCTTTTCCGTTTACAACAGTAATTTCAAATTCAGTTTGTCCATTATCATAAATTGAATATACAATTCCTGTTACAGTTTTTTTGTCATTAATGGTATAAATAGTTTCATTAGTATTGAAATCAAAGATGTTGGTTTCACTGGCTAAAATTCTAACCTGTGCAATCATGAATATTGGGGCAGCAATGATAAGACAAAGGGTAAATCGTTTCATAGTTTATTAATCTAAATTTTTAAAATTAATTCAATTTCAAATATATGTAATGCCCCTCAATTTGTGGACAGAACTTTTTCAAATTCTATGTTTATCCCCAAGCCTCAATAGTGTTTTCTTTTACATTTACATTCCCATTTGCTTTTGTAAGTATACTTACAGGAATATCCTGACGCTCCCTCCGCTCGGTCAGGATGGACCTCAATAGGGGGCTTAACAAGGAAAAGCCAAGCGCTAAAAGCGCTATCTTTTTGCATTTCCATTTGCTTTTGAAAGCATGCTATCAACGCTTCTGGAAATGCAAAAAGCCAGTCATTACTGACTGGCTTTTCCCTTGTAGCGGGGACAGGACTCGAACCTGTGACCTTCGGGTTATGAGCCCGACGAGCTCCCAACTGCTCCACCCCGCAATGTATTTTTCATTGCTTTATTTCAATTTATTCTCGGGTTATTCTCCCGATGAGCTCCTCCGCCGCGGCGGACTCCACCCCGCAATGTATCTTTCATTGCTTTATTTCAATTTATTCTCGGGTTATTCTCCCGATGAGCTCCTCCGCCGCTGCGGACTCCACCCCGCAATGTATCTTTCATTGCTTTATTTCAATTTATTCTCAATTCGTTAATCGAGGACTGCAAAGGTAAGATGTTTTTCCTTATTTACCAAATCAATCGAGTAAAAGCTGCTGCTTTCGGTTGATTGCACCGTGTTTTTCTAATATGCACTTAATTCCAATGGCATGAGAATTCAGATTTATCCCTTCAATAGCTGCTCTGGTTCGATCGAACAAATAGTTTATTGAGAAAATGTCCTTCATACGAAAACCAAGCCCAAACTGCACGCTATTTAAATTTTGGGTTCCTGTCCACAGTTGCACCCGATACGCATAATTCATTCGCAAGGCCAATTCATAGTTAAATGGTGCATACCTCAGCGGGGTGATTTTAACCGAAGGCAATAAAAACCAATCTTGACTCAACTCCACCAAGTGCCGGTAATATACTCCCCACTCGGTTCTTAGTTTGGCATTCGTGCCAATCTCCTTCCATTTCGCTGGTCCAAGATCGTTCGCATAAATTCCGGAAAGCGAATGTTTAGTACGATAACTCATCCCTACTTTGTACGTCGGATAATTATAGGTTGAAAAGCGACTCACTACCACATCTTGCTGGTTCGTAGAAACATAGGTCGGGTCATACCCTACCTGCATAAACCCACCCCCCAAGCCCAAGCTTAATCGGTTTTCTCTGTTCGTTTTAATATTAACTGCACCTTCTAACGTGGCCGTTGAAAACGTAAAAGCACCGTTGCGCTCTACCAAGATATTTGCGCCCGCACCAAACATAGCGCCATCGCTTTTGCGATCGTTGAAAGGAAATGAAAGTGTTGCATTTATTGTTTTGGGTGCCCCATCAAAACCAACCCATTGCTGCTTAATCCCCATGGATCCCTCCACATATTCACTTAAGCCATGATGCGATGGATTTATACTCGCCCAATTCATTCCATACCAGACTCGATTTGGAGCCTGTTGCCCCAACGCACACATCAAGATGGATATGAATCCAAATAGCAGTTGAAACCTCATCGGATAATACTAATTGTACCTTTCTTTAGGGTTCCATTTCCTAAATCTAAGAGGTAATAATATACGCCATCCGGCATGACATTGCCGTTTCTAAGCCCTGACCATGCATTGATGACACTATAAGAGGTTGACTCGTACAACACATCGCCAAAGCGATTCATGATGATCATCCGATTGTTTGGATAGTTTTCTATTCCCGGAATAATCCATGTATCATTTGACCCATCGTCATTCGGCGAAAAGGTATTTGGGATTTTAAACACATTTGTTAAATACACCGTGACGTAGTCGAACACCTCACATCCCGCATAAAATCCTTGAACCATATAGGTTGTAGTAGCACTTGGCGAGGTCTGAACACTAAACAAGGTGGGGTAATTCACTTCAAAAGAAGGCGACCACCGCACGGAATCCAACAAGCCCGAAGTCTGTAGGGTTACCACCGTTCCAGAATCTACATATTGGTCGGGTCCAGCATCTATACTCGGACTACTTACCGTGAGCGAAGTTTGCGCCGTATCCACCTGTATGGATCCATTCACATTGCACCGACAAATCACCATGAGTTGATTACTCGTTTGCGTTGGGATCAAGGAAAATGTTCCAGAACCATTGCTTAGTATCGAATCTCCATTTACATACCACGTATACAAGTCCGTTCCTTGACAGGACGTACTCGCACTCAGTTGTAATCCTTCGCCAAGGCATATGGTATCATTTGGAGGAAATATCAAAAACTGCGCACAAGCTAATGCGCTGTTTATCACCATTAACAAAACAATAACAAGACGCGACACAATACGATTTTACTATTAAAATTAATGGTTTTCGTTGGCTTAATGTATTGCCATTGCCTAAACCAGGTGCAAACTACCGATTTTTTTACGAATTTTGGCATACTTATCGAAGGGATTCGAAGAAATTAAACAACTACATTATGCAAAAATTTACCCTTACCTCCATTTTTTTCTTAGTGTTAACCTTGAACCATTGGGGTCAACGCTTGGATTATGACCATTCTTCTAAATGGTTTTTCGGCATCAATGCAGGAGCGACTTGGAGTTGTACAGATGTAGAGAACGAAACGAATGGCGGATGGGGATTAACCTTAGGGAAATCATTCAATTATAAAACTGGAAGACGTGTAAGTTTTGATTTGCGCGGGCGGTATTTACATGGAAATTGGTACGGACAAGATTACGATACGAGCAATCTAAACGCATACATCGGTGGTCCGCTAAGCGCTTACAAGGATTCATTTAACATGACGGCCCATAACTTCTATAACGACCAACATCGCTTGGCGTTTGAATTAGTATTGCATGCCAATCGCTTTGCAGAACGCACCAATTGGGACCCCTACATATTCGGAGGCATTGGGGTTACATGGCGACAAACATGGGGAAATTTAAGCTACAACGACAGCAGTTTATACGACTACCCCGACATGGTTGCCGGTGGAAACATTGCCAGCGCAATTACAACAAACATGGATAATTCCTACGAAACCCGCTTGGATCAACTAAGCGGTTTTAAGTGGAATGCGAAATGGATGCCGAGTTTGGGTATCGGATTAGGATACATTATCGGACCACGCTTTTCCATCGGTATAGAGCATAAAACTACGTTCACCGGAATGGATGATTGGGACGGTGTGGTTTCAAGCAACAGAATTAAAAACGATTGGTATCATTATACCTCTGGGTACATGCAATTCCGCTTTAAAACTCGGGAGAAAGAACCAAAACCTGATGAGCAAGTAAATACCGTAAATAACATTAATAATTTCACAACAAATTGCATTGCCCCGACCCTATCCATTCGAGACAAACAATTCACAAGCACCTTGAGCACGGCGAGCTTTACCCTTGGTACCACGCAAATCGGGCAGTCGAATCAATTAACGGTAAAAGATCAACAAGGCAATTTGGTGCCCTTTACGTTTAATTCCACAACACGAGAGCTCACCGTAAGCGCCGCCTTAAAACCTGGACTAAATACCTTTACGGTATACGCACAAAACGAATGCGGATCAGCAACTGAGACCATTCAAATCACATATAATGATTGTCAATTCCCTCAGATTACATTAACCAGCCCAATTAAGGATTCCAGTATAACGGTTCAAACCAATACGATCAATGTAGGCGCATTGATTCAACACACTACGCTGAATAACATCTCCTTTTTTATTAATGGGGTAAAATCCCAGGCATTTGCCTTCAATGCAGCTAACCATGCATTTCAAGCCACCGTGGCATTAACACCAGGTAAAAATTTGATTAAGGTAGAAGCATCCAATCCATGTGGATCAAGCTACGCTGTAACGGAAGTGATTTACAATAACTGTATTACTCCACAACTGCAATTAATTAATCCAACCAGCAGTGGCATTACGGTGAGTACTGCGGCGCAAAAAATTCAAATTAAAACCATCGGTTTCAATGCGAAAACAGAATTCAGTGTACTCCTTAACGGACAAGCGACCAATACCTTCACGTGGGTTAACAACGTCATTGAAATCCCTGCAACCCTAAAACCAGGCAACAACACCATCACGATTAACGGAACAAATCCATGTGGTTCAGAATCCGTAGTGATTGCGATGAATTATCAAGAATGTCAGGCGCCCGTACTTACCTTACAAACTCCCAACTCGGCGAATGTAATTGTAACAAAAGCTGCTTATACATTGAAGCTGAAAACACAACATCAAACGGCGATCAACCTGATGGTAAACAACAACATTGTTGCGAATTACACCCTCAATGCAGCCTCAGGAATCTTAGAATATTCGTTCACCTTGAATCCAGGATTAAACATTGTAAGCATCACCAGCTCGAATGGCTGTGGGGTAGATATTGAATCCCTCAACATTACGTATCAAGCCTGCAATACACCAACCGTGTCTATTTCTTCAACTGGTGGTACAACAACAAATCAAGGTTTTTTATTTTCGGCGAATACAGCAAACATTGCCAACTCACAAGAAATTAAAGTAACTCAAAACGGAACCGCAATTCCATTCACCTTTATCAACGGAAGTATTCAAGCCATTGCCACCTTGGCTGCAGGTCCGAACGTATTCAATGTAACCGTACTCAACGGATGCGGCACACAAACACAAACACAAAATGTAGTATTTAATAATTGCGTAAGCCCGGCGATTTCTTTGGTTCAACCTACAGCTAGTGGAATCACCGTAAACGAAGCCGCTTATCAAGTTCAATGTGCACTTTCGGGAGTTAATAACGCCTCAGAAATCACCTTCAAAGTAAATGGAATGGCTAAACCGTTTCAATTTATTAATAACATGTTAACGGCTTCACTGACCTTAAATCTAGGAATTAACACGATCAGTGTTTCGGTTAAAAATGCATGTGGGAATGACAGTGAGTCGTTCAATATCACGTACAAGCAATGTTTAGCTCCATCGATCGTACTAACGAATCCGATCCAAACTACACTAACTACCACCCAAAATGCAGTGAACGTCTTGTTTACAGCAATTAATTGTTCGAACGCCTCACAAATAGTCATTACAAAAAATGGCAGTGTGATTCCGTTCACCTTCCTTAATGGAGTCGGGTCCTTAACTGCTTCATTGACCCCCGGGTTGAATACCTATACCCTAACAGCAACGAACGATTGCGGGAAAGACATTGCCAATGTGAATATTACCTACGACAATTGTATTGCCCCAGTAATTAGCATCTCAAATCCAATCCCTTCAAATACTTCCACTCAAAGTTTAGTGGTAAGTGCAGTAATACAGCATGTTACCAATACGAATCAAATTGCATTATTACTCAACGGTGTTGGAGTTCCTTTCACCTTCAATAATGGGCAATTGAACGCCAATTTAACGCTAGTTGCGGGAACGAATTCCGTTTCCCTTGCCGTTTCAAACAGCTGTGGATCAGATGTTAAAACGAAAACCATTGAATTTACCCCATGTAAATCACCAACTATTTCAATAACACAACCCGGAACTTCAGGATTAACCGTTAGTTCGGCGGGGTTCACGCTGCTTGCACAAATCAACAATGTAGATCAGGCAAACCAAGTGAGTATGACCTTGAATGGGACGGCTTTCACGAACTTCCAATTTGCCAATGGATTATTAACTGCGCCTGTTACCCTTTCGAATGGGGTTAATACCTTGAATTTATTTGTAAGTAATGGCTGCGGCGTAGATCAGGCATCCACTACCATCCAACTGAGCACCTGTAATTCACCGGTGGTGAGCCTTTCTAACCTGAGTGGTCAAACCGTTTCAACTGCTACATATGCCTTAAACGCCACGGTACAAGAAATTACTAATCCACAAGGCCTTACCTTAACCCTTAACGGACAAGTTACGCCATTTAACCTATTGAATGGTTCAGTAAATTCAACATTTACCTTGCAACCTGGCGTTAACAACATCATGCTCTCAGGAACCAACGGGTGTGGAACAGATACTAAATCCATGCAAGTCACCTACGTGCCTTGTACTGCTCCTACCCTTACCCTTCAGGGAACGAATACAACTGTGACCAATGCGGCATATGTATTCAATGCAACGGTAAATGGAGTGAGTGCCCAACAACTTACCTTAACACTTAATGGTAATCCGGTACAGAATGTTTCTTTAAATGGGAATACCCTTACCGCATCCCTTACCTTACAAGCGGGATCAAACAGCATTGTATTGTTCGCACAAAATACGTGTGGATCAGAC
>Ga0315903_10010222_pt1 | contig 11232 bp, 6 predicted proteins | sample LakEriMetagenome_7_FD_203524 | JGI IMG/M metagenome (GOLD analysis project Ga0315903, IMG submission 203524) | Freshwater fungal communities from buoy surface, Lake Erie, Ohio, United States - Buoy 2 MA119 | ecosystem: Environmental > Aquatic > Freshwater > Lake | place: USA: Lake Erie, Ohio... | reverse complement strand
GCTGAACTATCGCCGATTTGTAAAGCGCAGCTAAAGCCAAAATCGCTGTACCCGTCGCGGCAACAAGGTATTTGTTAAGGGTTTTCATGACTTGGTTCCTTAAGGGTTCAGCAGGGATTGCACACGTCATCTCGCGTGGCGATGCTGTTCTTTGTCAATACAGATACGATAAGTTTGCTCTTTGCAGAGCGGTACTCATTTATGCATACACCATCAAGAGACAGTTTAAACATGTTGTACTCGGCGACTGTGTCGGGTTGCTCCGCAGCTTTGCGGGATAGTTGGCAATGGGTGAGATAGACGCCAAGATGGGCAGTGTGCGGTGCCGTGACGGTAGATATAGGTTGTCATTTGCTGCCTGGTGTTTTTCCAAATCCTGCATAGCTACAAGCGTAGTTTCGGCCACGCGGTCAGAGCAACCTGAATTTGAAATTTGTAGCTAACCTGCCGGTGTAGTGTGGGACACGCTGGCATGCAGGCTCATACACGGTCCTGAACATGGCCGTAATCCAGCCAATGTCCAGCGTGAAAAATCGTCACGCTTGTGCCACTGCCCGCTCCACTCAACCCCCATAAAAAGTAGCACACCGAAAGGTTAGCTACAAATGCACCACCCACAATGGCAGTCGAATGGCATGATCAATGTCCAACTCATGGCCATCACAATGGAGTTGTCACAGTGTTTTAATGGCTTGGCTTGAACACAATCGAACCACTGTGAATGAGGCTACTACGGACGGTGTTTGGCACCCTCTTGAGTGTTAGAAAACACAGTAAATTACTATGAAAGTACGCTTTGGAAACTGGAGCAGCTACTACGCCATGGCGGTGATCGAGCTGGCCGAGGCGGTGGCGCGGGAAATGCAACGCAAGCCATGAACCCGCTCAACCCCAAAAAACTGCTGCTGACCAAGTGGACTGCCGTCAAGCCCGTGGCCAAGCAAAAACACTTTTTGGTCAGCCGGGTGATCCAGCCCGAACTGCCCACCGACCCGATTGAACAGGTGGAAATCGAAGCGGTGTTTTCCAAGGCTGTGCAGGTGATAGCTTGGCGCGAACTGCAGGACGACAGCGTTTGGCGGCAGGGTTGGGTTTGACTAGATGGAAAAATCTGTAACAGTTAGCGTGTCTTTAGGTTTGGGTGAATGCCAGTTAACAGCCAATTCAATCTGTGAAGTGTCTAAGGTTTGTGTGGAACTCCATTTTGAAGTTCGATCATTAGCGGACTAGCCACTCAACAATTCCGGTTGCGCTCTGTGATTTTTGACGCAAAATTGCCTTGGTACCGAGCACAACAGCCACTTTTCCAGTTCTAAGATTGATAAAAATGTCTTGTCCTTGATGGCCAGACATCCGAACAGACTCTTTTTTGGATTGGCCAAAACCAGTATCTAACCAAAATTGGAAACCATATCCGATAGGGCTTTTATTGTTTGAGTTCGTCGCTTCCGTATAAGCCGTAAGGGCTTGAGAAATATATTCCTTCAGGCAAGCGTTGCCAGATTTTCCATCATGCAAATCGATTACGTACTGACCCAAGCGTGCGAAGTCTCGTAAGGTTGCAAAAAAGTATGCATGGGTGACCGGATGACCTGTTCTGTCCAGATGAAAGACACTTGGATGCTCCAGCCTTGCGCCCTTCAACACGGTTGATTCAAAATATTTAGAAAAAGGTTGCCCAGATGCTGCGGCTACTACCAGTCCAAGCGTGTCCGTATCAAAATTTGAGTATGCAAATCGACTTCCAGCTGCAACGGTATCGGGAACTTCACCGAACCTTTTGAATGCATCTTTTACAGAAAAAACACCTTTAACCATATCTAGACCAGAACTGGTATTTGAATACAAATAATCTCCACCTGAATCCAAACCTCGCTTAGAAGTACCACTTCGCATCTGTAGCAATTGACGCAAAGTCGCACGACCCCAAACTGTTCCTTCTATTTCGCTTACGTATTGTTGGGCCAAGTCATCCAAGCTTTTTATTTGCCCATTGCACAAAGCATGTCCAACGGTAAGGGACACGAGACTTTTCGTCATTGACCAAGCAGGATAAAGGTTAGTGTCCTCCCCTTTTTTGTAATTTTGGTAAAGCACTTCTTCACCTTGGACAACAATTCCTGCAATTCCTTGGCTTAAAAAACCTTCAAGAACATCATCCATCTTCCGGTTGACCATTTGATCTGAACCGATCGTTTTGAACGTCAATAATCTTGGCTCAGCCGAGGGCGCGAATTCAATGATATTTGATCTACCCTTTGCACCATTGTATGAATAGGCATGTGGCTCATGGTCTGCCCAAGCATTTGAAGAGTTGAGAACCGCAACAGCAATCCAACTCAAAATAGCACAGGAAAAATAACGCATTTTTTGTCCCGATATTAAATATCAAAACTTGATTATGGCACTCCACAAAACCAAGACTCTCAACCGCACAGCGCGCATTTGACGTAGCGAGTAAGCCACTGTGTCAAGGTGTTGAAGTCAGACCCAAGGCCAAAACGCGCCTTGCTGTTTTTGCAAGGCAAAAGAAAACAGCTTTGCAGACCTTAAGCCTGTCGTAGAGTGCATGCATGAGCATATGACTTCAAAAATCCAAATCACACAGGTGCTTATTGATGATGGCAAAGCAACTGACATTGCTATTTTCTTTGGCGTATCGCAGCGCCAATCAGTCATTGCTGGCCAGCACAGACAAGTGATCTTGTCCCCAAGCGACTTGCAAAGTAAATTGGCCGATGCGGTGGCGCGGGAAATGCCGAGTAAGCCCTGAGGGTTTAGAACCATGAACCCGCTGAACCCCAAAAAACTGCTGCTGACCAAATGGACTGCGGTCAAGCCCATAGCCAAGCAAAAACACTTTTTGGTCAGCCGGGTGATTCAGCCTAAGTTACCGACGGAACCGATTGTGTCTGTGGAAATCGAGGCGGTGTTTTCCAAGGCTGTGCAGGTGATTGCTTGGCGGGATCTGCAGGACGATGGTATTTGGCGGCAGGGTTGGGTTTGATCAGTTTGTCAATAAGTCAATATCAACATTAGTCACAAATTTATGCCCTGCTCGGTTGTAGCCTGCAACTCGAATATGGATATTGGACACGGTTGTGTTTCTCATCACGTCACCCCAACCGAAAACGGCCGATGTCGACCCTTTAGGCAAGGAATAATATTCCCTGATGGTATCTCCATTGAAACCAACCGCTTCGATGTTTGCGCCATCAATCTGCAAGCCATCAGGCATTTTGAAATCAACTCGCATGCTTTGATTTGGTCCAAAAGAAGTTGAAGTCACAGGGGAGCCATCTATTTTGATAGCCGTCACGGTAATAAACATATCCGTTTTCAATTCAGCAAAAGCCTTTGGAACACGGTCGACTGGAAGTTTGTATCCAGCGCCATTTAATGGCTGTCCCTGAGCATCTTTGAGTACGATTGTGTACGGCTGGGTCAACTTAACTTTGGGTAAGTCAAGGCATGGCAAGGAAGCCTCTTGACCCACTGCACTGGCGCAATCCCAAAAACCATTGCCATCAGTCAACGCAGGACTGGTAATTGACATGAAATCAAAATAGGTGTTTGAGGTCAATTGAAGTGGGTTTGAGAGACCCAGACCGGTGATTTGCGCAGATGCGATGCGTGGATTATTTTTGCCACTGTTGTTGTAGGCAAAAGGAGAGACATCGAAACGAATGCCGTTTTGGATTCTGGGCTGAGAACGATTGACCAACTGGTTGCTCAGCAACAAAGTCAGTTCATGCTCATTTTTAAACTCAACACTAGCAATCTGAGCATTACCGCTGATTCTCCAGATGCCTGCTATTTTTCTCAAAACCAAGCGCTCGTTATCCGCTGCAAACTCGCTGCGAGTTTTGTAACCAATCCTGACCAGGGCTGTAGCCTGACTGGAACTGATCTGCGTCAGGGACCAACTTGTAAAACTCGCGCCCACAAGATCCAGATCGGAACTGATCTCGTCAGCGAATTGTTGAAAAGATTCACCGCCTAGGATGAAATTCTCGGACGTGTCGAATACGCCGCTGTCAGCCACCTGTTGAGAGGTCGGTAATTGCCTAGAAAACAGGTTTTCCAATCGCCTCAAAACTTCACCGATAGCCTGGACATCCGAAGCCGATGAGGTGCTAATCCCACCCATGTTTTCTGGAAGAATGGGCGTGGATGTAATGGGCAGCGTTACGTTAATTGCAGCCATATTGTCTTGTGTGATCAGATTTCGCAGCGTTGCAACGGATGCGTCTGTGTCGTATTCAACCTTTACCAAGTCCATTAAGGCGTCCAAACCTGAGTGGTCAGCCTTGAAAACAGTTCGAATCAAGTCAATAGTTTCAGTAACCCCCAGCTGAATCAACACAGGCCTCAGTTTTGCAAAGAGCGCATCTTGCGCTTCACGAATTTTTATGTCCGTTAGCGAAGCCGCTAATTTGGGAATATTTGAGGCATCTGCCAAGTACAAACTCACAAACTTACCCGCAATGCTTGACAGAAGCAGGTCGGTGAACGGCGTCACATTGATAGTGCCGCCTACATCTGCTTGGGTTCCAGCCGAGTAATAAGTAACAGTCACGCCGCCAATGGTTCCTATCGCCTTGACAATGAACGGGCCTGTCATGCCACTTACATCTATTTTGTAAGTGCCATCATCCGTTATTTGTGTTCCTCTTTGTAATCCAAACTTGTCTGTGATCTCCACATTGCCAATAATGGGCGCCCCTCCAGCAGCCACGCCTGAAATTACTGTGGAAACAGGGGGTTGATTGTTTTTACAAATTTCGCCAGCAACACTTCCAAAAGCAAAACCACTGGCATTGCAACCACCTGAGCCGCCACATGAGGCCAATAAAGACACAACGGCAAAGGCAATCAGCCAACAAAAAGTACGAAACAATTTTTGAAGATGCATGGCAATGCTTAAGTGGCTTATAAAAACTGGCAAATGGGCATAACAATATTGGTCACACTTGGATACGCAAAAGCTCGTAGGTTATTCAGGTCAATGACCGCCCCGACTGCACCACCCGCAATCACATTACCGAGAAAACCTGCCGATAGACCTGGCTGCACATCGGTGCTTGCGCCAGCGAGCAAACCACCATGGCAGCTGACCAATATAGGCTCAGTAGTTCTGGGAAGGGTCAAGTGGGCCGGGGTTTCAAAATTGAAAGTTTTACCCCCAACAGATGCACTGCAATAGCTATTTAAAACCACCCGCGTGCAGTCTGTTCGCACGGTCAACATTTGATATGAATCGTTGAATAAGGATGCACATCCTCCGAGCAGGACCACTGCTGGCCACATGAAAAAACTTCGAAGGCGGCTGTACATAGGTTGATTTAAGTCCAATTTCAATTATCAGTAATCGTCACGAGATCTTATAACTTTAATACGAATAAAGAACTCTGTTCCGATGCCGCAAACAGCAGCAGAACTCACATATCAATTAAATTTCATTCATTAAATTTTTTGAAGCATATTTATTAACTGAAAAGTATTTCTGCATAGCCTGTCATACGTCTGGCTGTGGTTTCAAAAACAGGCCACATTTCGGGGCAAATACCCTGATTTCAGGCGGTTTTCACACATTGCGGACAGTATTTTGAGACCAGCAAAGTGATCTTGCTCAATACCCACCCTGCCCCCAGCGCGCCTGGTCGGCTTCTTGTTGACGCTTTTGCCTCTCACGCTCACGGTTTAGGGCCTCTTTCTTGTGATCCAAATTGGCCTTTAGCTGCGTGATCCGCATCTGATTCTGATTCTGAGTTTGGAGCTTGAAGGGTTTAATGGTCTTGGGTTTGGGGGGCTAAATCATCAGAAAACCTGAATCACTGCTTCACGACGTCCTGGAATGTAAGGAGTTGGGGATCGCGACGATTTTGTCAAAAAACCGACAAGCTAATGAGTTTTTAATGGTTAATTATGAAGTTAATATAATTTATAAATGGTAATTTATATCTGGCATGCTCATTGCAGAGGGTAAAAACCCATAGTTTCAGGGCAAATGATCCCTTTAGGAGCATAACCATGAGTATTCCCGTCACGCTAGGTACAACAACACCCACCTCCTTATTGGTCAATGGGCAAGCGATTGATTTAACTACCATTACTTCAATAGCACTGCAGAATCAGAGCAAGACATTTTTCATGAGCCTCACGCCCGAGGTCGTGGGGCAGATTCCGCCGGATTCGTGGGACGATGTGCCAGCCAGCAAAATGGCCTTGATTAAGCCAGAGACGCTGGCGGCCCTAACCCAGGAACAGGTGGACGTGCTGGACCTGGACCAGCTGTCAGGCTACACGCCGCAGCAGATCAAGAGTCTTGGGGTGAACGCGAATCGCTATTCTGACGTTCAGCTCAACCTGTTGCGGCCAACGCAGCTCCAGGCTTTGAGCGCAGCTAGTCTTAGCGCGATCAGCCCGAACAAGATTTCCCTGCTTCAAGATGCCAAGGTTGCCGCGCTCAGTCCGGCCCAGATCGGTAGCCTCACGGTCAATCAAACCAAGAAATTGACAGTCAACCAGATCGAGCGGCTCACCCCCACACAGGCCAAATCGCTAGAGGCCGAGGACTTTCAGGGTTGGGACACCGCGCAGGTCGCAGCGCTGCAGTACAAGCAGATTCAGGCGCTGGATGCCAGTGATGTGAATGCCTTGTTCACCGCAACCAATTTTCGCCTAGCGGCCAACAATGTGCAGTTTGTGTCTAACACAGCCATCCGGCAGCTTGGGGGCGACCTTCTCAACCGTTTCAGCACGGACCAGGTTTCGGGCCTGAGCGCTTCGCAAGTCCGGGTCATGAGTGTCTCGCAACTGAACGCGATGCAAGAAGAGCAGCTCAACGCGCTGGAAGTGTCTGATCTTCAGAGTCTTTCCGGGTCAGTCATTGCCGGACTCAATGCCTCCCAGGTGGCCTTGCTCAGCAATGAGCAGATCCAGGGCCTGACCATCAGTCAGGTAAAGTTCCTCACGCCATCGCAAATAGGGGCTCTGGAACTCGGGCAGGTGAAGTCCCTGGATGCTGCGGACATTGCGGCGATGACCCCGGCCCAGATGGCGGGATTCACAGCCGATCAGCTCTCTGCATTCACGGAACCGCAATGGAAAAAGGTAGGGCTGGCCTCGCTGTCGGGCATCAGCCCCGAGGCCTTGTCCCAAATCGACGCCAGCCAGCTCAATGCGCTGAGCAAGAGTCAGTGGCAGGCCCTGTCGCCACAGCAAGTGGCTGCACTGGGCGATGCGCAGGTCAGCCAGCTCAATTCCTCTCAGTGGGCCAATCTCACACCCAAACAGGCAGCAGGGCTACAGCGGTCGCAAATAGAGCAAATGTCCTCAGTGCAACTTCAGTCCCTTGCGCCCACAGCGGTCGCAGCTTTGACCGGCGATGCCTTGCAGGGGTTGCCGACTGATAGCATCTCAACTTTAACTCTGGCGCAGACTCGGGCCTTGCAGCCCTCGCAAATCGCGTTGCTGATACCCAAACAGGTGGCGAACTGGACGCCGCAGCAGGTCTCGGCCCTGAGTGCCAAGCAAATCGGTATGCTCTTGCCCGATCAGATTGCTGCGCTCGATACTTCCAGCATGGCTGGCCTGGGTCGCTCCAATATGGCGGATCTGACACCCGCCCAGATCGGAGCGCTCAGCCAGAATCAGGTCGCACAGTTCACCCCTGCTCAGGTGCGGCTGCTCAGTGCACCGCAATTCGGCGGCCTTTCGGTGGACGGGCTGGCCGGCTTGAGTACCAGTAACGGTGCGATCACCAGCCTTAACCCGGCACAATTCATGGCCCTTAATCGGGAGCGCATCGACAGCCTCTCAGCGGATCAAATCGTTAGCTTGTCCAAATCAGTGCTGGAGGGGATTGCGCCGCCACAGCTCGAATACCTTATACCCAGATTGAGCCCTGCGCAGATCGGCAGCATCGCGCCCAAGCAGCTTTCTGCGATGACGCCCGAGGGCATGGCTCAGCTCGATTCAGACCAAGTTGCCAGCTTGCAGCCTGCACAGGTCGCATCCCTCAAGCCCGAGCACTTTAACGCCTTGCCGCCTGCCCGTATGGGTGCACTCCAGGCCTGGACGATGCCCAGTCTGACGATGGCCGTCATCAAGGCGCTGCCGGTAGAGCATGTACAGGCGATGACCTTGCAGCAAGTGAAAGCTCTGACCAGCGCTCAGGTGGGCAGTCTTTCGGGCCAGCAACTGGATGCGATGTCCGCCGATAAGAAACAAATACTGGGCAGCAATGTGGCCGCGCTGACGGGTGATCAGCTTGCGGTGCTGAGCGATCAACTCGAGATCGATGACTTCACCCCCGAGCAGATCAGTCTGATTCCTGCGCCCGCGATGGCCAGCCTGTCGTCGCGTGCGTTGGCCCAGCTCGACGTGGCACAGCTTAGGGCACTAACCGGGCCTCAGCTGGCCCGATTGCAGGGCGGGCAGTTCGAGGATCTCACGAACACGCAATTGGCCGCCCTGAATCTGGAGGCTATGCCCTCGGTGTCGCCTGCAGCCATCTCAGCACTCGACTACCGCGTGGGCCATCTGCTGCCTGCGCAGATCGCGGAGATGTCGGAGGGCCAAGTCAAGGCCATGACGGTGGCGGGGATGCGGTCTTTGAGTGAAGCGCAAATCCAAGCCATCGCGCCGGCAGCGGTCCGAGGTCTGACGCCCGCGCAGCTGCAGGCACTGGAAACGGGTGTGGAACAACTCTTGCCCACCCAGCTTCAGAGCCTGAGCGCTGCTCAGGTGGCGGGCTTGTCCACTGGCCAACAGTCCACCTTACTTAACCGCCATGGCGCTGATCTGAGCCCAGAGCAGACGGCTGCGATTTCCAATGAGGCTTTTGCGCTCATCGAAGAGGACACTCTCAAGGTATTGACACCCGAGCAGATCGCTCGACTGCAAAACCAGATCAGCGTTCTTAGCGCGGATGATCTCAACTTGCTGCGCCCATCGCAATTGCGAAGCATCTCGGTGGCCCAAATCCCAGCAATTACTGATGAGGCGATCGCCGGTCTAGGTATCCCCCAGATCCAGTCGTTGACCAACGAGCAAGTCAGTCAGCTCAAGCCGAGCCAAATCGCGGTTTTGAGTGATGCCCAGATCAGCAGCCTGGGGCTGGATCAGTTGCGATCACTGGCACCGGCTGCTGTCGCGGTCATGGACACGAATCAGATCAGAGGCTTGCGTTCGGTTCAGCTAATGGCCATGACGCCCATTCAGGTCGCGAGCCTGAGCAACGATGTCATTGGAGTACTCACTACAGAGCAGCTCGGCGCGCTCGATTCGGACCGGCTAAAGGCCTTGTCCGCCAGCCAAGTGGCCAGCCTCAGCGTGCAACAGCTCAACGCCTTGAAGATGTATCAGATCCAGGCTATAGATGCGTCGGATTTGGCCGGCATACGGCAAGATGCCCTCAAGAACCTTTCGGCAGAACGTCTGGGAGACTTCTCGTCATCTCAGATCGCGGCCCTTACGCAGGAACAGATCCGGGCCCTTGACGAGGTGATCCAGATCCCCACGCTGAGCACCACGCTGATCCAGAGTTTCACGCCCGAGCAGATCGCCTCCCTGCGCGCCGAGCAGGTCACGGCCTTCAGCGCACAGCAGCTAACGGCATTGACCCCTGTGCAGGTGGCTGCCATCGATCCCCGCGTAGTGGCACAAATCGAGGCCGGGAAATTGGGTCTCCTGAGCCAGGAACAGATCAAGGGCATGAGCGCACAGCAAGTGAATCTGCTGGTGATTGAACAAGTAGCCAGCTTGAGAATGGACCAGGTTAGCGGCCTTGACGCCAGCGTGCTGTCACCGTCCATCGCCATGCATTTCAATGCCGATCAGTTCAGCGCCTTGCAGCCTGATCAGCTTTCGGCACTGCCCATGGGCGCCGTGGCGGTGGTACCGCCGACCAGCTTCCAGAAACTCAGTTCGGAACAGGTGCAGGCCTTCACAACCGATCAGGTACGCGCCTGGACACCGGAACAGATCAAGGTCATCAGCTCGGCTGACTTCATTAGCCAGCAGATGTCGTTAACAGATCCTGTGTCGGGGGCTCAGTGGGGCAATCTCAGCGCTGAACAGGTCACGGCGGTGCAGCCGGAGTATTTCAGCAACATGCAGCTCGAATTGCATTACATGGGGGCTCAAGCCTTGTCGTATCTGCTCGAGTTCCAAATCCAAAATGTGCCGCCCGAACAGCTGCAGACCCTAGATGCGACGACGATCCCGGGCTTGAGCGCCAATCAGTTGCGCGTGATGTCAGACACCCAGGTCCAAGATGGCTTTACACTTGATCAGATGGCGTTTTTCGAGAAACACCAGATTGAGGCCATGGCCAATGTGTTGTCTTCAAACCAGAAAACGGCTTTACTGGCTCGCTGGACGGCCGCGGATCTGATCTCGCTGGGGGTGACGTTCGCTTGAAGCCGCTCTATATATGGGTCTGCTTGGCAAGCACTGGACAGCTGATCTGTTTTTGTGCCTTAGGGCCCCAAAATGGACTAGACCGACACCTCGCTGGCAAGAACAGCTGTTAGACATGAAGTGGACCCCGAATTTGGGACAGGTGTTTAAGTGGGACACTGTCCAAAGAAACGGGTTACCAATGACTGAATCAAAAAAACGCAGAGTGCATCCGCCGGAGTTCAAAGCCAAGGTGGGGCTGGAGGCGCTTGGCGGGATGAAGACCATCAATCAAATCGCCCAGGAGTATGGCGTCCATCCAATTCAGGTCGGCCAATGGAAGCGCGAGATCCAAGCCCAGGCCAAAAGTCTTTTTGAAGGTAAGCGCGGGCCACAACCAGTATCTGCCGAGAGTGCGCCGGACCGGCTCTACGGTGAGATCGGTCGCTTGAAGATGGAGCTGGACTGGCTCAAAAAAAGTCCGGGATCAGCCTGCCATGATCCGGCATGGTTGGATCGGCGCCCATGCCGATGTCACGCAAAAGCGCCAGTGCGTGCTCGCTGGCGTCTCGCGCACGACGGTCTACGTCAAGCGTAAAGCCGTAGTGTTTGTGGAATCAGACGAGGTGCTCAAGCGCCTGATTGATGAGGAATACACGCGTCACCCCTTCTACGGCAGCCGTAAGATGGTGGTGTACTTGGGGCGCTGCGGGCACCGGGTCAACCGCAAGCGGGTGCAACGCTTCATGCGCTGCATGTCGCTGGCCGGTATGGCACCAGGGCCAAACACGAGCGCGGCGCACCCACTGCACAAGGTGTACCCCT
>Ga0315903_10010218_pt1 | contig 11235 bp, 26 predicted proteins | sample LakEriMetagenome_7_FD_203524 | JGI IMG/M metagenome (GOLD analysis project Ga0315903, IMG submission 203524) | Freshwater fungal communities from buoy surface, Lake Erie, Ohio, United States - Buoy 2 MA119 | ecosystem: Environmental > Aquatic > Freshwater > Lake | place: USA: Lake Erie, Ohio... | reverse complement strand
CAGACTGACAATGAGGATGTCAATGCCTCTGTTAGTCAGATTCTAGACAATACCCTGCCCTATATGGCAGACAATGTATCTATCTTCTTTGATATTGAGGAGAACTAATGCCAAACTGGGTATTCAACACTCTGACTATTCAGGGTCCTAAAGAACAGGTAGATAATATCAAGTCTACTCTAAATACCCCCTTTACTCGTGAGCACGAGAACTGGAGTATTGAGAAGCAAGCAATGATTACTGAAACTTATACATATAGTAATCCTGTCTTTGCTTTCTGGAATATCATCCGCCCCACTGACCTTGTTGAGTATGCCAAACAACCTACTCATGACTTTGAGAAGGGTAATGATTGGTATTCATTCAATAGCCGTGAATGGGGTACTAAATGGGATGTAGCCGTATCAGACGGTGGACTACATGATAATACTGAGTTGATGGAACATATGTCTATTGGTGAGGACCAATGGCTTGTCTACCGTTTTGAAACTGCTTGGTCTCCACCTGTTCCTGCCCTAATAAAACTATCTAGCATGGTTCCTAACTGTGTAGTTACTTTATCTTGGCAAGAAGAACAAGGCTTTGGTGGCGAGATAGAGTTCGTCAATGGCGAGATTACTGCTAACTCAGAATACGAATCTAAGTGCATGGACTGTGATGCAGAAGACTGTGTGGAGTATTGTGACAATGACTGTGGTCAAATATGTTCTGCTTGTAACTATTTGGGCGAGGCAGACCTTGATTGTGTAGCAGAATGTGACGAGCACAAGGTATTCTTGAACAAGGAACATGTACCAAACTACAGATGGGATGAACTCAATGTCTGATGCATTTCTTGAATATGCCAAACTACATTTGATTAGTTTGGAACAAGATCTAGAGAGTGCTCTAAAAGGTGAGGGGTATGAGTTCTTAGAGGGACAAATATTCGCTACCACACATTTATTGACAGCATATGCTGACCTGTTATACAATGGGAATCTAGGAAAGGGAGAATAATGGCAAGGCATGTAATCAGATATACCTCAGAATCATGGAAGAGGGTAGAGGTTGAGGGTGATACCCCAGAGGAAGCCCTCAAAAACTTCCAGAAGGAAGAGAATGTCTATTGGGAGACAGATGAGGAATACGACGCTTTCGTTGACTACGAACATGCGGAGGTTGAGTAATGCAAGACATTGACCTACAAGATATGGCACGACGGGACTCAGAATTTATCGCTATGGAAAAGGTTATTGATAGCCTTAGAGAGTTAGATTTATTCCCGTCACTAACATGGGTATATGTATGGGATATCATTCGTGAAAAGTATGAATCTTATTCAGGAGACCCAGAAGATTGGCAGGATGTAATAGTGCCTGCTGGTATTACCCTAAAAGATATTTGGGACAAGTTGTTTGAAACAGCAGACGACAATGAGTTTACCCTAGAATATGGTTTGGAAACCTTGCACGAGCATGTGGAAGACTGGATGAGAAATCATGATTTCCTTACCGTGCTAGACGAAGACGGGTGGCTGGAGTAATGATGATAACAACTGAACTGGAAGAGCATATTCAAAAAGCGGTAGACCATAATGTTCCTCCCCTGGACATCATGCATGGTGAACTAAAAAGACTGCTTGTTGAAGCTGAAGAACAACTTATCTTAGCACAAGAAGAAGAGGACCGCACAGAAGAGGCAATGGATTCTATGGAGCGTAAATATTGGGAGGGCCAGTGTGACGCACTATCTAATCTATATACTCTTACCTATGGGCTCTACTTTGCTATCTCAGAGAGGGACGGTAAATAATGTGGGAGCAGTTGACGTTACCGCTGGATTTTGATATCATTGAAACAAACCAACTAGAAAGGGAAGAATAACATGGGAGCACGTTGTACATTTGTATTCAAGCAGGCGGATGAACTAGGGGTGGCCTTATACAGCCATTGGGGTGAAGACAGCATGAACCAAGATCTGGCCTTGGCCCTAAAGCATGCGGCTAAGCGTAAGGGCGACGAGTCATACTACATTCGTATGGCTGTCAGTTTCCTCCTCAATGAGGCGGTAATGGATGAGACAGGCTTTGGTCTCTATGCATGTAATCCAAATGATTTAGGATTCATGGACCATCCAATCATAGTAGACCTAACTACTGGCACTGTTCATGATGACACTGGCATTCACGAGATAGATAAGTTTATTGAATATCATCTTGCTGCAATGGAGTATGAAGAGGTTTGAGTGAGGGCCCAAGGAGTGGTGACCTAGGGCCGATCTGGTGCGGGTGGGGTCCCCGTGCCTACAATACGGGCGTTGAGCGCAGGCTACCTTTCTGGCTTGTGCTCCGCCCCCTTATTTGATAGAATGGAAGGCTATGAGACGACACAGGCTACTAACTAGCAAGGAAGAAAAGACGGCTGTCGCTATTGGCAAGTTGCTGTCTGACTTTCATCTGGACTTAGAGCAGGTAGGCAAATATATTTCTGTTGCTTTGCCACATACTATTTATGCTAGAGCAGTAGAAGTGCTGGAGTCTGCCCAGTATAATAAAGAGGTCGCAGAGTATAATGAACTACACAAGGAGTATAGGCAAGAGAGATTATTCTGATTTGTTGATTTGACAAATGGCCCCGAAAGGGGCCGGAAAATATCATACCAAATCGGACATTTACGACACCATATTTGTAAAACCTTATTACGAACGATCTTTAAAAAATCCCAGAAGTTTATCAAACCTTTTAATATTTGTCAAACAGTGATATACTTTTATATGTGACAGACATTGACAAACAATTTGATATATTAGCCAGCTTCTATCTTAACTATAAGGATGATAGTAGTACTAGAGAATTTATTGAATTTAATGATATTGGACTACCCCTCGCATTTTTAACGGCAGAGGGGCTATGTCAACCAACCGATATAGCTATGATATATATCCAAGAAACCTTTGCTATGCTATTAGCTACATTGGGTGTAGAGGATATAGGGTTTAGTAGTTTGGAAAACCTTTTAGCTACCGCCGAAAAAGCGGGGGAAAAATAAATGAGTCCTAGAAACTATTTCTCCAGGGATTCTAAGAGTCCATACTTTGTATCTGATATAGAATCAAAAGATGCTGCGGAATTAGAAAAGAAAGTAGAAGCTGTTTTACGATCCATCATTACGATACCCCGACGTTTTTGGGCGGGTATTAAGAAGATCTCCTGGCCCTCATAGTATAAAACACATTACGAACGCCTTTCAAAAAATCGCTGAAAGTTTTCAAACATTTCCAAACATTTATATATTGTTTTCAAACATTTTATAACATTTTTGTTACATTTCCAAACATTTTCAAACATTTTTATATGGCATATTTGTGGATATAAAGGTTTGACAAATAGGAATGTTTGTGGTATATGTGGTTTGACATTACGAAGCCGTTATGCTAAGATGCGTCATACTCCACTTCTCTCCACTTTCCTCCACAAATAACACATCATAAAAATATCAGTAACATTTATTTGTGGATAAACCTGTGGAAAACCTGTTTATAAACTATGTGATATCATATATATCTATAGAATAAAGGGGTTTTCATTGAGAATATATGATTACGATCATCCTGTTATAAAAGAGCTTCAGGATATATGGGAACCAAGAAAAGAATATATAGATAAAGATCTTTGGATTATCCGCAACTTTCTGTCTCAAGAAGAGATTGATTGGATTATGTCTGAAGCTAGAAAACCTGAAGAATGGTATATAACTATGAGGTCTATATACCTTAATGTAGGTAATAAGTATTTAGAGATATACCCTGAGTATGATGAGAATGGGATATTAGTAAGTCAGTTTAATCCTGATACCCCCCGAAAAACCATACCATACTTTAAAGATACCTATGGTATTGAGAATAGGCTTATGGCTGTTGTTCCAAAATATTTTCTTGGCACTACTACCCTTCAATCATTTTTTGCTGTAAGAGAAGATAACGAAGAGATGAAGGCTCGTTCTATTAGCGCAGAGCAAGAAGACTTTTCTTTTCCGTGGCATTACGAAGAGGATGCTAAGCACCCTGAAACAGGAGCAAAAATGACAGCAGCCTTCAGTTTATATCTAAATGATGACTTTGAAGGCGGAGAGCTTAAATTTTTAAATAAGCCTGATATTGTTATTAAACCAGAGCCAGGACTATTAGTAAATGTTCCTACATCAAAAGAGTTTACACATAAGGTATCATTTGTAAAGGGTGGAGATCGTCATACAATATATGGTAATTGTTGGGATGATATTAGTCTTTATCCAATGTCATCTCAGGAAGATTGTTAAATGAAAAGAAAACTTAAAGATGGAAGAGAAGTTGAAGAGTTAGATCAGCCAGTTGCTCTTATTATATGGACTAAAGTACCAGAGAAATGGGAAATAACAGATCTAGAAAATGGCAAGATTTTTATAGGCAATAAGGAAAAACACCCATCTTTTGCTAGTATGTTATTACAACGTGTCAATCTAGGACGTATAGGACAATGGAAAAGAATGTAGCTTATTACGAATACCTTGCAAAAATTCGTAAAGATAATAAACAATTGTTTGAAAAATGTCAAATATGCTCTAAACCATCAGTTACTGTAGAAGCAGATGGATATAGGGTATATCCTGTTTGTCTAGATCATATTAAGGCAGACTAGTTTCTTCCTTGTAGGATTCTTCACATAGAGGGCAGTAAGAGTTATAGGGTTTCTTATTCATACCCCCCAAAAATGCACGACCCTCTTTATGAAGGTCAAGATGTACGTAGTCTAACTTACCATACAAAATAGGAACTAGCTTTGTGCGACACCTTGGGCAATTTATAATATAAGACATTACGATAGTCTATCATAGGTTTGCAGATTGTAGCAAATTGTTATATAATAGGGATATGTTTAATTCTAGAGGGATTCCTACTGCTGCCTGTCCATGCTGTGGCTCAACGCTACTTCGTATTACAGCTCAGTTTGATCCCGACAACTATGAATTAATATCATATCTATTAGATGATGCCCAGTGCGCTGATTGTCAGTGTTTATTGACTGCACCAACTCCATTGGATCATCCAGAGGCGGTTTTATGAGAATATTAATTTTGGCGCAAAGCCGTTCAGGTTCAACAAGTTTGTGTGCTTGGCTCAAATCTGAAACAGGCGAAGAAGTAATGTTGGAACCTTTTAATCCATATGCTAATACAGATGAACAACTAGCAGATCAGTTAGAATGGGTTAACTCAGATAGAGGTCTTATTCTTAAGTTCGTTGACAACATGCATATTGCTGTTCCAGCGCTTGAGTCAACAGAAGTACTTATGACAAAGTTTGATAAGGTAATAGGATTAACACGAGACGACGATGATGCTTGTGCTTATAGCAGGCTTGTTGCAGAAATTGCTGGTGACTATCGTGGATCTGCTGATACAGCCGAAGTAGATGAGGCTGTTGTTGCTGCAAATGCTGGCTTGCTTGAATCTTACAAAATACATGCACAATCAAAAAAGGCTTACATCCGTGATCTTGATATTTTCCAGATTACATTTGAGGAGCTTTATGAGCAGAAAGATGCATCCAGGCTTATTGAGTACCTTGGCATTACACCCACAAATCTAGATTATTTGTTTGAGAATAAGAACGTAACAAATAACTGGAATATCTAATATGCTATCATATAGATATGGAAAAATGCTTTTATTGTGATGAAAATGCAGTTTATCACGACATTGTAGTAGACAAGGAAAACTACATAGTCGCAGGTGTTTGCAAAAAACATTTTACAGTTAGTTTTGTAAGCTAATGAGTTGTTCATTTTGCAAAGACTTTGCTTATACCTCTAAGATAGATCTTAAGGGTGTTAAATGGTATTTATGTGAGCAGCATTTTCAAAATATTAACCTACAGCGCAACGAAGTTGCGTATGATGGTTTATTATTTCCTGTTAGCGCCGAGCTTTAAAACTTGACATTGACCTAAAACCTGTTGTATAATATATATCTGGTTCAAGGTGATCCGACTTACCTTTTGGCCTATCGGTGAACCAGTTATCGCTCCTTACCCTTTCTGGGGAGCGCATGGACCGCCGAGATACCCTTTCTGTCTTGGCGGTCCTTTCTTATATAATAGACTTATGGACATTGTAGAAGATCTATTTCCAGTTCGTAGAGATATTGATGATCATATAGATGATTATGATTCAATTGGTATTGATTGACATACCGACGACTTTACGATATACTGTTTAAATGGCTGATCCAAATCAAACTCCTAAGCGTGGCAACTGGGCTTGTCCATGTCAAGGTTGCCAAAAAGCAATAGCATTTGAAAGAAAACAACTTATATATCTACTTGAGAATATTAGTCATTATGAATATAATTCAGAGCCATATGATATGCTTATTGAAATAGTACAAGCAAGAATGCCGAAGGTAAAGAAAAAATGATTGAAAAGACACTAAAAATTCATCTTCAAGAACTACGTGAACAAATAGCACAAGAGATTGAGGATAGCTATCTTCCACCCCCGATCACCTCAGAAGATTTTTTAGTATGGGAAGTGGTGCAAACATGTGCTAATATTGCGAGAGGTAATAAATGAACGAAGCAGAATTTGATAAAGAGTTTGACCTAATGGGTCATATCATTACGAGTATTCTTACTGATACCCGCACAGATTTTGTAGAGATAAAAGAACAATGAAACCATTTTTTATTTCTTTATTAGTAATATTTGTTGTATTGAACTATTTCGCTTGGAAGCAAGGCTGTTACTATTGTTGGCCTGGAAATCCATATCCCAACGGTTAAAACATATGCACTCAGATAAAAAAATGCTTCAAGCATTTATTGATATTCAAAAAGTAATGCTACCTTCTTTATCAATTGAGGTAGGCGCATACGATGCTGACTTTTCTAGATCAATGATTGGCATTGCAAAAGAAATTTGGGCATTTGAGGCAAGTCCATATGTTTATGAAAAGTTTAAGAATATTGATGGGATCAATTATACTAATCTAGCAATATCAAATAAATCTGGACTAGTAGATTTTGAAATACAAAAAAATGAACACAACCTAACAGCAAACAATTCTATTATGAAGCGTAATGATAAAAGTGATAAAGAGTACATTGCTGTAGAAGCAAAAAGTTTAAACGATTTGTTTAAAGATAAAAAAAATATTACATTGTGGATTGATTGTGAGGGTGCTAATGAACAGGTATTGACTGGAGCTTCAGAAATACTGCCAGATGTTCAAAGCATATTTATTGAGGTAGAGACTACAAAATTTTGGAAAGATCAGTGGGTTGAGTCTGATGTAAGGCAGTATTTAGAAGGCTTTGGATTTAGATTATCACTTTCTCAACCACAATACATAAAACAATATAACCAAATATACATCAAATAATGATATAATGTTTTTATGACAATACATACATTATATACTCTTAGCAACACTACCGCTACCCGAATTACACCTAATAAACTTCACAGTGGTATGGACATTACGATTCAAAACGTAAATGATTCTGGATATATTTATGTTGGTGAAGAGGGTGTAACATCAACCAGCTATGGTTTTAGAATAATGCCTAATCATTCAATTTCATTTGAACTTCCAGGATATAATGAGCTATTCTTAATTTCATCAGTCAATGCGATGAAAGCTGCTGTTATTAAAATTGGATTAGAAAAGTAATGGCTCGTTTTACGCACCCAGCTTTTGGAGATGCTGGTGGACTTACAACAACTATTAATTCTTATAGCCCAGTGTGGTCTGGAACTGGACTTACATTTACTGGAACAGCAGCGACTGGAACATATGTAAAAATTGGAAATTTAGTTATAGTTCAAAACGATGTAATATTTACTAACGTAACAAACTTTGGCACTGGACAATATTCTCTTACTCTGCCACTTCCATCTAAATACCACACAGATATTTATGGCGGATCTATCCATAAAATTACAAACCAAGGTATAGATCATTACAGCATCAAAGGACATTTAGTTCCTGGAAGCACAATGTATACTTTGTGGATTATTAGCAGCACTGCTCAAGATCAACCATTTAATCATAACACCCCAGTAAATATAGATACTGATGATAAGTTTCATATGTCCTTTTCTTATATTTGTGAGTAATATGATAGAGTTAATATTAACTATTGTTGGTGCCATTGTAGGAACCTTAATAATAACTGCAATACTCTGGTGGTCAACAGATACAAATCAACATTGACATATCAAATACTTTTTGATACAATTAATATATGGCAGCTAATCGGGTAGTAATTTGTGATATTTGTAAAAAAGAACTTGAAGTAAGATCTTCTTTTGCTTACTTTACATTAAACCGACATTTGAAAGAACACAAAAATGGGTAATTGGACAGAAGAATTAACTGATGAACAAAAGAAACAAGTTTGGGATTTTATTGTATTTACTGTTAAAGAAATAAGAGAACAGATTGCAATGGATATTGAGTATACTTACGAAGTTTGGGCTACTCATGGAAAAGCAAAGAGTAGGCAAACAAAAAAAGCCTTTATGGTTTGTGCTGATATAGCACGTGGATTAAATGAAACAGTTGAATAAATAAATCAGGAACAGTAGCTTAGTTGGTTAAAGCCCCGAACTCATAATTCGGCCATCGTAGGTTCAAGTCCTACCTGTTCCACGTTCCTATAGCTCAGTCGGTAGAGCAGCAGACTTTTAATCTGCGGGTCCTTGGTTCAAACCCAAGTGGGAACACGCCCTTATAGCCCAGCGGTAGAGGCAGACGACTTAAAATCGTTCAAGCGTTGGTTCAAATCCAACTAGGGGCACATCATGATATAATCTTTACATGAAGTTAAAAATAGAATATTATTGGTATAAAATAACTAAAGCATTTAAGAAAAAGAAAAAAAATCAAGATGACAGATTCATCTATTAATATTTTAAATGATCTTGAATTTGTTGCTAGTATGTCTCATCTTTTTACAAAAACAAATTATGTTGATTTTAAATTAGAAGATCAAAAAATTAAGATTGAATATTATCAAAATAACTATGGATATAGAGACATAAAAGATATTCATTTAGGAAAACCAAATGACATATTAGCGATAGGATGTTCTCAAACTTTTGGTGTCGGTATCCCATATGAATATACCTGGCCAGTAATGGTTGAAAGACAAACTGGTATGAGCACTATGAGTATGGGGATGTGCGGAGCATCTACAGAAGAAATAATATTAAATACCATTACATATTTAAGATTAGTAGGAAAACCAAAATATATTTTAGCATTTTTGCCTGATATTACAAGATATTTTCACGTTGTTGATGAAACGTTCTACAAAAGAGATAGTAGGGCTTTTGGAGCTATCAAAACATATGCTACATCAACACATCTTGAAACTATCAATTATAAAAATGGAGAGGTATATTTAGCAAATCCAATAATAAAATTTCCTACATATGCCAACAAAGTAATACCACCACATGAAGCAGTTAAACAATATCTATTATCTTTATATGCTTTAGAAACAATGTGTAAGTTATCAGATATACAATTTGTTTGGAGCACATGGCATCAATTTACAGAACAATTATTTATAGAAAAAATTTTTAGAAACAACATGATTCCATTAACGCAGAAAAACTTTTTTTCTTATAAAAAAGTTGCTTGTGAAAATCATCTTATTGAAAATATTCCAGACGATAAAAAAAATGTTTGGGATTTTGCATCTGACGACATGCATATGGGAATACATGGTCATATTCATGCTTCACAAGGATTTTTAGAATTTATAAAATAAATATTATCGCCCAGTTCTTGCTGACTGTTCATTATTCCAAATGAAGCTAGTAAGTACAAATCTTGTAGGGCCATCGCCAACAACCCTAATTCCATGTTTATAATCTTCTGTGGATGGAAATTTAATCAAAGATTTTACTGGGGGCTTAATCTCAAGATTAAATTTATTAAAGTACAACTCTCCCCCAATGTAATCATCATTTAGATATAAAACTAATGCATGCGATAACGAATTACTTTGAATAGCATCGTAATGTTCATTTAAAAATGATCCAGGGTAGTGCCTTTGAGATCTAGAAAGTAAGCCTGGAAATTCCCCATCTTTTTTTACAAAATTATTTATTTTATTATTTATAGAAATAATAATATCATTGTCTTTTGGAAACTGATATATTCTATCGCTCCATTCATTATTGGGTTCTTCACCATCTCTTTCTAGGTTATATTGAAATTGATCATTAAAGGTTGCTTCCCAATCTTCTTGACTTAAAGATTTGCAGGTATTTAAAAGGTATTGATGTTCATGATCTGTCAAAAAATTTTCCCATAGATCAATTCCAGGTGCTATTTTTTTACTCTGCATTTTTTAACTGACCAATCTTTATAATTTCATTATTTATAAATTCAGCAGTTTCTTCTGGACCAGCTCCACGATATTTAAAAATATCTGTTTTATCTTGTATACTCATAAACTTATCAATAGATAGATATTCTGGATATAAAACAAATTGTTTTGAAGAAGCAACTAAAGAATTTATAAATAGATTTCCATTAGTATCCTTGGCGTGATTACATAACTCTATACCATACTTACCCATTAGTTTTTTATTGCAAGTTATAATAATTTTGTTTGCTGATAATGAATCTTTAATAATTTTTCTTGATATTTCTACAGCATCATCATTATGGCCTAGCATATCAATTACAATATCAATATCATTGTTTTTTGGTATGTCATAAAAATTAGATGATCTATCATATGATAATAATATGTTATGTGTTTTATCAATAATTTTTATTAATGCCTGTGCTACATGCCCGTTTCCAAGCAATGCGATGTTCATAATTTTATTATACCACAGCGACTTTATAAATAAATTGTAGTAAAATTAAATATAATGAAAGATAATGATATAAAAGAAATAATTTTTGATGCATTGCAAAATTCATATGCAGATGCTGTTATAGTCCATAAAATAGACAGTGAAAACTCTGCAATTGAAATGGACTATCATATGATTGCATATTCAATTATAAATAGCTTAGATGAAAATGGATATCAAATAATAAAATTATCAGAAGCATGAAAAAAATGTGCAGAGTATTTTGAATATTTATTTTTTAAATCATTAACATTATAATGTAAAAAATTCTCCACAATCTTGTGCACTGGACCATCATCTTTATTCAAATAATCTAAAACTAAATGTGGCGAGTCATT
>Ga0315903_10010211_pt1 | contig 11241 bp, 13 predicted proteins | sample LakEriMetagenome_7_FD_203524 | JGI IMG/M metagenome (GOLD analysis project Ga0315903, IMG submission 203524) | Freshwater fungal communities from buoy surface, Lake Erie, Ohio, United States - Buoy 2 MA119 | ecosystem: Environmental > Aquatic > Freshwater > Lake | place: USA: Lake Erie, Ohio... | reverse complement strand
TGGATCATGCCCACCCGGAGTATGCCGGCCGTGTCGTCTCGATCCTGCCGCGGACGCCGGGCAAGTACTACCGCTTCGAGCCGGCGCACATCGACCAGCTCCCCGGCCTGCCCACCGCCTCGCTCACACAACGGTCGCTGATCCTCGCCGTGCGGATCCACCCGGAGAGCCCGCGCAGCACCGAGGGCACCTGCGATCCCGTGCTCTGCAGCGAGGCCGCCGCCCACTCGGAACACCAGGCCCGCCTCCGTCGCCAGGGCCACCACGGCTGGGACGCACGATCGCGGCGCATCGCCGGCGGCATGGGAGCGGGCTCCGCGGCCGAGGTCTGTGCGGAGAGTTGGCCCGATCAGGATCTGCTCGACTCGTGCGTCGACTGCGTGGCCAGCTGGCGGCAATCGTCCGGCCACTGGAACGCCGTCCACAGCCCGCAGGCCGCCTACGGCTACGACATCCGCCGCGGCTCCAACGGCATCTGGTACGCCACCGGCATCTTCCGCCGCTGATGCGGCCCGGCCGAGCCGCTTGCAGGGACACTCGCACACCTCTCCCAACAAGCCCCCAGCGGAAGCTGGGGGACTCCGGGCGGCATACCTTCCCGGCTGCCGTGCAATACGGCTTCGAACCGGAGCCTTGCCTGGCGTCATGCGGCATCGACGGCGGGTTGGTATTCGTGCCCGGTGTCCCCGGGTTTCCACCCGGGGCTTTTTGGCAGCGCGTGGCACGCGACCGCGGCCGGGCCGTGCGCCACCGTGGTTTCAATCACACGTCGCCGGCGGCCACGGCGGGGAGCACGAAGATCTTGCCGTCGCCCATGCGGCCCGTGCGGGCGGCGGCGACGATCCGCTCCACAACCTCGTCGACACGCGCGTCATCCACCCAGAGCTGAATCTCGACCTTGGGAAGGAAGGCGAGCGAGTACTCGCTGTCGCCGTACTGGTCGAGGTAGCTCTTCTGCCGGCCGTAGCCCTTGACCTCACGGACCGTGCAGGCCTCCAGCGGCGCGAGCTTCAGCGCCTCGAGCACCCGCTCCGCGAGAAACGGCTTCACGACGGCGAGGATTTCCTTCATGGCATCACAGCCCCGCAGTCTGCCGTCCCACATCGTCCGCTGCGGCCGCCAGGCTCGCCGGGAGATGCCCGCCTCTGCAGGTCCTGGCAACGCCAGCGTTGCCAGGACCGCGTTGCCCGAGGGATCCATGGATGGTCCCTCGGACAACTGGAGTCAGCTAAAGAAGTTCTCGCCAAACAGGTTCATGGGCGGGCAGGTGGTGACGGTGATGTCGCCCTCGACCCGCGTCTGGCAGGCCAGCCGCATGGTCTGCTCGTTGCCGATGTAGGCCAGCGACACGGCCAACCGCGCCGACTCCATGATCCCCTTGGGGCTGGTGTTCTCCATCCCCTTGGTGACCAGCACGCGGCAGGCGCCGCACTGGCCGAAGCCGTGGCAGTTCACCACCTTGTGGACGCCCGGATAGAGCTGGACGCCGGCCCGGAGGGCCTCCTTCCGCAGGTTGGCCCCGTTGGGGACCTGGATTTCCTTCTTCTCGTTGGCGAACGTGATCGTGGGCATCGGATTCTCTCGACGGCGGGGGGCGGTTCGTCCGATACTGTAGCCAGCGCGGCAGCACCCTTCCAGCCGACCGGACGGCGAGCCATGGCGGAACTGACGAAATACCAGCGGTCGATCGTCAAGAACTACTACGAGAATCTCGACACGGCCCTGCTGCAGCGGCTCGGGGAACAGGTGACCGACCTGTACCTCGCCGAGGGAAAGAAGCGGGACAAGCTCTGGACGAGCGTGACGGGATCACTGGCCAAGCTCGGCGTGCCCGCGGCGCGGATCGACCACGTGCGAAAGTCCGACGACGCCCGGAAACTGGCCCAGCTTCTCCAGGAACTCCTGGCGAAGGATTGACCGCGCCGCGGCCGTGCCCCATGCTGTGACGCCCCGTCCCAGCAGGCACCGCGGCGATGAGCGCATCCTTCCCGACCCCGAACCCGGCCAGCGATCGGGCCGCCCTGCTCGAGGCGGTCCGCTGGCGGAAGTTCCCCGTCCTCGACGACGGGTTCGTGGCCCTCGTGGATTGCATGGGCGACGACGGCTCGGTCGTGCAGGCGGCGCGGGTCAGTTACGGTGAGGGCACGCGGAAGGTCAGCGACGACCGCCAGTTGATCCGCTACCTGATGCGGCATGCCCACACCACGCCGTTTGAGATGGCGGAGCTGAAGTTCGTCGTCCGCGTGCCGATGGACTGCTGGCGGCAGTGGATCCGCCACCGCACCGCGAGTGTGAACGAGTATTCCACCCGCTACTCGCTCGCCATCGATTCGATGCAGGCCACGGCCGACGACGAGTGGCGGACCCAGGCGGCCAGCAATCGCCAGGGCTCCGCCGGCCTCGTGGCCGCCGCCGAGGGGCAGCGGCTCACGGAGGCGGAACGGGATCTGCAGGGCCTCGCCCGCAAGGTCTACGAGGAGCGGCTCGCGGCAGGCATCGCCCGCGAGCAGGCCCGCAAGGACCTGCCGCTTTCCACCTACACCGAAGCCTACTGGAAGATCGATCTCCACAACCTGCTCCACTTCCTCGCCCTGCGGATGGACTCCCACGCCCAGCTCGAGATCCGCCGCTACGCCGAGACCATCGGCCGCGAAATCGTGGCGCCGCTGTTCCCGCTCGTCTGGGAGGCTTTTCTCGACTACCGGGTCGAGGCCCTGCGGCTCACGCGGCTCGACCGCGAGGTGATCGGCCGGCTCGTGGCCGCCGCCGGCAGCCGCATGCCCGCCGCCCACGCCGACTTCCTCGCCGCCCAAGATCCGTCCTGGAAGAGCCTCGAGCGAAGCCGCGAGCGGGACGAATGCCTGCAGAAACTGGTGACCCTCGGCCTCGTGCAGCCGCCGTCTCCCTGACCTCCCGAAGGAGTCTCGTCATGCCGTCCACCGCCACTGAAGAGGTCCTGAACCTCAACCGCAAGCTGCTCGCCACGATCGCCGCCGGCGACTGGCCCGCCTACCGCGAACTCGTGGCTCCGGACATCACCTGCTTCGAGCCGGAGGCCAAGGGGCACCTGGTCGAGGGACTGCCGTTCCATGAGTTCTACTTCAAGCTCGCCGGCGACGCCGCGAAGCCCGCCGCCCCGGCGACGACGACGATCGCCACGCCCGTCGTGAGGATGCTCGCCGACGACGTCGCCCTCGTGGCCTACGTGCGACTCGTGCAGAAGCTCGACGCCGCCGGCAGTCCCGTCACTGTCGCCAGCGAGGAGACCAGGATCTGGAAGCGGTTCGCCGGTGGCTGGAAGCACGTGCACTTCCATCGCAGTTTGCCATCTTGAGCGCAAAACGGACCATCCTGGCTCCGTTTTGCTCGGCGAGCCGCCGCTCGCTCTCGAGGGCGTCGCTTCCGGCGACGCAGTCCTGCGTGCATCGACCCGATGCCGCCATCAGCCTACGGACCATCCTGGCTCCGTTTTGCTCGGCGAGCCGCCGCTCGCTCTCGAGGGCGTCGCTTCCGGCGACGCAGTCCTGCGTGCGATACAGATGCCCCTGCTGGGAAGCCCGACCCCGAGTTCTGATGGTGCGAGTTCTCCAGTCTTACTCTCGGCTTGACGCGCGCGAACGCCACAAAAAGCCCCCGGCGGGAGCCGGGGGACTCCGGGTGGCATACCTTCCCCGGTGCCATGCGACGTCGGCTTGAACCGGGAAATTGCCCACCGTCACCCGGCCTGGACGACGGAGTGGCTTTCATGCCCGGTGTCCCCGGGTTGCCACCCGGGGCTTCTAGGTTCAGCACGCCGCTCCCACAAAAAGCCCCCGGCGGGAGCCGGGGGACTCCGGGTGACCGTCCACGAGGCGGACCGACACAATAGCATGGGGTGATTCGCTTGGTGCCTCTTTTCACTTCCTGATAGGAGATCGATCATGGCTCCACTGTCGCTGATCCCGAAAGTCGCCCTGCTCACGCTCGCCGTCCTGGGCGTCGGCATGGCGTTCTTCCAAACCTCATCGCCGGCCAATGCCGCCGAGCAGGGAGCCGGCCCGCGCCGCCTGCGGCACATCGTGCTCTTCAAGTTCAAGGATTCCTCGACGCCCGAGGACGTGGCCCGGATCGTCGCCGCGTTCCGCGGGCTGCCGGCGAAGATCGAGGAGATCGCGGGCTTCGAGTGGGGCACCGACGTCTCGCCCGAGGGCAAGGCCCAGGGCTTCACCCACTGCTTCCTGTTGACCTTCGCCAGCGCGGCCGACCGCGACGCCTATTTGCCGCACCCGGCCCACAAGGAGTTCGTGGCCCTCGTCGGCCCGCACGTCGACAAGGTGTGCGTCGTGGACTATTGGACGCAGGACTGAGCTGCCGGTCGTGCACGATGCCGGCGCTCGAACCCCGCATGGCATGGCACACGGGAAGGCATGCCACCCGGTGTCCCCCGGCTCCCGCCGGGGGCTTTTTGTGTCGATCACGCTACAAGAAGCCCCGGGCGGAAGCCCGGGGACTCCGGCCACGAAAACCACCCCGCCCCCAATCCCGGAACGGCGACCGGATCCACCTACGGAGCGTCGCGGCGGAGGATCTCGACTTCTTCACCCGGCTCGTGCACACGGCCGTCGGCGGGAAGCGCGACGAGGCCCGCGGCGCCGGCGAGACCGAGCAGGTCGGAGGATCCGGTCCATGGCTGCGGCGTGGCCACCAGGCCCTGCGGCCCGTACGCCATGCGACAAGGCAGATAGACGGGCCGGTCGGCCGCGGCCTTCGCCGCCGCGCCCAGCTCGGCCCGCTCCCGCGGCAGGTGCCAGCGGTCACGCCCCGCGGCGGCGAGGATCATGATCGCCGGCCGCACGAAGAGCTCAAAGCAGACGAGGCTGCTCGCCGGATTGCCGGGCAGGCCGAAGACGAGCGTCGGGGGTCCACCGTCTGACCGCGGGCGCACGCCGAACCACACCGGCTTGCCGGGCTTGAGCCGCACCTTGTGAAACACCTGCTCGACGCCGCAGCGGGCGAAGATCGCGGGCACGAGGTCGAGGTCACCGGCCGACACGCCGCCCGAGAGCACGAGCACGTCGGCGGCGAGGCCCTGCGCCACCAGCGCCCGGATCGCCTCCGGCTTGTCGCCCGCCAGCCCGAGCGGAATCGGCTCGGCGCCCAGCAGCGACACGGCTGCGGTGAGCATCGGGCCGTTGGAGTTGCGGGTCTGGCCGAACGCGGGCACGACATCGCAGGCGACGAGCTCGCTGCCCGTCGAGACGATCGCCACGCGCACCCGTGGCTCGGCGACGACGTGCGTGGCCCCGGCCTCGGCGGCGAGGCCGACCTCGGCGGCACCGAGCGCCGTTCCCGGGGCGAGCACCTCGCGACCGCGGGCGAACGCCGCCGCCTGCCGCGCCACGTGCTGCGCCGGCCGAAACTTCGGCTCCGCCAGCCGCACCCGGCCGCCGGCATGCACGCCGGCCGTGCCGTCCACCGCCCGCTCCACCGGCACGACGGCGTCGGCACCGGCGGGAATCGGCGCCCCGGTCATGATCCGGGCACAGGTGCCGGGCCGGATCTCGAGCCCCGTCACGTCACCGGCCGCGAGGTCCACGGCGACGTCGAGCTCCACGATCTCGCCCGGCCGCGCGAAGTCGGCCGACCGCACGGCGAAGCCATCCATCATCGCGCGATCCCACGGCGGCGAGTCGCAGTCGGCGACGACGCCGGCGGCGAGGCGGCGGCCGACGGCATCCAGAAGCCGCTGCCGCCGCGGCGGCAGCGGCGTCGCCGTGCGTTCCACCAGCGCGATCGCGTCGGCGAGGTCGATCATCCGGCAACGGGGGCGACGGCGAGGAACGCCCGCAACAGATCGTAACCCGCAGGCGTGAGGAAACTCTCGGGATGGAACTGCACGCCGTAGACGGGCAGCGTCTTGTGGCGGATGGCCATGATCTCACGGGAGCCGTCGGGGGCGGTGGACCAGGCATCGACCTCGAAGTCGCGCGGCAGGGTCGGCGGGTCGATCACGAGGCTGTGGTACCGGGTCGCCTCGATCGGGCTCTCCAGACCGGCGAACAGCCCCTGCCCGGCGTGCTCGATCCGATCGACCTTGCCGTGCATCAGCTGCTTCGCCCGCACGATCGTGCCGCCGAACACCTGGCCGATCGACTGGTGCCCGAGGCACACGCCCAGCATCGGCATCCGGCCCGCGAACCGCCGGACGACGTCGCAGGAGATGCCGGCCTCGTCGGGCGTGCAGGGCCCCGGCGAGATCACGAGGTGCGTCGGCGCCTTGGCGGCGATTTCGGCGCCGCTGATCCGGTCGTTGCGGTGCACCTCGACGGGCAGGTCGGGCGCGATCTCGCCGAACCGCTGCACGAGGTTCCAGGTGAAGGAGTCGTAATTGTCGATGAGGAGGAGCATGCGTGTGTTCGAACGATGGCGAGCGGAATCGGCGCACGCGCGACGAGCGGAAGGCAGCCGCGTCTTCGCGCGGCTGCGCGTGCCATTCCGACCGACCGTGGCTACTCCAGGAGCGTGCCCGGGTGCCCCTCGCGGTCCACCAGCGGCATGACGTTGGGCTTGTAGATCGTGTTGTATGCCGCGGCGAGCCGGTGGGCCTCGAGGGCCGCCTCGTCGGCCCAGTGCTCGATGAGCGTGAACCGGCGCGGCTCGGCCGAGGAATGGTAGACGTCGAACCGCAGGCAGCCGGGCTCGGTGCGGCTCGAACGCATGGCCGCGGCGAGATGCTCGCGGATCCGGGGAACGTCGGCCGCGTCCTTGGCGGTGAGGAGGATCGTGAGGCAGATCATGGCGTGGCTCCGAAAATTGGCGACGGGAGCGAATGTTCGCGGTGTGAGCGTCTCCATTATGGCGGCGTGGGGAGAAAAATCGCTCCCGTCCCCGATTTTCCCGCGGCCGCCGTGCGGCGGGCGAGAATCCGCAGGTAGGGCGGGAGGAACTCGGCCCGGTGGGCGAACGATCCGGCCGTCGCCCCCGGCTGCCGGTGATCGGGCTCGCAAAAGTCCTCGATCGCGAAGCCGGCGCCGCAGATCCCGCCGAGCAGGGCGGAGAGCGAATGGACGAACTCCTGGGTGCCCGCCTCCCGCAGCCGCGAGGGGGGCTCCGCAGGCAGCGGCGCGGTGCGGCCGAGCGGATGGATCAGTTCATAGCGGCCGGCAGCCCCTGGCGCGAGGCCGGCCTGCAGGCTCGTCGGCGCCTTATGCTGACTGACGTACAGCCCGCCGGGCCGCGTCACCCGGGCCACCTCGCGAAACACGCGGCCCACATCGGGCAGATAGCAGGTGCTCACCGGGTGGATGACGAGGTCGAAGCGTCCCGCGGCCAGCATCCCGAGATCGTCCATCGAGCCCTGGACGATCTCCAGGTCGATCTTCCGCTCGCGGGCGACCTGCCGGTCGAGGGCGAGCATCGCCGGCGAGAGATCGACGACGGTCACGCGGGCGCCGGCGGCCGCATAGAGCGGCCCGTGCTTGCCGCCGCCCGCCGCGAGGCAGAGCACCTCGAGGCCGTCGAGCCGCTCAGGGAGCCACGGGCGTCCGGCTGCGCCTCCGCCGAGCCAGCCACGGGGATCAGTGAACGCCGCATCGACCGCAGGACGTGCGAGGGCGGCGCCCGCCTCCGCCAGCCGGTCCCAGGCCCGGGTGTTGTGCTCGCGGGCCGCGGCCCGCAGCCCGGCAGCTTCGTCAGCCGGCATGGCCCCGCCTCCGCCACCGCCCCGCGGCCGCCGTGCCGCCGACGAGCGCCGCGACCGCAAGAAGCGTTACCGTCGCCGGCTCCGGCACGGCCGAGATGGTGAGGTCGTCCATGGCGAAGTAGGCGGGAGTAAGCAGACCTTGAGCATTCTTATCCGAGCCGTCGAACGAGAACTCGATCCGGTCGACGGTGCCGAGGGAAGCGAGGTCGAACCACGCCCAAGTGGCAAGGATGCCCGGCGGCGACGCGCCCCGCAGGTCGGCGAGATAGAAGGTGGTCGAGCCCGTCGTCGTCGCTCCCAGCTTTCCGGTGGCCGTGGTCGCGAACCAGCCCGTGCCGGACGCGAGCGGCGCGGTGAAGCCATACTGGTCGCCGTTGAGCATCGTGAGGGCCGCGTAGGTGGTGTTGGCGATGCGGAACCCTGCGACTCTGGTCGGCACTGGAAGCGTTACGGTGGCTTCGTCGTAGGCGACTGCGTAGGTGCTCAACTGGTCGCCCCCGCCCGGATAGGAGGCGTACTGATTGATGAAGGCCGGGTTGGTGGTGTTGACCACGTTCGAGTAGGCGAACCCATTCCAATATTCGTAGTTGAAGTCGCCGTAGGAATCGATGCCGAAGGTGTTGGCAAACGACACGCTCCCGGACGACCAGGGCGTGCTCACCGACTGGCCCGGCGTGAGCGTGCCCGGATTGCCGTTGAAGTATCCCGATCCGGGAACCGTGAGATCCTGGAAATTGACAACCACGTCGGCCCGGGCCGCAACGGCCGCGATACAGGACGCAAGGACCAAAAAGCGGAACGCAAAACGCATAACTGAGTCTCCAGCAAGCGAACGGAAGTGCCGCTACCCACGCCGGGCGGAACGCCGGGCGCGACCCATGACCAAAGGCGCGGCAAGGCCGAGCCGACGGATCAGTTGCGGGGAGCGGCACCTCCGGGCCCACGAATTGTCGATGCGGCCATCAGTACGCCCCTCCGGCGTTGGCCTCGCCCCCGGCGCGTGTGCAACAGGCCGCCAGTACCCGTGGATCGATGGCATCTCCCAGCAGTCGCACGGCCCCGTCGCCGAACAGCGCGTGGGCCCCGCCCGGATGGCGGCTGCGGAGCTCGTCCTCCCAGGTCGGCCAGTTGACGGCGTAGGCCTGGTCGAAAAGGTTGCGGCCGTTGATCCACTGGCCATCGGGCCAGCCGCCGCCGGCACACTCCCCGACGAACGCCGTTTTCGAAAGCCCGTCGGCGATCTCGCGCTCTGCGAAGCCGCGATCGTGAACGAGGCCGCCCTTCTCGGGGTTGTTCGGCGAGAGGATCCGTTCGCCCGTGATGCCGCCGTAATCGCAGCCCCCCAGGCCCCCGACGACGGTCGGCCGGCCGGATGAAGGGCAGCGGTACACGGCCAGGGGCGTCGCCGCGGCGGATGCGTTGGCGGGGTGGTCGAATGCTTTCGTGAAATCGATCCGCTCGGCCAGCGGCTGTTCCTCGAGCCACGGGAGGATCGCCGCGCTCCAGGCCAGGCAGCGGGCCGTGCCCGACTTGCCTGCCGCCCGCCACTCCAGGCAGCCGATCGGAAACCGCCGCCGCACGAGCAAGTGGCCGTGCAACGCGCAGCCGACGTTTCGCAGGTTGTTGAGGCAAGCCGTCCGCCGGCCGGCCTCGCGGACCGACTGCACGGCGGGCAACAGCAGGGCCACGAGCGCGGCCAACACCGCCGCCACGACGAGCAGCTCGACGAGCGTCATGCCGCGGCGGGGGCGGAACGGAAACGAATCCATGCGATGCCACACTGCACGCGCACGCTTCCACCAGGGCACACGCATGCGAGCGCACACGCGACCGGCGGCGGAGCGGGAGCCTGCAGCAGCGGATCCTGTGAATGACTGACGACCGGCCGCTTGCACGGCCGTGCCCGCCATCCCGCCCTCGCGGTCCGGCAGACTCCTGACGTCTGGTAGGTCTTCTGACTTCCAGGCTCGGCCGACTGCATGCCTTCTCGCGGCAGGCCCCGGGGGACGCACCGCAATGGCTCGAAACAGTCGGCCTCACACGCCTGGTCACAGCGGCGGGGCCGTCCCGGATTTGCACCGGAGTTCCCTGTTTGCCGGGCGGAAACAGCTGTTTCCATCCGGCCACCAGAGTCAATGGCAAAGTCTACCGGTCGCGGCGGGGCTGTCAATCACGCGGGTCTCGGCCAGGGCACCCTCAAGGTTTGACTTTTCGCGTACTGCTCGTGGCAAACCTTGCGGGTTGCGCATGACTGTGGCGCGAAGGTCTGACGGTCGTGCGCGGCTGCGCCGCACGGTCCACCAAGGCGGCATTGACGGCAGTCTCGACGCAATGCGCAGCCGCAAATCCCCGCTCGAAAAATACTTGGGACTCGCTCAAGCCGCTTTCACCGGGGCGCCGATAGCCCCCATGTCCCCCGGGGCATCACTGTGCCCGTCGGGCAACCAGGGGGCGGCAGCAACCTGCGATCCCTCGAGTCACGGAATGGCTCGACAGGCCTGCCGCGGAGAGTTCGTGGATCACAACCTCGGGGTGACAGCGTCGCAAGCGGGACGACCACACCGGTGATCCACAAGCAAAGGAGATGTGGCTCGATGAAGCGTATGATGTTTCTCGGTGCACTGATTCTCGGTGTCACTGTTTGTACCCAGTCCTTCGGTTTCGAGCTCCTTGACCGGATGCTCGGCGGCAAGGGCTGCACCTCGTGCTGTGAGCCCGGCTGCGATGCCGGCAACGGCTGTGCGGAGCCCGCCTGCGGAGCCGGCAACGGCTGTGCGGAGCCGGCCTGCGGTGCCGGTGCTGGCTGTGCGGAGCCGGCCTGCGGTGCGGATTCGTGCTGCGGCATGCGGAAGTTTAAGAAGCATGACCTTTTCGGCGGGCTGAAGGGCCTGTTCGAGAAGTGCAAGCGGAAGCATCGTGGATGCTGCGACAGCTGCTGCGAGCCCGCCTGCGGTGCTGGCAACGGCTGTGCGGAGCCGGCCTGCGGTGCTGGTAACGGCTGTGCGGAGCCCGCCTGCGGAGCCGGCAACGGCTGTGCGGAGCCGGCCTGCAACGCCGCTGCTGGCTGCAGCGAGCCGAGCTGCGGTGCGGCTGCCGGTTGCTGCGGCACCCGGAAGTGTGCGACCCCGATCCGTGACCTCCTCCGCGCCATCCATGCCGCGAAGAAGGCCTGCCACGCTCGGAAGAGCTGCTGCGGTGAGCCCGACTGCTCGGCCGGCAACGGCTGCTGCGAGCCGGCCTGCGGTGCTGGCAACGGCTGCGTGGAGTCGGCGGCTGCCCCGACCCCCGATGCCTCCGCGTCGACGACGCAGAGCAAGGTGGTCGCGGTGAGCCGGACGGTCGCCGCCAAGTGATTCGAGGGTAGATAGGTCGAACGGAGATCTGTTGCCCGACTTCGGCCAGTGAGCTCCGCCCGGGGGGAAACCCCCGGGCGGAGTTTTTCTGTCTATACGGCTGCACGGCCATCCATGGCCCGTGCAGCCTTGGCAGGTCGGAGGCACAGCACGGTGTGCCTCGACCTGCGATGGCTCGCCCTCCAGGCGAGACTCGCGTCAGCCGAA
>Ga0315903_10010208_pt1 | contig 11244 bp, 11 predicted proteins | sample LakEriMetagenome_7_FD_203524 | JGI IMG/M metagenome (GOLD analysis project Ga0315903, IMG submission 203524) | Freshwater fungal communities from buoy surface, Lake Erie, Ohio, United States - Buoy 2 MA119 | ecosystem: Environmental > Aquatic > Freshwater > Lake | place: USA: Lake Erie, Ohio... | reverse complement strand
GCTTTTCATACTCAGCACCGCGTTGTCCAGCGACGCGTTTGCGTACTAGCTGTCTCGCCATTACAAAGGCGCGCTTGCGAATATTAGCTTCTGGTGCCATTCTCTTCTTAGCCATCTCACGAGCTCTTTCGATCTTAGACGCATAACGTCTCATGATCTGAGCGCGCTTTTGACGCTGCTGAATGTCTAATACTTTTTCGTCTAATTCGTCCATATATTCCTCTGAACACAAAAAAAGCCTCTTGTCAAATTACAAGAAGCCTACTAAAACCTGCTGATTAAGACTAAGGCGACCATTTCTCCAGCAACCATATCTAGCTTAGGAGAAGAAACGTGATTGTCGCGGGGCTGTACTACTATTCTATCCATCAGAGTTTCCCTAGGGCTTATCTGTTAAAATGGTGTTTGCCTTAGCCTTAACCATACTGTATTTATAAGAGTTTGGCTTTTAAGCCGATGAACTTCTTGCACCGATTGCGGTTACTACGTCGCCTTCGCCAAAGATACCCTGAACACCCTCACCGAACGTACCTGAGATATATCCAGTAAAGATGCCGCGCTCACCTCTTACATCAACCGATGTAAAGATTTCACTAGATTGAGATCCGGTTTGTCCTTTATAGAATGTATTAGTAACAGGATCAAAGATAGCGATAGCAATATCTAGGAAGCCTTGAGCGCCAACATCTGTATTATAGACTCCAGCAGTCGAGAATCCAATAGCAATAGTACCATTGTCTAGTCTTACTGATGGCTTACCGTTCTGATCAAACAGGTCAGCAGATGTAGTACCTGTTAGGTATGCATTAGCCCAGGCATTTGTAGCGTAGTTATAAAACGCGATACCAACATCCTGTGGTCCTAAGTTCGTACCTCCGAAGTCGCCATAAGTTCCATAAACAACCGCTAGTGTATTAGCACCCATATCGTGCACGTTCATACCGCGATCGTCTAGCCCTGAGCCTGTTGATCTATAAACAAACGTATCATCAGCCGGGTTATAGATACCCAGGAAGATATCATAGCCGCCCAGATTAGTATTAGCTAATGTACCAGTTGTTCTTCCGCAGAAAGCAATCTTACCGTTCTCAAGCTCTGTGAGTGCATATGTTTCTTCGTCAAGATCCGAACCGTTTTGATAATACTCAATCTCTTCTGTAACAGGATCAAACTTGACTAAGATATAGTCATATACACCTGCAGTACCAGTATTTGTCTTAGCGATATCACCGGATGTTTGACCAATGATGTATACTTTACCATCTGATGTTTCTATAATATCATAGCCGAATACGTTACCATCGTCAGCTGTTCCATCTCCTACTGTAGCAACTTGCCAGAAGTTCCAGATCTGATCTGTATAGTTTACGCGATTACCAGCTGCTAGATTTGCTTTATATTCATCTGAGTTAAGATACTCGGCTACTTTGACTAGATCAATGTAGCCAAAGTACATCATGAATACACCATCGCCGCCATACGACCCGTCAAATATATTAGATGTAATAGAGCTTGTCGTATAAGTTAGAGTTGGTGTGGATACTTCTCTGTTACCAGTATCTTCTGAAGGAAGTGATAATGGAGTGATAGAAGACGCCTCGTTACTAGCTACAATTGCTGATTTAGCATAGTAATAAGGTACGCCAACATTACCTACAATATGGTAAACACCGGTGCCATAACCGTTAGTAGATAGACGGAAAATAATAGCGTCACGTGAAACAGAATGTGACTCTGAATACCCGCAAACAATAATGTTCTTTGTTGTGATATCAAATATAGCATTCTTGAATGCCTCGTCCATATCATGGCCAAATACATTCTGCCAATCAAGCGTACCGTCTGTTGAGAGGTAACGAGTAACAAGACCTTCGTTCATGCCCATAGCAGCTGTGCCGCCGCTTGTTGCGGTGCCAATGCAATAGATATAATTCGCATCACCTACAACAGCGTTATAGGACGATGTTGCTAATGTTTTAGCCCACGACTTGGTTATTGTAAACGAGCCGAGTGATTCAGAAACAGTTACTTTAGCTACAAATGCACTAGTTGAAATAGATCCAACAATAGCATATACACCGGAGGCTGTTCTTGTAATATCAGTTAACGTTACAGATGCATCGTAAGTGGCCAGCCATTTTACAAAGCTACTTTCGTTGATATCTCCCATACCAAAAATAGCATCACTTGTAGAGTGGTTAAAGCCAACAAATATAAATCTACCGTTATTAGTATTATTATCTCTTATTTTAGTAATGGAAATAGAATCTAATACCTTTTGAGACTCTATTGCACCAGAAGTATCCAGCTGCATTATAACAGTATCGAATACTGATCCGCCTACATCAACTGTCGCTGAGAGAATAAGATAGTCTGTGCCACCATTATTAACACAGGCTAGAGATTGCCCAGCTGTAATATTAGTGCTGTAGTTGTATGATTTAGACCAAATCTCTGTACCTGTTGAGTCGTACTTAGTAACAAACGCCGAGCGAGCACTACCTGGTGTATTAGGATCAGAGATAGTACCCGCAACATAGATATTACCCGCACTATCAATAGCAATATCGTTTCCGATTATATCGAAACCGGTAATGGAAATAAGCTTTTGCCATTGCAGTATGTAGTTAACAGAATACTTGGCAATAAGCACTTGACCACCATCATCATAACCAGCGCAGTAGATATTTCCGGCCGAGTCTAGCGCAATAGAGTTCCATTCTATTCGGTCAAATGTACCGGTGGTTAGATTGCGGCAGTAGCCATGAATATTTACATCCCTTTTAGGTACTACTTCGCTCTTACCATAACCAGTAAACCAGATTTTATTTTCATCCAGATGTGATTGATAAACTCCGGTAATGTAATTATCACCGACAATAGGACGCGCAGGGTCAACAGCATCACCGCTTATGCAATCAAAGGCAAACGAATAATTAGTAGCGGCGTCTTGGCTATTGATAATAGCTAACAGACTGCTAGTATTATATGTACGATACTTTAGATTTTCGACGCGACCGGTCAGAAGCTTTCTACCATCATGCAGAATAATACCCTGGTAGATATATTCATCGCCCTGAAGATCTAGTTCAACTTTATTAAAGATAGCTTGCGGGCCTGTTGTATAGTTAAGAATATTAACTGTAGGGCTGATACCTTCTGGCTCTTGAGTAGCATATCTAGTTAAAATGCCCGAAGACTTTGTATATGCAATATGGCCGTTTGTTAGAGGACCTTTATTTACAAAAGAGTTAGTTGTATGATCATAGTCTAGGTGATCATAACCAGCAAAGTCGCCCTGAATTTTAAATGTATAAAGACCAGGACCGTCATATGTTCCAGTACCGGTAGAGGTACCGCTAAGAAGAATATAGTAATTAATATCCTGCTGGTTGTACTTGAAACCGTGAATACGTAGGGGGTTAGCAGACCCGTTTGTTACAATCTGGTTAGTTGCATTTTCCCAGGTTGTACCGTTGGTAGTAGAATAGAACGAAATACCGCCGCTAGCTACATCGGTAACAGCTGCGTGTAGAGTATCCCCGACAGTATGTAGTACACAGTCGGGTCTTGTAGCTACCCCAGAGAGAATTACGGTACGTATAAGTGAACCACCAGCGATGGTATCGTTAGAGTTGAATGACCAGATCTCGAGATCAAAACCTGAAGTAGCATTATTCATAATAACAGGGAAGTAAATTCGTTGACCAAATGTATCGCCGCAGCTAACACGCATCGGGTAATCATAAAGCGTCGATCCAAGAGTAAATGTCGGATCAGCTAGATCGAAAGTACCGAGCTCAACCTGCGATGTAAATGATGCTGATGTATGAACATATGTACGGTTGAATACTGTCCACTGCGAGCCATTTGCTGTAATATAGAATGCATGGAAACGATTACCAATACCTTTAATGATACCGCCCATAATATAGTTTTTATTTGAAGCGGTTGGTAGTGTAACGTCATTGTGGGAGTTGTGAGCGCCACCGACAGATGGGGTATGAATACGTGCCATGACAGACTGATAGTCTGTTCCGCTAACTCTAACGCGGGTATGAATTAGATAACCATAGGCTTTATCCGTAGGCTCTACATACAGACCCCCGGAGGTGGTAAGTCTACCCGCTTCGTACTGAGGATAGTTAGTTGGTAGGTGAGCGTGGTACTGGTAGAAGTCCCAGTCACCTGCTAAGTTATCAGTCGCTTGGAATGCTCTATCCCAGTAGAAAGCATTAACATCTGTATTAGCAACAGCTGAAAGAGCTGAAAGGTGTGAGAAGAAGAACGCGTCATCTTCCTGAGTAGCAGTTACATCATTAACACCAGGGCCGATCAGTTCATTAACACCGCCATGGTAGAATACATTAGCGCTGTTCCATACCTCTCTTAGAAGAGGCATAGTACCTTCCATTTGCAATAGCTCATCCGCAGGGCCAACGAGCGGTAGAATAGTACCCCACTGATATGGTACAATAGATGCTGGTATAGCTGAGTTATTAGCGTTCAGTGGCTGATAGTAATACCAGTGGCCTTCAGGGTTAATAATATTGTTCATCGGGAGGTTAAGATTACCCGATGTTACACTTACAGCTTTTACTTGTGCTTCAAGAGTATGGCTCATTCAGTATTTCCGTTCTGGTTCAGCCAAGTATGTGTCGGTTTTAGCTGCTTCCATTGGTTTAATGTTTTGCTAATAAAGGTACCCGCAGCATTTGTCTCTACAATATGAACGATATTTGTTTTTGGCTTATCTGGCTTTATTAGTGTTTCACAGTTAGTAAAAATATTATCCCATGAGTTGTGAGAGGGTAATACATCTTCTGTAATAATACAGTCGAATTGTGTTACTCCAACTTCTCTTTGAAACTCAGTTAATAGTCTTGTACTAATAATACTAATATCAGCTATATCAAAGTTTACTTTTTCTTTATTCTTAATAGACTTGATATATTGAGAGTTATCTATACCATAGCAGTTCATACCAAGCTTTTTTAACTCGTCCATTAGATAACCAAGAGCACACCCTACTACTAATACGGAAGAGCCGGCCGGTAATGAAATTGCGCTAACTACCTTAGTAGCTCTTTCGCGAAACATTTCATTAGTGTCAAAAAAGTTACGCGAATAGGATATGTAAGTATCGGTGCACTTGCACGTTCTAGCATGCGAAGCACCACACCCTCTAATTCTGTAGAAGTACTTCCAGTATGCGTCTTCGAACCCGTTTCTATCCCAGGTATAAAATTGTGCCATTATACACCTGTAATTGGAGTGCCCGGTTTAAAGATCAGCGATGTAGTATTAACAGCGAAGCCAATAAAGACAACACGAGCAGATGCAGACGGGGATGGCGGTGAAGCTGTAATATCGCCTCCTGTAGAAAGGAAATAAGGCAGCCCGGCAGTCAGCCCTGTAAACCCATTAATAAAGCCTGATGAGTAATACACATCACCCATCTTAACGAGTAATGAGTTCAGCTGTGCCGGTGTATCAGTATTAGATGCGTTTGTGCAGGTATTAGTAGCGGAAATGCGCACGACCTTACCGTTAGTACCTCCAGTAAGGTTAGGTACAGTCTGAGCAACTTGAGTTGTAGCCTGTGTAGCGGTAAAGAATGACATTTTATACTCCTTGACGTACTACTTCTAAGTACGTATTTGATGTAATTGTTCCTGTGGATGTTGTATCATTTACTAATAACTGAATGTAATCGTTCTGATTAAACTGATAGATATCGTCTAGCTCAGCGTATCCATTAGTTGGTATGGCTGTATTAGCAATGGATGTTGTACCGTTTTTACGTACGCTGATGGCTATGCTTTCAGTAGGCCCCGCGAATATTTCACCTTTAACTCTATAAAAGCCTGTCAGTCCGATAGTTATCTTTGTAGGATCAGATATAGTCCAATAGAAGTCACCGGCAGGATTAGCGTTTTGATTAAACTCTGTTGACGTCCATGTAACAGCTGTTGCAGTATTAGTTGTATTGTAGGTTGAAGCTACTACGGTACGCACACCACTAAATGCGTCAGCACTCGAGACGTTTGTGCCTTGTGCTAAACCAACACGTGTTATTTCGATATTAGTACCGGTTGTTAAAATACCTGTAGCGGCAGAATCAGAGCAATAGAGCTCAATGTAATCACCGCTAGTGAGCTGTAATATTTGATCGTAGTTTGTAAACTGATTAGGAGCAATAACAGCACTAGCTAATGTTGTTGTGCCGTTCTTTTTGAGAATAATACTATGTGATGCTCCCGTAGTACCTGTATACACTGATAAGTTAATACGATAGAAGGCATCTCTTCCAAATGATATTCTCTTTGGAAAGCTAGGAGTAAAATAAGAGTCAGTATCATACTGCTCAACATCAAAAGTAACAGCGGTACTGGTAGCGGTTAATGCGACATTAGATGAAAGCGTTACTTTGCAGCCGCTAAACATTTTGTTAGCGGTGCCTGTTATAACATTCCACTTAACGCCGTCAAACTCCCACATGACAGCGTTATTGTCTGTATATTGCTGACCATTTACTGGTGTAGAAGGGAAGTTTAATGGCATTGTTTTTCCAAATAGTTTTAATTATTTATCATTAGATCTCATACTCCATTTCAATATACTCTACTTCTAGATTATCGAGAGAGTTAGTAGTATTATCTAGAGAAGCATTAACCCATAATTGTACATTATTAACTAATTTAGGTTTAACTGTAGTTGTTTTAGATGCGCCGAACTTGACACCATCAACATAGAATGTTACAGTGCCACCAGACCCTCCTACGTTATCAATGTATTCGACTTCATATAGTTGTAGCGTACCCAATACGCGGGATGCGCCGCCATCGCTTAAAATATTCTCATTTGTAGTGCCGTCGAATATGTCTAATCTTAGACAATTGGCTGTTGGAAAATCGTCAGTATTAAGAGTAAATCTACCCTGACTAAAATTAATAATATCGAATAAGACAGCGTCAGCGACAGTAGGAGCAGTGGTAGGCACAATACCTTTAAACGATGCGCGAAATCTTTTTGGCGTGTTAGATGTAAACGCAAAATTGAGCGGTGTCGATCGTAGATATGTACCATTGACCGGTGAGCCACGATACAGCACAATTCGGCCGCTATTAACAGTAGCCGGGGTACCGCCTGTAATGATATTAACATTAGCGGTAAAAGAGCTTGTGCGGTCAGCGATAAATGGACCGGTGTTGCTGCTAGTTGTCCATCGTAATGAAAAGGAATCTTCACCCCAACCAGCACGCCATCCATTAGTTACATAGTGAAATACTGGACGCTCAACCCACTGCGAACCATTCCATACTTTCGCGACTTGAAACTCCCAAGATGTACCGTTCCAAACTTTTACAAAACCACCAATAGTCATTATTATGCGCCCGTAGTTGTAGTCCAGGTAGATGTTGTTGTATTATACCATTTAGCTGGTTTGATCACCCATGAGGACCCTAGCCAAACTTTCACCGGCTTATAAACCCAGCCTGGACCTGACCCCATATAGATCTTAACATAGCCAGGAAAGGTTGCTGCCTGCGCTGGTGCTGAAGGTAAAAGAGGTTGAAAGGCCCAGCTCATTAGACAACCTTACGTATTGACCAAGAAATTGAACGATCGGTTCCTGCTATCTTTTTCATCGTAACATCCCACCCATGTAATAGGATAAGACTTGGAGTTACAAATGGCTCATCTATGTCACCATCTTGATAAGCTGTGTATAGAGTCCTCTGTGTACCACCGCTTGTCACCTTCTCTTTTATTTTGATTTCATATTCATCGCCAACTGCTAAGTTAAACAAATCGACAAACACTTGATAGACCCCGTCATCCGTAATGGACGCTAGGGTTGTTGAGTTGTTTACAAGTGAATACTCAGTAGTTGATATTGTAGCCGTATTCGAATACGGTTCAGAAATTGCCATTTTATCCTCCTAACAAGTAAGCAGCTATACTAGGCCCGGTATCAGCTACACCGCTTGTCTGGCCTCTACCGTATATATTAGACCCTATAGGTACATCAAAGCCAGTCATACCGCCAAAATAAGGTCTACATGAAACTTGCTCTGTTGTATTTGTTACCCATAGCTGATCATAAATTAAGCGCCTATTAACAGTAGTTGAAGTACCCGCTGCTAAATCTAGATGAAGTGCGGCGTTAGTTTGTGACGCGTCAGCATAAGCAAATCCCATTTGCGCCCACCAGTATGGGCGCGTTGTTGCAGAGCCTAACTGTGTATAGTTACCCTCCGCGGCACCACCTAAAGTAATACCTGTACCAGCATTAGCTGCTTCATTTATACCAAACGCATCAACATACTTACCTACTCTTGTAACCTCTGGTCTCTTAGGTCTTCCATAGAGCCATACCGCTACCCCAACGTTAACGTTTGCGCCTGTACCGTTAATGCCTTGAGCCCATAGACTATGACCAGCCTTTATGAACAGTGGGAAGTAATACCAAATACCTCCAAAGTCGACAGTGTTCGGTGCCGCGGATCCCATCAGCAGATCGTTAATAATAACACTGTTAGTATCTGCAGTAGTGTTGTTTGTGCCTATCAAAAATCTTAAACGGCCGTTTCTGATAGCGTTAGATGCAGCAAAACCGTTTATGCATATTAATATACCATACACATCATATGCTATGTTTGTCGTTGAAGCGACTAGAGTAATGTTAGATCCAGGCTGAGTCGTACCATACGACAAACCAGGTAGTGTTATGACTGTTGTGCCCACTAGGGTGGTGGCTGCAGTAGGAGGGGCTGCTGCAGTGTTTGTATATTCCCACTGAAACTGAGCGAAATCAGGTTGAAAAAGCATATTATCCTCCTAGCAGATACGCGGCCATAGTCGGCGTGGCATCCGCAGTCGCAATATTAACACGACCTCTTGCGTATATATTAGAGCCGATAGGGATCTCTCTAGCGTAGTTGGGGCCGAACTGTGGATATGTAGAGATCTGCTCCGCACCTGTAATTTGAAAGCGCTGGTTTACTATCAGATCTTTATTAACAGTTGTAGATGTACCTGCTGCTAAGTCCCCATACATCAATGAAGCTGTCTGGGAAGCGTCTGCGTATGCAAACCCCATCTGAGACCACCAGTATGGCCTGGTAGTAGTAGCCCCAAGTTGTGTAAAGTTTCCTTCAGCAGCGGTTGTGCCTAAAGTTATAGCAGTACCTCTGAACTGACCGACAGTCGTGTTAACACCAAATGAATCAACATATTTACCAACTCTTACTGCGGCTGGGTTTTTAGGAGCCCCGAACAACCAACAAGCAACGCCAAGACTGGTAGAACCAGATGTTGCAACAGTACCTCTACCAGATACAGCTACGCTTGATCCAGCTTTAATAAAAAGTGGGAAGTAATACCAAATACCACCATGTCCTAAACCATATGGGGAACATGAACCAACAATTAGATCGTTAATAAGAATACCACTACTAAAGTTAGGTATATTAGACCCGTTTGTAATTACTATTTGAGCTAAAGCGTTTCTAATCGTATTCGATGCTGCATAGTTATTAAAACATAATAATATTCCATAGCAGTCATAAAGTACATCAGCAATGTTAAAAATATTTGCATATGAAGCGTATAAGTTAGTGTCTACCGCTACCTGTGTACCATACACAGCGGCAGCCTGGGAAGGACGTGTTGCATCCACATTGCTTAATATCCATTGGAATTGGGTGTCAAAGGGAGCTAGAAACATTTATTACAGTACCTCAACTAACCCATAGTTTTCATTCAGATGTATAACTTCATCCGGATGAATAGGAATATTCACACCCAGTGTATACTCTACACCATCGTTAGTAAGACTTTCGACGCTCATATCCTTATAGCCAGAAACGTGAACCATAATACCGTAGAGCTGATCTACTGGAAATTTATATGTATGCATAATTCACTCCTTAGTTTGTATCAATCCAAATATCGTAAAGTACCGGTGTTGTCGGCGCTGTCGGGCCGACAGTGAAGTTATAAGGTAGCGATCCTAGTGAACCTGTGTAACCTATAGGTGGTGTACCGTCAGAGTCAATCCAAACGTCATTAACATTCGGCGACGAAGGCGCGGTAGTCGTGACACTGATACCTGTTGAGCCGGTATAACCAATAGGTCCTTGTACGCCCTGAGCGCCAACAGCACCTTGTGCGCCCGGAGGTCCAGCAGCGCCTTGAACACCTTGAGCACCAGGCGCGCCTACTGCACCCTGTACACCTTGAGCTCCTGGAGGTCCAGCAGCGCCTTGAACGCCTTGAGCACCAGGCGCGCCTACTGCGCCTTGAACACCCTGCAGTCCTTGTGATCCTGTGTATCCGATTGGACCCTGAGCCCCTGCAGCACCTTGTACACCTTGTGCACCAGGAGCGCCTACTGCGCCTTGTACGCCCTGTAGTCCCTGGGAACCAGTATAACCAATAGGGCCTTGAACACCCTGCGCGCCAGGAGCGCCTACTGCGCCCTGTACGCCTTGTGCACCAGGAGCGCCGACAGCGCCTTGTACACCTTGTGCACCAGGAGCGCCTACTGCGCCTTGTACGCCCTGGAGTCCCTGCGAACCAGTATACCCAATCGGGCCTTGAACACCCTGCGCACCTGGTGCACCGATAGCACCTTGTACGCCTTGAGCGCCCACTGCACCCTGTACGCCTTGTAGACCTTGAGATCCGGTGTATCCTATTGGCCCCTGAACACCCTGCGCACCGGGAGCACCTACTGCGCCTTGAACACCCTGAGCACCAACAGCACCCTGAACGCCCTGTAAACCTTGGGAACCAGTATATCCGATAGGCCCTTGTACGCCTTGCGCTCCAGGCGCGCCTACTGCGCCTTGTACGCCTTGCGCGCCCACTGCACCCTGTACGCCTTGTAGTCCCTGCGATCCCGTGTATCCTATTGGACCCTGAACACCTTGAGCGCCTGGTGCGCCGATAGCGCCCTGTACGCCTTGAGCGCCGACAGCGCCTTGTACGCCCTGTAGTCCTTGAGACCCGGTGTAGCCGATAGGTCCTTGTACACCTTGCGCGCCTGGAGCTCCTATTGCGCCTTGAATACCTTGCGCACCGACAGCGCCTTGAACGCCCTGCAGGCCTTGCGAGCCAGTGTAACCTAGCGCGCCTTGAGCACCAACTGCGCCTTGCACGCCTTGCGCACCAACAGCACCCTGAACGCCCTGTAAACCTTGAGACCCGGTATAACCAATAGGACCTTGAGCTCCT
>Ga0315903_10010207_pt1 | contig 11244 bp, 7 predicted proteins | sample LakEriMetagenome_7_FD_203524 | JGI IMG/M metagenome (GOLD analysis project Ga0315903, IMG submission 203524) | Freshwater fungal communities from buoy surface, Lake Erie, Ohio, United States - Buoy 2 MA119 | ecosystem: Environmental > Aquatic > Freshwater > Lake | place: USA: Lake Erie, Ohio... | reverse complement strand
CCCTTGATTGACCCTGGAAACCGGGTCGAACCGGGTCGAAAATGGGGTGACTCAAAAAAGTGTCGACGCGTTACTTTAAACCGTTTTTGGGCGACGTTTTAAGCGTAATAATGTCCCGGCACCGCGTTTACACACGCAACACAACGTTACTGTCTCGTAAAACGTGTGTATCTTTTAAAACATCGTTTAAAATAGGTTTAAAAACGTGTGACATCGCTTTCGGAAACAATAAAACGTCTTGTAAACCATTTATACTCAACCAAAACGTCTGCGATTTCACCCGTAGCCCGAAAAACATCGCGGAAAGCGTATGCACGCACTCCCGCACTCTAAACACTCCGCCTTATGCGTGTTTTCGAACGAGGTGCCCATAGGATGATGAGTCATTGCAAATATTTTTTTCCGGCCGGGACCCTCTCTCAACTCGTAGACAGAATCTGGAAATTTGGCAAAAATTTATTGGAGAATCTTGTTCTGTTTTGCGATTACAAGCACCGTCACGGATCCTTGACGAAAAAAAATATCTCGAGAGCAACCATGTTCATTCACAGCAACCACGCTTGCCACCCAGCGCCGTGAGCACCACACATGCCGCGACCCCCCGCCATGCCTGCTCTCTTTGAGCGACCGGGGAATTGTCGATCCACAAAACGCATGACTCATGATGCTGACGCATCATTATTCTCCTCGTCCGCCCCGCGCACTGCGTGTGCCCTGCTGTCAACGCGACGCGCCGCGCCGTACGCAGACGCTCAGGTGTGTACCATGCGCTCTCCCGTACCTGCTCGCTGTTGTTGGAAGGAGGACGTGGGTGTTTCTCTTGTCAGTGTTTGACTCTTTCCCGCCATTTCGTTCCTGCAGCATGGAAAGCACTGCTGTTGCGGCCCCCGCGGCCCCCGCCTCTTCAGCTCTCGTTACGTCGACGCCCTCAACGGCAGCCCCGGCGCTGAGCGCGGTTTGTCCCCGACGGATTTTGTGTTTCCGTTTGCTGACCGTTCTCTCCTTCCATTGTCGTTTCTCCCATCTGTGCAAGCAGCAGGAGGAGGCGGATCTGAAGAAGCAGTGCAACGAGGCGTACAAGCTGATGTGGCGGCCCGCAGAGGAAGACAAGCGGCAAGCCTTTGAGATACTCCGCAAGGTCGTCGATAGGGGCTACGGGTTTGCACAGCAGCTTGCTGATGGCAACGGTGAACCGCCGCAGTGCTGGCTTGCCTATTGCTACGAGGAAGGCATCGGCGTGCCCAAGAACTTGAGCGAGGCCTTGCGGCTGTACAGCGAGGGCGCTACCCAAGGAGAAAAATTCTCCAGTGTCGCGGTTGGTTTCCTCCCGTATTTTTTGATCGCATCTTAACACTGCCTTGCTTTCTCCACACAGTGGGCCCGCATCCAGGTGTCCCGTAGCGACGCGACCGAGGCGGACGTGAAGAAGGCAGTGGAGATGCTCAACGGTCTTGTCGCCAAGGGCTTCTGGGATGCGCAGTGCTGGCTTGCCTATTGCTATGAGGAAGGCATCGGCGTGCCCAAGGACGAGACCGAGGCCTTGCGGCTGTACCGTCTGGCCGCTGTCCAGCGGACTTCCAGATATATAAGCGACGCGGTTGGTTCTTCTCCCCTGCATTTGGTCCCACATTGACATGTTCGTCATCTCTCCCACAGGTAAAGCGCCTGGAAGCAAAGGTCGCTGCCAAGTCGGCTGCCGATGCTGCTGCCAAAGCGGCTGCCGATGCTGCTGCCAAGGCGGCTGCTGATGCTGCTGCCAAGACGGCTGCTGATGCTGCTGCCAAAGCGGCTGCCGAGGCTGCTGCCAAAGCGGCTGCTGATGCTGCTGCCAAGGCGGCTGCCGATGCTGCTGCCAAGGCGGCTGCTGCCAAAGCGGCTGCTGCCAAAGCGGCTGCCGCCGATGCATCCAAGACCAAGCCCGCCACCAAGACTGCCGCCGCATCCAAGACCAAGGCGCCATCACCTACCACTGCCAAGGCTGCCGCCGCTGCCATGCAGCAGGATGACGAGACCAGCGACGACGACGACAACACCGCCGACAACTCCAGCCCCGAGCAGATGATCGGCAAGGCTGTCGTGAGCAACAACGGCGCGTCTACACGCGTCTATCCCGATTGGCGCCAGCTGGCACAGCCGTCGGCAGCGGTAAAGGGCGGTTTTGACGTGCAGCCCATCGGCGGCTTTGAGGAGGAGGACTCGGCGGCATCGCAGCTCCAGTACGTGTTCCTTTGGCCCGACAAGGTGTGGATCAAGAACCACAAGGGCGTGCTCCAGGAGCGACGCGGCGTCTTCTTTGGCGTGTGGTCTACACCGCGCTACGCCAACAAATGCTTCGTCCTCGACCGAGAGAGCTCGTTCAACGGCGTCGAGGCGGCGGACCTCAAGGCCAAGCCCAAGGTGCTGTTCCGCGCCACTTCAAATGGAGCGAGCAGCGTGCGTCGCAAGGCACCGGCAGGTTTCGAACCTACGGTGTCGGGCGCTCACGTTGCTTTTTCCACGAGAAGTTCGCGGTGCGTCACCGGAAGCTTGGCCGTGAGTGGCCTGTTGCCCCAAGCCGCTCTGGACGAGCTTGCGGACATGCCGGAGTGGATCAGCTTGAAGGTCATGTCTCAGGCGCTTACGAAGCACGGACTGACCATGCTCAAGACACCGATCTTCCGCGACGCCGCCGGGCGAGTTGTGCGTGACAAGCCGGCCCTGCTTGCCTGGCTGCTCGACCAGCCGACGGGCACGTTCCTGTGCAGCAACCCGGACGACACGCATGTCATCTTTGCCGACTGCGCGACCCGCGTGTTCTACGACCCGGCCACCCAGCGCCGCGACGGTGTGATTTGCGCCGAGCGGCTGACGGTCGATGCGCTCGCAGAGGCCGGGTTCACGGGCATTACCGAGGCCCGCCAGCTGATGACCATGCAGGAAGTGTCGGCTCGCGACGCAGCTGCCAAGCGCGCGGCGGCAACTGACTGCGAACCGGACGCGAAGCGGATCAAGACCTAAAACAACACGATATCTTACAGTTGTGAACAAACAAAACCAAGATGAAAACCCTCAAAAAAAGTACTGACCTTTTGTTTACAGCTGAAAAGTACAAATAAAACAACTTTGCGATTTTTTATCAGTCCATCCACTGCACGTCGCGTCCTGCCCGCTTGCACATGGATGCATTGGGTTAATATGCACCTGCACTGCAACGCGCGTCGTCGGAAACGCAGCAGGCGACGAGCCCTCTTTTTTTGAAAGTGGCGTATGAAAATTTGATTGATCGGGGGAAAATTTATTTAAATCCTCCTATGTAAACAAAACATTAAATGGCAGGCAAACGTGATGTCCGTCGTCCGGCGCGCTACGATGACGGTGTCCCAGACGAGGCAGCTCCAGCCATGACCAAGGCGCAACAGCTCGGGCTGCTAAAATCGGCTGCTTCGCGCGCTTACAAAGCCTGGAAGGATTCAGTGGATGCAGGCAAGGCTCCGGATGAGGTCGCCGAGAAGAAGCGAGCGTACGACGCGGCACTGCAGCGCATCGAGACTCACGAACCGGGCGCACGAGCGGCGTACATTGCTGAAAAGGAGCGCGAGGATGCACGAGCGAGAAGGCCATTGAATCGTCGTGAGGAAGTGCAGTGGGTGCCCCCGACCGCTGCGACGTTCAATTGGGCCGTGCTGCGAGACAACCAGCCCAACATGCAGCGCAAAAACGATGCGGCCAAGGACGCGAGGCGACAAGAAGAGTTGGCACGACGCGTTGCTGCGGGCGAACGGCGGCGCGACGTCAAGAAGGAGTTTCGGCAGCGCGACCGTGCGGCGGCAGAGACTCCTCCCGGGGCAGCCAATACGTTCGGCGTGGGGCGTCCCATCGTCAAGCCTACAGACGATGCAAAGAACCAGTATCTGAACAAGCTGCTGACTGACCAACACCAGTATTTCGGTGTGCGCCGTCTGTACAACATTGTGCGCGAGGACCCAGCTGCACCAGAAGGCATCTCGCGCCGATACATTGAGCGCTGGGCAAAGACCACCGAGGTGCTGGCTCAGTTTGGCAAGTGGCGTGAGGACATGGAAATCATGCGTCGCGTGCCAACCGGTGACGCTTGGAAGTTCAACAAGTGGGTCATCGACTTGAAATCCCTGCGCGAAACGCCCAACGGCTTCCTGGCCATATTGTCGTGTGTCAACCCCATCACCAAGTTTGCAAGAGTGGCGCCGTTGAAGGACAAAACGCCCAAAGCTGTGTGGACGGCGCTGAAAAAGATGTTGGAGGACGAGCCGGAATCAAACTGGCCGCAGTTGATCCAGAGCGACAACGGCAGCGAGTTTACTGGAAGGGATTTCGCTACTGGGCTGATGCAGTTCAATCTGGACCACGACACCAAGATTCGGCAGAGCTTTGGGCCTGCCGGGCGGCCCGAGGCCCAAGGAGAAGTCGAACGATTTAACGGCACAATTGCGCGCTTGTTGGCGATGCACGAGCGGCAGCAGCAAGGCGCTTTGCGCGAGTGGACCGACTATGTTCAGCGCCTTACAAACAACTACAATCAGAGCGTGCACAGCGTGATTGGCGTGCCGCCTGAGCAGGCGGAGCAGTGGCTTGAAGATGGCAATGAGGAGCGCATGCAAATGTTGCAGGAGCGGATTCGGCACGCAACCGGCATCGATCGGCCGGGCCAGCAAGTCAACCGAGTTGCCACCAAGCTGTACAAGGAAGGCGAATTGGTGAGGTTCCGCACCGGAGGTGGCGCGGGCTTGGCGAAGTCGGGCGGCCAACAATGGAGCGATCGTCCTGCGAGAGTGACGGGCATTGAAGGCGGCGGCCAGACGCCGGTGTTTTATCGCATCGAAGACGCTGCTGGGAATGAGATCTTGACGGCGCAGGACGGCCCGTGGCGGCAAGATCTGCTTACGAGGTGGGTCCCGACGCAGCTCAAGACCGAGAGTGAGCCGACACGCATCACGCGGAAGATCCTGCGCCCGTGTGTGTACGACGGCGAAGGCCAACGAGAGCCTGGATACGTCGTGTCGTGGTTCCAGCCGGGTCCTCGGCCGAGTTGCGAGCCGCGCAGGGTGTTGGAAGAGGACATTCCGGCGTTCTTGTTGGCGTTCGAGACTCGCCACAGTGTAAAGTGGCAGGGCAACAACTTCCAGTGGGTAGAAAAGCCCGCCGGTGTACGCACAGCAAGAACTCGTCGCGGTGCAGAGGCCATAGAGGTTGTTTGATTTTTGAGACATTTCAACGAGGTGCTTTATTTGATATAAAACACTCAAAGATGATGGTAATTTCAGTTGCGGAAGCCGATGAAGATGTACTCCGGGGCAATGACGCGCGTAGCGTTCACTGTCACCACAGGCGCAAAATGGATATCGTTGTTTCCGCACGTCTGCAGACCCAACGTCGCATCAAACCGAACGGGCACCCCAGGGCGAATGAGGCCCATGATCTGCTCCGAGACAAACACGTGGTGAATCTCCTCTCGCGTTGGCAAAATTTGAATCGTCGTTTTCTCGTCGGATTCCTCATCGTCATCCACGGAAACTTCACACCGCAGACGCACGAGAGAAACACGGTGCATGTTGCCTGGAGCCGCCACCCCGGCCACCACCTGCTGGTTCAACTGCTGCAGCAGGGCAGTGGCATCCATGTACGTTTGCTCCTGCGTGAACTCCTGCCGGTGCTCGTCGAGCAAGGTCATCAGCGCGTGCACGTTCTGCTGCGTTGGGTTGGCCATGATGATGGAAAATGAAACACGTCATCCGAAAGCGCGTAACACGTCATAGATTTTTTTTCGCGACCGGGTCATTATCAAACACCCCGTGGTCAGCATGGCAGCTCGACGAGCTGACGATGATGATGCCGAGCTGCATCAGGCAGACGACGCCGCGCGCGCCGAGCAGCATCGGCTGCACATGGAACTCATGGCGTCAATTGCACGACAGATGGACCAGACTGTAAGCTGGAATCTGGAGCAGATCATGGAGCTGGTCATTGCGCGATTCGCGACGCGAGAGGGCCGCCCCTTGAAGGACAGCACAATCAACACCTACAAGCGCCAGATCAAAAGCCTTATGAGCCCCCGCGATACGGTCGACACGGCGTGGTTTGAAGACGAGTCAGCGCGCCTCCAGCAGCTCCAGGTCTTGAGCAAGGAATACACCAACGCATTTAACCACGCGTACCGTGCGTGCCTCGCGACAGACAACATCCTCCCCGGCCTGCAACGCCTGACGGATGCCCAGAATGCGCAACGCAACGCGACCAGCGCGCAGAAGCTGGCGAAACCTCCGCCAGGCGATGAACTTCATCTGCTGGTGGAGTTTATCAACGCGCACGCGGAGGATCCGTACTCGTCCCGTGCGCTTGTTGCGCTTCTGGTGTGGTGCCAGGCCGGCAACATTCGCATCCTCGACTTTTGTTGCCGTGTTGTGCACTCGTCTCCCCCGCTGGAGATTGAGGCCATTGAAGGTCTAAACGTGATGTACGTCCCGTCTGACGGCGACGTTGTCTGGGACCTTGTCCGCCACAAAATGGAACGCCACCACCGGCGGCGCGTTGTGCTGCCCAACGCAGTTGGCCTCTACGTGCGCATGACCCTACAGCGAGATCCGCGCATCTATCTCGTGCGTGGCACTCGCGGGATCTGCTGGGGCGAGAATGGTACCGACGATTCGCACTTTAACGACAAGTTTCGTGCCGTATACAAGGCGTACGGCGAGCACGAACTCCGCCATATCGCGGCCACCATGTCGGCATCGTGGTTGCGTCTGTCTGATGAACGGGTCGGTCAGATCTGTCGCAAGCTGAGCGTGACCGAGGACCAGGCCCGCGAGGTCGCCCGGAAACTGTTTGACACGGCTGTCGAGTTTGCCCGCCACAGCCAAAAGATCCGGGACAACACGTACACTCATGTCGGTAAAGACGGCGAGGACGGCGAGGACGGTAAGGACGAGGCCGTGCAGATCGAGGCCGTGATCGAGGCAGTGCCGATTGACCTTGTCGCCAAACCGCCGACCGGCTGGTCGATCCACAATCCGCCTGGTTGGGAGTACCTGGAGAGCGTCTTCGACCCGGTTTTTAAGCCCTGGCCATACGAGCTGAAGGCGGCCGAGGTTGATGGGGCGGCTGAGAACGCCGATGCAGTTGATGGGGCGGCTGAGAACGCCGATGCAGTTGATGGGGCGGCTGCGGCCGCCGAAAAGGCCAAGGCCGAGCGCCAGCAGCTCAAGGCGCGTGCCACGGCTGCGGCGGCCGAGAAGGCCAAGGCCGAGCGCCAGCAGCTCAAGGCGCGTGTCACTGCCGAGGCCGAGTCGGCTCGCGCCGAGGAGGAGACGCGCATGGCGTCTCTGGTATCTTCCCCATCCATCGCATCTGCAATTGCATCTACCCCGTCCATTGCAGCATCGACTGCAGCAACATCGACTGCAGCAAATCCCGAACAATGTGGCACAACGCCACATCATCACATGGACATGATGTTGCAGATGATGCAGCTTCAGCAGCAGCAGTTCCAGCAACAAATGCTGCAGCAGCAGCAGTTTCAGCAGCAGATGATGCAGCTGATGCAGACTTTCAAGCAATAAGATCTGATAGGATGTAATCTTCGAAATGATGTAAACAATACAGCGTTTTCAAAACAAAATCTGTGGCGGCTGAGGAGAGTCGTACAGCTCGACGTTTGCATGGGATTCAGCTGTCTTTTGCCGCTTGGCCATGCTCTCATCGCCATCGACGCGGCCGCGCTTGCGGGACGATGGAGCCAATGTGGCCAATGCTCGAATCGCATCAAATGCATCGCTCGAGTCGAGCATTGTGGCCTCGGCGGCCTCGGCGGCTGCCGCGCAAAGGGCGTCGTCGTCGTCGTCACTTGATGGTGCCGCATTCGATGCGGCATGGCTTGAATCGTCATTTTGCTGGTCCTGCGTTTCCATCGCCTCGATTTGCCGCCGGATGCTCTCTGCCGTATCGCCCGCCAGCATTGTGCGCGGTCCGTTCATCTTGTCCAGCGCGCGGCGCAGCATTTCCGCGCCGGGCAGCACGTATTGGTTGCCGGCATTAGTACGTTTCTTTGTAACACCCTCGACCTTTCGCAGATCAAGACCCATTGCTGTCGGGTTGTAGTAACGAGTGTCAACGTTTGCTTCGCTTGCCCACACGAGCATTCGCTTGTATAGGTCGCTGGCCATGACATGCGCCGGCAGCTGCATGGGATGCAATGCCTCCGGCCCCATCGTCACTGCAACCTCCACCACGTGCTCCAGGTACTGGTGCACGATGGGACGCGCCGCCGTGGCTAGCGCTTCACTTAGCTCGGTCCGCGGGATGCTGCTGCCCAAATGGACCTGCGAGATGTCGCGCGCGCGCAAGAAGCGGAACATGGCCACAGCCGTCTCGCGGTCATTGACAAGTTTCGCTATCGACTTGAAGTATCTTGGGTTGTTGGCGACAGCATTGCTACTGTGTATCACGGCGAAACGCCGCTGCGTTGCAGCCGCCTGCACCACTTGTTCATGATTGGTGGTCATCATCAGGCCGGCATATTGTTCCTGTTCAACCGAGTCGACGCCTTTCAAAGTGATGAGCGACAACTTGTCCGTCACTAGTGCCTTGAGCCGGTTGGCTTGCTTGTGGGCAGCCCCCATGTGTCCCAGCTCGTTGGCGACTATCAGCAGCCGCCTGTTGAGGTGCCCGTTGAAAATGCCGACGAGCGTCTGGTCGTCATTCACGGTAACCACAAGCTCTTCCCCAAGCATCAACCGCAACAGCGTTTCGAGCTGCCCTTTACCGGCTCCCTCGTTCGAGGAAAACACGGGGCACACACCCGGCCGCGACGAGGGGTTCTGCATGATATGAGCAAGGAAGTCCAAAAACCACTCGTTGAACGCGTGGTTATTGTTGCAAAGAATGTGCCTAATGTGCCAGAGCACATCTTCGAGCTTCTTGTTAGCCGCCGCCGTATTACACGGGTACCGGGCCTGCCACTGCTCCACCGCGTACCCACGCCACAGATTCCGCCAGTGGCGTGGGACTCGGCAGTCGGGCCGCCAGACGACCCCGTCGCATGGAACGACGACGTTTTTGATGAACTCTCCGAGTTTAACACTGGTAACACCGCCGCCTTGCTCAAGCTCGGCCAGCATGGCGTGCGTCTTTGCGAGCTGCTTCTCCAGGCCGCTTAGCTCTCGCTCGTACCCCCTGAGAGCACGGTTGTGCTCCTGTCGCAACCGTGTGTTTGCTTCGCGCACCGCTCGCGCCGCTTCGCGCTCTTCTGGCCCCGCAGGGACGGCCGTGTACTGCGGCTCGGCAGGCCGCACGAGCTCGGCCTTTTTCGCCTCGAGCTGGTCGAGCGTCGCAGACGCCTTGATGTGCTTCTCCGAGGCCGCAACATCAGACTTGATCTCCAACGCAATTTCGTTTAGCGCGACGATCCCTTTGCCTAGCGAGTTCTGCTTCCAGCTCCCGCGCGTCTCCAAATCGTTAAACTCGCGCACGTACAGCATCGGATTGCCACCTGCCGTGATGATCACGTTCCGCCGCACATGCAGCAGCGCCTCGGGCATGTTGCCTGCTCGCGTCAACGTGTTGAGCGTTTGGTAGCTAAACCCGTCAGACCCGTCGTCGGTCAGCAAGGCCATGCCGCTGACGGAGCAGAGCGTCGCAGAGGTGCGATGCACGCGCTTTGAGAAGCTATGGACAGTCACGCGGTCCGTGTCCGTGTCCCACTTCACCAGGCACCGGTTGTCCGTGGAATGAAATGTCATGCGCTCGGGCAGGTCCAACGGGTCCGCATGGGTAATGTCCCATTCGAACCGGCGGCCGCCTTGGTATTCGTCAAGCCACCGCACACCGCTGTATCCAAACTGTTCAAGCTGGTGGCGCAGGTACTCGAAGAAATCCTCGTCATCTGCATCAGTCGGATTGGCTGGATCGGTCGGATCGGATGCTGCCTTTGACGGTCTCTGAACTGGCGTCCGGGCGGTTTTCGGGTGCCGCATCCTTGGCTCTTGCGGCGCGCGGAAGCCGACCTGCGACTCGGTCACGCAGACGAGTGCCTTGTCGGACAACGGCACGGTGATCAAATAGTCGGCCAGATGCTCGAGCATCACGCGAATCCCCGATCCGTCTCGGGAACACACCGGCGCGAGCGGCTGCGTGTCCCCGCACTTGGTACTGCAGATTGTCCGCATGCACCGGTTTTTGGTGTACACGCTCTTGTCTACCTCGTCGGGGAGCGTGAGGTGGTTGAGCACCCAATGCTTCATGGCCGTGTCCACTCGTTGAAAGTAGACCTGCGGAAACACCAAATGGTAGCTGTGCTTGAACCCTTGCGGGCCCTTGTTGCGGCTGCCGCACGTCACGTTGCAGATGACCGCTGCGTCACTGGGCATGAAGCAGGCGAGCTTGTCGCGGACGTGCTGGATGAATTGCACAACGCGCGCAAACGGATTGACGTCGTTGGCCGTCCCCATCCACTCGACATCAAAGTAAAGGCGGCACGGGACCGTCTCTCGGACAATCTCGTAGAAGCACCGCTGCGCTTCGGGTGTTGCTGCGAGGTACCGGCAAAAGTCCTCGTGTGTCCGAACAGCTCCGTATGTGTTGACCGGGGGGCGTCGCTCGCCGCCATTGGATTGCGCGTGCGGGGCGCGCTCCAGCTTCAGGAAGCAAGCGCAGTCACTACGAGCTGAAAACATGGCGTCCTGCGGGCCGGCCGAGTTGGCGTCCCTGGTCCCGCGCCACCAAGTGACCCCACGTATGTCGGCCGTGCTGACGGGCATGTCGGGTCTGTGTTGCCAAGTAGGGAAATGCGTAATATTTCCGACCCCCGACAGGTTTTCCCCGGCGGCCGTCGAAAACAGGGGTGCGAAAACAGGACCATGTGAAAATCCGGACATGTGAAAAACCGGACGTGGACAGTTGTGGATAGCAGTGCGCAAACTATCCACGCACGTCCGCGGTCCGCATCGACCCATGTCGCCGACCATGGTCAATGCCACCGACATCATTCGATGCAGAATGTTATTGCGCGTCATTTGCACCTTGTCCCGAGCCGAGCAGACAGACCCGGGCCGACGGCAGCCAGTGTGTGTACCTTGTGTATAGTAGTGTATAGTTTTTCATATCATTGTAAAAAAAAAATAATAATTTTTTCAAATCAGTAAAAATATTTTTTCAAAATAGTGACGGACCAAAAACCCCACCATACACATACACTATACACTTTGACTATATGACACCCCCCCCCCGATGGTCACA
>Ga0315903_10010205_pt1 | contig 11245 bp, 7 predicted proteins | sample LakEriMetagenome_7_FD_203524 | JGI IMG/M metagenome (GOLD analysis project Ga0315903, IMG submission 203524) | Freshwater fungal communities from buoy surface, Lake Erie, Ohio, United States - Buoy 2 MA119 | ecosystem: Environmental > Aquatic > Freshwater > Lake | place: USA: Lake Erie, Ohio... | reverse complement strand
CGTGCTCTTCTTTGCGCTCAAGAATCAGCCCGACACGGCGTTCAACCGGGCGATCGCGATGCTCGTGATCGCCTGCCCGAGCGCCCTGATCCTGGCCACGCCCACGGCGATGGTGGCGGGGCTGTCGGCGGCGGCCCGGCTCGGCGTGTTGATCAAGAGCGTGGCGACGCTCGAGGCGGCCCGGGGCCTTTCGGCGATCGTGTTCGACAAGACGGGCACGCTCACGACCGGCGTGCTGGCCGTCACGCGACTGGCGCCCGTCGATGGCGTGGAGCCGGCGGAGCTGCTCGCGGCCGCCGCCGCGGCGGAGCAGAACAGCCGGCATCCCGTGGCCCGGGCGGTCACCGAGATGGCCCGTCGGGCCCGGGTGTCGCTCGTACAGCCGGCGGAGTTCGAGGAGGTGGCCGGCCGCGGGGTCGTGGCCCGCAACTCCGACGGGAGCGTGGTGATGGTGGGCCGGGCCTCGTGGCTCGCCGAAGCCGTCGCTCCGCCGCATGTCGTCGACGTCGCTGCCCTCGAGGCGATCGATCGTTCGCCGGAGGCCGAGGGCCTGTCGGTGCTGCACGCGACGGCCGCCCGATCGGCTGGATCGGCCTCGAAGACAACGCCCGCCCCGAGGCGGCCGGCGCCGTCGATCGGTTGCGGGGCATGGGGATCGGCCGGCTCGTCCTCCTCACGGGTGACCGCACGAGCGTGGCCCGCCGCGTTGCCGGGCAGATGCACTTCGACGAATTCAAGGCCGAGGTGCTGCCCCACGAGAAGCTCGAGATGGTGGACATGCTCAAGCAGGCCGGCCACCGCGTGGCCGTGATCGGCGACGGCGTCAACGACGCGCCGGCTCTGGCGGCTGGCGACGTCTCGATCGCGATGGGCGCGGCCGGCAGCGACGTGGCCATCCACTCCGCCAGCATCGCGCTCTTGAACAGCAACCTCGACCGGATTCCCTTCCTCATCGATCTCTCACGGCGGACGATCGCCGTGATCCGCCAGAACATGGCGATCGGCGGCCTCTTCATCGTCGTGTTCATGGCGTTGGCGGGAGCCGGGCTCGTGTCGCCGGTGTTCGCGGCGCTCCTGCACGTCGTGAGCGGCCTGGCCGTCGTGTTCAACTCGGCCCGCCTCGTGCGGTGCGGCGAGGACATCGAGCAGGCCGAGGCGATTCGCGAATAGCCGTATCAGCCGACGTCGCGGGACTGGAACAGCATCACGGCGAGCGACAGGGCGGCGGCCGTGAGGCTGGCCGCGTAGAGGCTCACGCGGCCGAGGTGCGTGAGCGGAATCGGATGCCCTTGCGTGAGGGCGTCGGCGGGCCAGAAGAACTGGAAGTTGGGCACGACGGCCGAGAATGGGGCGACGAGGCTGCCGCCGGTGCCGGAGGCCGACAGGAAATACTCGCCGACGAGGCCGAGCAGAAACACGCCGATGCAGACGAGGAGCGTGGCCATCCGGCCGAGGCGGGTCGAGGTGGCCAACGCGATCGCCGTGAGCACCACGATCGCCTCGAACACCATCACGAGGCCGAGCCCGAGTTGTGGATCGAAGTCGGTGGTCGGGCTCTGCAGGGTCCACGACCGACTCACGCAGGAGATGATGCCCCAGGCGGCGAGGGCGGCGGCGAACGCGACGATCGTGAACGTCGAAGGGAACGGCCGGCGGTAGAGGTAGTTCGCCAGGCCGGCGATCACGAACGTCAGCCCGAGCGCCAGGATGCCGAACGTGAGCACGGGCCCGTCGTAGGTGTCTTCCACCCGCACCGTTGTCTGTACGCGGTGCCGCACGGTGATCAGGAACACCACCGCGAGCAGCCAGTAGGCGCTGGCGATGGCGGCCGTGACGCCCAGGAACTTGCCCGCCACCACCGTCCAGCGGGAGACCGGCTTGCTGACGACCGTAACGACCGTCTTGTTCTCGATCTCCCGCGACAGGCTGCTGGTGGCCGTGAAGGCGGCCAAAAGCAGGCCGGTGAGAAACAGCGTGCTCAATCCGAGATCGACGAGGAGCTTGTTGTCGTCCTCGAGCGTGTAGGCGGCGACGTTGACGTTGAGCACCAGGGCCAGGAGCGCCGCGCAGATCAGCACGGCGTGCACCGGCTGGCGGATCGACTCGAGAAAGGCGTTGCGGGCGATGGAAAAGAGCGGCATTTCGCCGATGGTACCGCACGGATTGTGAAAATCCCGTGAGCGGGGGCGGCAGCCCCGTCCGCGGCTAAAATCTGGAGCATGGACCTTCGGGGTTCCTCCCGGCTCCTCCCGGCTCCTTCCGGATCATTGGTTCCATCCCGCACGGTCGCGTCGATGCCATCGGCTTCACTCCCCGCCACGTCTTCCAGCGATCCGCTCGTCTATCGGCGGGCGACGACAGCCGCGTGCGTGGGTCTCGGCATCCAGTTCGTTCTGCTCGTGGCCATGGGACTGGCAGCGCTCTGGGCCGACAGCCAGGCGATCTACGCCGCCACCTGGCACATGCTCGGCGGGCTGCCGATCTGGATCATGCTCGCACTCCTCTACCATCAGCACGAGCGGGAGCGTGCCCAGCGGCTCGCAGCCGAGAAGCTCGCCTCGGAGCCGCATGCCACGGCCGCGATCTTCGCCGACCTCACCGACGACCTCGACGCGGCCCGCACCCGGCTCGAGCGGCTCTATCGCTACGGCCTGCAGACCGTGAGCCTGCTCGTCGCGGTCTACCTGCTGGCTGCCGGCTGCGGGCTCGTGTATGCGCATGTCTCGGCCGCCGATACCGCTGCCAGTGCCGCCCTGCAGGCCAATCCCGTCGGCCTGCTCTTCGTGATGGCGGCGATCGCCTTCGTCGCCTTCATCAGCGGCCGCTGGCTGAGCGGCTATGCCCGGCAGCGCGACTGGCAGCTGCTCCGCGGCGGGGCGAGCTACCTCATGAGCTGCTTCGTCGTGGCGGCTCTGCTCTTCGTCGGCGCCGTGGCGGTGGCGCTCACCAACGACACGCGCTTCTTCGGCTGGATGGCCCTCGTCATCCCGGCCGTGATGATCCTGGTGGGTATCGAGATCCTGCTCACGTCGTTGCTCGAGTCGTACCGGCCGCGGGTGCCCGGAGCGATGCCTCGCCCGGCCTTCGACAGCCGGATGCTCGGCCTGCTGACCGCGCCGGGTTCGCTCGGGAGCGTGGTGGCCGACCTGATCAGCTACCAGTTCGGCGTGGAGGTGTCGGGCAGCTGGCTGTATCAGCTGCTGGGCAGTGCCGTCACGCCGCTCACCCTCTTCGGGGCTGCCGTGCTCCTGTCGCTCAGTTGCATCACGATCGTGGCGCCCGACGAGCGGGGCGTCGTCCTCCGCTGGGGCGCGATGCGCGGCGGACCGCTCACGCCGGGCATGCACGTGAAATGGCCGTGGCCCGTGGAGATGGTCGAGATGCATCCGGTCGGTCAGGTGCAGGAGATCGTGGTGTCAAGTGACCTCACCGGGAAGTCCCGCGACGCGAAGGCGATCCTCTGGACGAACGACAGCGACCGGGCCTCGATGCTCGGTCAGGAGGACTTCCTGGCGGCGCCAGCCGAGACAGGCGAAGGCGTGGCCCTCGTCGCGGCCGACGTGATCGTGCAATACACCGTTTCCGACCTGGAGCGATTTCTGATCGGCTCGGCCGATCCCCGGCGGGCGCTGTCGCTCGTCGCCCAGCGGGAGGCGTCTCGCTTCTTCGCGACTCACGACCTCGACATGCTCCTCGGCCGCGGCCGCACCACCGGCGGGCCGCTCCTCGAACAGGCGATCCAGGCCGAGGCTGATCGCATGGGACTCGGCGTGCATGTGACGGGCGTGGCGATCACGTCGCTCCATCCGCCGATCGGCAGCGTGTCCCGGGCCTTCCATGCCCAGATCGGCGCGGTGCAGGATCGCGAAACGCGAATCCAGGCGGCCCGCCGCGAGGCGGTCGAAGAACTGGCCAGCGTGGCCGGATCGGTCGAGCTCGCCCGCCGGCTCGACACGGTGATCCGCCGGCTCGACGGCCTGCGCGGTGGCGACCCGGCCGCGATCGCGGCGGCCGAGGCCGAGATCGACACGCTGCTCACCGAGGCCCGCGGCGCGGCGGCGGAGCTCCTGCATGCGGCCCGTGCCTACCGCTGGAGCCGTGCGGTGGGCGAGCGGGCCGACGGTGAGCGGTTTGCCGGCGAACTGCTCGCCTTCGAGGCATCGCCCGACTACTACCGCAGCCGGCGGTTCCTCGAGGTGCTAGCCGCCGGACTCGCCGACCGCCGGAAGTTCGTGATCGCCGGCGACGCTGGTGACACGCCCGTTTTTCGCATGGACTTCAGCGACCCAGCCTCGGCCATCGACACCCTGCTCACCGAATAGCCAGTGGCGGCCCCCGGGAACCCCCCTCGCACACCCATGAAAAATTCGTTCATCGTGCTCGCCGGTCTCGTGATCGTCGGCGTCATGCTCTCCAACATGTTTCTCTACCAGGTCCGCTACGACCAGGTGGCGGTGCGGACCACGTTCGACAAGGCCGACGAGTCGAGCATCCAGGAGTCGCCGGGCCTCAAGTGGCGGTGGCCGTGGCCGGTGAACAAGGTCACCCTCTACCCGCGGCGGCTGCAGCTGCTGGAGGACAAGATCGAGGAACTGCAGACGGCCGACGGCAAGAGCGTGATCGTGCGGACGTATCTGACCTGGCGGATCGTCGATCCGCTCAAGTTCTACGTCACGCTCAAGGATCCCTCCGAGGCCGCTCGCCAGCTCTCCTCGCGTCTTCGCGAAGTTCGCGGCCTGATCAGCACCCGCCGCTTCGACGAGCTGGTCAACGTCGATCGCTCGAAGCTCAAGCTGGCGGAGGTCGAGACGGAGGCCGCGCGGATGCTCGACGCGGCGCTCGAGCAATCGGGCTACGGCATCCAGGTGGAGAGCGTGGGCATCCACAAGATCATCCTCCCGGAATCGACGACCGAGAAGGTGTTCGAGACGATGATCGCCTCCCGCGAGCGGCTCGCCGAGAATGCGCTCCAGGAGGGGCAGGCGCAGGCCTCGGCGATCAAGAGCGAGGCGGCCAGCGCTCGCGACCGGATTCTGGCGTTCGCCGAGCGGCGGGCCCAGGCCATCAAGGCACAGGGGGATCGCGAGGCCTCCGTGCAGTACCAGAGCTTCGCCAAGAACGAGGACTTCGCGATTTTTCTGCGGAAGGTCGATGCGCTGAAGAAGATGCTCGACCACAACACGACGTTCGTGCTTTCCGCCGACAGCCTCGGCATCCTCGACTGGTTCAACAAGGCCCCCGGGCAGCAAAGCCCGGGCCAATCCCGTCCCGCGCCGGCGCCAGGCCGTTGAGCCCTGAGACCCCATGCACGCTCCGCTGACAGACGCCCCCCCGCTTCCGCCCGACCGCAGCCGCCCGCCGGTTGCCGGCGATGCCGCCCAGCAGTCGCTCGCCGAGGCGCTCACGGTGAGCTTCACGATCCTGAAGCTCGCGATGGCGGCCCTGCTCGTGGCCTATGCGTTCAGTGGCACCTTCAGCGTCGGCTCCAACGAGGTGGCCCTGCGGCTGCGATTCGGCGACTACGTCGGCACGCCCGGAGCCCGCGTCTTGGAGCGGGGCACGTATCTGGCGGCCCCCTTCCCGATCGAGGAGATCGTGAAGGTCGACACGCGGCCGATGACGCTCGTGCTCGACCGCGAATTCTGGTTCGAGACGTCGGCCCAGGAGAGCGGCCTGTCCCGCAGCCAGATGCAGTCGCGCAAGTCGCTGCCGCTCAATCCGCTTCGCGACGGGTCGCTGATCACCGGCGACTCCAACATCGTGCATGCCCAATGGACGATCACCTGGCGGATCGCCGATCCCGAGGCCTATCTGACGAACGTGGGCAGCAAGACGCTGGCCGCCGACCTCGTGCGGCTGGTGGCCCAGCAGGGTGTGGTGCAGACGGCCGCGCAGCTTTCGGCCGACGAGCTCTTGCGGGGCGTGGTCGATCGCGAGGTGGCCGTCGGGGCGATGCAGCGGCGGCTCGACGACATGCGGAGCGGGCTCGTCGTCGATCAACTCGCGCTCGACAAGGTCTCGGCCCCGATGCGGGTGGCCCGCAGCTTCGACGCCGTCACCAGCGCTGAGAGCGATCGGGCCGGGCGGATCGTGGCGGCGCAGCAGGAGCGGGCCCGGATTCTCGGCGAGACCGCCGGGGAGGCGAGCGCCGGACTGATGGCCCTGATCACGGCGTTCGAGCAGGCCACGGAGCGCGGTGACCAGGGGGCGGCGGCCGCGGCCGAACAGCGGATCGAGCAGGCGCTCACGGGGCTGGTGGTCGATGGAGCGCCGATCGGCGGCCAGGTGGCGCGGGTCATCAATGCCGCCGAGACCTACCGGACGCGGATCGTCGAGCAGGTGGCGACCGAGGCGCAGACGTTCGAGCAACTCCTCCCGCAATACGAGCGGAACCCCCGCTTGGTGCTGTCGAAGCTCTGGGAGGACGCCCGCGAGGCGATCCTCACCGGCGACGACGTCGAGACCTTCTACACCGTTCCCGGCCAACTCGAGTTGCAGCTCAATCGGGATCCGGCCCTGCAGAAGGAGCGGCAGAAGGAGCAACTGCGGGCGCGGCAGCAGGACCAGAAGGCCCGGTCGGGCCGCTGACGAGCCCAGGATCAGGAATCAGGGAGCAGCGATGGCGACGCGAGGCGATGCCGGCGAGGTGATCGACATCGCCTGCGTGGGCGTCACGAAGACGTTCCGTGACTTTTGGATGCGGCCGCGGGTCCGGGCCGTCGAGAACGTCGATTTGCAGGTTCACCGCGGCCAGGTCTACGGCCTGCTCGGCCCCAACGGCTCCGGGAAGAGCACGACGATCAAGATGCTCCTGGGCCTGCTCCAGCCGACCGCCGGCCGGATCGCGGTGCTCGGCAAACGGCCGAAGGACGTGGCCGTCAAGCGGATGATCGGCTACCTGCCGGAGGAGTCGTATCTCTATCGATTCCTCACGGGGCGTGAGACGCTCGACTACTACGGCCGGCTCTTCCGGCTCGACCGCCGAGCCCGCCGGGAGCGGATCGACATGCTCCTGGAGATGGTGGGGCTCGAGGCCGTGCAGGATCGGCCGGTGGGGGAATACTCCAAGGGCATGCAGCGGCGGATCGGCCTCGCCCAGAGCCTGATCAACGACCCGCAGTTGTTGATCCTCGACGAGCCGACCAGCGGGATGGATCCCGTGGGCGCCCGACAGATCAAGGATCTGATCGCGACGCTCGCCCGCCGGGGCAAGACGGTGCTGCTCTGCTCGCATCTCCTGGGCGACGTGGAGGATCTCTGCGACCGGGTGGCGATCATGTACGGTGGCCGGGTGCGGGCCGAGGGCACGTGTGCCGAGCTCCTCACGCAGGAGCATGCCACGATCCTCGAGACGTCCGACCTGCCCCCGGCCGTCGTCGACGAGATCCGAAGCGTGCTGGCGAAGCATGATCTGGCCGTGAAGCGGGTCGAGCATCCGCGGCGGTCGCTGGAGAGCCTGTTTCTCGACATCGTGGCCCAGGCCCGGGCCGAGGGCGTGCGGACGAGCGGGGCGGCGGCAGGGGGGGCGGTCGCCGACTTCCTCGCCGCAGGCGCCGCGACCGCTGGGCAGGAGTCTGATACTCCCGGTGTCGATGCCGGACTGCTCGACAGCCTCACCCGCCGGTAGCCCCGCTCAATCAGCCGCATGACATCGTGATGCTCCCCTCGTCAACTCCACTCACGTCGCTCGATCCCGAGACGCTCGCAGCCACGTCGTGGCGGCGCTGGGCATGGCCGCTCGCTGGAATCGCCCTGGTCACGCTCGCCGGCGGCCTGTGGTGGGCCGGCCGGCCGGCGCCGGCTGCGGCCATCGCCGGGGCCGTGGTGCTCGGCCTGTCGCTCGGCGTCGGGATCGCAGCCTTGCGGCTCGTGCTCTCCGGCAGTCATGGCGTCGTCGGCGTCGCGCGGGCGGTCGTCGAGGAGGCGGTCGGCAGTCGAACGCCGGTACTCCTCGTCCTGGCGCTCGTGCTGGGACTGCCCGTCCTGCCGCTCGTGCTCGATCCCTCGGAGCGGCTGGAGTATCGCCTGCAGTTCTTTCTCAACTGGGCCCTCTCGGGGGCGAGTTTTCTGTTGGCGATGGTCACGATCGTGCTCGCCGTGGGCAGCGTCTGCGGCGACATCGACAGCCAACGGATCCACATGACGCTCGTCAAGCCGATCCAGCGGTGGCAGTATCTGCTCGGCAAGTGGCTGGGCATCGTGCTCCTGGATGCCGTCCTCGTGGGACTCGTGGGCGTCGGCGTCTACCTCGGGGCGGTGGTGATCGGCCGCCTGCCGGCCGCCGACGCCAGCGATCGCCGGGCGGTCGACGAGCAGGTGTTCACCGCCCGGCAGACGGCCCGGCCGGAGCATCCGCAGGGGGCGGAGTTCGCCGCCGCCATCACCGCCTCGATCGAGCGGATGCAGAAGGATGATCCTGCCAGCTTCGCCCTCGACCCGGCCGGCGCCCGTCGGCGGATCAGGGCCCAGCGGGTGCTCGAATGGCACACCGTTTCGGCCGACGTGATGGCCAGCTATCTGTTCACGCTGCCCGAGCCCTCGCGACTCGACGCCAGCGTCGTCCAGTTTCGACTCAAGCCCTTCGCCGACAACGTCGGCATCGATCGCGCGCCGGTGCGGTTCGCCCTCTGGCTCAACGACCGGGCGTATCCGGTGAAGAACGGCGTGCACGAGGAGTACACGCTGACCAGCGGCCGGTTTCACACGATCGACGTCCCGGTCTCCGTGATCGACGAGGCGGGGCGGCTCCGGGTGGCCATCGCCAACCGCAACCTCGTGCCCCCGGGCGAGACGCGGCCGACCGCCATCTCGTTCTCACCGGGCAAAGGGCTCGAGGTGCTCTATCGGGCCGGTTCGTTCGCAGGCAATTTCGCCCGCGGGCTCGTCGTGATGCTCGCCAAGCTGGCGATGCTGGCCGCAGCCGGGCTCGCCGCGGCCAGCTGGCTCGGGTTTCCCATCGCGGTGCTCACGAGCCTGATGGTCTACGTCGTGGCAGTGGCCCGGGGGTTTCTTGCCGATGCGATCGACATCTACACCGGCCTCGATCGGCCCGACAGCACGTTCGTGGCGATGGTGCGGCTGCGGGCCTCGCTCCTGCTCGAGCGGCTCGACAAACTCGAGCTCTGGGATGCATTCAAGACGCTCACATCGATCGTGGCCGACGGGTTCCTCGCCCTCGTGCCCTCCTTCGGCTCGCACGACGGCGTGACCGAAATCGCCACGGGCCGGCTGCTCTCGCTGTCGCAGATGCTCGCCTCGTGCGGCGAGCTGGCGGTCCTGTATCCGGTCCTGCTGCTGGCCGTCGGCTGGCTGCTGCTCGAGCGCCGCGATCTCGTCAACGTGTCGGGATCCTGATTCCTTTCCAGGCCGTGCATACATGAACTCCGACCGGGCCGTGATCGCGATCGCCGCTGGCGTGCTCGTTGCGGGCACGGCGGCGGCGGGCTGGCTCGCGGCCGGCATCCAGCGGGAGCGACGCGACCTGGAATTGGTCGTGTCGCGGGCCGGCGTGGAGGGCATGCCGCCCCACGTGGCGATCGCGACGGCGGCGCTGGGCACGTTTCGCGGGCTCGCGGTCGATGTGCTCTGGGCGCGGGCTGACCACCTCCAGACGGAAGGGGAGTTTTTCGAGGCCCAGACGTTGAGCCAGTGGATCACCGCCCTCCAGCCACGGTTTCAGAAGGTCTGGGGCTTCCAGGCCTGGAACCTCGCCTACAACATCGCCGCGGCCACGCAGGTGCCGGAGGAGCGCTGGGGATGGGTGAGTCGCGGCATCTCGCTGTTGCGGGACCAGGGCATTCCGCTCAACCCCAAGGCGCCGCAGTTGCAGATGGAGCTGGGCTGGCTCTACCACAACAAGATCGCAGGCAAGTCGGACAAGGAGCACTGGTACTACAAGGCCCGGCTCGCTCGCGAGATGCAGGAGTTTCTGGGGGACATGACCTCGGGCCGCACGACGGCGGAGGCGATCGATCTGTTTCGCCGCGTGGCCACCGCGCCGGCGACGCTCGCCGCGCTCGAAGCACGGGTGCCGGCGGTCACGGAGGCCGTCGCCCTGCTCGCCGAGCATGGGCGGCAGCCCGACGAGGCGTTCATGCGGATGCTGGGGCGGGCGCTGATGTATGCCCGGTCGACCGACGCCAAGCTGCTCGGCGGCGACACGCTGCCAGCCGACGTCGATCGCACGCTGCTGGCGGCGATCCGCGGGAATCGCGAACTGGCGGCGACGATCCTCGACCAGCTCGTGCCCCATCTGCAGCGCCGCATCCTGGAGGACCGTTACCGCATGGATCCGGCGGCCATGCTGGCCGTGATGGAGCGGTATGGCCCGCTCGACTGGCGGCATCCGGAGGCCCACGGCATCTACTGGACTGAGCAGGGCATCGCGATCGGCCGCACGCTCAAGCGGCGTGAGGACGCCAACGAGCTGCTCATCATCCGCAGCCGACTGCACATGCTGTCCGATCTCATGCGGACCGGCCGGATCGACTTCGATCCGGTGACCAGCCGGGTCGACCTGCTGCCCGATCCGCGGTTCATCGCCAGCTACGAGCGGGCCCTCGAGGAGGCGCTCGAGGTGATCACGTCGGACGAGGGAGTGTCGGCCGGCGACTTCGGTCAGGCCGAGGAAGAGGACCTGCTCGACGGCTACGAGACGTTCCTGAACCTGGCCGTGATCCTTGAATACCTCTACGGCGACCGCGGCGACGCCCAGACGCACTTCCTGAAGCTCCGCAGCCTGGCCGAGCGGCTGGGCCGCGGCGACGAGCCGCTCTACACCGACACCGTGGAGTCGTTCATCGCCCAGCGGATCGGCGAGGTGCTGGCGATCGACGTCTCGAATCTGCGGCAGTTTCTCGACGCCATGATCCGGCGGGCGATCATGGAGGGATTGGCGAAGGGCAACCTCGACGCGTTCAATCGCTACCTCACGGTGGCCAACACCGTCTATGACCGCCGCTTTTCGGCCTCGAATCCGCAGTCGAAATTCGTGCTGGAGGAATCGAGGCTGCTCGAGTTCCCGAAGCTGGTGGAGAACTCGTTCGTGAGCGTGATGAAGCAGTCGACGCTGCCGGTGCTGGAACGTGCCCGGATCTGGGCCTGGGCGCCCGACCGCCTTCGGGAGCTGGCCTATCCGCAGCTTGCGGAGACGCTCACGGCCGACGCCGAGGCTGCAGGCCTCGACCCAGAGCGGGCATTTCCGGCCCCGGCCGCCGCAGCGGCGCAACCCGAAGACGCGCCGGAG
>Ga0315903_10010203_pt1 | contig 11245 bp, 10 predicted proteins | sample LakEriMetagenome_7_FD_203524 | JGI IMG/M metagenome (GOLD analysis project Ga0315903, IMG submission 203524) | Freshwater fungal communities from buoy surface, Lake Erie, Ohio, United States - Buoy 2 MA119 | ecosystem: Environmental > Aquatic > Freshwater > Lake | place: USA: Lake Erie, Ohio... | reverse complement strand
ACTTTGCAGACCAGGACATAGTCACTTCGGGAGCTATAGAAGTCCGCAACTCGACAAACTCGAATACCACAGGAATCAAAGCCCCCGCAGCCCTACCGGCCAGCTACAACTTCATCCTACCGTCGACACCAGGCGTAGTCGGGCAGGCCCTGGTCATGGACGCAACGACCGAGACCGACGAAGTCCCGCTGACCTGGGCTAGCGTGGGCCTCACGGTACTGCCTACAAATAGCATCTATATCGGTGATTCAGGAACACCAACCGGAGTAAGTACAGCAACCCTCGGTGACGTCCTTGCATCGACTACGACGGGACTAACTCTCAAAAACTCCGGCGTGACAGCGGCCTCCTACGGCTCTGAGTCAGCAGTGCCTAGCATTACCGTAGACGCCAAGGGCCGAATCACTGCAGCCTCCAATACAGCAATTGCTGTCACTGCATCGCAAGTCACCGATTTTACTGAAGCAGTTCAGGACGTGGTCGGCTCGAGCCTTGTCGGTAGCTCAGACGACATCGCTGCGACCTACGACGACGAGAACGCAGGCCTAACTCTGGCCCTAAAACCAGAAGCTATTACAAGTAAGACTGAAGTCACTCCAGCCGGAACAGACCACATCTTAGTCTCAGACGCTTCGGACTCCGGCGCTCTCAAGAAAGTCACAATCCAGTCTCTCACCGAGTTGTCTGGCGCGGCCTTCACAACAAACTGGACGACAGGCACTAGCCTACAAGTCACACATAACTTGAACTCTCGCGACCTGATAATTCAGATTTACTCTTTGGACGACTACGAAGACATCTTAGTCGACAGCGTAAAACGTACAACTCTCAATACTATCGACCTTGTCTCCAACCAAGTACCTACCGGGTCAGGCTGGCGAATCCTAATCAAACGAATATAATTCCTTGACTTAGGCGATTCGTTAGCTAATCTCACGGTGAGTGCAAAGGAGACTATCTCGCCGTGGCTACCACAACCACTCGTACCAAAAACCTTAAACTCTTCGTGTCGGACAAGCTTACAGCCGAGGCAAAAGCCAATCTGTACGCTATCGACCGTTTTGCAGAGTTCCTTGTCAAGCTGAGTCCTCGGCACTTATACGTCGGGAACGACTCGGAAGAAATTGTAGAAGTAGACACCGCTACACTAGGAGATGTCGAGGCGAGCGAGTCTTCTGGTCTCTTACTGAAGGAAGTGCGAGAAACCGCGTTTTCTTCAGCGTCTGCTTCTACAACCTTCTTTCTCTCGGCTGACAAGAAAGGTCGAGTTACCTCCATCGAATCGCAGCCAATTGCTATCACTAGCAGTCAAATTACAGACTTCTTACAAGCCGTCGATAATATAACAGGGGCTGACTTCCAGGAAGGTCCTCCGAACTTCGTACCAGAGACCAAGGGCCAAATCGTAATCGACAAGTCAGTCAATCCTCCAGTCCTTTACATATCTAAGGACAAAACAGCAGCCTCGGATTGGGTGCAATTCCGGCCAGCTCCTACAGCAGTAAAAACAAAATTCATAGTGACAACCCAGGACCAACTAAACGGTTACATTACTCTGACGTCAACAGAAATAATTAATAGCTCTGTGGTTGCTTTCCTAGACCGCATCCCTCTATTCGAAGGCGAGGGAGAAGACTACGAAATTTTCATAGCACCCAACAAGGACGTTAGGTTGGTTTTCGGACCTAACCTACTCGCAGAAAACCTTGTGGGAGAAGTATTTCGCATCACCTACTGGACACCCTAAGCCAGCCGAACTATATTCTCTCTGCGCGGCTGCTTTTGGCCGCCTATCCCACAGGAGAGACCTAGCATGGCATTACAAATTAAAGGTAAATTTATCTCGAGCGAAGCCATTGACGGCTCCAAGCTCAAACTTAAACAAGGCGAGGCCCTCCGTGCGGTAGACGCCGACGGTGTAGACATTGAACTTTTGAAAATCGGCGAGAACGGCGAAATCATCGCTAACGGTGAAGAGCTTGCCCTGAACTCCAGCGTAGACGCAGAGGAAGCCAGAGCCCTTGCCGCCGAGGCAGCACTCCAGTCCGAGCTCGACGCTGAAGAAGCACGTGCAGCAGCAGCCGAAGCAGCACTTGCCTCTGATATCGCAGCTGAAGAAAGCCGCGCCGAAGCCGCCGAAGCAGCCCTCTCCGCTGCAGTCGCTGCCGAAGAGTCTGCTCGTATCGCTGCTGTTAGTGCAGAACAAGCTGCCCGTCAGGCTGCAGATTCAGCTCTTAGCGGCCGTTTGGACGTTATTGAAGGCGCTGGTGAAGGCTCTGTAGCTAAGGCCGAGTCCGACGCTAAAGCTTACGCAGACCAGAAAATCGCTGACCTTGTCAACTCGGCTCCTTCCGTTCTCGATACATTGAAGGAACTCTCAGACGCCCTTGGCTCTGACCCCAACTTCGCTACGACCGTTGCCGGACAAATCGGTGCAGTCCAGGCCGAAGTCGACGCAGAAGAGTCCAGAGCACAAGCCGCTGAAGCAGAACTCGCTTCGGATATCGCTGCAGAAGAAACTCGTGCGCTTGCAGCTGAAGCAGCACTTTCCGCGTCAATCGCCGCAGAATCTGCAGCGCGAGCAGCCGCAATCTCCGCAGAAGCTTCTTCCCGTAGCTCCGCTGACGCTGCATTGCAAGCAGAAATCGACGCTGAAGAATCACGTGCATCCGCCGCTGAACTTGTCCTCTCAAATGCAATCGACGCTGAAGAGACACGCGCTCTGGCTGCCGAAGCTTCATTGCAGGCATCCATCACTGCTTTGGAAGAGCAAGTCGGTGAAGACCTCCAGCAAGCTATCTCGGACCTCCAGGCAGACGTTGCTGCAGTCCAGGCTGAAGTAGACGCTGAAGAAGTTGCTCGTGCCTCCGCAGACTCTACACTCCAGAGCAACATCGACGACGTCGCTGCCGACCTTGCTACTGAGTCAAGTAACCGCCAAGCCGCAGTCGCTGCCGTTGAAGCAGACCTGGCTTCAGAAGTCTCCCGCGCTACCGCAGCTGAAGCTGCCCTGGCTGCAGACCTCTCTACAGAGTCCGCTGCTCGCGTTGCTGGCGATGCTGCAACCCTTAGCTCTGCTCAGTCCTATGCCGACCAGAAGATTGCAGACTTGGTTAACTCCGCTCCTGCAGTCCTCGACACTCTTAAAGAATTGTCCGACGCAATCGGCGGAGACCAGAACTTCGCTGCCACTGTCGCTGGCCAAATCGGTGACGTAGCTGCTGACCTGGCTGCCGAAGAGACTCGGGCACTCGCTGCAGAGGCTTCTCTTGCTTCTGATATTGCTGCTGAGCAGGCTCGTGCAGAAGCTGCAGAAGCTCTGAAGGTAAACAAAGCTGGCGATACGATGACCGGCGAATTGGTCATGAACAACTCTGACTTCAAAGTCAAGAATCCTTCCGGCCAAGTCATTGCCCATATCGACGCTTCTGAGTCCAGCGCAGTCTTCGGATACGCTAGCCCTGATAGCCTCACTACCGAAATGGTTGGTGGAGCAATCAAAGTCGAAGCTGGTGTAAACCTCGGCGGAGCTCAGACCTTCATCGGTGCAGGCTTCGTTAACTTGCAAGAATCTAACGGTTCTGCTGCAATGCCTACCCTGGCTAAGCACGCAGCTACCAAGGCTTACGTTGACCAGGAAGTCTCGGCTGAAGCAGCGGCTCGTGCATCGGTTGACTCGGCTCATAATAGCCGCATCTCCGCACTCGAAGCTAAGGCTTTCTATAAGTTCAGCAAGCAATTGACCTCGACCGACATCGCTAACGGGTACGTCACGCTTCCCCACCTCATCGAAGACAAGTCCTCGGTGGTCTCGGTTGGCCGTCTGATGATTCACGAAGGCGCTTCGCTCGACTACACCGTGTCCACCGTGGGCGGAGTCAGTCGTATTACCTTCTTGAACTCCTTAGTCCAACCTGGCCAAGAGTCCTTGGATGTGAACGACTTTGTCTTCGTACAGTACAGAGCCTAAGACTGACTGTAGGGGAGGGGAAATTATCCCCTCTCTCTTGTAGAAAGTCCCAACAATAGAGTGCTAGAGTAAAAACGAAGACTCGCTGCACTCGGCGGATACGAACTAAAGGAGCAAAAATATGAAACTTTATGGGTCCTTAACTGAGCTGTCCTCCTTGACACTCCGTTTGGCTTCGGGCAAAACAGTAGAAATCCAATCTGCCCCACAGACTGCTGCCACAACTGTACTTACTATCCCAGACGTTGTAGACGGCGCGGATGCTTTAGTCTTAGTCGATACACAGCAGACTTTGACTAACAAGACCTTGACGTCTCCGGTCGTGACCAACATTGATATTCAATCCTCTTTCCGGATTAAACTTCCGACAGCTGAGCCTACGGAAGCAGAAATTGGTAAACTCTACTATCACGCTGGCCGCCTTAAAATCAGTAATAGCGCCTCGATAGCGACGGCTCACGATAAAGTAGTCACGGAAACTAGCACTGACTCTTTCCAGAATAAGAGCATCAACGCAACTGCAAATACTATTACCGAAATCGACCCTGCTGCTTCGCTTCGTACTATCCTAGCAAATGCAGACAAAGTCGTAAAATACGATGCTTCCGGTATTCCTTCTGTTTCGAAAATTGTCAACGCAAACGTCGATGCTGCAGCTGGCATCGAAGGCTCCAAGCTGGCAGACAACTCTATCCCTGCAGCCAAGCTGTCTGCTTTCAGCTCGGCAGACCTGGCGGGCAAGGTCAACGACGAGACGGGCTCCGGCTCGCTTGTCTTCGCAACTAGCCCGACCTTGACCACGCCCTCTATCGACCAGATTAATGCTCCGTCGCAGACACTGACCGTTAGCGGTACTGGTGCTCTTCGTCTTCCCTTGGGTACCGAGGCGAATCGCCCGGCAGGCACCGCTGCTACGCTGAAAGGTATGATTCGCTACAACGACGAAGCAGACGCTTTCGAAGGCTACAATGAACTGAGTGGCTGGTCCTCGCTCGGCGGCGGCGGTACAACCGACCGTGTCACGCAGGCGTCGCACGGCTTTGTTGTCGGTGACGTTCTGTATCTCGAAGGTTCGACCTATACGAAGGCTGTCGCCACAGCTGCCAACACGGCGGAAGTCGCAGGCGTGGTCTCTCGTGTCATCGACTCCAGCACATTCGAACTCACACTGTCCGGCGAGATTTCGGGCCTCCTGGCTGCGAACTTCACCGAGGCGGCGTTGCCTGCGACCGGCGAGGCTCTGTTCCTCTCCACCACTGCCGGCAAGATGACTGTGACCGAGCCTTCCACAGTCGGGCACATCTCTATCCCTGTCGGTATTGCCAGCGGTTCTGGCTCCATGTACGTCGGAATTAAGCGCGGCGTCGTCGTCGGCGCAGCCAATGCCCGCACGACCATCTCCGTAGCCAATGCAGCGGCCACGAGCGTCGTCAACGTGACGAACTATAACTCGCTCAAGCTGGAAGGCGAACTCTTCGTCAACCGGGGAAGCGGAAACCAAAGAGCGTACTACACAGTCGAAGCTACAAAGAACGGCGCGGGCGTCTGGCAAGTCTCGGCAAGTTACACCGGCGACGATATCCTTTACGGAACTTTACCTACCTGGGACGTCGCGGCCAACCAGCTCCAGATTACGATGCCTCTTGTTACAGGTACGTTTAACTCCGCAAGCTTGACCTACTCCTTAAACGCACCCGCAGTCGGCGCTTCTCTGCCTCTGAGCATCGACTCGACGGCGTTGAATATTGTCGCAGAGGCACCGCTAAGTTACAGGAACCGGATTATCAACGGCGATATGCGGATTGACCAGAGAAACAGTGGTGCGGCGGTAACTACAGAAGCATATTGTTTAGATAGATGGCGCACTTGGATGAGTACCGCAACTGTATTTTCAGCGCAACAGAATGCAGGGTCGGTAACCCCACCGGCGGGATACTCAAACTATCTTGGCTGTACCATTACAAATGCTGTAACTCCGACGGCGGGACAGCGTTGGTCTATTCAGCAAGCCATCGAAGGCTTTAACCTGGCAGACCTCGGTTGGGGTACGGCTTCTGCACAAACGGTTACCTTGTCTTTCTGGGTACGTAGCTCTTTAACTGGAACTTTTGGTGGAGTAATCCGTAACAGTGCTGGAAATAGAGCTTACCCATTTACATATTCTATCTCATCAGCAAACACTTGGGAGCAGAAAACAGTAACAATAGCAGGAGATACTACTGGTACATGGCTTACTAATAACGGAGTAGGTTTAGCACTTGTATTTAGTTTAGGTGCTGGCTCGACACTTTTAGGAACTGCTGGAGCATGGGCGGGTTCTGACCTGTGGTCCGCAACCGGTTCAGTAAACGTAGTCGGCACAAACCTCGCGACCTTCTACCTCACAGGCGTACAACTCGAAGTCGGCTCCAAAGCCAGCGCGTTCGAGAGAAGGCCTTACGGGATGGAGTTGGCGTTGTGTCAGAGATATTGTTTTGTGAATAGAATTGCACTTTTCAACTATATTGGCTTCGGACAAATGGAAACAGCTTCTGTTTGTAACGTTGTAATGTTTTTGCCTCAGATAATGAGAGCACAACCTCTATTGGAAAGTTATACCAATCCAAGCAGCGTTCAATTTGAAAGCTCTGCTGGAATGGCAACTGGATTTACTGCGATAGGCGTGAATTGTACTGCTGTTTCGACTTCATACAGATTGCAATTTACCGGTGGTTCAGGCGGAACTGCTACAGCAGTTGGTGCGGTTCGTTCTCAAGCAGCAGAAGTTAGATATGTTCTAGCAGCAGAACTCTAATCAAGTTATACCTTAACCGGGAGTTAAAGCTCCCCAGCATCCTCGGACTGGTAGTCCTCGGATGACGAGATACAAAGATAGAGGCAAAGCACGGGACGAGGCGAAGCCGAGTCCCCTGAATGAACGAACTGAAAGGAGTGAATGAAATGGCAAAGCAAGCAAAGAGACAACTGGCGGGGAGTGGGGACGTAATGCCTGCTGGCAGTATCGGCGAGAGATTGCGAGCAACAGGTAGTAATGCAATTGCTTCAGGAAACAGTATACGCGGTGTCGGTACCCTTTCTATACCTAGTGCAGGCGTATGGCTAATAAGTAGTTACTGTTATGCGGCATGGTCTGGAGCTACTGCTGGAGCTTCTCATCAATTAAGCTCTGCAAATGCTACGTCAAACACTTTCCCGGAAATTGGCGGTGCTGCGGGCGGTCTCAATGATAACTCAGCTGCATTAAATTCATCGGGTAACTCCACCGTTCATACTTTCCCTAGTATGGTAGCGGCTTTTTCTGGCCCCGGGACTATTTACTTAAACGTATTTACCAGCAATACCGTCAGTGCATCTAGTACGGCTTGGAGTATTACAGCAGTCCGCATCGCCTAATCAATAAGGAGAACTAAACAATGTCAAGCAGCGCAATTACAGGTCCGGTCCTAAGCGATGTCCGGCGCAGTGTATCCGGTACAGCGGCGGCTCCCTCTTGGTCTTTCACTGACTCAACCGGCACGGGTTTATATCTCGTCTCCTCAAATGTCCTCGGCCTTACGACTGCGGGTGCGCAGCGCGTCGTGGTGGACGCCAGCGGGGTTCTCAGAGTTAACAACACCTCAACACCTGCAGGGGCGACGGGTTTTAGTGACGGAGTCTTGGTTGCTGGCACAACTGCTAATAGTTCTTTGTTTTATACAACTGGCGGTATAAATGCGGGAGTACCTATTCAATCTGCTAGGCAAAATGATGGGCCGGGAATTTATTTCTTCCGTAACGGTTCAGCTGCCGGATACATCAATATTACTACTGGAGCAATCTCTCAACAAAACTCTTCAGATTATAGATTGAAAGATAACGTACAGCTACTATCGGGCTCTTTATCAAAAATTATGCAGGTTCGACCAGTAACTTTTAGTTGGAAAGAAGATGGGTCAAGTGGAAAAAGTGTAATCGCGCACGAATTGCAACAAGTATTTCCAGAAGTAGTTATTGGAGAAAAAGACGCAGTAAATGAAGATGGCTCTATTCGGCCACAATCTGTAGCTCTTGGTAATCTTATGCCAGATATAATTGTAGCCATTCAAGAGCAGCAAGAAATCATCAATGCCCTCGAAGCCCGCCTCGCGGCACTGGAAGCTAGATAAGCAGTCTTCCGAGAAACAGCGCCTCGTAGCCCATCGAATCCCGCCTGGCCTGGACCTCTTCTTGGTCCCTTGCCAGGCTCCATTGTGTCCGGTTCCCCAGTGGCGCTCCTTCCTTGAACCACTCCAGATAGAGCTTCCTGCATGCGTCAGTCGCCCCCTCGACCGTATAGCAGTAGAAGGGATTCTTCGGCTGCCGGTCCCAGGCAATCCGGGCTGCATTGCGGAGCAAGACCGTGTCCAGCCCCATCTGTTTAGCTAGGAAGACAAACTCGACCTGAAGTCCCAATTGATACCCGATATCGACCGTCTGGGCCTGGGCAAGCACCACCGCATCGTCGACCGAGTCGTTCACTATCATGGAAGCCGTGCGTGGCAGACCGAGATAGCGCCAAACCTTGGAGAGCAGTCCCCAGGCTGCAGGAGTCAAGTCACACCGATTGTCGTCCGGGTTGTTGCACAGCCGGCCTGTCCGCTCGATATAGCCCAGCAGTCTCTTGGCACTCTCGGTATCCTTGGTCTTGACGAGATAGGCGACAAAACCGAAGAGTTGGTCTCGGGAATACTCGTTTACGGAGTCGTTCTCAATACGGTTCTTGTAGCTACGGTAGGGTTTACCGTCCTCTGCGATAGTCATGGCCATGGTTCGACAGGCTTGTTCGTCACCGGAAAGACAACCAAAGCCGCCAGGTCCTGCCGAGTAGTCGTCCAGGTTACAGTCCGGCCTGCCGGGATGGAAGACGCCTTGCACATCACAGCCCTGGACTCTAGACTGGACCGACTCTACAAAAGAACGAACTTGCTGAGTCAGACCAGACGAAGACGGCCCGGAGTCTGACTGGCCGCAAGAGATAACCAAAAGAGCAAAAGACGTAGCGAATAATCTCATAAAAACTCCTAGCCTGCTCCGAGCCGCAGGGCAATAATGCTTCGGTTACTGACAGTCAAGGTCGGTGCGGCACCGGAGGCCGGAAGGGTCCTTACATAGACTCGTATCTCGTCCAGGCCGTTGACCGTGATAACTCCCTGTGTTGTCAGGGTAAACGATGTATTATTTCCAGAAGACAGGGAGGAACGCTCTGTCCCGAGTTCGGCTACACCGTTTTTATAGATAGTAACGTAGTTTGTAGCGTTATTACCAGAGCACGTCAAAACCATATTAAGGTTGATAAAGTACTGTCCTGCCTGTGGAACTAGCAGGAAGTTGGTTATCTGTACGTTCGTGGCCGACGTCGTGGCGAATGCCCCGGTCTGCTCGAGGGTATAGCTAATGACTCCAGCAGCCTGTTGTGCAATTTCCGTAGTAAAGGGAGACCAAATACCGTTGGTCGTTGTGTTGGACTGAAGTATCAAGCTAGATACAGCTTCCCGGCTTAAAATACCTGCCGAGGTTCCGTCTGCGTATTTGATAAAGACTGAGCTCGAGGTTCTGTTATACAGCTCGAAGTTTGTCCCAAGAGCTAGTGTAGTCGCATTCGGAAGAACAACCGTAAAGTTTGCAGTCGGTGTTGTTTCGGTAATAAAATGAACAGAAGCCGAATTAGCATCTAAGGTTAAGACTCCGTTGGAGGTTGCTGTTGTATAACTAGGCGTAGTTATGTTGGTCTTAAGACTAATCTTCTTGACGTTAGACAGGTCATTCGAAGCCATATCCAGCGTACCTGTCATGGGCCGGATACCGTTGCGGTTTAGGTATTGTAGGTGGTCGTCAGAAGCCAGACCGACTAGCTCTGGATGGCTTGTCTCGCTGTTGTCTATCTTCTGCCAGCCAGACCCAGAGAAGATGACCCAGTCTCCTGGTTTCCAATCTGTAATGCCGTCAAGGTTTGTACTGCCTGCTACGGAGACAACATAGTAATCGCCCTTGTCTCCGGTAGAACTAATCAAAGCTGGCGTGTTTGTGGCTGCATTCCAAGTACCTTTGTAGTCTAGTACACCAAGGCTATTCGAGGCGTATTTTTTAGTAAAGCTCATGTAAATACCACGCTTAGTTACGGAGGGTAGGAGCACTGCCTAGTCATATTTAACGAATAAGCATAGATAAGGCAAGACTTCTATTTTTGTGTCTGTTATGGTACACCAGATATAGGAGGTTAACCTATGGCAGACAAATCAAACGTAATAAATCTTCGGGAACGACGGTCAGATAAGAAAGTAGCCAACAAAGCAAAAGCATCTTTTCTGAACCTGCAACACGAGGCCCGTGACCTTTCGGAGCAAGAGTATAAAGACTATATCATGCTTCTTCTGGCAGACCTGGTAGTGCTGGTCCTCCGGGCTAAGTTTTACCGGGAGCCAGAGAAGGCCCTGAAACACGGTATCGAGTTTCTGGCTAAGAGGTACGGAGGGTAAGCCGGTCGCAAGCCGGGTTCTTCCAAACAAACGTAAGGAGAGACTGATGTCCGTCAAAAGCATGAAAGACAGAATGCCGTGCAACAAGCCGACCCGGGCTAACGACGGTAAACACGACTATAAGGTAAAGGCTTGTAAAGACGGCAAAGAAAAGATTGTCCGTTACGGGGACGCTTCGATGCCTAACCGGCCAGACGAGCCAGGCCGGAGGAAAGCCTTCCGTGACCGCCATAACTGCGACGAGAAGAAAGACAAGTTTAAGGCAGGCTACTGGGCCTGCCGGAAGCCAGCCTGGATTTGGTTATTTTGTGTTATTCTCCCCCTAGAAATCCTTCGACTGGCCAGTTAATATACCGGGTACCCCACGGGAAAGGACTGGCCATGGTAAAGGACTCAATATCATCGCTTACAAAAGCTTTGGAATCCCGCGCTGCTGCCCTTATCATAGCCGTCCTTGTCTTGTACGGCGCGTATGACCTGGCTAACAAGGGCATCGACTCTCTGGCAAGTAAGCTGGACGTCGTCTCCAAAGAGCTCGGTGGTATTCGTTCCGAACTAGCAATTCAGTCTGTAAAGTTGACAGAACTCATAGAAAAGGTTAGAGACCATGAAGACCGGCTTCGTCGGGTCGAGCGTCGGCAAAAAGTTAAAGTCGAAGGAGAATAGACTATGGCAATGATGGACAAAATGAAAGAAAAACTCCCAGGCATGGCTAGTAAAAAGCCAGTCCCTTCTATCGAAATCGAGATGGAAGGCGAAGAGGAAGAAGCTCCCGAAGCAC
>Ga0315903_10010201_pt1 | contig 11246 bp, 12 predicted proteins | sample LakEriMetagenome_7_FD_203524 | JGI IMG/M metagenome (GOLD analysis project Ga0315903, IMG submission 203524) | Freshwater fungal communities from buoy surface, Lake Erie, Ohio, United States - Buoy 2 MA119 | ecosystem: Environmental > Aquatic > Freshwater > Lake | place: USA: Lake Erie, Ohio... | reverse complement strand
CTAAAATATCTTTGCCGGCTATTGCATCTGGCAAGGTTGCTTTTTGAATTGGAAAAGGTTTTTCAATTCCTGCTGTGTGCAATGCTTTAATCAGCGCAGCGTTAACGCCTAAATCCTTAAATGACATCAGTTTACCAATCGAGAGAATATGCGTGTCTCGATAGAAATTAAAGAATAAGACTCGCAAATTTAAATGAGTTGAACTTGCATTGTAGTATAGCACAGAATTACTTTAACTTAACCAGTGAAATCATATCAACTATTTGAAAGTTGTTATAAAAAGATGAAGCTAATACACTGAATTTTACTTTATTAATTACTTTTGTTTGCAAGTGATAAATTCTCTGGTGTTCCGATGTCATAGAAGTAACCATCTAGTTCAGCCGCCTTAATTTTTCCTAGTAATTTAGGCAGTAAATTCAGACTTATATCATTTTCGTACACTTTTAATTTATTCACCTCTGCCTCAATTTCTGGTTTCATGAAGTAAATAGCTGAATTGGCAATATTAGAAGGTGAGTTTTTTTGTTTTTCGTAAAAATTTGTAACAGTTCTATCATCGGTTAAGTCAACTGTTCCAAATTTTTCCGGAGTAGAAACTAGAAATGTGCCGAGCGTTAGTAGGTAATCTGAGCTACTTGATAGATGCGCCTGCTTAAGTCCCTCTAAATTATCAAGAAAATAGTTATCTGCATGCATAACGATAAAATCTCCATCAGAAAGCTGATGAACTAAACTCTTTAGTGTGCCCGCCGTACCAAGGAGTTCTTGCTCGTAAATCATATTAATTTTTATTTTATAATTTGAATCAATAATGAAATTTTCAAGGAGTTCATGCTTATAATGTGTGTTTATAAAAATTTCGCTTACGTTTAATCTTATTAATTTATGAATTAAGTAATCGATTACTGGTTTACTTTTAACTTCAACCAATGGTTTTGGTAAATTATCCGTGATCTTGCCAAGCCTACTTCCATGACCCGCCGAAAGAATTAAAGCTTTCATTTTTGTATTAGTGAGATGATTTTTTCTTTTTCAATGGGAATGTTCCCAATTCTTCCAATTTGAATCGCGGCCGCAAGTGAGCCAATCAAAGCTGCTTTTGCAATGCTATTTTCAATTGTAATTGCTAATGCAGCTGCTGCCAATAGTGAATCCCCTGCACCTGACGCATCAATCGGGTTTAGATTAAAAGATGGTAATGCGTCTAAGCTCAACAGTGTTCCATCAGACTTTACGCCATTTATAACAAGGCCATCTACCCCTAGTTTAATGATTATTGATCGCGCATTTACTCTACTTCTTAACTTGTCAGCAATAACTGCCAGACCACTTACCTGGTCTTTTAATTCTAAACGAGCTTCGGTTTCAGTCGGAGTTAATAAATCTACATTTGAAAATTGGCTTAGATCACCAAGTTGAGACGATGTTTGACTATCTGCAGCTATCACTAATCCATTTAATTTTGCAATCCTAATTAATTCTGAAGTTACTTCATTAGTTAATACTCCGTATGAAAAATCACTTAGAATTAACAAATCTGTACCTGGTGCAATTTTTGCAAATTCATTTATTACTTGGTTCTGAATTACGCTTGAAACTCTATCTTGACTCAAGTGACTAATCTTAAGTAATGTCTGCGAGCCTGCTTTATACCTCTGTTTTAAATTTGTTGGTCTTATTTTGTCTGAAATTGCATTAATTGTTACCCCGTACTCGGCGGCTTTTAAAGCTGCCCATGATCCTGCTTCATCTTTACCTGTGATTGTAATAAGTGTTGTAGTTGCTCCTAGGCCTACCGTGTGTGCTGCAACAATTCCAGCCCCACCTAAAAATTTTTGACTGTCTATCGGTGTCACTACGATGTTAGGCTCCTCTCGGGACATTCCAATTGGATGGCAGTTAATGTACTCATCTACTATTAAATCACCGATTACACAGACTTTTATCTTATTAAATTTTAATATTTGGTCTTTTATATCGTCTAGTTTGATTCCATTCCTGTTGAGAAAATCCTTTGGTATCTTTTCGATAAAACTAACTGAAGTAGTTTCAGTATTATTCAGTAAATCTCTCTCTGAAAAAAAAGTGCTTCCTGAGCTGAAAATTAATTCTCCCCCGTAAGATGCAACAATTTCATCTTCGATATTTGCGCGAGATAAAAACTCACTTCCCTTAATAACTATATCTGGCTTAAGTTGCAGAATAATTCTTTCTATATCTGAATTGAATATAACAACCTCATCAACAAACTCTTGATTCCTTAAAAAACTAGTTCGCCACTCAATTTCAGTATTATCAAGCCCTTCTATATCCAACGCAACCACTAATTTGATTCCGATTGTTTTGGCAAACATGAAAAGCCTAATATGGCCGGAATGAATTACTGCAAATTTTCCGGATACAAACACTTTTTGTACTTTGTTCGCTACCAATTCAAATCTCCAAAGTCAATTAATGGTTTTCTTGGGCCGCCTGATTGCAAATATGATAGCCCTTGATTCACTTTATCTAAAGTAAATTTTGGTCCAGTCAAAGATTTTATGTCTATTCCTAGCTTGAGCAACCTCTTCCCAATTTCTATAATTGCAACATCTGGTGGGTAATTCCCTCCCCAAGTACTTTTTATAGTTTTTCCTTTGATTAATTCATATGGATCAAGGTTAATTAAATCCCCCTTCTTTGGGTGGGAAGCAAAAACTAGTACACCATTACTTTTAACACTTGCGAATCCTTCATGAATAGATTTCACAGAGCCTGCTGCTTCAAAACAATAATCAAATAACTTTCCTGGGTTTAATTCTTGATATTGTTCTAAATTACTAAATACATGATTAAAGCCAAGCTTTTTGGCTTCTTCTTGCCTTAAGGCTGACTCTTCAACTATTACAATTTCAGAATTCTCAATAGTTTTTAGGATTAATGCTGCTGATGTACCGACCCCTCCAAATCCTAAAACCAAAATAGCTTGAGGTGTATTTAAATCCTGTGCCGATATGTTTGATAAAACCATCCCTGCCCCAGTAAGAAGCGCGCACCCGAATTGAGGAATGAAATCTTCTGGAAAACCTGTAGGTGCCAAATAAACTTTGTTTTCTGAGACAACAGAGTATTCACTAAATGTGGTAGCGGGACCTGAATTTATATCCTGGCCACTTATTGTTTTATACGTAGGATTTTTAGAATTAATTCCGAGTCCGCTTATCCAGCTGATTACAACTTTATCTCCTGGTGCAACCTTGGTTACTGACGGTCCAACTTCTCTTACAACGCCGTAGCCTTCATGCCCAAGTAAATGGGGGAGCCAGGGATCTACACCCCGTTGACCACTAACTTCCATTAGTTGACTGCGACAAATTCCGGAGTATCTATTCTGAACTAATATCTGGCCAACTTCTAACTTAGGAAATTTCAACTCTAATATTTCAAGTGGTTCATTCGCCCTAACTAAAACAGCAGCTCTAAAAGTTGTTTCCATGTCACATGAATTTTCTGGCTATGCTAGAGATCAAATACATCTGTTAATCTTACTAGGCATTCTTCGAGATTAGCATATGATTCAAAATAGTCTGAAAGTGCCGCTGAGTTATTCACTAGGTATAAATTTGGTATACCAGCAGATTCTCCAGCTTGCATATCCGAAACATTGTCTCCAATAAGAATAGATCTAGATAAATCTAAATCAAGAACAGATTTAGCCTTGAATATCATTCCGGGGTTTGGCTTGCGAATATATTTTTCTTCTGGAGGTGCAGTGAAATCTTCTGGATTCACCGTTGCTGTTAAAATCAAATCGATACTGCAATTTTCATCATCAAATTTCTTTAAAATCAAAGTACTAATCTCCTTATATTGATCTGAAGTAATGAATCCACGCCCTATGCCACTTTGATTAGTTACAACAACTATCTTGTAGTGTTTTTGTTTAAAGAAGCGAGCAATTTTAAAAATTGCATCGTTAAATATTATTCTTGAAAAACTATTTATATAACCGTCATTAACGTTAACTACGCCATCCCTATCTAAAAATAATGCTGGATTAGAGTGCGCTACTCCCATGTTTAGAAAGGGCCAGTAAAACTAGAATTTGGTACATCATGTTGAGAATCAATTAATTTGGTAAAATCATAATTGCTAACTTTCTTTCCTAGCATTTCTAATACTTTAACTGCGATATCTTTTGAATTAAATTTAAATTTACCTGTAACTCCGTGACTGGTTGGTTCTGGAATATCTGGTGCGGTTATGATCTCAGGGGCAGACTGAAGATTATGAAAATTGTTCCGGCAAACTTGTGAGAGTACTTCGGAGGCAAAAGATGAAATCTGGGGACCTGAATCGACAACTAATAATTTACCTGTCTTATTTACTGAGGTAAAAACAGTATTAGTATCAAGTGGCTTAAGTGTTTTCAAATCAATTAGATCGATACCGATGTTTTTTTCTCTTAAGAACTTAGCAGCTCTAATGCTCTGAATTGTTGAAAATCCCGCTGCTACAATTGTTAAGTCATTGCCATGCTCTATAACTTCAGCTTTGCCTAATTCTAATACTGAATTATTAACAGTTAAAGATCTTTCAATTTTTTGAACATGGCACCACCTATCCTCAATAAAAATTACTGGATTTGGATCTCTAATTGAGGCTATTAAAAGACTCTTTACATCCCTTGCAAGTGATGGCATTACGACTTTTAAGCCAGGGATATGGGTAAACCACGAATGAAGATTTTGTGAATGAGTTGGACCCTGGCCCCAACCCCTACCCGTGATTAAACGTATTGTGATAGGCACGCTCTGCTGCCCACCAAACATGTAGTGCCATTTGGCAGCACTGTTCACAAGTTGATCCATTGCTAAAAGAAAAAAATCTAGTCTTTGGTGAACCATAATTGGTCGATAACCAGTGATGGCAAGTCCGACACCTATGCCTGTAATTGCATTTTCTGAAGTTGGGGTTTCAATAACTCTTTTTGATCCATACTTCTCGCTTAACCCTAAGGTGGTTCCAAAAACACCTTTTGGATCTGTAACGCCAAGCCCCATGATTAAAGTACTTGGATCAGAGGAAAGTGCTTCATCTAAACCCTCTTTAATTTGCTCGGCAAAATCTGTTGTGCCTGTATTTTTATTAGGCATATATATCCGTTACAGATTGTTCTAGTGTAGGAAATTCATCTTTTTTCGCTTGATCAAATGCAAACAAAACTTCTTTCGATATCTTGTCTTGAATCTCTTTTATTAATGAACTAGAAATCCCAAAGCTTGTAATTAGTATATTTTCAAGCTTGGATATCGGATCGTCTACCTTCCATTTGTCTAACTCCCCTGCAGGACGATACCCAAGAAAATCATCATCGTTTGGTCCGCAGTGCTCGAGCCATCTATATGTGTTATATTCTATAAAAATCGGGTCTTTTGTCGACCTTGCCTGATTAATTACTTCAGTTGTTTTATTTAAGCAATCTACGACATCAAAGGTTTCAATTTTGAATGCTTTTATTCCCATGGCACCGACCATTTCATAAATATTTCTACCTTTTGGTTGGCGCTTGTTTAATTCTGTGTACACAGAGTAAAGATTGTTTTCGCAGATATAAACTACCGGTAAGTTTTGTACTACTGAAAAATTAATAGACTCGTAAAAGGAGCCTTCTTCGACTGCTCCATCGCCAAGAAATATAAATGAAAGCTCATTAGAGTCATTCAATTTGTGAGTAAAGCCAGCACCTACACCAATAGGAATACTATTTCCTACTATTGCAGAAGAACCTAGAAAACCTACCTCTAGATCGATTAAGTGCATCGACCCACCTCGGCCTTTACAGCAGCCTGTTACTTTTCCATAAATTTCAGCGATCATTCGGTGCAAATTTCCACCTTTTGCCAAGTAATGCGCGTGAGCTCGATGAGAGCTAACTGCAGTATCTTCTGATCTCTGATTTAAACCAACGACCGCGCTTACAATTTCTTGCCCAATAGAAAGATGAACTGGGCAGCGCATTTCATTACTTGCATACTCTTTTGCTATATTTTCTTCAACTGCTCGTATTTTACTAGCGAGCTCAAAGCACTCAAGAAGTTGTTTTTTACCTGCGGTCATGGAATAAACCAATAGTAATCACCTGTGTAACCGGCCTCAAGAAAAAATTGCTTCCATTCATCAACTGACATCATTGTTAGTGCAGTAAGGTTCCACGCGTGCATTCTTGCCTTTTCTTCATCATTTCTATATGCATCCAAAGTAATAAAAGAGTTACCTTTAGTAACTCGTTCAATCTCTTGGAGTGCAATAGCACAATCTTCTCGGTTTAAATTGTGAATTGTGTTAATTGAGATTACAAAATCAAAGTGGTTGTCCTTAAAAGGTAGCTTAGTGGCATTACCAACCTGTAAATATGGCTTAATTTCAGGGATAGAGTTTGCAATCGCATACTCTGAGATATCTACTCCAGTTATATTAATTCCAGGAAATGCAAGTTTTAAATCATAAAGAAAAAAGCCTTTAGCGCACCCAACATCTAATACATTACTTGAATTTCCGATTTTATAGTTTTCAACAATAGTAGGTATCACAGGTTCCCAAAACTTTGGATTATATGAAAAACCACCGTACCCATGATTACGATCGCCATCAAAGTAATCAAAGCCAAATTTGCGCCCTATCTTTCTTGACTCTTCAGATTTTGACTCAAGCCTGGCATTTAGATCTCGTTTAGCTTTTGGATAATTGATTAAAATATCAATTTCTTTACCTAATTTATTCATTTAAGACCGATTTTTTCCGACGTCATCCATTTAACTGTATGCCAACGCTCATCATCCTTAACCTCTCCATTTTTAAGCTTGGTGGTGATTTCACTTATTGCATCGGAAACGCTTTTCTTTCGAACAAATCCAGTCTCTAAAAGTTTAGTTGAATCTTGCCGGTAAGAACGAGGGTCATTAGAGGGTTTCACCTCAATTTCAACTTTGAACACCTCTTGGACCATTTTTGCAATATCCATAACAGAAATATTCTCAAAGCCAGCGTTATAAATTCCCGACCCTAATCCATTTTTACCTAAAAAGTGTGTGTAAACAGAGGCCATGTCATCAATATGAATATTTGGGCGAACCTGCTCACCACCTAGTACGGTAATTTTACTTTTAGTAAATGCTTGAAGTACAAACATATTAACCACAACATCAAAGCGCATTCGTGGTGAAACACCACAAACTGTTGCAGGTCGAACACAGATCACATCAAAGTACTCTGCGTAACTTAAGCAAACGCGCTCTGCTGACATTTTAGTTTTATTATAAGCAGATATTGGAACTAAAGATAATTCTTCAGTTACATTTGGTTCAGACTTTACACCATATACACTTCCAGAGCTTGCAAACATAAACTTCTTAACAGATTTAGATCTCTTACATAACTCTAAAAACTGTGTTGTGTGTAAGACATTTACCTCCCAGGAAAATGTTGGATTTAATTCAACACTTGGATCATTAGCCACATTTGCTAAATGAATTACCGCTTCAATTCCAGATATATCAGCTTCATCTACCTCATTAATACTTTTCTTTCTAATAACTAATTCTGCGTGAGATGGCAGAAAGTTACCAAACCATTGATCATCAATAACTAAGAGATTGTGGCCCTCACTGAGCAGTCGGGGTACTAAAACAGATCCAACATACCCGCATCCACCGGTTATTAATATCCTCATTATTACCTCTTATGCTCATAGGTATCTGGAAGGGCCTTAAGCGTATCTAAGTTAGATTTGGCCCAAGCCAATGTGTCTTCTAACCCTTTACCTAACGTAACTTGATCACACCAGCCTAACTCGTTTCGAATCTTCTCTGAGGAGAGCTGGTATGTAAAATCTTTACCAGCCCGCTCCGGTCCTTGCTCAATTAATTCATCGACCTTCACACCCAATAGCGAGGCGAGCTCCTGCACTAAATCAAAAATTGAAATCATTTCATTAGTTGAAATGTGGTAGGACTGCCCAACCTCTCCAGCATTCATAATTGCTGTTAGGGCTGTTGAAACATCATCTATGTGTATGAAAGATCGAATAGATTTTCCACCACCATGCAGTGATAACTTTTTACCAGTAAGTGCTGAAAGTATCGTCTTTGGGATAATTCTATAAAGCTGTTGCCCTGGGCCATAAACATTTGCAGCTCTAGTAAAAATCACCGGAAAGCCATAATTTTCGAAAAGTGCCCTTAAGTGCCAATCTCCTGCCGCCCGAGAAATTGCATACGGCGTACTTGGCGCAAAATTAAAAGATTCCTTCACCCACCCGCTTGTCGATCCATAAACCTCTGGAGTCGTAAAGTGCACAAACTTTTTAATTGATTTCTCCTTTATCAATAAATTTCCAAGGAGTGAAAGACTGACTACATTTGTTTGATACCAATCTTCAGGGGCATCCCAGCTTTGTACAACCATGCTTTGTGCTGCAAAATTAAATATAAATTCTACCTGATGTTTAATAACAATCTCAGCGATACTCTTTATATCGCTATTTAGATCTACCTGCCTGAAAGTAAAGTTTTTAACATTTTTGTTATTTTTATATAAAGAAAAAACAGGTGAAATCTCTACAGAGCGACTTGCCCCAATTACTTTATAACCTGCTTTAAGTAAGTGATCAACAAAACTTGATCCTGAAAAAGAGTTCGAAGCTAAAACTAGAATTGGAGATGTAGTAACCATTATTTTACTAAGCGAATACACTCTGTAATTACATGGCAGATTGCTAAATGAGCGTCTTCAACTAGTCCATATGCACCCTTTGGTGTTTCTACGTGGATATTCCGCCCAAGAGTTAATTGCTTAAGCTTGCCACCATCAAATCCAGTTAATGAATGTGATTGCATTCCAAGTTCAGAGGTTATCCCTACCGCTTTTATTAGATTATCTGAATTGCCAGAGGCGGAAATCACAATCAATAAATCTCCTTGTTTTCCTAATAATTTCAGCTGTTGCGCGAAAATAGAGGAATAGTCCATATCGTTTGCAATTGCAGTTATCGCTGCAGTGTTATCACACAAACTTACAGATCGAACTGGATTTGCTCTATTTAGAGAACCTATACCTATGTCTGTAGCAAAATGTGATGCCGTAGAGGCACTTCCGCCATTTCCGGCAATATAAACAGTACCGCCAGTTTTACGCGCTTGGTTAATTGCAATAGTTAAGGCCATAACTTCTTCGTTTGGAATTTGAGTAAGAAGTTTTCCACCAGTTGCGAAATATTCTGAAATTGCACTACGAAATAACTGTTCCAAAAATTCTCCATTCATTGGTGTGCTTTAATTCCAGTTTGGTGGGCCTTGCATGGATAAGAATAGGCTCCCATGGGTGTGATGGTTTGGAAGATCCTCGAGTTTCTCTACCCCCCCCCAATTAATTTTTTGGGCATAGGCTGGAATCTTTTTATCTGAAAGTATTGTGAAAATCTCTTTTGCATTTTTCTCGGAGCCGATTTCAAGCATTATGTCAGTAGTAGCAATTGATTGGGCAGTTATTCGATTTAATAAGACTACCTCATGCCCTTCCACATCCATTTTCACAAAATCAAACTTACCTTTATCTAGGACTTCTAAAATATCATCTACCTCAACGCTGACAATTTCCGTTGCTCCATAAACTTCTTCCTTAGAGCCAAGCAAGTGGGATCCTGTTGTATTTCCTAGAATTCGAATGTATTCCATGGTTCCATGCTTGTCACTGATTGCCTTTGGTGTTAATCCTTCTGTGTCCAAATCATTAATCTTCATAACTTTTTCGATCTGCGCTAGGTGGATGGAGTCTGGTTCATAAGATACAACTTGAAAACCCAATTTTTTCATAATCAGCGTATGAAGCCCGATATTTGCTCCTAAATCTAAAGTTTTTTTATACCTATTCCGGTTAGCATAGTAAAAAGAAAAGAGAATCATTTCATCGATCCCAAAAAGTTTAACTGAATCTATGCTTCCCATTTCAAAGTATGGAAAATTTAGATTTCCTACCTCCCCTAGAGTTAATACTTCCGATTTGCCAATTCCATGCAGTTTTTCGATTTCATTAATAATATTAACTTCGGTTTGATTAAACCAGGTGGTTCCGCGTTGATGGAAAACGAAGTTATTTCTTATTGAATCTAGAAAATCTGTTTTTGTAATCATTACCTAAACTTATTCTATAGTGTATGCACGATTGAACATTTTAAAGCCTTGACCTCTGAGTTGCCTTTATAGAAGCATCTAACGTTTCCCGGATTCCTAAACCTTGATCAACCACGATCACCTGCCCTGAAATTCCCTTTGCCTCAGGGCTAATTAGAAAAGCAACTAATTCGCCAACATCAGTGGCTTCCAAATTAGAATCTATTATTCGTATTGAACCTAAAGTTTCTTTTATCAGCTCAGAATTAGATGAACTCACAGACCCAGCTTTATTCTCAATATAACCCGGTGAAATCGTGTTAACTCTTACATGAGATGTACCTAGGCCACTTGCAAGAATTCGACTGATTGATTCAAGAGCGGCTTTAGATGAATGGTAGGAAGCGCTTTCAGCATCACTTACATATTGAGATAAAATCGAAGAGAAATTGACTATAGATTTTAAATGATTTTTATTTTTTATATTTTCGGCAACTTCAATAGAAAAAAAATATGGAGCGAAGACTTGAACCGCAAAAGTCTCTTTCCACTCATTGAGTAAATCTATGGTGAAGCTTTTAATTAAACCTGGTGACCTCGGCGCCCTAGCTAAGTTTACGATTCCTTCTATTTTACCAAATTCACCATCAATTACTTTACCAACTACTTCTTTAAATTTTTCTGGCCTTTGCAAATCACACTCAACAAAAAATACATTTTTTGCTTTTTCAATTGGAGGCGTAAGGTCTAAAATTGTGATTCGGTGTCCGTGACTCAACAGGACTTTAACAATATCTTTTGCCGCTCGAGAGTTTCCTCCGGTTACTACTATGTGTGCCAACTCTTGCCTCCACTAACTATTGAATTCATAGATTCGTACAAAATCTTTGAACTTGGGTATTCTCGAACATAAAATTGCGTTGATAAAGAGAAAGCATATCCATTTTCTTGGCCTAGTTCTCGATCCATCTGCGCTTTATGATGATTTAAATCCTTAAAAATATAATATGGGGTAGAGCTAAACAATGCAATCACGGATGGCCCTGAAGACATTCCCACGAATCCTTTAGATTTTGCAACTAAAGATAGTTGCTC
>Ga0315903_10010200_pt1 | contig 11248 bp, 7 predicted proteins | sample LakEriMetagenome_7_FD_203524 | JGI IMG/M metagenome (GOLD analysis project Ga0315903, IMG submission 203524) | Freshwater fungal communities from buoy surface, Lake Erie, Ohio, United States - Buoy 2 MA119 | ecosystem: Environmental > Aquatic > Freshwater > Lake | place: USA: Lake Erie, Ohio... | reverse complement strand
TGTTTACCCCCACTTTCGACAAAACTTTTGACATCACCGACTATTTAAAAACCCCGATTTACTTCAATGAAACCACCCACGCCTACCGCGTGTTGGAGTTGTTTAAAAAGGAGAAAATGCACTATGGTATTGTGGTGGATGAATATGGCACGACTATGGGCATCGTCACGATGGATGATGTTGTAGATGCCTTGGTGGGCGATGTTACTGAAAACGACCAAGACGAATATAAAATCATCCAACGCTCCGATAACAGTTGGTTGGTGGATGGGCAATATTCCATTTTAGAATTTGTCAAACATTTTGGTTTACCAAGCAAAGAAGAATACCAAACGGAGTTTACCACTGTGGCCGGCCTCATTATGTTTGAAAGTAACCGCTTGCCCGAAGTAGGTGAGAAGTTCATTCTCGAAGACCTCGAGCTGGAAGTGATAGACAAAGACGGGCAGCGCATCGACAAGATACTCGTTACCAAACTTCCCATTCGTTAAATTCACGAGCCTACTTCAATATGTATTATTGTTTTCGCTAAAGCTACGTTACTAATCAGTTGTAAAAACAAAGCCACCCTTCAGTAAGGGATGGCTTTGTTAATGCTGTGATAACAGTAGTTTATTTAAAACCTATTTGCTTCATGTCTGACTCCGCCACTTTGTTGAAGAACTCGCGGAAGGCTTCGTACTCTGCCACCGGCACAATGTCCTTCTTGCGTTTAAACTCACGCACGGCTTTCAATACACTCGGAGATGGGGTAGTATAGGTCATAGAATAATCAGCAGAAGGGCAGGAGAGTACCACGTTTTTAGGCATTTCCGCCAAGGCTTTATCTTTCGGCAATTGTATGGTCATTACTTCGCGATTGCTTTCTTCCGAGCGAAGCGTCCAGAGTAAGAAAGGGAAGTCGCGCTTTTCGAGCGATAGAAAATCTAGTGAGCGGAAACCTTCGCTCCAAGGCAATCGACAGATTTTAATGCCCACTACCTCAGTTAACTCATTTTTCACTTGGAAAGAGTAGTCGTAAGTCAATGTGTCGCTGAGTGCTTTGAGGTCACCAAAACTAAGGGAAAGCAATTTAGCCGGATTAGTGAAATCGCTGGCCACCGCTTGGGTGATAGAGCGCTCTTGTTTTTCTTTACCTACGTCCGCAAAATCTCCTCGCATGTACGAAGCCAAAGCACCTGTTTTCTTACTCGTGCGGTCGAAAGTCATGTCATTATTCTCAAAACGCAGTTTGGTGTCTCGCAAAACGCTGTTCGTAACGCGATGGGCAGTATTTAACTTCATTAAAGCCTTAGCCGGTTCGTCACCATCGCGCGGAATAAAGAGTGCATTCGCGTTCAAATCGCTCGGTGGTAACGAAGAGAATGAAAGGCGTTGGTCAGTTAATTCTACATAATAATCTAAACCACCGGCATAAAGTTTAGCGATGCAATGATTGAAATCAATGCTTGGCAAGTTGAGATGCTTTTCGCCATTGTCGCGTGTATCTACTAAAATGAGATTAGCTTTCAATCCTACTTCTTTACACATGGCCACGAATAAAGTGGCTACGTCTTTGCAGTCGCCTAGCTTAGTGTTGAGCGTGCGCGAAGCACGTTGAGGAATGATGGGTCCGTGCATGAACGATACGCTGCTATAAGACACATTAGCTTCTATAAACTCATATATAACTTTGGCTTTTTGCAGCTCTGTGAGGTTCTTTTTGTCCTTAAACAACTCGGCTACAGTTTCTTTTATTTCATAGTCCGATTTCGCCAATTGCCCAGACAAGTCAGCGTACCAATTGCTCACAAATTGCCAATCTGGTAGCGTAGAAATATCTAATGTTGTTCCAACATCCGTGAGTGGCGGCATAAATGGTTCCGGCTCTATGGCCTTCTGCGAGCCGGCTTCCCACACATACAATTTCATATCGTCTATGTCTTTCACTTTCTCTTTGATGGTACCATTCATCATTTCAAATTTGAAAGGTTTGCTGCTCGGTATAAGTAAACTGTAGCGGGTGAGCTCACTCGGGAACGTGTAATTAAAACTAAACTGCTCCCAGAAATGTGCCGCCAATTTTCCGGTGTTATAGTTTTCGATGCGATAAGAAAGGTGGATAGCATCATCTGCCTCTAAGTTGGTAAACACAATGTAATCATCATCTTTTTCCGCTTGCACTTTGTTGCCGTCTTTTTTGAAGATTTCGGCTTTGTCAATAATCAAGCGTTGGCGATAGCTGTTATAGCCAATGGAGTATTCCTTCCAAGTGTCAATACCATTTTGATTAAACACTTTAATCAATACTTCCGTTTTTTCTTCCGTTGCCCCTTCCGGATATACCACGCGTTGAATTTCGTAATGCAGAATTACGCTATTGTCGTTCGGATAGGCAGAAGCCGGTTTTGAGTTTTTAAAAATCTCATAAGCATCCGACTTTTCGAAGTTCTCAAACAAATCTTTTTGCTTATTGATTTCTCGTAATTCTTTACGAGCATCATAGTTGGTAGGGGTGTAGTAAATCGCTTTTTGCAAAGCCGTTTTTGCTTCATCTTCTTTGCCTAAAGCTTTTTTAATCTTCGCTTGGTCATACCAATAACCACCAATGTAAGGCGCAAACTCCAATTGCTTCTCCACATAAACTAGCGCATTTTCATAGTCTTGTTGCTCGAAATAAATGTCAGACAAGTCGCCATAAAATCCAATGCTATACGGCACGTTTTCAATTCGCTGTTTGTAGATTTTGATTGCGTCTTCTTTTTTGCCGAGTTTGAAATAGTTGCTTGCCAATGTCTGCAACACGCGGTCGTTATAATTGCGCTTCAAATAATCACTTAAAAACTGATTGCCTTTTTTTAAGTTTTTGTTAGTAGATACTTCCAATTGATAATTGAGTGACATAATGTCGAAGTTGTCGGGATATTTGGCGTATAGCGAAGCGGCCATGCCGGCTATCTTGTCGTATTGTTTGCGGTTAGCCACCAAGTTTAACTCCAAAATATCGGTGTATTCGTTTTTGCCGTGCAATTCAATGTAGCGATTGAGTAGTTTCTCTTTTTCATCAAAATCTTCTTTCTCGTTGGCTTCATCAATCAATCCTTTGATAGCATATTTACTATTTGGGTCTTTAGCTTTTATCTTTTCGTATTCTTTGGTAAGGTCCGTCACGTTTTTGTCGCGAGCATAAGCTTCAATCATTCGCTCGCTGATGAAAGTGCTTTCTGGTGCTAACTCTTTTGCTTTCTTTAATGTTTTGCGTGCTTCATATACTTTATCGTTGCGTAAATACACTTCTGCCAATATGATGTAGTTGATTAAGCTATTAGGGGAAGCTGCAATCTTTTTTTCGAAAAATTCTTCTGCAAAAAAGGTGCTGGTGGTTATGTTGTATTCAGCGGCCTTCGTGTATGGCTGATAGCTCGTGTTGTACGTCAAGCCCGAAATGTTTTTACCTTCTTTGTCCGTTACACGGATCATAAAATTGGCGTTGTCAGTTTCGCTTTCACCTATCTGTACCAACACGCGGTTGAAGCCTTTATTGAGTTTCACATTGTTGATGTAGATATCCATATCACAATTGCGCTCCTCGCTGATGTTTGTCACCAACTTGTCGTTTACCCAAATCTTTAATGAACCCGAGTTGCCGGAGCGGAAATACACTTCTTGCTCAGCAGGGCTATTCAAAAATGTTTGTGCATACATGATAGAATTGCCAATGGAGAAATAGTAATTGAAGTCGAACCAACGATCGCTGCGCACATGTGGCGGTTTTAACCATTTTACATCAGCATTCACTTTGTTTTTAAATACGGCATCTTCTTTCGGATTGGCCAACACACCAAAATCTTTATTAAAACCACTGCCCGAAGTGTTGTCAAATGTGCCTACGATTTGCCAATCGTTGATGGTGCCTAACTTTGCATAATTAACTGCTGCTTCTTTGAAGTTGCCTTGTGCCTCGTAGTGTTTTGCCAATAGCGAGTTGGCCATAGCCGCCAAAGTACTATTGTTGTTTCCATCTTTGGTAAGTGAGTTCAATAGTGCTAATTGTGTATCTGACTTTTTACCATAGCCATCAAACACTACTGCACTGCTCCACAAACCGTATAGATAAGGTGCTGGGTTATCGCTTACCGCTGTAAATGCTGTAAAGTTTTTAAATCCATCTTCATTTTCTTCATTAGCCCAGTTCACCAGCGATAGCGCCAATAGTGCTTCAGCTTTAGTGTCGTTGCTGTTGGAGGCTTGCTGAAACAACTTTATTGCCTCCGTCAATTGGTTCTTGTTGAATGCCGCCCAACCTTGTTGGAGTGTTTCTTGATTGGCGAAGGTAAATTGGCTGATAAAAATGACAATCAGCAAAGCAAGACCTTGTTTCGATAATTTCATAGATGGATTTTTTGTTTTGTAGAAAACGAATATATTAATTGCAGTCATATTTTATTGACTATAAACAACTCATGTTAACGCTACTTCATTTGCCTTATTTGCCCAATGCCTATTGGTTTAGCATTTTTTTGAAAAGTGAGGAGGTGATGATAGAACAAGAAGAAAACTTTGTGAAATCTACGGACAGAAATCGTTGCTCGATAGCCGGAGCCAATGGTGTGTTGTTGCTCACCATTCCAATCAAAGGCGGACGAGATGCCCATCGTTTGTACAAAGAAACACAAATAGCTATGGTCGATAACTGGGCGGGTCGCCATTGGCAGAGCATTCGCTCGGCTTATGGTGGCACTCCTTTTTTTGAGCACTATGCTCCTAAGCTAGAGCCCTACTTTTTTCAAAAAGAATACACTTCAGTTTTTGCCTTTAATCAAGAGTTGCTATTGGTTATTTTAGCTGTGCTAAAGGTAACAAAACAGATTACCTACACGGACAGCTACCAACCGATTTATGAAGGCATCAACGATAAAAGAAACTTGGACATTAGGCAAGCTGCATCAGCGGTTAAATTCCCTCGCTATTATCAGCTTTTTGAAGCGCGAAACGGATTTCAACCAAACTTGAGTATCATTGACCTCATCTTTCACCTCGGCCCACAGGCCAAAGATTATTTATTGCAATTAAACACCGTTTGACATGGACATTGGAAATTACAACATTTTGGAAGTAAAACGCAGATCAGAAAATGGGTTATATCTCGTTGACGAAGACGAGGTAGAAGTTTTGCTGCCCAAAAAGTTTGTGTTGCCGGCCATGAAAGAAGGTACGAAAGGAAAGTTGTTTGTTTACAAAGACAGCGAAGACCGATTGACGGCTACAACCCAAAAACCAATGCTAGTAGTAGGCGATGTAGGTTACTTAACCGTAAAAGAAATTGCTCCTATTGGCGCTTTTCTCGATTGGGGTTTAGATAAAGATTTGCTGTTGCCCTATTCGGAGCAACTCGCTCATGTGCGAGCCGGTGAGCGCATCATGGTGTACGTTTTTCTCGACCGTGCCACAGAGCGCGTGGTGGCTTCTACCAACTTAAACAAGTTTATCAAAAATCGTGAAGTTGAATATGATTTCAACGATGAAGTGGAATTACTCGTGGGCGAAGAAACGGAGATAGGTTACCGAGTGGTGGTGGACAAGCGCCATTGGGGAATGTTATATAAAAGCGAAACTTTTGAACGTATAGCCACCGGGCAATACTTGAAAGGCTTTGTGAAGAAAGTGCGCGAAGATGGCAAAGTGGATGTGGCGCTTCAAAAACAAGGAATAGGTGCCGCCAAAGAACTCACTGAAGTGATTATAGAATGGATGAAAATGAATAAAGGTATTTTACCGCTTTCCGACAATTCCACTCCCGAAGAAATTCATGCTGTTTTGGGTATCAGCAAAAAGAACTTTAAGAAGGCCGTGGGCATGCTCTTCAAAAAAGGGTTAATTGACATTGGCGAAAGAAATATTCGCCTTAGACCTTAACCAACAACTGTCAACTCACAACAGACAACCGAATTAACTTTTTGCGTTTTTAATCATTGCCTCAATTTCTTCGAGCTTATCTAGGCTGATGCTGGAAAGGAGTTTATTGATTTCAATCTTCTTATCACGGGCACGGATTTTCTGCAAAGGATGGTCAGCACGGTCGTCAAAAATCTCCGTTGGTCGCCATTCAAACAAATCGTTGGGTGTACAGTTTAGTACCTCACATAACTTCTCGATGTGGTCAATTCGTATTTGTTCCACTTTGCCATTTTTGTACTTATGTGCGGTAAACGGAACGAAGCCGTTTTGCACCAAAAATTTATAAGGCATATCAATGCCGCGGGCTTTAAAAATTCGTTTCAGATTGAGTTGTAGCATGAGCGTTTCTACGAGTTTTAATCAATAATAACGGCCACGAAAAAGCAAATTCAAATAACAAATACCCTATTTACTTTTTCACAATTGTGAATTTGTTTTTAGTAAACTCAATTTATACCTTTAAAAACACTATGAAATATAGGTAATCTACAAAACAGAATACAAAAAACTCAAACTATGCTGTTTTAGCTTTTGTGCCTAAAATGGTTCATCATTGCGTTAAGAATAACCATGACCATAGCTGAAAAAATGCTGGAGTTTCGCCAAGAACTCAGCACACTTTACGACCCGCGCGAAGCCAGAAATATCACCGAATGGGTGTTGGAGAAGCTCGTTTCTTTGGATAAAATGCAGCTAGTTTTTGACAAACATCGGCTGCTGACCGCTCCTCAAATTGAAGCCTTGGATGCGGCTTTGGCACGATTGAAAAAAGCAGAACCGGTGCAGTACGTGTTGGAAGAAGCCGACTTTATGGGGCAAAAGTTTTACGTCAATAATGCCGTGCTTATTCCTCGTCCCGAAACCGAAGAGTTGGTGGATTGGGCACTAAAACTTGTGAAAGACCGACCGACACAAATTGACATTTTGGATATCGGCACAGGTAGTGGTTGTATTCCAATTTCGTTGGCGCTGAGTTTGCCGAAAGCAAACATAGAAGCCACGGATGTAAGTGAGGCGGCACTCGAGGTAGCCAATAAGAACAACAGTTTGAGTGGCAACAGAGTGAAGTTTTATCTGCATAACATTCTCACTGAAAATTTAGCCGCTGCGCAATATGATTTGATTATAAGCAATCCACCTTACATTGCTACAACCGAGTTGAACTCAATGGCGCAATATGTGGTAGAATTTGAGCCCCATTTGGCGCTGTTTGTTGAAGGAAATGATGTGTTGTTATTTTATCGGGAAATAGCTGCCAAAGCATTTGTAGCGCTAAAAAAGAATGGTGTACTTCTTGTGGAAATACACCATGAGTATGGTTCGGAGATAGTGGAAATTTTTAAGCAATCAGGTTTAGATAATGTAGAATGTCGCAAAGACCTGAGCGGTAAAGAAAGAATGGTGAAAGGAGAGAAGCCGTAGCGATTAAGCGGTTTGCGCCAAGCCAAACTCATTCACAATCTGTGCGGCCCATTTCTGCAAACGCTCTTCAGTTTGATCGTCTTGGTTGTCTACATCCAAACAAAGCCCTACGAACTGATCGCCACGTTGTGCTTTTGAAAAGTCGTGTTCAAAACCGGCTGTCGGCCAAAAACCAACGAGTGTACCTTTCCCTTTCTCGGCAATCTCTGCAAAAATACCTAGTGCATCGCAAAAATAAGAAGCATAACCGTATTGGTCACCCAAGCCGAAGAAAGCTACTTTTTTATTGCTAAAATCAATCTTTTCCATTTCGGGAATAAATTCTTCCCAGTCGCCTTGCAACTCGCCATCATACCAAGTAGGCATACCCAAAATTAAGGTTTCGTACTTAGCCATATCGTCTTGTTTCTTTTTATAAATCTCCAAAACATCAACTGTGCCTTCGCCTAGTTTTCCGTCTATAATTTCTTTCAATCGTTTCGCTACGCGTTCTGTGTTGCCGGTATCTGTGCCGTAGAATAATCCAATTTTTGCCATGATTACTTTTTGTTACTTGAGGTGATTTTAATTTTCTTTTTCTTGGTGTTCCCTTTCTTTTGCTCATTCGGGTCAACAGGTTTGGTGACCAATTGGTCAAACAATTGAGGTTTGTTCATAATCTCTAACGCTTTAGCGAACACGTTGTTTAAATCAGCGTTGATTATACGATACCACATTCCTGCATCGTAGAGATTTCGGCCAATATTCGCTTTTAGCCGGGTTTTAATAGTCAATTCACTTTTTTTAAAATCTCGTTCAAAATTGGAGATAGTGTCATTTTCAACAGCGGTGAAATATTGAGAAAAGGTTTCTGTTTTGCTACCGGGTTTTAGCTTAATGGCGCTATCTACCACAGCGGTTTGCCAATATTCAAGGAGTAAATTGGTGTCCACTACAAATTTTTCGAAAAATGCATCGCCATCCGGATACTTAGCTAGTAAGCTAGTTCTATTTTTATCGACATAGGTTAAGCAAAAACGATTTTCAACACCTTTGCGAATGAGCGTGTTAAATAGTGGAGAATTCATACTTGTGTCAATGGGCACAAAGTAGTCAGGCTTCACGCCACCACCGGCATACACCTGGCGACCAATCTTAGTTTTGTAAATCACCGAGTCTTTAAACTTGAATGTGTCTTTGCCAAATAACTCACCGCTTTCCAATCTGTCTTTATAATCTTCGCGATACTCTTTGTTGCCGTTGCCATAAGGTTTTTGAATGCAGCGTCCACTCGGAATGTAATAGTGAGCAGTGGTTAATTTCAATTGTGAACCATCCGTCAATGTAAATGGTTTTTGCACCAAACCTTTGCCGAAAGTTCTTCTACCCACCAATAAGGCGCGGTCATTATCTTGCAAACATCCCGATAAAATTTCTGCCGCAGAGGCTGAACCTTCGTCTATCATCACTACTACGCGACCTTCTTTGAAGTTGCCACGTCCATCGCTGTAGTAAGGAAAATAAGGCGAGTTTTGTCCCTGTGTGTAAACGATAAGTTTTTTTTCACTAAAAAACTGATTGCACAAATCAACAGCGGTATAGAGATAACCGCCCACATTGCCTTGCAAATCAAAAATCAAATCTTTCATGCCCAAGTCGCGCAGTTTATTCAAGGCTTGGTAAAACTCATTCATGGTAGACGCTGAAAAACGCTCTAACCTGATGTAACCCACGCCCGGTGCTGCCGTGTAGGAGGCGGTGATGCTATAAATCGGAATTTTATCACGTGTAATCGTGAATTCAATTAAGTCTTTTTCTCCTTTGCGCATAATGCCTACGCGCACTTTAGTGCCTTTAGTACCGCGCAAACGTTTAATTACTCCTTCGTTTTCAATTTTTATTCCGGCTATAGTAGTATCGTTAACTTTTACGATTTTATCACCGGCTTGAAGACCTACTTTGTTGGATGGGCCACCTGGAATTACTTCCAACACCATCACGGTGTCTTTCAAAATCTGAAACGTAACTCCAATACCTTCAAAGTTGCCCACCAGCGACTCTTCACTGCGTTTCACGTCTTTTGCCGGTACGTATGAAGAATGTGGATCAAGGTCTTCTAATACTTTTTTGATGGCGTCCTCTACTAAAAGTGTTTCGTTGATGGTATCTGTGTAATAGTTGCGAACTAGGTTCATCACCTCCCCAAATTTATTGACAATATCGGGCTTTTTCTTGGCATCTTCATTTTGGGCACTTACCGAAAATGATAAAACGATGTAAGCTAAAAAAAGAGTATATTTTTTTCCTAAAGTCATTTTGCGCTGTTGAATGGTTGCTTTTTTGGGCGGACGAAAATAATAAAATGAACTGCTAAAGGAAATTTGGTTTAACGAAGCATAACATTTTGAAGTTCCTTTGTTGAATAGGGGAATTCGGTTTTCTTTACGCCCTCGAATATTATACAAGGAAAATGGAATACAATTTTACTGCGATTGAAGATAAATGGAAGAAGTTTTGGGCGGAGCAAAAAACCTATCAAGTTACTGAAGATGCCTCTAAACCAAAGTATTATGTGTTGGATATGTTTCCTTATCCAAGTGGCGCAGGATTGCACGTGGGTCATCCGCTAGGCTACGTAGCGAGCGACATTTATGCGCGTTACAAACGTATGAGCGGCTACAATGTGTTACATCCTATGGGCTACGATGCTTTTGGTTTACCGGCCGAGCAGTATGCCATTGAAACCGGCACACATCCGGCTTTGACTACCGAAAAAGCCATCAATCGCTATCGCGAGCAATTGGATAAAATTGGGTTTAGTTTTGATTGGGACCGCCAAGTGAAGACTTGCGAACCGGATTACTACAAATGGACACAATGGATTTTCTTGCAATTGTTCAACAGTTGGTATAATCGCGAGAAAAACAAAGCCGAGAAAATTGAGACCTTGATAGAAGGTTTTGAAAAATGGGGTTGCACCGCAGATTGGATACAATTTGACGAAACACTTCACCCCACATTTAGTGCGGAAGATTGGAAAGCATTTTTGCCCAAGCAAAAAGAACACATTTTGCAATTTTACCGTTTGGCATTCCGTTCGTACACCGAGGTGAATTGGTGTGATGCCTTGGGTTGTGTGTTGGCCAATGATGAAGTGAAAGACGGCAAAAGTGAGCGTGGTGGGCATCCCGTTACTCGCAAAAAAATGCGTCAGTGGAGTTTGCGCATCACAGAATATGCTGACCGTTTGCTAGAAGGGTTGAACCGAATTGACTGGAGCGAAAGTTTGAAAGAGCAACAACGCAACTGGATTGGGCGCAGCGAGGGTTGTTTGTTATCTTTCAAAGTACTTGGTCGTTTGAATACCACTTCTCCGGCCGGAAGTATGCTGGATGGCGATATTGAAGTTTTTACTACTCGAATTGATACCATTTTTGGAGTTACGTTTTTGGTCGTTGCACCCGAGCACCCTATGATTGATGCTTTGGTCACGGGCGGACAGCAAGCTGAAATGGAAGCTTATTTGAAATACGTTAACAGCCGCAGCGATATTGAGCGTCAGCAAGAGAAGAAAATTACGGGTTGTTTCACCGGCTCTTATGCTTTGCACCCAATTACCGGAGAAAAATTACCTATCTGGACTGCAGAATATGTGTTGGCCGGCTATGGCACAGGAGCGATTATGGCGGTGCCGGCAGACGATGAGCGTGACCGCAAGTTTGCTGAAAAGTTTGGTTTGCAAATAACTGAAGTTATAGACAAATCTATGTATCCCGGAGCTTCAATCGAAGATAAGTTGGGCAAAATGATTAACTCTGATTTTTTGAATGGTTTAGAGGTGAAAGAGGCGATAGAAACCATGTTGTGCAAAGTGGAAGAGTTGGGCATTGGTCAACGCAAAGTCAACTAC
>Ga0315903_10010192_pt1 | contig 11252 bp, 8 predicted proteins | sample LakEriMetagenome_7_FD_203524 | JGI IMG/M metagenome (GOLD analysis project Ga0315903, IMG submission 203524) | Freshwater fungal communities from buoy surface, Lake Erie, Ohio, United States - Buoy 2 MA119 | ecosystem: Environmental > Aquatic > Freshwater > Lake | place: USA: Lake Erie, Ohio... | reverse complement strand
CAATACAACCCCTAATTCACCTCTACCTAATCCACCTTTTAATAAATTATCAATTCCATTTATACCTGTCGGTAATGGATGTCTATAATCTTTTTTAAGAGCATCTTCTATATTATCAAAAACATCCACAGCATCTTCGTTACTAATACCAACTTGTAAAGCTTTTTGGATAATTTGTTCAATTTTATTATATGATTCAAATTCTCCATTTTCAATTATTGTCGATACTTTCTTTAATTCTCTTTTTAAATTTTGTTGTTTACAGAATCTTAAAGCGGTATCTTGAACATATGAAGTATCTTGATCACTTTCTTTTATATTGTTTAAAGTATCTAAATGTATTTTACCTGTTTCATTAGTAGTATTTTCGGCCATTATTTTTTGACCTAATGTATTATAATCGGGAATTTTATTGTATGTAACATATAATTCTTTTAAATTTTCCATGATATATTTAAAAGAATTATTATCAAAATACTTACTATCGATTACATCTATAATTGTTTCTCCATATTTTTTATCCTCTATAATTGATTTAATCAGTGATTGTTGAAATGATGATCCTAAGTGCCCAAAGTTTTTTTCTTTCATAATAATTTTTATTAAAGTTCGTATTGTAAATAAGTTGTTTCTGGTTGTGACATTGACAAAATTTCAGTCAAATCTGACAAAATTTCTTTAAGTCTTGGTCTAATATCAACCGTGTACCTAACCTTTGGGTGATAATAGTGAGCCGGAAACGTTCTTTGAATAAATACATCGTCACCCAACTTAATTTGTAGTAAAAAATATTCTTCAACCTTCTCATTTACATCTTCCACATTATCGGAATTCAAAAAATAATTTTGATTTTCACACAGATAATCGGAACTTTTTATTTTTAAATCTTCAGAAATTTTATCCGAAATTTCTTTTACATAGTAATGTAAATCCATTGATTGTCTTGTTTTAGGATTGTGATCCTTTACATTAAAAAACCTTTGGCAGATAATGTTTTTTTCGAGTGTTAATAAAAACTCAAATTTTGTGATTTCTTGATTGTTAATCATTGTTTTTAATTTTAATTATTCTTTTATTTTTTTCTTTTCTGGTTAATCTTAGGAATGGATTAAAGAATACGGTCCAAGCGTCGTCTCTTTTTGGTAAAACCTGAAATAGACCATCTTCCATCATCATTTTTATTGTGTTTTTATATGATCTACCTTCAGGATCTAATGTCCCATTAATTAATGATTGTATGTCTTCGATTGATTCTTCGGTTAAGAATGGTTGATCTAAACTAACTACCTTGGTAGTTAATTCATAAAATTCTTCTTCTAAGATACCTTTTTTAGTTACCCCACCCAATAGATTTAATATTACCTTGTTGGTCTTATCATTTTCAAATAGAGTGTTGGTTTTTTCTCTAATTTCTTCTATTGTCAATGGAGTGTGTTTGATCTCAGGAAATATAGATAATAATCTTTTAATTCCGAAATTTCTGATACCGAAAATATTATCAGACGAGTCACCACATAAAATTTTGGCAATCTTTACATTTTTAATGTGAATTTCTTCCTTTAGATAAAAAATTGTATCATTTTCTCTGTATAACTTACCGTGACTTGGATTAAAAATTATTGTATTATCGGAAACTAATTGTGTTAAATCACCATCTGATGAATAAATAATTTTATTTTCTTTTGGGGAGTTTTGAACATAGTATGCAATACAATCATCTGTTTCACAATAATCATATTCACCTTGTCTAACATATACCTCTTCAAGATACTGTTTTATTCTATTCCTTTGATAGTTGTACGAACCTATTTCCTCTTCGGATTTTAGTCTAGATCTTCTATTGTCTTTGTATCCTTCATAAATTCGTTTACGTTGAATAGAACCTTCGTGTCCATCCCAAAAAACGACAATCTTGTCTAAATTATAGACCTCAAAAGATTTTCTAAGAGTATTAAGAAAATGGTAAATACCTCCGATATGTTGACCCTTATAGAAGTAATTTTTAACACCGTAAAAACCAATCGTAAGTAAATTGTCCCCATCAACAATGAGTGTTGACATTAAAATTTGTATTATTGGTTAAAAAATATTGTTACCCCTCAATTTCTTCTTCATCACTATATGAAGTTGACTCTACTAAATCAAAATCACCACCTAATTTTTGTGACCAAAATTCAGAATATTTTTTCTTATATTCTTCTTCAGCTTCTTTAGTATCAGGAATATATCCGTTATGTACTGCAATAATCTTACCATCCTTATACGTAAGACCGTTTACGTGATTTTTAATAATAGAAATTTTAGTTCTAATGGCATATGCGATTTTTCTTCCATCTTTTCTTGCTTCAATAGGATTGATACCTGCTTTCTTTTGATTACCAAATAAGAAAATTAATGAAGACGCCAACCATAATGCTTCACCACCTTTTGCCTTAATTTCTGGTTGTCCAAATGGGTTATCCGGTAAGTCGACCCATGGTTGATTAACAACAACCATCGTATTAATTAATGGGTTGTTTGCGGTTGGGTAATCTTCTTTTTTAGATTTAGAAATTCTTGAATGAATACCCATACCAATTTTATCAGATAATGCGGCTGCGTTATGCATTTTACCACCCTTCCCTTCAAAAGTCATTTTACATGGAATAGAACCAACAGAATCCCATAAAAATAATATTGATCTATCAATTTCACCTTTTTCTTGTGCGTCTAATATTTCATTAATAAAATCAGTTGCTTGTTCAATATATTCAAAACTATCATTAAAAATGAAATCACCATCCCACTCACCATTACTATCTTTTTCGGCCTGTAACCCCAATTCAACAGCGTGATCCCAACTCCATTTTTTTTCTGTTATAATAAAAACAGGTAAATGACCTTTTTTCTGAGCATCAGCCGCAGCCAACACTAACGCAGTTGTTTTAGATGAATTTGAATGTCCTAAAAACATATTAATTCCTCCCATTACAGGACCAGGCAATCCACATGCATTTAGAAACGCGTCACCACAATAGTAAAAATTTGTTTCTTTATATTTTGTTTTTGATGAAAATTTTTCTTTATAATTGAATTCTTTTTTCTTAATTGACTTGGCCATTATATGTATATTAAAATATTATTATTAAAAAAGAACATAGACACTATGTCTATGTTTGTGTCTATGTTCTTATTGGTTTAGAACGGTAAATCACTATCTACCTCATCATCTTGTGTATCTTGGGTTGTATGTGTGTTACCAATATTTGTTTCTTGTGTTGAATTGGAAACCCACTTTTTTGAATCTGAATCCCATTTTGGGACTTCTCCATTTGCAACCATTTCAAGATATTCAAATGGTTTTTTAGAATAAACATCTGTCCATACCAAATCATCCTCTAACCATTCTTTTGATAATTCAGCATCTGTACTAAGTGGTCCCGAATCTTCAGGAATAATTGAACTTATTGATGTATATTCTTTACCATTACCTGATTTTGTTAAAGATAAAGTAAGGATTAAATCACGACCCTTTTCAGAATCTGTAATATCACCTTTATTTCTCCAAATAGGAACGATTTTATCTAAAACCCCTTCTCCTTTTGTGTTATGTTTAAATCTCCAAAACTTAACTCCATCTTGTTCGTTTTCTCTATCGATTACTTTTACAATATAAAACTTTTTTGATCTATATTGTCTAGCCAATTCTTTATCTGAAGGATCTCCGGACATAACTAACCCTTCGGCGACTTCATTCAAAGGTGATCTACCACCTTCTTGTGCTGGATCGTATAATTTAACCCATTTTCCGTCAACTTGAATTTCGTGAAATTTAACCTCAATAAATGGTGAAGACCCATCCTTTGTTGGAAGAATTCGAATTCTTTTTTCTTGTGTTTTAACTCCTTTTGGTAAAATAGTAGTAAAATACTTTTTCATTCTCTCTTCTTGTGAGACTTTGTTTACGTTGCCACCTGTGGCTTGTTTGTTTTTTTCGTACTGTGCGAGTACTGAATCTAATGCTGACATGTTTAAAAATTTAAATGTTTATAAAATGATTATGATAAAATATAAATAAAAAAAACCAGATTAAAAAATCTGGTTTAATTTTTTTTAAAAAATATCTTTTTATTTATTCCTGTGTTAGTAAATATGACAATTTGTACATTTCCCCTAAAATTTCATCTCTAATATTTAACAAATTAGTATCTGTTTGGTCAAGTTCTTTTGTAAAATTAACCAATCCATTTGTTACCGCACTTATAAAGTTATTCACATCTAACTCATTCAAATTTAATAACTCTATTTTTTTAGTTTCTTCATCTAAAATAAATCTACCATATTTACCCATTGCCTGCTCGACATACTCATCTATTAAATCATTTATTTTATTATATGTGTCACCAAAAGCAGAATGTCTTGCATGGCCCTTAGTTTGCCAATGATTTATTTTTAATTGTAGTTGTAAACCTAAAAAAAAGTTTACATTAGAAGCTATATTCATCTTCTTCTTGATCTGGGTTAAAAGATTGTCTTATGGTGTCGTTTGAATAATTCTCAATTTCATCTTTTGTTAAAATGTATTCATTTTTTCCTGATTTTCTCATTTCGTCCTGTTTTTTAACAAAAAATTGTTGGGGGTTTTGATTAAATGGATATGAATCTAAGGAACGCATTTCTAATTTTTCTTCTGGTCTTTTTTCTCTAATAGAATCAATTTTACCATCTAAAGAATTAATTCTATCCATTACTCTGTCCATTTGAGATAGCTTTTGTTCAAGATCATTTAATTTCGTGAATACATCTTCCATTTTTGTTAAAACGGCGGTGTGGTCTTGTTTATTATCTTCAATATCTTTTTTAACACTTTTAGTCATATTAACTAAATCTGTAATATCGATTTCTTCTGAATCGGCAGTAGTGTCACCACCAGATGGAGGTGGAGTAGCAGCACCACCCGGAGGAGGTGGAGGAGCACCTAAATCACCACCAGGAGGGGGAGGGGCATCACCCGGGGGAGGTGGAGGAGCACCTAAATCACCACCAGGAGGGGGAGGTGCGTCTTGTTCCATTATTAGTTTATCTGCGTATTTATTAATACTTCTAAAACGCTCTAATTCTTCTTGTAATTTTTTCTGTGACATATGATTAATCTTGTAATAATTGTCTACCGTCTTCGGTAATATATTTTTTGTTTATTCTTTCAACAATACCATCTTTTGATCTAATTACATAACATTCACCAGTCTGTAAATCACATTCTTCTTTTTCCATACCATCTTGTGAAATGTTCTTTATAACCTTTTTATTTAAAAAGTTATCTACTGTTTTATTTAATCTATTATTATCCATACTTTTTTTATATAAATATCTTATAAATACGAATATTCTCAATATAATTTAAAATAAACAACGTCACCATCTAATAAGGACAATTCTTTCATTAATTTAGATGATAATGCAACTGCATATTTATTACCTGTAACATTACTACGAGTAGATTTAAGTGATGGACCAACGTGAACTGGACCTTTAACAAACTTAGGATCTGAATTAAGATTGATGTCAGGTATTATTTCAATAGATTTACTATTTCTAGGATTTAAAAATGTTACTTTTGATGTAAATATATAATCTGCGGTAGCAACATTAAGTAAGAATCTGGTACCATAAAAATATGAATCTAATTTTGAAATATCACTCCATTTTAGTCTTTCATTAATATTTGTATCTTTAAAATTACTCACAATACCCATTGACATATTAGGTGATAATGGGTAATTAAATCCACCCATTTCAACAGATTGTGCTCTAAACCATTTATTGGTGCCGTCAGGTGCGGTAAAATTGGAATTTTCAACAAGTAAAATATATTTCTCATCTGAGAAACCGTTATATGGAACTCCAAATATGTTTACCCCCGATTCATTTACCACAACTTCATTTGGTACTTGTTGTGATCCTGGATCGATTTCAAGAGAAATATTATCTTGTACTTTTAACTTTCTTTCAGTTGATGAAGGATTTGTTTCAAGTTCATTTGTTTTAACGAGTGCTTTATTTAAAATGGCGTCAAATAATGGTTTATATGATGCCATTGTTGATTCTTTGGGATCAGGTAATGAAGCGTATGGTATCCTCGTACCATTAAAAACAGTAGATATTGAATTTCCTTTAATTGAATGGGTTACATCTGTTATCCAATATGTACCTTTGAACATAGGGATATTTTTTAAATAAAAATACATTGTTGGTTGTATCATTACATTACCCATTGAAGATACCTGGCACGCGTATGATGATTGTCTATATATATCAAATAAACCGATATCAACTTGATATGAGTTAGATCCTGACTCTGATCTACCCAAATTTTCCATCGCAACAAATGATTCTGTGGTATTTTTTAATGTACTTTGATCTAATTGAACAGATTTAAATATTCCTTGATTCTGGTCACCAAAACTAACCTCAAAGGCCACAACCCTATTTGATTTGTATAAATCTGGATCATTAAAAACGGCAGGTGACGTTATAATTAATGGATTATTATTTGGATCTTGTATGTTAAATCCATCATCCATAAATTTATAATCTTTACTATATTTGTTTAAATCTAAATGTTTAGATGTGGGTCCCACATATTGTAATATTACTTTTGGTGAAGATTCCTGATAGTCAACTTCTAAAAATGTTCCAAATAAATTTTTCGCCAAATTTTTAGATGGTATTGGTTTTGTTTTATTACTATAATTTGCACCATAGAAATTAACATATGACGGTAATGTTCTCATATCAAAACCAGTACCTTGAATTAACATTGAAATAACACCATATAAATTTTGTTTTTGATTTTTAGGATTATCTAATGGTGTTAGTTTTTGTATATTAATATATGCTTCAGAACCAATATCTTTATTTGCCTTATCTAAAAATAGAAACTCCTCAAGTAGTAATCTTTGTCCTATTGAATTTCCTCCAACCCATTTATCATTAAAAGACTTAAAAACATTATATAAATCTAATTTTAATATTTCATCACCAAATCCACTCGTTGGTGTTAATTTTCTGGGTCCTTCGGCAGTTGTTTCTAATTTTGATAATTTTGTTATTAAATTATCTAAAAATTTAGTATGGTTATCAGTTAGAGTTGATGTTTTGTCTACTCTAAAAACATCAGTTTCAATATATTTTATAAAATCATTTTTTAAAGGTGTTGGTGTGTTAATATATTGACCCGCAAATATTTGTGCCAATGATCTAAATTGTAAAACATTTTCTTCACTTAATTCAATATCATTTGTGGCGAAAAACTGTAAATATTTATTATTAATATCTTCACCTAAATATAAATCAATATAACGTGAATTAGACGTTATTTGTGAAACATCAAAACTTCTATATGTAAATGTACTATTTGGATATAGTTGTGCGAACCCACCATAAACATATGGATCAATTTCTTTTGGATTTGATATCGTAAAACTAATTAAATTTTCTTTACTTAATATTTTAGTTGTGATATCTTCTAATTTAGTAGATTGTCTTGTTTTTATCTCATTAATGACTTGTTCGTTAATATTAGTTTCATCAGAACTTTCTTTTTTTACTGTACAAATATCTCTTAATAAATCTTGAAAATTATAATATTCAACATTTTTAAATCTTTTATATGGAATTTCTTCTTCAATTTTTTCTTTTGAAAATTCTAAAAACATACTTTCCATATCTTCCAAAATTTTTGGACTGAATGTTCCAATCAAATCAAGTACTTTTCTAAAGTTATTATCTATTCCAAATATATTATCATAGGTTGAACCGGAAACAAATGTTCTACAATATTCTGAATGTTTCGGAAATGTTATACCACTAAAATTATAATTTAATGTATCATCTTCCCATATTATTCTTGTATATCTTTGTTCTCTGGCGAAAAAATTATATGGTCTGGTATCTAAATTAAAACCGACCGATGGTAATATTGTTAACCTTTGGTCGTCACTTTGGTATTTGGAATTATCAACAAATGTTGTCCAAAATCTCATCCCATCAATTTCAGATTTTTCTAAACCCCTGATACCACCTGCGTTTGCATTTACATTAAATGAACTGGCGCCGGAGAAAACACTATAATGATTATATCCATTAAGGATTTGATGAAATATAGCATCATAATATGGGTGAATACCAATATCACTATTATTTGAATATGTTATATTTGTTGAATTTAATGTAAATGTAAGTCCTGAATTATTATCGAAAAAAACAGAACCATTAAATGGTTTTGTCACATTTGATGTTGTTAAAAAACCATCTAATATATCTACATTATCTAATATTTTTCTTTTATATCTATGATAGATAGATCCCCATTTTAATAACAAATGATAAGGAATAAAATGTGTAGATCCAATTTCTCTAAATAGAGAAGATACTCTAATACCATCTGAAAACACATCTTCCAAATCCTTAAATGGTAAAGAATTTAATAGTAAATAAGATGACCCGACATATTTTTCTTGTCTATTACCTTTGTTGAAATCACTATATAATTGTTGGTGAAAATATGGTGTATTTAAAATGTTAATATTGTTAACTAATGGGCCAGCCAAACCTGTAAGATTTCTTTTAATTATTGTGAATTTATTTGAAAATAAATTAGTCGTAAAACTATTTTTAACCCATAATTCCGAATTTATTTCTGAAGTTATGAAACCATTTGATGTGTTAACTTTTAAAACGTTACCAAATTTTAATTCATCTGATGAAAAATTATTTTTGTTAATATATGATAAATAAGTTTTAGAATTAAAAGGATAGATTTTTAATCTATGATTTTCGGGTTTATATTTTAATAAATTTATTGCTAATTCAGGATAAGAATCATCATTATCTACTGGTTTTGGTGCACCGTTAGGTAAATTATCAATATCATAATATTGTTCAAATTTAAATGGTGTTTCTAAAATACCATCGAGATATGTTACAGTTGGTAATCTGTCAACAAGATATGGAAATCTATCAAACGTAGATGTTGATTTCATTAATTTAAATAAATCATTTATACTTCTTACCTCATCTTTTAATATGTCAATTAATTCATAATCTTCTTTAATACTTTCTTGTAAATTTTCAAATTCGATATCAGATAATTCAAGTATGGTATTTGGATTACTTGTACTGAAAGTATCAAATGTTGTGGCGTAAAAAGATCTTTCAAACATTTCATATAAAATAGATGATAATGTTTTTTCAGTATATGGTATGAAACCAAGTGATTTACCAAACCCATTTATCAAACCATCAAATGAACTTATTTTTTTAATATTACTTTCTTCTAGATTACTTTCAAAAATATAATCAATTCTACCAACACCACCTTCTTTATCAGACAATGGATCATATTTATTTGTTGCAATTGCAATATATTCTTCAACAAAATCTACTTCTGGCCATAAATTTTTATCATTCGATTTTAATTTTTCAATTAAATCTTTATCACCGGGATATGCAATTACTTTATGTTTTGATCCTCCACCAACACTTTTTTTAACTTCCGGCCAAGGATATATTGCACCGCCGCCAGGTGTTTCATCTGAAAAAGATTGAAGTATTTTTTTCCTATTTTCAGAATCTTTAAAAGCTTTAGTGTGCACATCTTTTAATAATCTAATATATACTTCGGCATTTGCTAATATTACTGCAAATATATTTCTTATTGTCGGTTCGAATCCTATACCTAATTTAGGATCTTTTATTATTCTATTTATCTCTTCTTCTATTTCAGTTTGTAATGTTTTCTTTTGTGAATTAAATTCATTCACCATTTTTTTGAAATCATCTTCTAATAAATCGACATTAATACCTACTAATTTACCACTTGTATAACCAACATAATCTTTTACATCTCTAATTCTATTACTTGACCTTAATGTACTAAAGTTTGATTTTGTTTTATTAATTAAGTTATTAGCAAATAATTTACTATTAAGTAAAATTTCTTTATAATTTTTTAACCCAATTTCTAAAGTTTTTTTGTCTCCAAATATTTTACTGGTATCAGTTCTATCGTTACCTTTTAAATAATAAAATATGTCAACATTATTTGTGCCTCCACTAAAATTATCTATTGTTAAATTTTTTTTTATCCAAGTACTTAAAAAATCACCGAATTTAGATAAATTTTTCTCATATTCAACAACACCTGAAAATAGTCTGAAATCAACTTTGTTAAATATTTCATTTTCTAATATTACATCTAAAGTTTCAGAAATTGAAATTAATTCTCTTAGTGTTCTTACTGGAAAATCTTGATCAATTAATCTCTTCTGTTTATATTCGTTATAAACAGAATTTAATATTGCATAACCTCTAGATGATTTTGAAATTTTCTTAACATACCTTCCTGTTCTTTCATTGAATTCAGCATCTTTTGTTGATTCAACTCTAAACATATATGGTGCATTTAACATACCATTTAATGGTATATCTGTTAAATGTGCATATGTTGACCCGATAAAATTAGTCACAACTTCAAAATTACCATTACTTTCATTAAATCTTGATGAGAATTTAACCAAGTGTAATCTATATCTTACAGCTTTACCATAATATCCTTTAACTGTTAAATAAAATATTGGCCAAGGTAAATGAAAAAATGCTTTATATGGTGAATTTTCAGGTGAATCAAATAATGTTTTACCTCTAACATCAATAAAATTTATTGTTACTTGTGGTATCGCATTAAATCCTTTTGTTGTTATATTAATACTATCAATACCAAAACTTTGTGCGGTACCATCAGATTGATAATATTCACTCTCATTATTTAAATTTAAATCTTTTGTTTCTCTTGTTACTTCTATTTTATCAAAAAAAGCGTCGGTCCAAGTTGCATCATAATCTCCGCCTTTTTGATTTTTTAAAAAATTTAAAGTTCCTTTAGCGACAGAAAATAAAGTATTTTTATCATTTGATGAAATCAATGTTGATCTTGGAACTAGATCGGCTTCCAAATTAACATACATCATTAAATTTTCTGGTCTAATATTTCTAGGTTCTATTTCACCATCAACAACAATACTATTAGGATCAACATAAATTAAATTATTTTGATCTACTTTAATTAATATTTCTTCATTATTTGATAAATCATTGTTTCCCATAATATAACGTATACAATTCTACATTTCTTTTATAATCTTGTAAAGAGGTAACTAAAGGAAATGGTATTCTTAGAACAAAATTATCGGGAATTTCAAATTCTACACTAC
>Ga0315903_10010191_pt1 | contig 11252 bp, 15 predicted proteins | sample LakEriMetagenome_7_FD_203524 | JGI IMG/M metagenome (GOLD analysis project Ga0315903, IMG submission 203524) | Freshwater fungal communities from buoy surface, Lake Erie, Ohio, United States - Buoy 2 MA119 | ecosystem: Environmental > Aquatic > Freshwater > Lake | place: USA: Lake Erie, Ohio... | reverse complement strand
CTTCCTGCTCTGCGTTGAATCTTTCAACAAAGTATTTGGCTTGTATTTTCAGGATGTTTTGTTCATGCTGTTCCGTTGCCTCTTTCGTGTCCAGGTGGTATTTTTCAAGCTGTTTTTTTAGTTCGGCAAATCGGGCATTTTCAATGGCAATCTCTTTTTCTTCGCCGTCCTTCATTGCCTGAATAATCAGGTTTGATTTTTCCTTTTCAATATTTGCCAGTTCAGCCGCGTTTGCTTTTGCCCGCTCTTTGCGCTTTTTTTCGGCTTCTTTCTCCAGGCGTTCGCGCTCAAAAAGGTCATCCTTTGCCGCCTCGTATGCGTCGCGGCCTGCGTAGTCTACCTCTATTTTTGGCGTATCTGCAAAAAGCCCTTTTATCCCCTCCGATACGTTGATTAGGTTGTATAGAATACCTTGTGCAAAGTCAGAGAAAAAACCGCCTATTGCCGTAACTGCTGGCTGTATGCTTGCCAGAAGCCTATTCCACGTATTAGCCAGGCTATCAGCATTTGCCGTTGATTGGTCGGCAAACTTGCCTCCTTCAGCCGTCAGGTTGAACAATGCCAACTGCAGCTCTTCAAAACTTATTTTCCCCTCAGAGGCCAACTTTTTCACCTGGTCGTTAGAAACGCCCATTTGCTTTGCGAACTCCTGGATAATGGGTATGCCGGCATCAACAAGCTGATTTATATCTTCAGCATACAACACACCCGCCGCCCGCGCTTTGCCGTATATGGTTGTTAATTCCTGAAAGTCTTTACCAGTTGCCGCGCTTATATCTGCGATCCGGCCTAAAACATCGGGCAATTCATCGGCATTTTCACCAAAGGCCAAAAGGGATTTTCCAGCCTTCAAAATTTCGTCAGTCGGAACAAAAAACTGCTGCCCCGTTTCAGTTAGTTGCTGGACAATTTTGTCAGCCTCAGCCGCGCTACCTGTAAAGGCTTCAAACTGTTTTCTCGACTTATTTAGGCTTTCGGATAACCCGACGGCATACCGGGTGAACTTAATTACCGCTTCAATGGCTGCCGTAATCAGTGCCACCTTTGTAAAGGCTCCAAACAAGTTCTCAAACACCTGCCGACCGGTTCCGGCTTCCTTGTTTACCTTTTGCAGATTAACCCCGGCCGCTTTTCCTGTGTCTTCCAGGCGCTTCATACCAGCCTCCAGCTTTGCGATATTGGAGGCGTACAGCTTTATTAACTCAGGGTTGGTGGCGTTCTTTAAAGACGTTTTAAGCGTGTCGGCTGACTTCTTTAGGCTGTCGTACTGCTTTTGCAGATCATCCAGGGCATCCGCTACTCCTTGCGCTTCATCAGCGTTAAAGGCATCGTTAAACGCCGCTCCAGCTTTCTTCGCGCTTGCCTGGAGGCCGGAAAGGCCGTTATTCAGTTGGGCAATGTCACGGAGCGCCCCGCTTACGTCTATGTCTATTCTTTCGTCAGCCATTTAGCACCTTATTTGTAAGCGTTCGCAAAAGCCGCCGTTTTTCCTCTTCAGACGGCGCAATGATTGAAACCTTTTCCTGCCCGGACATCCATGTTATTTTTTCCTCGCTTTCTTTCGTTTGCCCACCAATTACAAGTGTGTAATCACCACCGTTTGCCTCTACCTTTTTAACGCCAAAACCCCGCCACATTTCCTGAGAGAAAGAAAAGTTTTTGAAGCCGGTCGGCCGGTTGTTTGCCTCCCTGAACTCTTTGTAAGAAATTCCTTCTTTAGCTTTCGCCTTAGCTTTCACCATTGCCTCACCTTGCGCGTTTAGGCTTCTACCCATATACCAGAACGCCGGGACTTCTTTTGTTGAATACGGGCTAAATTTGCCGCCTTCACCGCGTTCGCCTCTGTTTATAACCCGGTCGGCAATGTCAGCGCACAAATCAGCCCCGGCCGTTGCTATTGCATCGGATAGGTTTAAAAGCCTGTTTTTAATGGCTTCAATTCGCTGTATCTGTTCGCTTATGCTGCCCATTATCTTGCTTTGTTCCTTCGTTCCACTACGCCCAATAAGGCGAAAAAGTCGAACACATCCATTTTTTGCACGTCTGTTAGTGGCGTTCCTGTGGTGGTTGAAACCGTAGTGAGTACCGACATCCAAAAACCAGCCTGTTCTTTTACCACCGTATCAATCGCCGCCTCCTTTTCAGGTTCCTTCCCTTTTAGCTTTCCTCCGTTTCCGAAGTATTCAGGAAATCGGGCTGAAAGGCGACCTGATAACGCCGTACAAATTCCAGCCCCAACTTGAAAAAATCCTCTACCGGGTAGCCCTCCCGGCTCCATGCCTCTATTGTTTCGTTAGCCTGTTCTTCGCTCCATGCTGTCCGGTCTGCCCCTTCAGGATCACAAAACAGTGTGCAGATCAACAAAAGCGGGTCGTTCTGCTTGTTTTGCTTTCTGAGTACACCCTCAAACACATTCCGCAAATGTGTGTCAGCATCAAAAGGCTTTGAGGCGTTTTTCAGCTCTACCCATTTGAGAAAGCCCCGGAAAAGCCCCGCGTAATCTGTACCGTATGCCGCCCGGACTTGTAATTCGTCAAGGTGCCGGTAACGTTCAATGTTTAGGCTCGAATGAATGATGTATTTCACACCTCCGGCCTCGAAACTATTATCCGTTAACTGGATCCTCTTTTCAATTGATTCAACCATGTTTGCCCTGTTTCTTTTATGTAATCAATGACCATAAAGGCCGCTATTGTCTGAAGTGTAAAGGCTATCAGTTCACCCGCCTGCCAGCGGTCACGCCATGCGATTAGATAGAACCAAAATCCCCATTGGCCGGAAAAGCACACGCCGCAATACCCTAAGGGCTTGGCTATCCATTCCAGGCCATTGTTTGCCAGCCCATCCACAAACAAACCCCACTTTTCAAAGATCATTCCCGGCTCCATTAACACCCGGCACATTATCCAGGCGCTAATTCCGGCGCTTATGGATTCGAGTATCAGCATACGGTACTAACTATATGCGCCGTTGGCGTTGTGCAGCCCGCCCCGACAAAAGCCGAAAAGCGAAACTGAAGGTTAAAAAGACGGTGCGGCAATTCGTGGTATTTGAATTTTAGCCCATCCCATCCATAGCCCGTTACAACCTCTCCTAAGCTATCGCCTATGAATTCCATACTTACTTTCCTGTATGGGCTGTTTTGGTCTATTTGTGGCCTATACCCTGCAATCAATTTTTGCAGGTACATAATAGCATCCATGTCACTGGATAGCTTCACTTTGTCACCATTCACCCATACTGTGAGCGTTACCGTGTTTTGATGCTCTGATAGGTAGGCGCTTTGCCGTGTGATCCTGGTTGGGCTTGCTCGCCAAAATGCAATACCCGTTTCTTTGCTGTCGGGTGAAATAGTCGAGTATGTGCCGGACTCAAACGGCAATAGCTTTGCCATGACAACCGTCTGATTCCCTCCGGGTGTGCTTACACTTGCTACCTGAGCAAGCCCGCCCACCTTTGAAACAAACCCGGATTCAATTACCGCCTTGCTGTACTCCTGAATTATTGCCTCGAATGTCATACTACACTAATTTACTTTGTACGCCCATTGAAAAAGCGGGCTTGCAAAAAACGCAATCTGTATTTCCAACGTTGGCGTGAAATGTGGCGTATTCTACGTTCGTTTGATAGTCTTTCCACCATTGCTGAATGTCTTGTGCAAGTATTTCCCTCGCTACCTGTGCGTTCCTGTATGGCGTAGTCCTGCGGATAATCTTTTCAGCCGTGCAAATGGCTGCTGCATACCGCAAAGCGTGGGCAATAGATAGGGAAACCGGATCTGAATAATCAAGCCCAGAAAGACAAACGGCGCTCACAGGATCGCAGGTTAGTTCAACCTCCATTGCAAGGCCATTGGATACGCTGTCTGCTCCGGGTTGGTCGGCTAAAAGATCAAATGAAGTAAGGTTGTCCGCTTGGAAGCCGCCCACCTGGAGCCAGTTTGCCCATTGTAGATTCCGGCTCCATTTGTTCGTGGTTGTCCAGGGTCGTGTTGTGCTGAATAGCGGAACGCTTACCCCGTTACAGGTAGTACACCATGCCCGTACTGCACGCGGGGCCGGTGTGCCGCTTGTTTGATAAGTTAGAAAATACTGCGTATCAATACCACCATCCTGCCAAAGTGGTAACACAAAAGAAGTGTTCGCCGTGCTGTACGTTCCGGCCGTTACTGTTATGGCAACCGGGCTACCTATTTGAACGTTAAACTGATCGTACACCCGGACTGTTACCGTGCCGGATGCATTGAACACGCCGCCAATCTTGTTTATGCGCAAATAACCGCCTTTTATGGTGGGTGACCATATACGCATACCTGCATAGGCTTTGGATAGTGTCACCGTGTCGCGGTTAACCTTTTCCCCAATCAAACCGTTGAACGGCTGCCTGGTTAACTGGTTGCGCTTCATTAGCCCCGCGTTCAGGTCTTTTACAAGCATGTTTTTGCCCTCTGAAAGTCCGCGCTCCAATACGTTCCAGGGGTTATCCGGGTCATTGCAGTCGTCCGCGCCGTCTGCCATATCTACGGGCAAAATGTCGGCAATGTATAGGCCGCTTGTTGCCTCGTTGTATCCTTCAGGGGCAACGTCAGAAAGGCAGGGACATGCGCAATTTGCAAGCCCTACCACTCCATCAAAACATGTCGTATCTATTGCAGCCATTTGCTAAAATTGAAAAGGGGCCAGGCCAGAAGTAAGCCCGGCCCCCTGATATTGGGCAAAATTCAGATTAGTTTTTCTTCTTCATGATTATCCGGGCATCGTAGGACGTGGACTGTGTGCCTGTTCCGTCAATGATAATCCGATAAGAACGCCCGTAAGCATTCGGAATCCTTATTGTTTCCTCCGTTGCCGTGGTTGCATCCGTATCGGCTGCAGATCCAAGGTTATTAAAGGACGTTACCCATCCGCGCGTGGGTGGTGTGCTTCCAGTGTAAGGATATACGCTTTCTTCAACCTTTACTGCCAGGTTTGCCGTGCCGGAAATAGAAGTCCGGTTAATAGCAAAAGCAATAAGGAAATCGGAGTTAACCGGACGCATACGCGAAGGCAAATACAGCGTGTCGTTTGCCGCGTTGGTAATGGTGTCCTTTGTCCATGCGTAGTCGTACAGCGTTGTAGAACTGTTTGTTTGGTACTCGCTCTCTGGATAATTCCAGGCAACCAAGCCAATGGCAAAGGCCACAAAGACGAAAAGCGGGAAAATGAATTTATTTTTCATTGTGTTGAAATGTTTGTTTTTTATCAGGTCAGCCGCTTACACGCCGCCGCCGTTAGTGAGTGCAATTACACCCGTACGGGTTGCCGTGCATCCGGTCGGGTTAATTTCCAGCTTATAGCGTGGAATTACTTTCCAGTGCTGCTTCCATGTGCCGGTGCTGCAATCCGTCAGCGTTTCCACATCGTGAACAAGTGCCGGGAAAAAGCGGTTACGGATGCTGAAGCGCTGGAAATTGCCGTTCAACGTTTCCGGGGTCGTTGGGTAGTAACCTTTGGAAAGGAAGGCAAACGTTCCGCGCTCAATCAGGTAGGAAATCAGTGTTCCGCTGTTCACGTCATCAACGTTCCAAATGTCGTTGTAGATCGGCATTTCGTTGATGCGCTGGAAATCTCCACGGCCGTCATCATTGGCCGCGCTGGTGCGGGCCATGTATGCAAGCTGGAAAAGGTTTTCACCGGAAATCACATATGGATTCTCGAAGCGGTTTTTGCGGGCTGCAATCAGAAGCTTGCCCATGATAGCGGTGCTTTCCCATTCAGCACCCGGAACGGTGTTCGTAGTGCCTGAAATAGTCCAGTTGCCGCCGTTGTTGTAAGTGTTAACGCCCAGGTTGGCATTAAACACGCCTACGCAGTATTGCGCCACGTATTCAGCTTGTGCAACCATTACCTTATTCAGGTTTGTTGCCACAGCGTCAGAGAACCCAAAAAGGTTATCGCGCCATGCGTCGAGCGGTACGCTGAACTTGGTTTCACGGGCCTGGTCAATAGACAGGTCTTTTTTGTAAGTGTCTGCTTCAGGGCCGGAAAACGTGCAATCTGTGGAAACGTAGCTATCTACGGTAAGATCGCAATTATCCATCCATGCGATGCGGGCATCTACGCCGTCTGGAAGGTTGGCGTATTCAATGCGGGCTGTTTGCTGTGCGCTTAATGCCTGAAGGGTGTCAATGCGGGCTGTAAAATCACGCTCTGACATACTGCCAGGCCAGCGGGTAGAGGCCTTCTCTAAAACAAGAGGTAGGGCGCTATTAGTAATAGCCATAGTGTTTGTGTTTGTTTGTTTGTTTTTTGTTTTGCGCCCCGCTTAACCTTGCATCATGTCGCTGGTTCCGGTGCGTTTGCATCTAAAAACGCCCTTGTAAATTCTCGCGCCTCTTCGCCTTCCAGCGTTGAATAAATCGCGTCAAATTCCTTTTGCGTTTTTGGTGCGTTTTCTTTTGTCCACTTGGTTGCGGGCTTTGCCGGGTCTGCCGGGTCATTCCCTGGAGCCTGTCGTGTTGGTTGCTTTTCGATTGGGAACCACTCAGAAGCGGCCCTTCCTACAAAGGCATCCAGTTTAACAGGGTGGCCGTGTGCGTCCTTTTCAAGTTTCCCGTCCGGGTTTTTGATATATATGCCCGTGTCGGTAACTTCAAAGTCTTTGCCCTCAAACTGTGAGAGAAAAGCGCGTTTGGCGGCCGGTTTAAGGAAATCGGGGGAAACTCCGGCTTTGATAAGTGCCTCGTCAATGACGGGGGACACCTGTGAAAACCGCATTTGTCGCTCTACTTTCGTTGTTGCCTCTGAAAGTTGCGCTGTGTGCGCTTCAATCAGTTGGCTTTTTTCCTCTTCCCATGCTGTTTTGGCATTGACAAAAAGCGGGTGTGTTTGCACCTTATCCTCTGTCAGGCTTGCACTTGCCTGAATAGCCTCTGCTATCAGGTCGCGTAGTTTGCCTTTACCCTGGAGGTTGTATGACTTTTTCAGCCATTCTTCCTCTTTGGATAATGCTTCAAACTTTCCTTTTTGATGCCCTTCATTGTACTGGTCTTTACCAGCGTCGTCCTGAAGGCTTTGAAGGTGTGTTTGGTGGAGGTTTTCTAACTGAGAAAGAGCGTCAGTCGCTATTTGATCGGTTAGCGTTCCGTCATCCGCTTTTTGAAAGAGTAGCGCGGTTAACTCTTCATTGGTCTTGCCCAGCGTCTTGCTGAGAAAGTCCATCATCATTTGTTGAAAATCCATCGTTGTCAGATTCCGCTTTTTTAGTAGCGGACAGTTTTTTTATCTCTTTAGGAACGGGTGGTTCCTGGATAACTTCGTAAAGGGTACGCCATTGATCACCTCTGGCATAAAGTTCGCCGAGGTTTTCAGGTGTGATCCTGTGTGTGCGTCCGGTCTGCTTGTTGCGAATTGTAATCATTTGCGGCCGCGTTTTTTAGGTTCGTGGTTAACGCTTGTGCTTTGCCGGGTTAGTGCCGCGTCCACCTCTTTAGGAACGGGTGGAGGTGCGGGGGCTACTTCTACCCATCCGAGTTTATCAGTACCGAGTACGTCCCAGGATTTACGGGTGAAGCGTTGTTTTGCCCCGTCTTTTTCTGCGTAGATATAATCACTCATAGCCCCGTTTCCACAAATAGTTTTATATTCCTGAAGTATGCCGTTTTTGCGGCCCCGTGTGAAAGCGTTTCATTTAATCCGAATGTATCTAATACATTTTGGACAATTTTATCAATGCTTTCATCCGGGTTGCTTGCTCTTTGCACTTGTATCGCTCCAAAACAAACCAGGTCAATAGCGTTAGACCTTAATATTGCAGGGATTCCGCGCAATTCGCCCTGTATTTTCCCCATAATCGTATCAAATTTTGCCTATGTCAAAAATATAGGGATTCGGCGAATTAAACCACCGTAAACGTTATCGCTCCATTCCCGGTCAATGCTTCTAATTTGGTTATTACAGCTTCTTGCAAGGCAGAAAACCAGGGAGCCGTTTCGCCCGTTCCGCTTCCCGTTTCCGCGTCCACCTCTGCCTTTGTAACCGTCAAGTACCCGTAAGCTAATACGGTGGTCGTTACGCTGTCCACCACATTAAGCCGGACGGCAAACGATTCCTGAAGCTCTATGTATGTCGGCTCACAAATAATTGATGAACCATTAAATTGCTGTTCGCTGTCATCTTCAACCACGAAACGGCCGCCTGTTGTTGTAATCATAGTCCTGTTACTGCGAAGGCCAGCAGGTACGTAGTGCTTGCCAGTAGCGTACCGTTTGCCTTCATTGTGAAATTTCCACCCGTTACGGTGTCAATGGTGAATTTTGTTATATCCGTTGCCGCGTTGGCATTTCTGGCGCAAAAAACCGGAATTGAAAAAGCAGGAAAAGACGTTTGAAAAACTACCCTGAACATTGCCCCGTTATTCGTTGGAGTGGTGCCTGTTGTAAATGTTATGGTAAAACCGTTGTTTGTTCCTGTTATATCGTTAATAACAGGGCCAGTACCTAATCCATTACCCAAAGTATCTACCGTCGGCTTGTTGGTCAGGTTTATCCATTGGTTAGACCTTGCCCGGCCTTCAACATCCAAGGGGTGTTGTGGAGCGTCTTTATTTATGCCGACGTTTGGCGCGGCAGCGTTAGTCATTATAATGCCGCTATTGGCATTTGCGCCCGGCCTTGCTGCATTTGGCGTAATCTTGAATTTATCAGCGTCACTATTGTCAATGCCAATAGAGTGAGTAACCACCCCCGAAACTGTGAACTGCATAACAGGATCGCCCGCGTTAGCTCCACCTGTCAGGATAGTGTAAATGCAGTTAGAATCTACGTTTGCGTTATTAGCATTGTATTGCCCCGCAATCAGGTTTTGTGTGATATTGCCGGACATCCGTAGAAACTCGGTTGCCCCTGCAATAGCGCCGGAATTAAGGTTTAAAAAGGCGTTGTTTGCACCAAGGCCAGCTACCGTGCCTGTTATGGTCATACGGTCGTTAGCAGCATCAAACGTAAATGCCGCGTCAGAGGTCAGCGTGTTTGCTCCCGTCCAAAGTGCAAAACGGTTTGCAACGCCCGTCATGCCTAATATAGTGTACATATTAGCCACGGTCAATTCCTCTACGTCACCCGCGCCCGCTGTGATCCGGCCTAAAATCCGGTTGTTTGTGCTGACGTTCTGGATTTTGGCGTATGTAACCGCGTCGTTGGCTATTTTGGCTGTCGTAACGTTTAAGTCCGTTATTTTGACCGTCGTCACGGCATTATCAGCCAGTTTCGCCGTGGTAACTGCTAAGTCGTTTATTTTGGCTGTGGTAACGGCGGCATCTGCTATTTTTGCTGTCGCAATAGTGCCGTCGGTAATGTTCTCACCAACTATTAACCCCCATCCCAAAGTACCGGAAACATCCGCTTTTAATACCTGGTAACCGGCCGTTGCTGCAATATCCGCTACATCGCCGCCGCTTGTCGCACTTCGCCCAATCACAGAGGAAGCCGCGCCCTGCCTTAATTGGCTGTTACCTATTGAATTAGTAACTATATCCGCTGTTACTTCAGTTTCATTATTGCCAGCGTCGTCTGTCAGGGTAAACGCTATTCGCGCCGTATCAACAAAGTTTGCCGCCGCTCTTTGCGTAGCATCCGCACCGCCGTCGCGCAATGTTTGGTAGTTACCGCCCGCCGCTGGTTGGTCATACCATCCCTTAACCCCGCTCCCATTTGTGCCGTATAGCTTACTGTTACCAGGTGCCGCGCTGTCGCCTGATAATCTCACGCCGGACGCGTCAGAGGTTAACGACATTTGTAGGCGTACATCGGCAATTATTGAGGGTGTCGCGTCATTGTATGTAAAGTTTATAGTATCCGTATCTACCAAAATACCACCTACCGCGTCCTGCGCTTCTTCATCAGTATAACTACCTGACGGCTGATTATACCACCCCTTAACGCCGCTTGCATCCGTTCCGTAAAGTTTACTGTTACCAGGGCTTGCACTATCCCCTGACAACTTTAGCCCTGAAGCGTCAGAAGTTACCGACATTTGAAGGCGAACGTCTGCCTTTATGGATGGGGTCGCGTCGCTGTATGTCAGGTCTACCGTGTCTGTATCAAGTAGAGCCGCCCCTATTGCGTCCTGAACAACCTCCGTTATATCTGGCAGGTCGGTTGTTTCAAGTGATCGGAACGTTGGGTAAGCGTCCGCGCCTGAAACCGGCCCTGCTAATACTTTGGCCGCCGCCTGATTCTTGAATAGTATTGTGCTAACCCCGTCCTGCGTTTGGATCTGCAATGGGTCGTCAGCCGCTACCAGGCCATCAAGAGTGTAGAAAAATTCGCTTGCTGCGTAAGGGTAGGATAATTGCGTTACAAGGCCGCACGTGTTTTCAAGCACCGTCCAGTCTGATTTATCAGCCGGTTCCATCATGGCCCATTGTGCGCATGTGAAAGAAAACAGGCTATCGTCTGCAATCTTCTTTACCCTTACCGCCATTTGTTAGTTTTTAATAGGCAAATGGAAATGCTGTCCCATCTTATCCAAAAAGACTTTGTGAGCCTTTATATTAAGCTCATAATGCGGTGGGATAGTAACCCCTTCAGCTACTCCGTGGCCTTCGCTTTCTCCGCGTTCTTTTAGCGTGAAAATTAGACCTCCGTGCATTTCTCCACGGTATTCGCCGTTACCATCTGAGCCGTAACCAAGCAACCAGCCCGCTACTGAGTGCGGTAACTCGTCTAAAACTTGCTTAACCGTGTCTTCGTCAATCCCTGTTTTTAGGGAAATAATTTCGCGTAGTTCTTTAGCATCTGCTTCCATGATATAGTTGTGTTTAGTTGGTTTTTTCTTTTGCTGCGTTTGGCTTGTCGTTCGCCTTTTCGACTACGACCTTTTGTGTATCCTCTGACATTTGTGCCAGCAAGTCAACCAATTTCTTTCTGGCTATTCCAGCAGGAATCATGTCTTCAGGGTTAATTACGCCGGCCTTTTGAGCCAGATCGAAAATGGCGAGCAGATTTTGTAGGTCAATCTTTGTCATGTTTCTGTGTATTTATCAGTAAAAAAATGCCACAATAGGCACAAAAATTTCCTCTCCCGAATAAACAATGTTTGCACTCTGGCCGCTTAAAGCAAATCCTACACTTTCAGCAGGCAGAACACACGCCCTAATAAATCCGGCATCTCTACCTGTTAGCGTGAAAATTCCACCGTCAGCCGTTAGTATTAAAGACCGTACAAATCCGGCATCTTGCCCGTTTAAGGTAAATGTTCCGGTATTGGCTGAAA
>Ga0315903_10010190_pt1 | contig 11252 bp, 10 predicted proteins | sample LakEriMetagenome_7_FD_203524 | JGI IMG/M metagenome (GOLD analysis project Ga0315903, IMG submission 203524) | Freshwater fungal communities from buoy surface, Lake Erie, Ohio, United States - Buoy 2 MA119 | ecosystem: Environmental > Aquatic > Freshwater > Lake | place: USA: Lake Erie, Ohio... | reverse complement strand
TCTTTCTTTGAGGCAATAACCGCATTGGCATTTGCTGCCTTTGCAGAGCATCCAATAGATGTTGGAGTTATAGAAGTTGGCATGGGCGGAATGTGGGATGCCACAAATGTGGTGGATGCGGACGTTTCGGTAATTACTCCGATTGGTTTGGACCATATGGAGTACTTAGGAAACACGATTGGCGAAATCGCTGCGACTAAAGCTGGAATCATTAAAGAACAAGGCTTTATTGTCTTGGCGCAACAAACCCCAGAAGCGGCCGTAGAACTATTGCGTCGTGCTGCTGAAGTAGGTGCAGATGTTGCTCGTGAAGGTTTGGAGTATTCAATAGATACGCGCGCTGTCGCAGTAGGCGGACAGTTGATTTCCGTAACTGGCTTACGTGGACATTATGATGACATTTTCATACCGCTACACGGAAAGCATCAGGCATCAAATGCTGCTGCCGCGCTGGTCGCCGTTGAGGCATTTTTCGGAGAGCAAGATTTAGATATAAATGCAGTTCGAGCCGGCTTCGCCAATGTAACTTCACCAGGACGTTGTGAAGTTATCCATCGCGATCCCACCATTATTTTGGATGCTGCCCATAATCCGCACGGAGCACGGGCAATAGCAGAAACTATTCAGGGTGAATTTACCTTTGATGAAGTCACTGGGATCGTTGCCTTAATGGCCGATAAGGATGCGCTGGGAATTCTGCGGACCCTGGAACCGATTATGAATCAGATAATTGTTACTACGAACTCTTCGCAGCGTTCCATGAGTGTGAGCGACCTCAGCGCTTTAGCCAGCCAAGTCTTTGGCGCAGATAGAGTTTTCGCAGAAGATAATTTGCAAGCCGCGATAGATCGCGCAGTTAGAGATTCAGTTCGCCCACTTAGCGATGAGTCACTTGCCATTTTAATTACTGGATCAGTCGTAACTGTTGGGGAAGCTCGTACCGCAGTACGTAAGAAGTTTTCGAAATTAACTGGGCAGGGTGAAAAGTAATGCGTGTACTCGGATCAGCGGTACTATCAATGGAGATCCTAGTTATGGGATTTGCAATGTTATTGGCAAAAGATACTCACGGAACCTTTTCAATAACTTATGGATTTGTAGTTATCTTATTAATGATTTATTCCATTCGCTTACTCAAGAAACGTTCAGGCTGGATACTTGGATCGCTTCTCCAAATTGCGATGACGGCATATGCCTTGGTCGTGCCTTTGATGCTAATCGTCAATCTAATCTTCATGGGGTTATGGGTTGCGGCGATAATTGTTGGGCGCAAAGGCGAGGCCGCGCGGGCTGCGCTATTGGCTCAGGGCAAACCAGGGGAAAATCCTGTGGCGCCAACACCCCCAGATGCCTAATAGACTGAGGCAGTGAGCACCGAAAAGACCCTAATCCTGGTCAAGCCAGATGGCGTTCGTCGCCAGTTAATCGGCGAAGTTATTTCTAGAATTGAAAATAAGGGATATGTAGTAACCGCACTTCGTATGATGCAAGCAGATCGCGCATTATTAGAACGCCATTATGAAGAACATAAAGGTAAACCTTTCTTTGAACCACTTGTCGAATTCATGATGTCTGGCCCAATTGTTGCGATGGTTGCTGAAGGCAACCGCGTAATTGAAGGCTTTAGATCACTCGCAGGAGTAACTGATCCAACGATTGCAGCACCGGGAACAATTCGTGGAGATCTAGCGCGTGATCAAGGAACAAAAGTTGTTCAAAATATTGTGCACGGATCAGATTCACCAGAATCTGCTGCACGAGAGATAGAGATTTTTTTCGGTAAGTAAGTTCAAGAAAATAACTGAGGGGTAAAAAATGAGCAATAGAATGTCATTCATTGGCCGAGATATGGCGGTCGACTTAGGTACTGCAAACACCTTGGTCTACGTACGCGGTCGTGGCATTGTCCTTAACGAGCCTTCAGTTGTTGCCGTCAATCAAGATACTGGCGGAATTCTTGCAGTTGGACTTGAGGCTAAGAAGATGATCGGTCGCACGCCTGGAAATATTGTTGCGATCCGTCCATTGAAGGATGGCGTTATTGCAGACTTCGATACTACCGAACGCATGCTTCGTTACTTTATCCAGAAAGTTCACCGCCGCCGTTACCTTGCTAAGCCACGTATCGTCGTTTGCGTTCCTTCCGGAATCACAGGTGTTGAACAGCGCGCAGTTAAAGATGCTGGTTACGCCGCTGGTGCACGTAAGGTTTACATTATCGAAGAGCCTATGGCGGCAGCTATTGGCGCGGGACTTCCAATTCACGAACCAACTGGAAACATGGTTGTTGATATTGGAGGCGGCACAACTGAGGTAGCAGTTATTTCACTTGGCGGAATCGTTACATCACTTTCGATCCGTGTAGGTGGAGATGAGCTCGATCAATCGATTATTAATTGGGTAAAGCGCGAATTTTCTTTGCTTCTTGGTGAGCGCACTGCTGAAGAAATTAAGATGGCGATTGGATCTGCTTACCCATTGCAGGGTGAAAATGATGCCGAAATCCGTGGTCGCGATCTTGCAACTGGTCTACCAAAGACAATCGTTGTATCTGCCGCTGAAATTCGTAGAGCGCTTGAAGAGCCAGTAAATGCAATCATCAACGCTGTTAAGAGCACTCTTGATAAGTGTCCACCAGAGCTTTCATCAGATCTTATGGATCGCGGAATCGTTCTAACTGGTGGAGGAGCCCTTCTGAAGGGCCTCGACGAGAGACTTCGCAAAGAGACCGGTATGCCAATTCATATTGCGGATCGTCCTTTAGATGCAGTTGTTGAGGGATCCGGTAAGTGCATTGAAGAGTTCGAAGCCCTTGAAAAGGTTTTGATCTCTGAGCCACGTCGATAGGTTTAAAAGATGCGTAACGGCGGCGATAACCGCGGTCGTCTGCTGCTGATTTCATTGATCGTCACATCTCTATTTCTAATAACTCTAGATCTGCGTGGCGTTCAAGTATTAGATGGAGTTCGCAGCGCCTCGCAATCGGTAATTTCGCCATTCCAATCTGTAGGAGCGAAGGTCTTTAGACCAGTAGGAAACTTCTTCTCAGATGTAACTCAACTGGGTCGCACTCGGGGAGAGATTGAAAAGCTAAAGACTGAGAATGAGAAGTTACGTCAAGATTTGATAAGCCGTAGAAATGCTGACTCAGAACTTGCAGAACTTAAATCAGTTTTAGATTTAGCAGGCACCGCGAGATATAAAGTAGTAAATGCCAAAGTGATCTCACTTGGATCTACGTCCTCTTTCACTCAAACAATCACCATTGATGCGGGCACCAAAGATGGGGTACGCGAAAACATGACTGTGATTGCAGGACTGGGGTTGGTTGGCGTTGTAAAAATTGCTTATCCAAATAGCGCACTAGTACAACTGGCATCAGACCCAGCCTTTCGAGTAGGAGCGCGCGTTGCCGGAAGCCAGCAAATTGGCATTGTGAGCGGACAAGGCACCAGTAAAGGGGTGCTGCAACTACTCGATAACCTGACAACTTTGAAAGTTGGCGACATAATTTTGGCGCGTGGAAGTCAGGAGAATCGCCCCTTTGTTCCTGGGGTTCCAATCGGTGAGGTCACGTCAGTAGATAACGCTGCAGGCGCTGTAACACAGACTGCTGATGTAAAACTTTTTGCGAATTTCTCAACGCTAACTGTTGTCGCGGTTGTTGTGGGTTCACCCAAATCTGATCCACGCGATGCGCTCGTGCCAAAAGCGCCTATCCCAGAACCAATTCCAACTGTGACGGTATACGCCACACCTTCTGGAACGCCAAAACCGTAAATGTTTGCCCGTCGATTCTTTATTTCATTTCCAATATTCGCACTGGTTTATTTGATTCAGGAATCGGTGATTAACCAATTTCGATTCTTTGGCGGCGGGTTTTCGCTATTTCTCATATTTACACTTCTGTGGTCAGCTCTCGGAACTCCAGAGTTAGGAGCGTTGACTGGCTTTGGAGCAGGCTTACTTATGGACTTGTCTCCAACCACATCTGGACCAATGGGGCAGTGGACGCTAATTATGATTTTGGCGGGCTTTGTAATCTCTTATCTAGGTTATGGAGATGACAACTTCCGTGGCAACCCAATATCGCTAGTTGTGATTGTTGCAATAGCAGTACCAATAACTAGATTCGCTTACTTGGTGATCGGCCTAATGTTCGGTAGCGAATTAGGAAGCGCACTCCAAGTTCTTATTTCACTGTTGGCATCAGGTTTGTGGACTATTGCGATCGTTCCGCTATTGATGCCCTTTGTTACGCGAATTCATAGCGCGCTCTTTACTGAAAAGAGTCGTGGATGAACCAACGCGCAAGGCTGAGCCTCTTAGTCGTACAAGTACTAATTCTTTCGCTATTAATCGGACTCTTGGGGCGCTTATTTTATTTGCAGATTGCGGCTGGTCCGAAATATCGCGATGCCGCACTTTCAATCCAAAGTCGTGATGTCGTAACACCCGCTACACGCGGATTGATCGTAGATTCTTCAGGTGTGCCTCTAGCTCTTAATCGAGTTGGAATCGCTGTAACCGTTGATCGGACCAGAATTGACCGTCAACCCGATAAAGGCGTCAAAGTTCTGAAGGAATTAGCAACGCTCTTAAATTTGAAGTATGAAGATGTTTACCAACGCACTCGTTTATGTGGTGAATTACCAAAAGGTGCGCGCGCGGGATGTTGGACTGGATCTCGTTTTCAGCCAATTCCGATTACCAAAGAAGCTGAACCAGAAGTTGCACTGCGAATTGTTGAGCGATCAGATCAATACCCGGGCATTTCAGCCACCCCCGTTTCAATTAGAAACTATCCTGGTGCGATAGGTGTAAATGGCGCACATTTACTTGGATACGTCGGACCTTTATCAGAAGATGATCTTGCTGGAGAAAATGGGCGAAGCTATTTCCGCTCTGAAGTAATCGGTAAGGCGGGACTAGAGCAACAATATGATGAATTTCTACGCGGAATACCTGGAATCAAAACGGTAATCGTTGATCGTAAAGAAGCGGTAACTCGAACAAGTCAGAACACTAAACCTGTCGGTGGAAATCACCTAGTCACAAGTATTGATGTTCGAGTACAGGCAGCAACAGAGAGCGCTTTAGCAGATGCCGTACGCCGTGCCAGAGCGTCTGGATATCCTTCAGATGGAGCTGCTGCCGTCGTTATGGATGTAACAAATGGACAAGTGATTGCATTAGCTTCATACCCAACTTTCGACCCGAATGCTTATGAACGAGGCCTAACAGTTTCTGAGGCGAAGAATTTATATAGCGCAAAGGCTGGTGTACCTGCGCTATCGAGAGCAATTCAAGGTGTATTCGCCCCCGCATCTACCTTTAAGGCAGTCTCTCTTGTCGCCGCTGCTAACGCTGGGTATAACTTAAAAGCAACTTATGACTGCCCATCAGAGGTAGAAGTTGGAACACGGGCCTTTCAAAACTTCGAAAGTAAAGCGCAAGGCCGAATTTCCTTAAAGAAGGCGATGGCTGTTTCTTGCGACACAATTTGGTACCGGATTGCCTTCGATGAATGGTTGCGCGACGGTGGGTTAAAACCAAAATCAGATGCTAATGATTACTTCTTCAACGCTGCGAAAGGTTTTCAAGTTGGAACTAAGACAGGGATTGACCTGCCTTCAGAAGCATCAGGAAGACTTGCCGATAGAGAATGGCGCAAAGATTGGTATGCACAGAATGAAGACTTTTACTGCAACTACAAAACGCGTGCACCAAAGAGCAAGCAGACTGCTTTCTTGATTCAACTTGCCTACGAAAATTGTTTAGATGGAGATAAAATTCGTGCCGGAGATGCGGTGAACTTCTCAATTGGCCAAGGTGATACAGTTATTACTCCGCTGAAATTGACCCAAATGTATGCGGCAATAGCCAATGGTGGAACTCTTTGGAAACCGACAGTTGCGAAAGCAATTGTTAAGACAGATGGAACCATCGTTAAATCATTTGAAAAAGAGAAACTCGGATCTATTCCTGCGGATAAAAAGACGATTACATTCTTGAAAAGCTCACTTCGGGAAGTTGTGGTCAGCGGAACCGGAGCAGGAGTCTTCAGTGGCTTTCCTGTAGAAATTAGCGGTAAGACAGGTACCGCCCAAGTATTTGGAAAGAATCCAAATGGCAGCGCCAAGGCAGATACTTCCTGGTTTGCATCTTACGGTCCAACTAAGAAACCACGCTTTGCAGTTGTGATGATGGTTAGCCAAGGTGGATTCGGCGCTTCAACATCAGGTGTTGGCGTACGCAAAATTTATGAAACACTCTTTGGCGTTTCGGGTAACAAAGTCGCATCAGAGAAGATAATTTTCCCAAGTGGGGTACCGCCAGTAACCTTGCCAAAGATTTCTCCAGCGACAAAAGTTAAGGGGGCAAAGTGAGTTTAGCTTCCCAACGAATTAACTACCGAAAGAGTTCTCGCTCATCGATCTTTGCCGGCTTTGATCCGATTTTAACTATCGCTGTCGGGCTCTTGCTCTTAATGGGGACCCTCTTGGTCTACTCGGCGACTCGCAATTGGTACGCGGCAAACGGACTTGATCCTGAGTATTACCTAAAGCGCCACATTCTGAATATTTTGATTGGATCACTTCTTGCTTGGGGAACCACAGTTATTGATTACCGATTACTGCGTGCATATACGCCACTGCTTTGGATAGTCGGAGTAATCGGCTTAACGGCAGTTTTGATTCCAGGAATCGGTGATGAGAAAAATGGCGCCAAGGCCTGGATTGGACTTCCCTTTGGTTTTCAACTTCAACCAGCAGAGCTAGCAAAAATTTCCATCATTGTGGGCATGTCAATGATCTTGTCTGAGAGAACTCACGATAGCGATGCTGCTCAGCACCGAGATGTTATTCAAGCGCTCATAGTCGCAGCGATTCCTGTATTTCTAATCGCCGCACAGCCAGATATGGGAACCATTTTTATTATCAGTATCGCGGTTGTAACGATCATTGCAGTCTCTGGTGCGCCAATGAGGTGGGTGGTCGGTTTGATTCTCATTGCGGTAATTGGAAGCTTTGCTGCCGTAAAAGTAGGTGTAATAAATGATTACCAAGTTAAACGTTTACAAGCTTTCGTAGATCCAAATGCAGATTCACAGGGGAGTGGTTATCAGCTGCGACAAGCTCGAATCACGATTGGCTCTGGAGGGTTAATCGGAACTGGTTTGTTTAATGGACCTCAAACAAGTGGCAGATTCGTACCCGAACAGCAGACCGACTTTATTTTCACAGTAGCAGGTGAAGAACTCGGTTTCTTGGGAAGCGGATTTATTTTGATTCTTTACCTAATAGTTTTGATGCGTGGATTGGGAATCGCTCGAAGATCCAGCGATCCTTATGGAAAGTTGGTTTGTACCGGAGTCGTTGCCTGGTTTGCATTTCAAGCATTTGAAAATATTGGCATGACACTTGGCATGATGCCGATGACCGGGGTACCTCTTCCATTTGTCTCTTATGGCGGGTCAAGTATGTTCGCCACGATGATTGGTTTTGGCTTGCTGCAAAACGTTAATGCCCGCCACCGCGGCTGAATTAGCCTCAAAGTAACGCTCATTTCACGCTTTAGAGCTATGTTGTGGCATACTTTCCCCAACAGTTCAGCGCGGCTCGCGAACCAATTCGCGAACAAAGCCAGCGGCGGACTAACAAAGATTTGCTTGAAAGATTTACTCAGGTCAACCTAAAGGTTGGCAGCCTGTTAAGTGACTACAAGCCAGAGCGCGTTAATTAACGCATAGAGGATTTGGTGCCATGGCGATTGAGCCAAAGTCACCGCGCAAGCGTGCGGTGAAAAAAGTTAGTAAGAAGAAATCTCTAGCTGCAGATACAACGAATGAAATTGTTGATGCCCCTGTTGCTGAAGCAACTGAAAGTAAGAGCAAGAAGAAAGCGCCGGCTATACCGGTTCCAATTTTCCAAGCCGCGACAACTGAGAAAGCCCCTAAGGCTCCTCGCAAGAGCGCAGTTAAAGATGCTGTAGTTAAAGTCGTTGCCGAAAGCGCTGCCCAAACGGAGAGCGGCGCATCATCTGACGATGAGGATTCACGTGGTGGACGTAACCGTCGCCGCCGTCGTGGTGGTCGCGGGCGTCGTAAGCCAAGCGTCGATGGCGTAGATAGCCAAGAAGTTTCTGAAGATGGTGATGAGTCAGGCTCTGAAGCAACCGATGAAGGCACAGAAGGTGCAACACATCGCCGCCGCCGACGTCGTCGGGCGACCGGTGAAGGAGTAACTCCGGGCGAAATCGTTGATGAAGATGGCGTAATCACAGTTGTTAAGGTGCGCGAAGTTCGCGAACGCAGTGAACGTCCCGCGCGCAGTGATCGAAGTGAAAGAGGAACTCGTAATCGTCGCGAACGTGGCGGACGCTCTGATCGTTCAGATAATCGTGGCGAATATCGCGAACCGTATCGTCGCCGTGGCACAGTTATCACTGATGGTGAATTTCTGGCCCGTCGCGAAAATGTTGATCGTGAGATGTTAGTTCGACAAATCGGTGACCGCATTCAAATTGCGGTAATCGAAGATAAGGTGATGGTCGAGCATTATGTAAATAGAAATGCCAACGTTTCTTATGTTGGCAACGTTTACTTAGGCCGCGTTCAGAATGTTCTTCCTTCTATGGAAGCGGCATTCGTTGATATTGGCAAGGGCCGCAATGCGGTTCTCTATGCGGGCGAAGTTAATTGGGATGCAGCTGGAATTTCTGAATCACAACCGCGCAAAATTGAAATGGTTTTAAAGACTGGCCAGCCAGTCCTTGTCCAGGTAACTAAAGATCCAATTGGGCAGAAGGGTGCGCGTCTAACTAGCCAGATCTCGCTACCTGGTCGCTATGTTGTTTACGTTCCGGGCGGCGGAATGAGCGGTATCTCAAAGCGCCTTCCTGAATCAGAACGCACTCGCTTAAAGGCGATTCTCAAGAACTTAATTCCTGAAGAAGCAGGGGTAATTGTTCGTACTGCCGCAGAGGGAGTAAGCGAAGAAGAGTTGACCAACGATGTCGCTCGCTTGAAGGCCCAATGGCAAGATATTTATCAAAAATCTGAGAATCCGAATTTCCACGCACCTGCACTCTTGCTCTCTGAGCCCGATCTTGCAGTACGTGTTATCCGAGATATCTTTAATGAAGATTTCCGCAAACTTACAATCCAAGGAAATGACGCCTGGGAAGAGATCAGCAACTACCTCGGCGGAATTGCCCCTGAATTAGTTGGCAAGTTAGAGAAGTATTCTGGTAATGGTGATCTCTTCGCAGAATTCCGCGTGGAAGAGCAACTAGCTAAGGCATTTGATCGCAAGGTTTACCTGCCATCAGGTGGATCGCTTGTAATCGATCGCACTGAAGCGATGATCGTAATCGACGTCAACACCGGTAAGTTTATTGGTAAGGGTGGAAACCTCGAAGAGACGGTAACTAAGAACAACTTAGAAGCCGCCGAAGAAATCGCCCGCCAGCTTCGTTTGCGTGACTTAGGTGGAATCATTGTTATCGACTTTATCGATATGGTTTTGGAATCTAACCGCGAGTCAGTGCTTCGCCGACTCGTTGAATGTCTAGGCAGAGATCGCACGAAGCACCAAGTTGCTGAAGTAACTTCTCTAGGGTTAGTACAAATGACTCGTAAGCGCGTCGGCCAAGGTTTGATTGAAGCCTTCTCGACTACTTGTGATTCATGCTCTGGTCGCGGAATTCATATCCATATGGAACCGGTAAAGATGAAAGCGCCGATGCCACAAGTTAACTCTCAATCAGCGTCTCACGAAGATGTCGATGAAGAGATGGCGACAGAACACGAGTTTCACGAGACCTTAAATACAGAGTCAATCCCTTCTGACTCAGATTCTGGCGCTGAAGAAGTGAACGAAACGGTTGCAGAAAAACCTGCCGGACGCCGCCGTCGTAGAGCCGCCTCAAGCGGGATCATTACCGCGTAGAAATACCTCAATTTGACCCTGGGGGTACGAAATCCGTACCCTTAGCCTCTGCTCGATCGCATCCCATCTAGGGCTGTGCGAGCGTGAAATGAACTGGAGCAAGAATCGTGTACGCAATTGTTAAAGCTGGCGGCCGCCAGGAGAAAGTCACCGTTGGTGAGACCATCACTGTCGATCGTATCGACCAAGCTGCTGGCGCATCAGTAACTTTCCCTGCACTTCTCGTCGTTGATGGCGCAAGCGTCACATCTGATCCAAAGGTTCTCAGTGGAGTAAAGGTTACTGGCGAAGTAATCGATGAAGTTAAAGGTCCAAAAATCGACATCCTTCGTTACATGAACAAGACTGGCTATCGCCGTCGTCAAGGTTTCCGTGCACAGCAAACTCGAGTCAAGATCACCGCAATCAGCGGCGTGAAATAAGGGGTTGAACAATGGCAAGTAAGAAGGGTGTCTCCTCGACACGTAACGGTCGCGATTCAAATCCACAGTACCTTGGCATCAAGCGCTTCGGTGGACAAGAAGTAAATGCTGGCGAGATTTTGGTCCGTCAGCGCGGTACACACTTCCACCCAGGCAAGAACGTAGGTCGCGGTAAGGATGACACTTTGTTTGCACTTGCTGCAGGCGCTGTTGAATTCGGTCGCGCTCGCGGACGTCGTGTAGTGAATGTGGTTCCGGTAGCTTAATTTAGGTTTCTCAAAAAGAGCGAGCCGCGTCCGTGGCTCGCTCTTTTTATTTCACGACAAGATAGTTCGGTTAACTGGTTACTGAGAAAGGAGCGTTAAACAATGACAACATTTATTGATCGTGTGACGCTCTATGCCACTGCCGGAAAAGGTGGCGATGGCTGTGTCTCAGTTAAACGCGAAAAATTTAAACCACTAGGTGGTCCAGATGGAGGCAATGGTGGACGCGGTGGAGACGTCATTCTTATCGTCGATGCCGGTGTTACAACCCTCTTAGATTTTCACCATTCGCCACATCGTAAAGCGACTTCTGGGTCTCAGGGGTATGGCGATCGCAAAGATGGAACATCGGGAGAAGATCTAATTCTCTCTGTTCCAAACGGCACCGTTGTCTTTGATTCTCGCGGAAATCAGCTCGCTGATTTAATCGGAGTTGGAACAACTTTTCTCGCCGCAAAAGGTGGACACGGTGGTTTAGGTAATTTAGCTCTATCTTCTTCAAAGCGTCGCGCTCCAGGTTTTGCTCTTCTCGGTGAACCAGGTGAAGAGCGCACTCTCTACTTAGAACTCAAATCAGTCGCCGATATCGCATTAGTTGGTTATCCAAGTGC
>Ga0315903_10010189_pt1 | contig 11253 bp, 6 predicted proteins | sample LakEriMetagenome_7_FD_203524 | JGI IMG/M metagenome (GOLD analysis project Ga0315903, IMG submission 203524) | Freshwater fungal communities from buoy surface, Lake Erie, Ohio, United States - Buoy 2 MA119 | ecosystem: Environmental > Aquatic > Freshwater > Lake | place: USA: Lake Erie, Ohio... | reverse complement strand
TGAATATAGGGCGCAAGTTTGCGAGTACTGGATTCAACGGCCGCTACAAGCTGCTGGCCAGTTGCAAGTTGCTCCATCGTGAGAGGAACAGCGATCTCTGCCCATCTGTCTGAGACTTCCGATTCAACAAAGAGATACTTCCCCGAAGCCCCATTTTGACGAACCCGAACAAGCCCTTCCGGTAAGTCTTCGGTGAACTTGTCGCGAAGAGCACGAATAGTGCCCCGCCGATTTTGGTAAATCTCCGGGTTGAACGAAATCATTACTTGCCCTGCATCGACGTTCAGTCGCACTGACGGCGTGTCCTTGCCCTCGCCGATGACTTGCCAGGACATCCAACTGCCAGCCCGAATCCCCTTATTTGAAGAAACCCAATAAAGACCCGGGATCCGTGCCTTCACGGGACAACCCAGAATTGAACTCACATAACTAGCGAGCTGATCGCCAACTCGCTTGAGCTCTGCGAGAACGATCTTCGTGTTGGTAATTGATTCGTCCCATTCCGCCTCGCGCCCCACTGCCTCCTCCGGAGACTGCGGAAGCGAATACGTCCAATCACACCGTTCGATGAGGGTTGAGTCAAGGCCGAGTATCGGAGTCTTTCCGTCAACTTCCTTCGATACCCACGACAAGACATGAGACGCCTTCGCCTTGTCGTCGGTCAGGCGGCCCACGAGTTCTATGTAGTCAACAAATCGCTGACCCTGTTCGGGCACGTCTTTGGTGAGCCAACCAAAGTTGTTCAGCGATTGCTCAGCGCGGAGTTGAATCGGCTGCCAAGGACCACCTTGAATCCACCAGAACCACGACGTGAAAAACGGGGCGCGGGCCGAAGCCGCAGATGATGTTCCTCGATCTCGCAGCGTTTGAGCGAACTCAGCGACAGCATTGATTTTGCGGCGTGCTTGTTCCAAATCTGCGGGAATCGAAAACGCCTCTCGCAGAATTCGTTCGGCCTCACCCTTTTCGCTGTCCTTCACTAATTGGTTCAGGAACATCGCACCGGCCATACCGCCGAAGCCAAAAGTCTTTTTCCCGCGAGTCCAACTGTCGATCTGGTCTTTGAGGTCCTGAGCTGAAACTCGAGCTTCCACGAACCCCTGGACAACAGGCCGGATCTCTGGAGTCAGACGCTCGCGCTCTTCGATCGTCTCGGCCATCGCCGCTAGCCCGCCAGCTACTTCCCATTCCGCGACGACCTGCGCATACCTCGTCTTACGAAAACCGATTTCAGTCTCGGACCACATCTGGGTTTCCCACCTCTCGCCTGAGCCCCGTCAGGCACACAGCGAAACTAGATCAGCGTTGAGTCGCATGCGTTAATGCGATCTGCTGCGACAGATACCGAGTGCTGAGCCCAGCCTGAGTTTCCAATTGACACCACCGTGGCGTGAACACGACCCCTGCGCTGATGAACTAGCAACCGAACCCTCCCGGCAAATCCTCCGTACTCAACCGTTACCCGGATACTTAAGAGCCCGCCTAATTGCGGTTGCATCGATCCAGACCCAAGCGTCACCAATTACGGGGGTGCCCGGCCCTGCCCCGCTGCCCTAGCCTGTCTGCTGGCGGCGGTACCTGTGGATCTGGTCTCGTCCCGACCCCTTCCAGATGAACAATCAACTACCGGCAGAGGCGCAAGCCCGACAGATCATTGACGAGCAACTCATCCGCGCGGGCTGGTACGTCTGCGATCGCAAAGACGTCGACCTCATCAACCACCAGGGCAACGCCATTCGTGAGGTCATCATGGAGACCGGGCACGGTCGTTGTGATTACCTCCTATATGTAGACAAAAAGATCGTCGGCGTAATTGAGGCAAAGCCAGTCGGTACAACCCTTGCTGGCGTGCAGTGGCAATCGGCAATGTACGCCGAGGGCCTGCCGGCGGCATACCGCGACTCCGCGGTTCTCAGAGACGATCGCTTGCCGTTCGTGTTCGAGGCCTCGGGCAGTGAAACCCAGTACACGAACGGGTTCGACCCGAATCCCCGTGCCCGCAAGGTCTTTAACTTTCCGAAGCCGGAAACATTGGCTCGCATCCTTCGAGATGCCGAAAACAACCCCGAAGCCCCGACATGGCGGGGCCGGGTTCGTTCTATGCCGCCCTATGACCATTACGACTTGCGTCCGGCCTCGAAGATCGCTGTCGGTGCAATCGAGAAGTCCCTCGCCGATCAAAAGTTCTCACGCTCGCTCGTGCAAATGGCCACGGGTGCGGGCAAGACCCGTATGGCCGTCACCGAGTCCTACCGACTCATCAAAGACGGTGGCTTCAACCGGATTCTGTTTCTCGTTGATCGCAACAACCTTGGCGATCAGACGTTGCGGGAGTTCCGTGATTACACAACTCCGGACGATGGTCGGAAGTTCACCGAGTTGTACAACGTGGACAAACTCACCTCAGCCGGGATGGTGGGTTCAAGCAAGGTTGTGATTTCGACAATCCAGCGGGTGTTTTCGGTTCTTCGCGGAATCGAGGTTCCCGAGGGCGATGACCCGGGAATCGATGACTACACGCCACCGGCACCGGTAACGGTTGAGTACACGCCTCACTTGCCACCCGAGTCGTTTGATCTGATCATCGTCGATGAATGTCATCGTTCGATTTACGGATTGTGGCGTGGGGTGCTCGAGTATTTCGATGCCCATCTACTGGGTCTCACGGCAACGCCCACGAAGCAGACCTACGGGTTCTTTCAGCAGAACCTTGTGAGCGAGTACACCTATCCACAATCGGTTGCTGATGGTGTGAATGTTGATTTCGAGGTCTATCGGATTGAGACGCAGATCTCGAAAGACGGCTCGAAGATTGAAGCGGGAACAACAGTTCCTAAGCAGGACCGACGCACTCGCCAAGAGCGGTACGAGGAACTTGAAGAAGAGTTCGAATACACGGCGAAGCAACTTGATCGAGATGTAACCAGTAAGGCCCAAATTCGTCTTGTGTTGGAAACGTTCCGTGATCGTCTCTATACCGAGATCTTCCCCGGCCGCTCTGTCGTTCCGAAAACTCTGATCTTCGCCAAGGACGACAATCACGCCGAGGAGATCGTGAACACGGTCCGTGAAGTGTTCGGTGAGGGCAATGATTTCGCCGCCAAGATCACCTACAACGCCAAGGATCCGAAAAGGTTGCTGCAAAAGTTTCGCAACTCCCCCACACTGCGTATTGCTGTCACCGTCGACATGATCGCCACAGGCACCGACGTGAAAGCAATCGAGTGCGTGTTTTTCATGCGTGATGTTCGCTCTCGCACTTATTTCGAGCAGATGAAGGGCCGTGGAGCCCGCACAATAAACAACGCCGACTTTCAAGCGATCACGCCTGATGCCAAATTTAAGGAACGCTTTGTCATTGTCGATGCCGTTGGCGTGACCGAACATCCCTTTGTTGATGCTGCACCGCTGGAGCGATCGAAGTCGCTTTCGCTGCAGCAACTCCTTGAGCGTGCAGCCACGCTCACCATCACGGCTGATGAGACCGCCACTCTTGCCTCTCGTCTCTCACGTCTTGAGCGGGAACTCACCCCTAAAGAAGACAAAGAACTCGCAGCTTTGGCCGGAGCTCCCCTCACAGCGATTACTAAAGGTTTGATGACGATCACTGATCCCGACGTGATCGCTCAGATCGAAAGCAACGCACCGCTCAAAGCCGACGGAACTCCTGATATCGCCAAGGCAGTTCGCCAGCATCTGAACTCGGTCGTTGAACCGTTAGCCGGGAACGCTCAACTCCGGGCACGTTTGCTGGAAATCCGTGCTGCACACGATCGCATCATCGACGAGGTCTCAGTCGACGTGCTCCTAGGCGCTGGCGGAGTTGTTGATTTCGACAAGTGCAAAGAAGTCATCACCTCATGGAAAGGCTTCCTTGAGGAACACAAAAACGAGATCACCCTCATCGACGTTCTCTATCGCCAGGACAAGAGCGCAGCGATCACGTTCGCTGAGCTTCGTGACCTCGCTGACAAAATCGCTGCTCCCCCGCGATCGTGGACGATCGATCTCATTTGGAACGCCTACCAAGCCCTCGACGGCGAACACGTAAAGCGCACCGACAAACACACCGCCACAGACCTCATCACTCTCATTCGCTACACACTCGAACAACAGAACGAACTCGTCCCCTACGCCGTCACTGTGGAAGAGCGCTACGTGAACTGGCTCGCCCAACAAGCCCAAAGCGGCGTCACCTTCAACAATGACCAACGCTGGTGGCTCGACCGCATCAAAGACACCATCATCCAAAGCACCCACATCGACGTCGAAGACCTCGCCAAAGCCCCCTTCACCGAACGTGGCGGCATCGACGGAGCAGGCAACGCACTGGGTGCAAACGCCCAAGCCATCATCGACGACCTCAACAACTCACTCGCAGCATGAGCGAAACAGAACCCACCGGCCACAATCCCGCAAACGGTCAACTCCCCGAAGGCTGGGTATTCAGTCCACTCAAGCCGCACATTCAGAGCCGCTCAGGCGACAGCAAGATCATCAAGGGCAAACAACAATCCAAACCTGCTGATGGCCTCATTCAAGGATTCAGTGCAAGTGGACCGGATGTTTGGGTTGAGTCAGCCCAATATCAAACGGCTGGCGTCGTGGTTTCCGCGGTTGGGGCGCGGTGCGGGAAGACGTTTCTCGCTCAGTCACCATGGACTGCAATCGCAAACACCCATGCCCTCATCCCCGACGAAGACATCGACGTCCGGTTTCTTTGGCACCTTTCAAACCGGGAAGAGTGGTGGATCAAAAGTGGGACAGCGCAGCCATTCGTGAAGGTCAAGGACACTCTTGAGCGCTCAATGCCGATTCCGCCGCTTGCGGAGCAAAAGAAGATTGTTGAGATCCTTGAGGAGCAACTGTCACGTCTTGATGCTGCGTTAGAGAGTGTCCGTGTGGTGCGCGAGAAAGCAGCGCAGTTCCGTCGCTCACTCCTCCACGCCGCCTTCACCGGAACCCTCACCGGCCACAACCCCGCAGACGGTCAACTCCCCGAAGGCTGGCAACAAATCGCCCTCGGAGAAATCGTCTCCCTGAAGAGTGGGTTTGCATACAAGAGTCGGGACTGGCAGGAAACAGGGGTCCCTGTAATCAAAATTGCCAATGTTCGAGCAGGAAAAGTCACAATCGAAGGCTGCTCACATATCGACGAGTCAATCGCTGCTGAAACTGTCGAGTTTGCAGTCAATGAAAGTGACATTCTCATGACTCTGACAGGCGAGATCGGCGCTATCGGTGTCTACCGAGAGAGTTTTGAGTCACGTCTCAACCAACGAGTCGCTCGTATTGACCTCGATGCCACCGAACGAATCTTGTTGAGTTATCTAATTGGCTTTCTTGAGTCTCCCGAGTTTCGATCAGAGATGTGGCGGCTTTCAAAAGGAATGGCTCAACCAAACATCAGCCCAAAACAAGTCGTTGCAATCGGTATGGGCCTCCCGCCGCTAACTGAGCAGGAGCAGATTGTTGAGATCCTTGAGGAGCAACTGTCACGTCTTGATGCTGCGTTAGCGGTTGCTGATGCGATTGAGAAACGTTCCGCTGCCTTACGTCGTTCGTTGCTACATGCTGCGTTCACCGGTCGGTTGACCGAACAATGGCGGGAACTGAGCCATGTCTGAACCATTCACTCTCACCGGCCACAACTCCGCAGACGGTGAACTCCCCAAAGGCTGGAGGGATTCATCACTCGGCGAAGTAGCCAAGTTCTTGAACGGCAGGGCGTACAAGAAAGATGAACTACTCGAGTCCGGAAAGTACAGGGTTCTGAGGGTAGGAAATTTCTTCTCAAATAACAGTTGGTACTGGAGCGACCTTGAACTCGAAGAGAGCAAGTACTGCGATCGAGGTGACCTCCTCTACGCATGGTCCGCTTCGTTTGGCCCTCGAATTTGGGATGGCGAGAAAGTCATTTTCCACTATCACATTTGGCGAATTGTTGAAGATAGAGATCAGGTAGACAAGACGTGGCTTAGACACTGGCTCGATAACGACGTCGAGCGGATCAAGGCTGCCGTTGGCACTGGGACGACGATGATGCACGTCACGAAACGCGAGATGGAAAAGCGGGCGATTTCGATACCATCCCATGCCGAGCAGGAGCGGATTGTTGAGATCCTTGAGGAGCAACTGTCACGGCTTGATACTGCGTTAGAGAGTGTTCGTGTGGTGCGGGAGAAAGCAGAACAGTTCCGTCGCTCACTCCTCCACGCCGCCTTCACCGGAACCCTCACCGGCCACAACCGGATCGATTGGGCAAACTGTTCACTGGGGGAATTGGCGACGATCAATTACGGGTATACCGAATCGGCCAGTGACGAACCGATCGGTCCCAAGTTTCTGCGGATAACGGACCTCCGTATCGGGGGCGTTTCGTGGAACGAGGTTCCCTTTTGTCTCATTTCCGCAACAGAACTTGAAAAGCATCGCCTTGCTGATGGCGACATCGTTTTCGCTCGTACTGGGGCAACGACGGGTAAGAGTTTCTTAGTCAAAGACCCTCCGGAGTCAGTATGCGCTTCATACCTGATTCGTCTTCAGCCCAATTGCGATCTCGTCGACCCCAATTATCTAAATCGCTTCTTCCAATCTGACGAATACTGGGCGCAGATCCATGGAGGAATCTCCGGAACGGCCCAAGGCGGATTTAATGCGACCAAACTTTCTGCTCTCGTCGCTCCAATCCCACCGCTGTTGATTCAGCACCAAATCGTGCAGGAACTCGACGAGCAACTGTCACGTCTTGATGCTGCATTAGCGGTTGCTGATGCGATCGAGAAGCGTTCCGCTGCCTTACGCCGTTCGCTACTACATGCTGCGTTCACCGGTCGCTTGACCGAACAATGGAGAGAGTCTGTTCATGTCTGATGCACGACAGTTAGTCGACAAACTTTGGAACTTTTGCAATCTGCTTCGTGATGATGGTGTGTCGACGATCGACTACACCGAGCAACTCACGTACCTGCTGTTTTTGAAGATGGCTCACGAGCGTGAGACTCGGCCGCTGAATCCTGAACAGATCGTTCCGGCTGACTGTTCATGGCAGCGCCTGCTTGATTCTGATGGCGACGAACTCGAAGTCACCTACCGGACCATCCTTGAAACGCTCAGCAAGCAGCCCGGAACCTTGGGTGTGATTTTCCGTAAGGCGCAGAACAAGATTCAGGACCCGGCGAAGTTGAAACGCCTGATCACCGATTTCATCGACAAAGAGAACTGGTCAGCGACCGGCGTCGACATCAAGGGCGATGCCTATGAAGGGTTGTTGGCCAAGGGCGCTGAAGACGTGAAGTCCGGTGCCGGGCAGTACTTCACTCCGCGTCCGTTGATTGCGGCGATGGTTGATTGTGTGCAGCCCACCGTGGCTGACACCGTCACCGATCCCGCCTGCGGCACCGGCGGTTTCTTGTTAGCGGCCTATGAGTATGCGAGCCGTGACGCCGAGGACATGACTCCTGATCAGCGAGACCATCTGCGTGAAGGGTTCGTACACGGTGTCGAACTCGTTGACGGCACTGCTCGTCTTGCTGCAATGAACATGATCTTGCACGGCATGGGTCGTGCGGACGGTCCGAGCCCGATCGATGTGAAAGATGCACTGACTGCTGATCCAGGGAAGCGTTGGTCAGTAGTCCTTGCGAATCCGCCGTTCGGCACAAAGTCGTCAGTGAAAATGATCGGCGAGGACGGCAAGACCGCGAAAGACAACCTCGAAATCGTCCGAGACGACTTTTGGGTCACCACATCGAACAAGCAATTGAACTTCGTCCAGCACATCAAGACGATCCTCGATATCAACGGCCGAGCTGCAGTGGTGCTGCCGGACAACGTGTTGTTTGAGGGCGGTGCTGGTGAAACGCTGCGTAAGCGTCTGTTGAAAGAGTTCGACGTCCACACGCTTCTCCGCCTTCCCACCGGCATCTTCTACGCCGGTGGCGTGAAAGCCAACGTTCTGTTCTTTGACAAGCGTCCCGCCGCTGATCATGCGTGGACTGAGAAGTTGTGGGTGTACGACTTCAGAACAAACCAGCACTTCACAATGAAGCAGAACCCTTTACGTCGCTCTCACCTTGATGAGTTCGTGGAGGCGTACATGCCGGGCCGTCCCCGGTCTGAGCGTGTCGAATCGGAACGATTCAAACCGTTCACGTATGAAGAACTCATCGCGCGCGACAAAGCCAACCTTGATCTGATTTGGTTGAAAGATGATTCCCTCGAAGACGCAGCCGATCTCCCATCGCCTGAGGTATTGGCGCGAGAGATCATGGAAGAGCTCGAGGTCGCTATCGGTGAGTTCACACTCATCGTTGAGGCACTCTCACCATCAGCGGACTAATTCGATCAAGGATATAAAAGCCTTGATAAGCCATTAATTACTTGATCAATTCGCTTCTCAGAACCGCTGTTTAGAAACGCATTAGGCCCAGCCCCGATCTGCGCAATCATCTTGGGTTCAGGCATGCGGCCTGGCGCAAATGACCCACATGGGGTGACGGCTTGTCCTCATACCCGGGCGGTTCGGGGCCCGGATATTCACCGTGTAGCTGACAATTCAGAAAATTTGGGTTCGACTGGAGTTCTCTAGTCGCCTTTCTTCGTCGCTAGTTGTGTTCGCGTCCGTATGGCGGCCAAGTTCAACCTTGTACGAAAGCTGAAACGCCTTTGAAAATTCCGGGTTTTCAAAAATACTGATCGAGTTAGAAAACGTGAACGTCGCTTTTCTCGACCCGGTAAATGCTCGCCAATAACGATCGTGTTCGATGCCTGCAAAGACCCGCTCATCGGCTGCGTGAATTTTCAGCTCAAAGACGCCATCGCCGCCAGCAGACTTCAGTCGATTGCCGAGTTCCATGAGGTCATCTTCAAAGCCGAGGACTTCTGTCATTGCGGAATACAAACAGAGGGCTATTGGATCGTTATGGCACGCCTTTGCAATTTCTTCCATGAGCCAAAACGAGCCGCCTCCGCCTCGACCGATAACGCTGTTGGCGGCGTCGGACAAAAAGTACCTGTCTACGATCGTCAACGTATTCGCAGATTTGATCACCGGACGAAGTCGCGTTGACCAGACAACATCTCGAGAAGTCCTCGCAGCGATTCGTTCGTTGCACCAACGATTTCGCGCATCGATCACCTGCGATCGAGCGACAAACGCGCCTGGAACGACCTCCACTTGATCGGCCACGAAAGCTGTCTCTCCTTGCGCTACTTCGAGACCTAGGTCCACCCACCAATTTGACGCCACGTTTGAGGAAACAACGACAGCAGAGTCTTCCGACTGAGGGAATGTGAGGTCCTCGAGACCAGCCCACTCAAAATCAGTGTTGACGAAACGACTGGGGGAACCCTTCGCCATTTCAGTCCACTTGACCTTCTCAGCCGTGGGGAGCGACTTAATGATTGTCGCCCAATCAGAGCGTTTCCCTGCCAAGCAGCCGTAATTGGTTAATGCCGTGAGGAGCACGTCTCGAACTGCTGGCCCGAAGTCTTGCTCCGACCCGACCAGTTCCGGTGAGATTACGAAATTAATCAGCATTCTCAGTCTCCAAAGATTTCTTCGAGGCGTTCATCGAAGAAACCTCCGGGCCATTCATCGATGAACTCGCCTCTTGAATTGAGTCGCAGGCGGACAACGTTCTGCCCGTCCGAGTCGACACTTACATGGAGAACGCAAACATCATCCGGAGAGAGACGCCCGCGTCGAACTAGCCGCTGGAGCCGCAGAATCATGTGCTCGGAGTGAGTCTCGAGAATTACCTGCCGGTCGCGATCGAGCATTTCCACAAACAGGTCCGCTAGGCGGGTTTGCAACGCCGGGTGGAGATGTATTTCGGGCTGCTCGATCAGCAATGTGCCCGAACGACGATTTGCTGCTGCCTCAAAAATGAGCGGAAGAATTTGGCTGATGCCGAAGCCGACGTCGGTAGCCGAAACTTCTACGCCTGAACGGCGATCCAACAGCATCAGGCTGTGAACCTCGCCGATCGTGTCCGCTACGTGCGGATCCAAAACCTGCCTGACCCGCACCTCGTAGGGGATTTCCAGTCGTTGGAGCCAATTATTGATTCGTCTGACCTGGTTCTCATCTCGCGACATCAGGGCAACGATGTTTTCTCCGGCAGTTCCAAGATCATCTGATGGTTCGCCAGTCAGAACGGTCAACCGTTCTGGCATTGCCCGAAGCGGGCCCAAGTAGCTCAGGCGCAAGACACGGCCGCCGACCACCCTTCCTGGACCCACCAAGTCGTCAAATGATTCGGCCATTGCCCGTCGCGTTTGACCATACGTTGCCTCCCCGAGAAATTCCTCAAGTGGGTCTCCCTCCGCGGTCAGGCGATCACCGTTCGCATCAAAGAGACCTTGAATCGAGAGGTTGAACATTCCCCTTCGCTCGAAGGCTGCGAATACGGGTTCTATCCGGTGGCTCGCCGAATCACGCACTTCTGCGGGCTGCGAAGCATCGCTAAAACCCGATATTTCGGAGTGCCACGCGAGGTACTCGTTCACGTCGCCGTAGAGCAAAGGTGAGGTGGGACCAAACGCCCCACCTCTTGCCGAGCCATGTCTTGAACCTGATCGAGCGCGCGCCGGGTGGTCAAGCGGAAGCGGAATCAATTCAAAACTCGGTGCCTCTCCGTAAGTCTTCATTCGATCGACTTGGATTGGTGATTCAACAGTGGGCTGCGAGACGGTGACCTCTGCAGCGAAATCAGCCTCGCCGGTCCGTGAAAGGGTCAATCCCAGAGTCAACTGTCGTTCGAGTTGATGACGGTTGATGAGACCCCTGAATGACCCGAGGTCAGTTTGGTCTCCGCGAACCAAGAGGGGCGTGCGCTTGCCCGATGAGCGCATTGATGCTTCGGTCTGCTTCATTAGGAGAAGCGACTGAAGAAGGGAAGATTTTCCTCCGCTGTTTGCACCGAATATCAGCGTGATCGGGCCGAGCGGAACTTCTGTCCGTTCGCCAAATCCCTTAAAATTCTCGACCACTAGTTGTGACAGGTATTCCATTGATTCTCAAACTCCAGCCTGAATGATTTCTCATTGCTCGCCTAGCCGCGACGGTGTCTCCAGGTGCGGCCCCCAGATTGTCGCAGGCGCGCCGCCTGTCTGATGCGAGTTTTCCCGCTCGTTGCTCTCACCTTCACTACTAGCGAAAAATGAGAGTGGATTGGGTCGTTGCGCCAGTGGTGAGTGTTTGATGAAGCGGCAAAGGCTGCGGATAGTGGTCGCGACTGGAACACCCAA
>Ga0315903_10010188_pt1 | contig 11254 bp, 10 predicted proteins | sample LakEriMetagenome_7_FD_203524 | JGI IMG/M metagenome (GOLD analysis project Ga0315903, IMG submission 203524) | Freshwater fungal communities from buoy surface, Lake Erie, Ohio, United States - Buoy 2 MA119 | ecosystem: Environmental > Aquatic > Freshwater > Lake | place: USA: Lake Erie, Ohio... | reverse complement strand
TCGTCACCGTTTTCATCAACTTCAATAGTTTGAATTTTCGTCTCTGCAAGCAATCCCATATCAATTGCTTCACTCAGGCGATAAAATTTACCGCACTTACAAGCTCTAATCCCTGCGCCATTATTAAATAGACTTCCAACTCTGCGTCCGTCACTCCATCGCTCAAATGCCATGAGATTGATGGATGCGTAATTCGGAGTTCTGTAGCGCGCCAAGCAGTTTGGGCAGGCTATCTGACGATATCCACTTATTCTTGTCATTTGATTGCTATTGAAAGGTTAAAAATATAGTTTGAGCTAGAGTAATTCAACTGCTTTTCTAAGCGAAGTGGGTGAGACTTGTACATAAAGAAAAGTTGTTTGGATTTGGCGATGTCCAAGCAGTTTCTGAATGATCTTTGGGTTCACTGCATTTTGGCTCAAGGTCGTTGCAAATTTCCTTCTTCCGCTATGTGAACTGCATCCATGCAAACCTGCTGCTCTATAAGTCAACCCAAACCACTGCGCAAGTGAGTTAGCACTGAATCCTGTCTCAGATTTCTGAGAGTAGATCAGAGGACGATTGAGATTTGTGTAGTTGAGGATTGCAAGGTCTTTGAGCTGAAATCTGACAGTCAGGTATTCATGAATCTCGTCTCGCAGTTTCTGAGACAGCAGTACCGTTCTTCCCTTGTTCCCCTTCGTTTCGTTCTTACTCAAAAAGAACTCGTCTTTGATCGTCCCATCTTCAGCAAGTACATGCTTGATCGTGAGACTTGCGATCTCACCCACACGCATTCCTGCGGCATGTGATAAATTTATTAATAGTTTGTTTCGTGCGTGATGATTCTTTCGTGCGATGTGAAGTAAAACTTTTCGGTATTCCTTGTCTGTCAAAATTCTCGCTTGTGACATGATTTCTCCTGACTAATCTAATTATTTATGAGCTAGAACATATAGCCTTAGATTAGGTAGGACAATCCTTGAGGTTTGGTTCAGTGAATTCGTTGAATTTGCTCGTTTCTGAGACTGAATAGCATCTAATACTTAAAACCTGACATAAATTGCTATATTTGCAATGGAACTGAAATTAGCGATTTTCAGCGTTCAGACTCTGCGCTGACAGTCAGAGTCAACTGTCCCAAAAAGAGTGCTTGTACGCTTTTCTCGCCAATCAGATTGGATATCTGAGTCCTGAGATATCTGACTGCTTTTCCAAGTGAATTTCAGATGACAACACCAAGATAGATTTGTTTCTTTTTAAGCAATTTAGATTTTCTATAATTTTATAGATTCCCGAATATTGTCTAAAGTGAAATATTAATCTTGGTAGTTGATTTTTGAATCTTTCAGACAGCATCAAGCACTACACCTTCATTCAAAATCTCAGGCGTAGTTCCCAACACTGTCGTCTATCGCTACTTTAGCGTAGTGCCTCATGGGGCAACCAAATGTTCCTTGTGTCAAAAGTACCTTCAGTGCTCCACGCATTGGTCTTGTTTTCGTATGCGTCTTTTTGGAAATATCTAGTTACTACTTGAATCGGTGTGTCTGTGCTGCTCTCGTCTTTTTTAACTAGCTCATCAACTGAGCGAATCCAAATGTCATCTGACTGACCAAATTTACGAACCCAATTTTCCGAAAAATGAAACATCAATTTCTGCACTGTGAAGTCAACAGGAAGATTTCCAATCAAGATGTTGAAATGCATTGTTTTTTCTTGAGTCAGATTTGGGTTGAGACCTTCAATTGTCGTAAATGTATAAGGTCTATATTCAAATCGCTTTCTAAATGGTAGCTTCGGATCACTTGGATACAAGTTCAGGCTTACTGTTTTGAGGGTCTTCTCTAGTATTTCAGAACAAGTATTTCTTCTGAACTCAATTTTTCGCAAAGTTTGATTACATGGGCGAAAATTTGTATGAGCAACAATAGAAAATTGAATTTTCGGAAGAAATGGTCTTACCCAATCATTGAAGTCATCAGCTGAATAATTTCTCATATAGTTATTTAGCTTAATCTAATAAAAACCGAAAAAAATCATTAGATTTTTGGTGAAATAGGCTAGGAAAGCGTCAATTCAGGCAATAAATTCAACGCACTCATTTCAAATGGAGGAAATCATGAGTGCATTGAATAGCTTGAAATTCGTCTCTGCTAAGCGTCCAAACCAAATCCCTGAGATCCAAGTGCGACGCAACAAGCTCAGTAATCGTCTTTGGTCGCAGATTCAGCTTGCGACAGCACTACAGAAAGGCGAAAACTACATAGAAAAGCGATTTCGTACAGTGCGTGATCGCCACACAGGTGAATCAAAGCATGTGGAGTTAAGCAAGCGAGTTCGTCAGATGTGGTTCGTTGGCGAGAATGGCAAAGTCTGCATTCAGATCAAGTATGGCAGTCGTGTACTTGAATTTGCGAAGGGTAAGAATGCGATTGAAGTCAATTCAGCTGATGAACTTATCACTGCATTGACCACACTGAAGACTTCTGTTGAAGCAGGTGAGCTAGATAGTCAACTTAACTTGGCTGCTGATGCAGTCAAGGAGCGATTCAAGAAATGAACTAAGAGGATTGCTCTTTGAGAAAAATTCCCATACCTGTCAAGACAAAAACGGGTGCAGCCCGTAAACTAGGCACTTCCGTGTGTAATAGTTATCATTTTTGCACATGTCGCAGGACTGTGAACTATCTCAAGAGCAACCTAAATGGCAAAATTGCTAACACAAACTGATTTTCTCAACAAGTTTCTCAATGGTAAGTGTGAAGAAGTGATGGCAACAATGCCTGACGAGTGTGTTGATCTGATCGTGACATCACCTCCATACAATCTCAGAAACTCAACAGGTAATGGAATGAAGGATGGGCGTGGCGGAAAGTGGGCTAACGCAGCGTTGTTGAAGGGCTATGCAGAAGCGGAGTACAACGACAATTTGCCACATGAAGAGTATGTTGCTTGGCAGAGGAAGTGCTTAGAGCAGATGATGCGCTTACTAAAACCTGATGGTGCAATTTTCTACAATCACAAATGGCGTGTCCAAGGAGGCTTGCTTCAAGATCGTGCTGATATTGTTGCAGGATTTCCTGTGCGTCAAATAATTATTTGGAGAAGGAAAGGTGGTATCAACTTCAATAAAGGTTATTTTTTGCCTACATATGAAGTTATCTACTTAATTGCAAAAAAGGATTTTGTTTTGGCTAAAGGAGCCAACTCATATGGCGATATTTGGGAATTCGGTCAAGAGCAAAAAAACGATCACCCTGCGCCATTTCCTGTTGCATTAATTGAGAGAGTTATCGGTAGTACTAATGCAGATATAGTGCTTGATCCATTTATGGGATCGGGAACGACAGCAATAGCAGCTACTAAATTGGGAAGAAAATTCGTTGGTATTGAGCTGAGTAAAAATTACATAAAAATGGCAAAAGAACGGCTAAGAGAATTTATGCTTGAGCCATCTCCGCTAGATGATGCGGGACCAAAAACAAAGAAACAAAAAATATTGTTTGACTAAAAAACTTGAGAGCTAAATTGGAAAAGCTCGCCAATTTTGTCTTTTTTTACTCTTAGCTTCGTTCCGTGGTTATGTCTAGTTCTGGCATCAAAATCAATAACCACAGCGCCTTCAGAAAACAATTTACTTAAATTTGATTTAAGAAATTGTTTGTAGATATATGCTTCAACGACCTTGAAATGTTCAATGCCTCCAATTTTTCTTGTTTCGCAATAGCACATCAAGGTGTTGTTTAGTTTTTTTAGGCAAACTTCGTCAAAATCATTTCTATCCCAGTAAACAGGAAGAACAGAGCTGTAGTGTGGTTTTCTTTGCTCAACATCAGATAGCCATTCTCCGTATGTTGAATAAATTTGAGTTACATCCCTCGCTTTTACATTGACTTTGTTAGGGCTAAAAACGAATTCAATTCGGTCCTGGTTTAGATCAACTGTAAATCCTCTGTCAGAAAAACGATGGGCATATGTGGTTGAGCGAAAGCTCATCTCGTCGTGTGGATATGCGTTTCCCGCTTCTTGATGTTGCCAACCTAGGCATTTCAGTAGCTTAGGAATTGAGGCTCGCGGACTTGGTTCTTTGTGAAACAAGGTGATGTAACTGCCTGTTTCTATTTTTTGGGTTTTTAGCTCAATATCGCCTAAATCAGGTAGCTTGAGATTGTTCTCCGAAACTCCAAAAAGTCCTTCAAGTGTGTTTCCTTGATTTCCATCGTTTCCTTGGTGCGTGCCAACAAGCCACTTATCTTTATTTGCATGTAGTATTTTCTTAATCTGATCAAGTGTAATCATTGCGCACCCTCCTGTTGCACAACATATTACCGATCTAAATTCTGTATGGCAATTTTTGGTTGTTGCCTATCTGATAAATAAAAATGAAATCGTATGATTTCGTAATTTCAGATAGGAATGGGTGATGAAAATTACGGAAATAGTGTCGGGGATATACTGCTATAGGGCAACCGTCAAAGCGGAGCGTGGGAAGTCATCAACGAATGTTAAGACTATCGTCTTTGCAGATGGTATGAATCAAGCGAGAGCATTGCTAGCTGCAACATATGGTGATGAGAATGTGGTCTCCGTCTCTCGTATCACTGACAATCAGATTAATGAAACAATTCCATCTAGAACAAAACCCGTAGTACAGCGAGTGCCAAGAGTTTTGCCAACTGATTACGCTCATGATCTAGCTCAGAAAGCACTTCTCAATCAGATGAAGCGAAACGCACTTCATGTAAAGCCAACGATTGACGATCTAAGAGCAGCGCAGAGTGACTTTGAAGCTGAGCAGAAGCGTGTCAATCGTGAGTACGAAGAAGCGATAAATGACAGAGCGAAGTGGGCAGGAATCAGAAAACGCAGATTAAACAGTGCTTGAAGCGCAGTGCTACGACGAACGGTACTTTGTAACTTATTTCAATAGAATTTTTCTCTGCGATTCAAATTGCAAATTGGTGAGCATTAGAAAGTGTAGGTTTGCCAAATTCCGCAATTTTGGTTGCATTTGACTTGCAAACTACGCATTTGCATCAATGATCGGCTATTATTCTTTTCCAATAGTTTCCGACTCTCAACACTTGGAAAACTATAATTTTATAGATTCCATTTTTATTCAATGACTTACCTGAATTGGGCTGATTTGTTTGAAATCCAATTTTACAAAGTAGTTACAAAGTCAAAAAAAAGCCAATTAAATCAATGACTTATAATCGTAATATCATTGAGTGGGAGTGATTTAAGGTAAAAATATCTATATAAATCAATGACTTATAAGTTACAAAGTCATTGCAAACTTTTTTGTGATATGTTCAAAATCAAGCACTTACAGCTTGAGGATATGACATATGTCACAAAGAAAGACTACTGTTGGAAAGAGTAGTCGCTCAGCGATTACATCTTCCAAACCCTCCCAAAGCTTCCCACCATCGCCTACTTCAAAGAAAAGTAGAGCACCAAGACAAGCTCGTATGAGCGACATAACCCCCATTTTTGATGGGCTGATTCGTATCTATAGAACAACCCATAGTGGGGATGTATATCAGATGCGGATGTGGATCTCTAGTGAGAAAAAATACATTCGTAAAACCCTAAAAACTAGAGATAAAGCTCTAGCTATTGCCATCGCTAAACGAGAGTACATTCAATATGAAGGAAAGCTACAAGCAGGCGAGAAACTATTTTCAGTCTCTGCAAAAGAGATGAGAGATAAGTACCTTGAACATGTTGAGCAGCTAGTGGCAGGCTCTCAGATCAGTAAAGGTAGAGCTACAAATATTAAGACTTTCACAAAGCATTACATGGAATTTGTAGGAGAAAAGACAAAAGTTCAGAGTATTGATAAGCGAAAGTTTATTGAGTACAGAGCGTATCGTCAGAAAGCTAAGAGCGACATTCGTATGAGTGTTGTTCAAAATGAGGCTGCAACAATTAAACAGATGTACAGATGGGCGATTGAAGAGGGGTTTGTAACTCAGAAGCAGATGCCAGATTTTGGAAAGATCAAAGTTGATCAGCATGAATCAGATGTTGAAGCTTACACAATGCAAGAGTATTTATGGCTTGTGCAGCAATCAGCTAATTGGCATAAGAAAGTCGGAAAGCTTCATCCAAATCGTGATGAAGAAATCTATTATCGGCAAGCCATAAATGACTTTGTTCTTTTGATGGGTCACTATGGGATGCGAACAGGCGAGCTTTGTCAGATTAAATTTGGTGACACAGCTTTATATCAAGATGGAACGGCAAAAATTGTAATTCGCAAAGAAGTATCAAAGGTTAAAAAGCAGCGGGTTTTGCGAGGCATAAAGGCTGATGTGATTGCGAGGCGTAGAGAGCGAAGCAATTTCAATGAGAACCACAATTACCTTTTTTCACACTACACAAAAGACGCTGAAATTCCAAGAGACAAACTTTATGAGTACTACCGCGCACTTTGCAAGATTGTGAAGGAAAAGAATCCTGAGTTTGACGATTCAAAGAGCCTGTATTCATTGCGTCATCTTTGGATAACGACACAGCTTTTAGCTCAAACGGTCTCGCCATACAAAATTGCCAAATATGCAGGGACTTCACTGAAGCAGATTACGGCGACCTACGACAACATAGATGATGAGCAAATTGGGAAGGAGTTGTTGAAGGTTCGTGTGAAATTTGATGTGAAAAACGATGAAGTAATTGTCTTGAGCAAGGAGATGTACGAGGCAATGTACGATGAGAAGAATATTGCCAGAAGAGAAACTTAAGTTTCAAATAATGAAACGATTGCGAATTCTATATTTTTATAGAAAAACACGATAAAGTCTAAAAGCTGAAAACAATCGTACTTGGAGGAAGTATGACGACTAAGACTACGAATAGCAAAAAGTTAAAAGATGATCTCAGGTACGGGCTTGAAAAACTTATTGGTGAAGCAGAACGACAGAACGAACTACATGAAGGTGCAAGGCAGCTCTTGTACAGAACATTAGCTGAAGTTTATGCGTGGTGGTTGAACGCAGCAAAAATTGATGGTTTTTTAGACGAGCTTTACAGCGACTATGGACTGCGAACAAATGCCACAGAAGAAAACTTCACTAGATTGATTAGGCTAGTGTGGCAAGTTGATTGGAATGGACGAAAAGGTCCCGCACTGCAAGTTTGGAGTAAAGCTCTAAGAAAAATTGATCATGAATACAAGGCAGATCGTGAAAAATTTGAAGGGAATGTTGTTGGAGCGATAGTTCAATTAATTAATGCAAGAGGAGGGCTGCGAGGGGTTATCGGAGAAAAAAGGGAATTGCAAGACAACGAATCTGATTTCGTCGTAAATGTAAATTCAAAGAAATCAGGTGCAAAGAATGACTCTTTGAGTGAATCAAAGCTTAAAGAAGAGCATCTGAGAATTGGTAAAGAAGATTTTGATAAAACCAAACCAATTCAAACATTCAAACAACCCAAAGAATTTCTTCCAACGAACAAAAGCGGTTATGCAGTTGCGTTAATACGGAAAAATTCTACTTCGGGTTACAACATACTCAGCGTTAGCAACGATCAAGAGCTGATTGATTTTGCAGTGCTGGCGACCTATAAGAGACATACAAATCATGTCTCACATCTACTTCATACCATCTGCGAAGTTATACAAACTCAAGCCTTTCCTAAGCAACTTGAAACTCATAGAAAAATACTTGCAGAGCTAAGTAAGTTTGAGTCTGAAGATGGAAAGAAAATGAGGCAAATCAAGCGAATTTTGATACTGCCAAAATCAAAAGAAATTATTCTTAGCGAAACAAGAACTTTTTGTTCAGTCGTAACAATAGCTAAGCCAAAGATTTTTCCATCAGGTCTCACAAAAAATGTTTTTCTTAGAACGGAAAATCACAAATACATTGAGCAGGAAATAATACAGAGAAATGATTTGTGCTTCTACACTGTATTTTCAGAAAAAATTGAGACTGTAAAAGATGAGGAAATAGTCGCAAGTAAAAGAATAAGAATAAAAAACAAAATAACTAATAGAATAAAAAATCTATTCTTCTATGACTACGATGAATCAATTGGAGAAAAGGGAAGTCAAGCTTTTCTGATTGAACAAAGAAGGTCGTTTAACTGGACTGCAAAGGCTTCAGCAAATTGGTTTAAGGAAATTGAGGGGAGCTTTGTTTCAAACTGGTTAGAGGGATTTGGGAAAAGAATAAATCACCCAAAAAACAAACTCATAAGACTTAGCGTAACAAAAAATGGATTCACGATCTCATATTCAGGCTCTAGAGATCATCTTGACGAGCATGAGGTAATTAAAACTCCTTTGATCAGTCAAAGCAAAGCACATTTACACCAACTTTTTCAGTCAAAAGATTTGATTCCAGTGCTGCACTCAATAGCTAACAAAGAAATCGTAGGAAATGTATCTTTGTCAATCAATGAAGATTTACTTTTAATTAAATATTCTACGAAGATCGCCAGTTACTTAATTGCTGTTCCAACTGCAAACTTCAGAGGGCGAAGAATTCCTAACGCATTTCAATTCTACGGAGCTGCAAATGGGAATTGACCTCACGCCTAGGTGGGATAAATTTGCAGTGTATTTACCTGCGATTCAGGAGTGGTATTCAAGAGAGGTGTGGAGCAACAAAAACTTAGATAAAGAGCGTCCTTTTCCTGAGGGTATAAGCTTAACTGATCTAGACTTTCTCAATCCCAAAAGTAAGTTGTGGCACTACGGCTACGGGTTGTATTCTGCAGGTCAATTTAAGAATTCTGAACCGATTAAGTGTTCTGTTTCTAAGAGAGATAGAGAAAAAACTACTATTCTTGGCGATAGTGGGGGATTTCAGATTGGAATGGGAACATTTCCTGGAACAGAAGAGCTAAGAAAAATAAAAGATGCAGATGCTCTAGTTAAAGCTTGGGAAAGGTCTACTGATGTTCGTGAGCATGTAGTCAATTGGCTTGAATCAACAAGCGACTATGCAATGACAATTGATATGCCACTTTGGGCTAGAGTTTCAACAACAGGTAAAAGTCCATTCAAAGTGTGTTCAGTAGATCAATTGATAAAAATGAGTGTAGAGAATCTCAAATTTATTAGGGATAACAAGCGAGGTGGAACAAAGTGGTTGAATGTTTTACAGGGGGTTGAGGAAGAGGACAGTAGGCTTTGGTGGAATGCGGTTAAAAAATTCAAATTTGATGGGTGGGCACTGGCAGGTTCAGTTGGTTGGAGTGGTGGACTTGATTCAGTTCTGCGCAATGTTTTGATGATGCGAGACGATGGAGCTTTTGAGAAGGGGCAGGATTGGATTCATGTCTTAGGCGTCTCTCGCCCAACTTGGGGAGTGATTTTTTCTGCAATACAAAGACAACTTTGGAATGTAAATCCTGATCTTCGGATTAGTTACGATAGTGCCAGTCCATTTCAAACCGTAGGAAAATATCAAAAGCTTGTTAGGTATCCTAAATACACGCATGATTTGAAGTCTTGGGTCATGAGTATTTCTCCTTCACCAATCGGTTCAGGTTACTGTGACGCAAATCATTTTCATTTTCCGCATGGATCTCCAATAGGAGATTTGTTGACTCTAGATCATCTGAGTATTTTGGGTGGCTCATACGAAGCAAATCCAACAGATAAAACTACTTGGATTTTATTACTTAATCACTCGCTGTACATCTATATTAGAGCTTTTCTTGAGGCAAATGAACTCGCTTTCATGAAAAGATCAGATGCCGAATATTTTGTTCCAGAAGAATTGTTGAATGTAATTGATTTTATTGGTGATGTTTTTGAGTCGCCTAATTGGGACGGAAAAATAAAGAATCATAAAAAGTTACTTGATGATGTCTTCAAAAAAAGAAGCGTAAAGAGAAGCTCTGAGGACACATTAGACGATTTTTTTGATCAAAAATAATATTGAATATGCGTAAGCCATCAAAAATAAAAAAATTTAATTCGGCTATAAAGATGCTCGGTACTGACAATTTAGCACTTTATGGCATGAAGAGATTTTATGCACGATATGCTCTTGCTTATGAATTTGAGGGCTTAAAAATTAAAAACATGGGCGCGAGAACTATTCGTGGATACAGTGCTATGTTTGAAGTTATGATTGCTTACTCAGCTTTTGATGCCATGCTTGAAGGAGTGGAGATATTTCAAGTAAGAACTGATATTAAGCTGAATAGACTTCAACATAAAATAGAAAATCAAGAAAAACTTGCTGCGACCATTAGAGAGAAGTGTGGGGATATTCTAGATATAGCTTTGCAACATTGTGAGAGAAAATTAAGAAAACAAATATATTCGTTCCTTAAAGAAGAGCATGATAATGTTTTTTTTGTTGCCGCAGCAATACGCCATGTAACTGCTCATGGTCTATTGTCTGTGAATGGAGCAAGGCTGGACTTGGCTAGAAATGTTGAAGTGTTCAGAAAACTTGCGAGTCTTATTCTTCAACATACTGATCAACAATTTGAAAAATTTGCTGATCAAGTATACGACTATGCTGCAGCGCATTCAGGTTATGATGGTCTTTAATGTTTATATTGGAAGAGGATTAGATATCTTCTCCCTTGCTGCTCTCGTTAATCTCTCCAAGTCGCTTTCTCTGTACTGTTCAGATTTTGCTTTCTCAAGGCACTCTGATGCTTTTTCAAATTCCCCAAGCTCACGATAAAGATCGCCAATTTCTAGCCAATCTATAGTCTTTGCTTGTAGGTAGGAATTGAGAATCGCTTGAGTGTTTTCTCTGTGTTCAGTTGAGATTTCGTAGCTTGGGACTGGTAGCGATCTGTCCTTGCAGTACTGAATGAATGGCTCACGAAAATTGTCGTTTAGATGCATTCTGTATCTCTCTCTTGCAGCTAATAGCATATCGTCACTGTACATACTATTATCTTTAATTATTGAGTGCATTTCAGCATCTGAAACATAAATTGCCCTTGGTATGTGTTCAATTTTCTTCTCATCTAAAGGAACTTTGACACTGATCTCCTTCGTTCGCTTGATTTTTTCCGATTGATTTGTAGATAACTCACTTGGAGAAGATTTAACAAAAAAATTTCTTATCTTTGCAAAAAATAAATTCACATCTCTTTTAAGCGTCTCCATGAATGTTTCGTCTGCTTGCCTGCGTAAAAATTCAGGAATATTGAATATTTCGTCACCGTTTTCATCAACTTCAATAGTTTGAATTTTCGTCTCTGCAAGCAATCCCATATCAATTGCTTCACTCAGGCGATAAAATTTACCGCACTTACAAGCTCTAATCCCTGCGCCATTATTATA
>Ga0315903_10010187_pt1 | contig 11254 bp, 8 predicted proteins | sample LakEriMetagenome_7_FD_203524 | JGI IMG/M metagenome (GOLD analysis project Ga0315903, IMG submission 203524) | Freshwater fungal communities from buoy surface, Lake Erie, Ohio, United States - Buoy 2 MA119 | ecosystem: Environmental > Aquatic > Freshwater > Lake | place: USA: Lake Erie, Ohio... | reverse complement strand
TAGGCCACTAGACGATGGGGAACTGAAGGAGAAGGGTATCGGTCATCGACTTCATATCAAAACTAGTTAAATGGGATGATTTAGGTATGGAAATCATCAGTAACCCCACACAAGTTGAAATCAAGAAAGCTGCCCAAGCATTAATGGACGGCCATCTTGTAGCTTTTCCAACTGAAACTGTTTATGGACTAGGGGCTGATGCAACAAATAGAAAAGCAGTAAGCAGGATTTATTCTGTTAAGGGTAGGCCAACTACTCATCCATTGATAGTTCATGTTTCATCGATTAACCAGGTAAATACTTGGACGAGTCACATTCCAAATTATGCTATTAAACTGGCAAAAGAGTTTTGGCCCGGGCCAATGACTTTGATTCTCAAAAGGAGTCATCTTGTCGGAGAGTTTATAACCGGCGGTCAAGACAGCGTTGGAATCAGAGTGCCTAGTGATCCAATAGCTCTTATGTTATTAACTGAGTTCGAAAAGTTAGGTGGATCAGGGATCGCAGCACCAAGTGCAAATAAGTTTGCGGCTGTTTCACCAACAAGTGCAGATGCCGTTGTTGAAGAGATAAGTTTCAAGTTAAAAAATAAAGACATAATCATTGACGGGGGATCGTGCTCGATTGGTATAGAGTCTACTATCATTGAATGTACCGGACCTTATCCGCGAGTACTCAGACCAGGATCTATTACTTTAGAATTGATGGAAAATTTATTGGGAACCATTGAAGAAAAAGCGCCATTAAATACTGGTATTAGAGCCTCTGGAATGCTAGAAATTCACTATGCTCCCAAAGCTAAATTATTTATCGGAGAGATGGCTCAGCCTAAGGATGGATTACTTGCGCTTTCAAGCTACCCAACCCCTGAAGGCGTAATTCGACTAGCCTCTCCAAACAATCTGGAAGAGTTTGCCCGGGACTTGTATAAATCTTTAAGGTTCGCTGACCAATTGAATTTAACGCGAATCGTAGTTATCCCACCACCTGGAGACGGGATTGCACTAGCTATTAGAGACAGATTAATCAAAGCTTCAGCTGGCAGTAAATAATGGTAATTAAGGATAGACTAGGTGCAATAAGCAAAATAATTCCGAGAGCACGGGCCTTTAGCTCAGTCGGTAGAGCAACGGACTTTTAATCCGTGGGTCGTCGGTTCGATCCCGACAGGGCCCACCATTAGTAATCTTTAAAGTGCACATGCTCATTCGCCGATTTATCAAATTTTGTAACGTTACAACTATATCCAAATCGTTTTGAAGCCGTATACATGTTACGATTCACCATAAGACCATGAAAAATTTTAAAATCTGGCCAAGCGTAAACAACTATTAGCATGATAAAGTTTTGCTGGCATTTAATAGTCAACAATCCTAATTGAAAATTGTAAATAATTTGTAAATACATGAAATGTAAAAAACATATTTCAATCGAACTATCAGGTGGTATTGGAAATCAATTGTTTCAATACGCGGCTGGAATTTACTTCGCGAAGCGACTAAATTCAGAAGTACTCTTTAAACTTTTTGGAAATACAGCGAAACAGAAAAAAACAAAAAACGCCCTTCTAGAATTTTCTCTAAATTCTACTGTAATTGAAAACAAGAGACCAATGTCTAATTTAAGTTACCAGATAGGACGAGTTCGAAGGAAAATTGCAAACAATTCTAATTTTTATCGGATGTTTAGATATCACACATTCGGGGATTATCAATCCAATTCAATTGGGTTTACAGGAGAACTTACAACTTTATCTAAAATAAGAAGCTTAAAAGGATACTTTCAAACATACAAATATGCTGATGCTGTAAAAGTGGAGTTAGAGCAAGAGTTACGCCTCAAAAACCCATCCACAACTTATGAAAAATATTTAATTATTGCCAAAGAAACTTGTCCAATTATGATGCATATACGTGGTACTGATTACAAAGAAAATATTAGAACAATTGGAATGCTCGATAAAAACTATTATGAAAATGCTCTACTAAAAGTTAAAGAGTTTGGTTTAAGAAATAAGCTTTGGGTTTTTTCAGACGACGAGATTTATACAAATAAATTAATGAAACAGTTAAAGATCTTGCCTGATAAGGTATTTTCCCCCAATAGTGGTTTAAGTGATACAGAAACTTTAAAATTAATGAGCGTGGGATATGGGATTATAATCTCTAATTCAACGTTTTCTTGGTGGGCTGCATATTTGAATAAAAATTGTAGATTTATTATTTGCCCGGATAAATGGTTTAAAGGAATGGAAGATCCTTATCTATTGCTTCCTGAACACTGGATCAAGGTACAGACATCGTGGCTACAATATAAATAGTTATATAGCATTACTCGAAAGACTCTTTTTTGTTTAATGATTTACTTTATCCTCAATATTATCATTAATCATAATAATTTTATCTGATTTGGATTAGAGAAGATTTCTACTGCATGACACTCTGCATTTAAAAAAATCTCTAGATTATACACATAAAGTTAACTCTAGAGCTAAAATTATTTTCTATAGATTACTTCCAAGATAACATCAAGATTTTCACTTTTGTTTGCCATGAATAATTTCTGGGCACTATCTAAGTTTAGCTAAAAATGAACAGAATAAAAAAGTTTGACTGTGTACAGAGTTTTTCTGTTCTCTATCATATATAAAAATTTTATACTGGATAAAGTCCACGTATGTATCAGATTTAAACACATTTTATCCATGCATAATTAAATAAAATATTTTCGTGAAAACTGTCACATTGCAAATAATCAAACTATATATGCATAATTCCATAACATTAACTCTGAAAAGTAAAACTACTCACACTAAGTGTCTAAGTGAAATACCTTCATGGCAGTGTTATAAATTCTCTTAGATCTAAAGATACAAAAATTAGACGCTAGTTGAACTAAACCTATTACACTAACCGTGATTTATTGGTTTTTTTGAGAGGGAATCTCGATACAATCTACGCAAGACGTATAGTTTAAATCTAGAGATCATAAATATAGTTTTATATAACAAAATTATATACAATCTGGTTTCATAATAACTAAATGCATATCTGTGTCGGATTGGACGAATTGCTCCATAATTATTAGCTTGATCGATCTCAATTGATTTTGCACCAAAACTTTTCATTAAACTACTAAACACAGCCTGATCGTGCATATGATGTACAAAACCTTTTACTTCCTGTTCCTTGATGATATCTGGCAGCAAGAAAGAATGGTTGGACTTGCAAACCAAATTAGCCCAACAATTTACAAACGATTCACCAGAGTTATTATTTCTTACCAATAGAAAACCTGCCCAATATTGATTACTTAATCTATCTTCTTCTTTTATATCTAAATAGTCTAACAAGGCTTTGGATGTATAAAGATTTTCAGAGAAATTTTGAGAGTTTGAACCTATCAAGGTTGTATCGCGGCCCAACTCTAATATGCGACCTAAGTTTTGTAAATCCTCTTTACTTTTACTTATTACAGTACCCGCATCTAGATAAAGTAAACCTTCATCCTTTGGGATTTCAGATAAACAATACCTTAAAAAGTGTGGTTTCCAAATCCACCATCCGAAACCTGGAACTCGAGCACTGAGAACTTGTTTATGCTGATCCCAAAAATCTGGTAAATGATTTAAAAAAATTTTTTCATCATATCCAATTGAGGATTCAAATAAAGAAGTAGACATGACTTCTTGAGCTAATCTTTTTGCAGCTAATCGGTAATTAAATGTTCCCATCCCAATTGTACGAAAGTGCCACTTAGTAATCGAAGTAGAATTGGTGCATTTCTCATTTACATTCATAATCTATTTGGCTCCTAATAATATTTCAATGATGTTTAATATAACACCATAAACTTTCGCAAAATCTGATATAATCGGAATAATGTTTAAATCTTTGTCTCAAAGTTCACAGAATTCTACCTACCAAGGCTTAATAGATGCTTACCGTCAAAATTTCACTCTCAGATCCAAAGGCTTTATCCTTCCCCCAATAAAGTATGTTGGGAACTTTCAATCAAAGACAGGATCTCATATAAGTCCACGAGAAAAAGTTTTTGTTGCTATCGCAGTCAAGGATCAGGCGAACTTAATAGTATCGATAGTTGATTCACTCTGTAAGCATATCAATGTTGATTTTCAAATTGGACTGCTATTTGATAATTGTCAAGATAAAAGTGAAACTCAATGTTTAGAATATTTCGAGAATATGTTTGACGAATTCGAAAATCTGACAAAAGTTCATTTCATACGCTCAGATGGCGAACTTTTCGAGGCTACGTGTGAAAACATATTATCACTTTATTGTGAGGCAGATTTTTTCATGTCATTGCAAGCTGACATGTTTTTCAAAGATTATACTTTTGTGGCGCGATGTTTGAAATTCTTTAGCGATGTTCCAAATTTATTTGCCATATCAGGAAGAGCCATCGTTAGACTGTCTTTAGACTCTAAAGTCAGTCAGGCAAAAAAATTGATTTCCAAGATAACACGTCGGATTTTGGCCCTTGTTAAACATGGAGCAATTCATGAGGTACTAGGACCATATTTGAAAAACCTTGACTACTTTGGCGATGTAGCCCACCCACCTTATAGCAAAATGAATTTCACAAGAAAAGAATTTGAAAAAGTTTTTTTTGGTGAGTCAGTTATAAGAGGACCAATTATTTGGAAAAGTGAGATCTACAAAAAATTAAATGGTCTAGATGATCTCGGTCATGTGCTTGGGCGGGACGAATGTGACCTTTGCTTTCGCGCGGGAAAATCAGGCTACATTGTTGGTTATCTACCATGCTTATGTTTTTCTTTTCCAGAAATGGGTACTTCACGAAAGGCAAGAAACTTAAATTCCGTAAAAGCATTGCAACAACGTGAAAAGTTAGCCGCAGAAAATCCAAGTGTTTTAAGCAATTTTTGGACGAGAAGTCAAGTAAAGCGTAAAAATTAAAAGCACCAAAGATTAAGGGATTTAATCAAAGGAAGTAATAATCGTTTTGTTTTCGTTATCATATCTGAGTGCTACATCTAAATTAATTCTTTTTCTTCGAACTACTAACTCAACTAAGAGTCGCAGAAGAGGAGTTAAAGAATGAAAAAATCTAATCTTGTAATAATACTTTAGAATAACTTGATCAAAAAGATTTTTATGTAGAGCTTCTTTGTCAACGACAGCAAGATTAGTACCTGTTGGGTTTTTTGTATGTGTAGCATCTGATCTGAATCCTAGATTTATAAAATAATTTTTTGCTGGTACAAGTGTTTTGTAACCAAGCCTCCAGGCATGGTCATTGAAAATTCCATCCCAGGTATCGAGGAATCCTAATTTAGCTCTAGTACTATTAACCCACCAATAGACACTTTCTCTAAAACTACGTTTTTCAAAAAGCAGATTTCTCATTTTAGGAGTAGTTACCTTGAAGTAATTTTTTCTAACCATTCTCCAGCTTTTTGACCAAGTAGCCCATGCACCTACAAAAAAATATTTAGATATTTGGTCATCTGGTGATTTAACAAGTGGGTTATGACCAGTTACGAAATAAGTTCTCAAGCTATTATAGTAATTTTCCTTATCCCTAAATTCTTGAAAAAAACTAAACATACCTTGTTCGGGAAAGCAATCATCTTCAATAACAATTCCAAAATCTACTTCCGAGAAAAACCAGTCGAGGGCAGAAACTACTCCCAAATTGCAACCCAAATTGTAATTACGAAAAGCAATTTTTAAATGGAAGGACGTTAGAAAATCTTGAGCAACAGCAAAAGAACTATCGCACTTTTGTGCTTCTACTGGATTCCTTGGACCGTCAAGAGAGACATAAACATTGGTCGCATGCAACTCGCGTAGTTTACCTAATACACCTTCTAATAGATCTGGACGATTAAAACCCACCACTAGAATTGGTATACTAATCATGTGACTAAATATAGACTACAAAATAAAAACAACTGAATCTTTTGTACCGTAAATCGAGAAATAATTGAAAAAAAGATTACTTGTAATTTGTTACCCTTTAGATTGGCATTGGGCTTTATCTTTTGAATTTTTCAGATACAAGCAGCACCAAGATATCGATTACGAAATTCTAGACTTAAGTTTCGCTGGTGAACGAGGCTTTAAAGTGTTTTTAAAGTTTTTGTTAGGTGGCTCAATACTTCAGAGAAAGTGCTTGCAAGCTTGGAGATCTGATAAAGTCGAACTACTAGATTTTAAAGTTAATTACAAGGATATCGAGAAGAGAACTGTAAAACGCGTTCAGGAATTGTTTGGAACTGGTTTTAAACACCTAGATGAGACACTTAATACCATTTCTGAGAGAGTGGCTACATTAGCAGTAGATCCAAGAGAACATTTGCCTGTAATTAGGGATGAATTCTTTAAAAGCGAAACCACTAAAGCCATTTTAACTCAGGTTGATGCATCACGTTATTCAGAAATTACTACCGTGAATGGCCGTTTCACAAAAAACGCAGAGGTTGTTACCTGGGCAAAAAGTCAAAACTTGCCATTGACCCTGTTGGAGTTTGGCGCCTCAGGAGAAAAATTCGAGATTTTTACTACCAGCCCTCATTCCTTTGAAGAGATTGAGGACAAAATAAATTCATTTTGGACTTCATATGAGAATAAATACCGGGAGAAAATTGCACAAGGCTATATTGATAATTTGATTGATAAAAAAGGTTATTCCAGTATAAACTGGAGGAGCTACATGAAACCCGGCTCTGTTGTTAAAGAAGGCGCCCGAAAAATCTGTGTTTTTTATGTAAGCACCGAACTTGAATACTTTGGCCTCCCAAACAATATACCGAAAGGCAATTTTAAGAATCAAGTAGAAGCTTTTCGAGGTCTTGTATCTTTATTGGATCCAAACCTTTGGACTATATACCTAAGGATGCATCCAGAAATGCCAGGACGTAATAGAGGCAATGAACAACTCTTATGGCAAGAATTTAAGTCCTTTTCACACATTGTCATAGTTGAACCTAATAGCTCTATCGATTCTCTTGAATTAGGAGAATTGTCAGATTTAGCAGCTGGATTTGGGTCAAACATAGCAATGGAACTTGTTGCGAGGGGTAAAAAAAATGTCATTACGCTGGGTCCAGCACCTTGGAATAGGCTGCTACCTCGAAACTTTACCCCGAGCTTAGAGCATCTATCTAGGCATCTAAAAAGTGGCATTCCTGAAATCAGCGTTAGTGATATATATCCCTGGGCGCTCTTTATGTCGCGTTTTGGTGAAAACTTTAAAGTTCTCAAATTTGATAAGAAAACTTCTAGTTGGAAGTTTTAGCTAACCTTAAGAAATCTTTTATAGATCAATTTATATAACTCTAGGTGATTAGATTCGTTTAGTTTGCTAAGACTTGAGTAATCTTGCTCAATTCGACTACTGGAGTCAGTCATTTGCATACTTGAAATGTTCCTTATAACCCTTAATGTATCTTCAACTGCATCTTCTGGATTAATTAGAAAGTCGTAATTTTTATTCAGTAGTTCTGTTATGCCGCCTACCGATGTTGCAATTACTGGAATGCCAAGAATTTTAGCTTCATGAATTACGTTTGGGCTGTTATCGGCTCTCGAGAGCACAAGGAGAAAATCTATTTGTGTCCAAAAGCTAGTGAGATTCAATTTATTTTTATTGAAATCACGTAAATACAAAAACTTTGTGCTTAACTTTTCGCTATCCAGCTTAAGTATAAGTTGGTCTACCAAATCGGTGCCCTTAAGATTTGAAGTTTTCTCAACATTTGCAATTCCAAGCGTCAAGCTTTTATTAGTGGACGTTGGGATGTTTTGTCGTTCTCTCGTTAAAATTTCAAACCCAAAATGTACATTAGGTATGTAAGTTACAAAACTCTCTTTAAGCAGCATGCTGGACTTTGATAAATTTAGGAGCCATTTAGAAGGCACCACAATTGTGATCTGGCTCTGATATTTATTGAAAATCTTGCTGATTTTGAGCAGATTTCTGGTTGTAAATCTATTAAGTGGAAAGCCTAGTTGTGGGCAAATTCCGCATTTAGAGGTGAATCCAGAGCAATGTAAAGAATAGTGGCACCCACCTGTAAACAATCTTTGGTCATGAAGAGTAAAAATAATTTGGTATCCAGATTTCAGAAGCTTGTCAAAGCTTTTTATGCTAAGAAGATTAAACCAATTATGTACATGAAATATAGTTGAATTTGGGCTTCCAAAACTAGTAAGTTGCTTGATATTAATTGCACTAGACGAAAAAACGGAGAAATAGGTTTGTTTTGTTAAGTATTTATTAAATAAAGTTAGAATTAAGCTAAAAGTCTTTTTCGTTATTGAGCGTCTTATTGAGATTTCACCTTGCCTAGTTTCATATGATTTATCGTCTAAGGCAACAAAAATAGAGTTGAGTTCTTGACTGCGAAGGAATTGACTTAGTCTTCTCGCAGCAATACCCGCTCCACCTGTATGGGATGTTGATAAGTGAATGATTTGGATTTTAGGAATTTTTTCCATACCTATACCTCCATTAATGATCTTAGCTACTATTGTAGTTTGCAAGACTAAATAAACTAAATCTTGCAAGCCAAACTGCGTTATTAGTTTGGCTTGTGGTCTACCGCTTTTCAACCAGAATTTAAAACCTTTGGTGAGTTATCTACCCTACAAAGTGCACGCTTGATCTACAAGGCTAACTCAGTCCAGAGGGTTTGATCTTTGGGTTTCGTAGAAGTTCAGAACTTTCATTGCAAGTAATCTTGAATTTAGCAATGTTTAGACAATTTCATAGTAGAAATCTTAAGCTATAAATTACGATTTCAACTATTCATCTTAGAAAAAGTCTACAGATACAAACTGTGAAGTTTTCATTATGCTATCTTGATTAAACTCAAAACATCTTTTATTAGATATTCGGCACTAAATCGGGATACAATTCAAGCAGACCAGGCCTGGCGCTGATATGGCCCCCTTATAGTTAGGCAGGCTCTGTCAGGTTTTGATTATACTTAAAGAGCGAGAGAGACCTTACTGAAGTCAGTGCTAAAGCAACATTTACCCCCTTTTGGTGTCTTACTAAGTAGAGGGGTCAAGACGTTGGCTCATCGAAAGCGGGATATCAAAGTGTCACTTCGTAAGAAAGCTCAGGCTCCAGCAACCGTTGCTGCGTGGTCTGTTTCTGATTTATCCGCTCTTTATATCCAAAATCGCTCATCACTTATCGCTCAAGCCCGCCGAATTCTTCGCAGCGATGCTGATGCAGCAGAGGTAGTCCAAGATGCCTTTCTTAAATTTATCCTGGCAGCCCCAGAGCTAGATACTGCAGACCGTGCCATGGCATATCTGCGCACCACAGTAAACAATCTGTGCCTAAACGTAATCCGTGCTACCGGATCTCGTCCCAACTTAGTTGCCCTTGATTCAGATACATCCCAAGAACGCCTTGCTGAGATCGCAGCAGAAAATCACATTCCAATGGATGCAACTCTTGTTGCAGCTGAAGATGCTTCAATAATCCGCGAAGCGTTATCTCGTTTGTCAGAGACTCAACGCACAGCCTTGGTAATGTGGGAGATTGAAGGTCGAACAACTAAAGAGATTGCTCAAGCAATTGGCACAAGTGAGAAAAATGTTCGCCACGTTGTGCAACGTGCCCGTGCTTCATTTATTCGTGTCCTTACCGAATGGGTCGTTGATGAGAAAACTGGCTCTACCGCACTAGATGCACTTTCTGGAACCTACAAGAAGGCAGCAGAGCTTGCTAAGAAATCTTCAAAGGTAGCACTCTCATTACTGATTGTGATGGTTGCATTCCTTGGGTTTAATTCTGTTACAGGATCAGAGTTCGATACACCAACTATCATTGCAAGCGCAAAACAAGAAGTGCCATCCACAGTTAACTCTGAATCTAATAATGATTCACCTCAACCTTCAACAGAAGAAAGTCTTTCAACACAGAAGATAATTCAAGATAACTCAGCTATTAATTTTCGTACATCTAAATCCTTGTTTGCTGGGCTTTCAAAAGATGGATTACCATCAGGATTTACAGTTTCAGACTCTGCTGGAGACGTTGGCTCAATTGGACTATCTTCCCAATCAACCATTACCAATCCAGATGGTTATGTTTTAGTTTCATACCTTCAGTCATATGGCGATGATGTTGTAAATCTTTTGATGTCACAATCTTTAACAGTTGATGGCTCTGGTACCTCGTATTATGCAAGCCCATCTATTACAGTCGCTGGCTCATGGTTCCCTTTGACCCAAAGCGGGCTCGCCTCATCAATTACTCGACTTTCCAACGGTAATTACCTCTTAACTGCCACCCTATATATTGATTCCACAGTGGATTCAGCCCTATTTGTGGCTGCTACTGGTGGGTTAGATGTCGATGCGATTCCAAATGAGATAACTACCCGTATAATTTTGAACTCTGGCAAGAGCTCAATCCTTGCTCAGGCGATCAATATCGGCGCCAAAGGGGTCAAATAAATAGCACCTAAAAAACAGGTTTCTCCTGTGATCCGGATATCACAGGGGGAAAGAGATGCGTCAGCACGTGCGACTCATCTCGAAGCCGCTACTAGGAAATTCCTGGTAACGACTATCGAAAGGAAATAAATGTCTACAACGACAAACTTCAAGCGCATTGCGCTTGTAGCTGTTGCAGCGCTAGGAATGGGTGTACTTAGCTCAACTCCTTCGCAAGCAGCATTCTCTGGCGCTGCTGGAAGTCAGCTAACTTTAGCTGTCACAGCAGGTACTGGAACATTAGAGGGAACTAAGTCAGATTCAACAACAGCGGGCGTGGTTACTGTAACCGGCTTGGCTCTTGCCGACTCTGACTCATACACAATTACCTCTTCAAAGAAGTCTTGGCCAGCACTTACTACAGGTGCGCTAACGCCAAACCTTTATTTCATGTTAAAAGATACACTTACATCAACAGGTCCATCATTTGGCCGCTTGACCAATCCAGCTCTTCAAGCTTCAGCAAGTGGTCCCGTTAACCTAACTACTGACAGCTTTACATCGGTTAATGCCGTAGCACCGGCTGCTAGCCCAACATATGTAAACTCTTCATGGTTTGCTTTCCAGGAGTCATCAACTGGAACAGATCGAATCGCTGGTACATATGTTTATACAGTTGTTGCTACAACAGCTCAAGGAACTCAAACAATTGACCTGTCAATTACCATTGCTGCCCTTACCTCATCAAGTTTGGTTGCAAATGCCTCCTTCTCGACGGCATTTATCGGAACCTCAACTGGTAACGAATC
>Ga0315903_10010186_pt1 | contig 11255 bp, 9 predicted proteins | sample LakEriMetagenome_7_FD_203524 | JGI IMG/M metagenome (GOLD analysis project Ga0315903, IMG submission 203524) | Freshwater fungal communities from buoy surface, Lake Erie, Ohio, United States - Buoy 2 MA119 | ecosystem: Environmental > Aquatic > Freshwater > Lake | place: USA: Lake Erie, Ohio... | reverse complement strand
CAAAGAATGATTTCAAAATATGGCGACTGTACAAAGCAAGGTTATGGTTTTATTCGTAAAATATATTTAAAAAAAAAAACTGACAATAATATTAAAGTTTATAATAAAGAAAATTATCCATCTTCTAATTTTTTTTTTTATAATTCTAATAAAATATTAAGTAATAAATATTTAATATTAATTAATTATACTCCAATTGATATAAAAAAAATAAATATCAAATATCAAATTCTTTATAAAGAAAAACAATGTTATTTAATAAAATTAATAAATGATTGAAATATTTAATATTATAGGTCAATTTTTGATAATATTTTTGTTATTTAATTTTCCTTTAAACTTAAAAAATACTAAAAAAATTAAAATATTTGATAATTTAGATTTTTTTGAAATTTTATCTGTAAACTTATTTATATTTTTATTTGTATTTTTAATAATTTCTTTTTTTTCTACGAACTATTCATATATTATATTAATAATTTTATTTTTATCTTTAATTTTAAATTTAAATTCACTAAATTATATTAGCAATAGTATTTCTATAAATGATTTAAGATTTATCTTTATCTTTTTTCTCTCTTTTTTAGTTTTGTCGGTATCAATAGTTTCCAATTTATTTTTAGAATGGGATGGCCAAGTATGGATAAATAAAGCTATAAATTTTTATGATAATAAATCTGCTTTTAATTTAAAAATTTTAGAAATAGATATAATAAAAAATTATCCTCATCTAGGTTCCTTGTTGTGGGGTATTTTTTGGAAAATATCAATTATAAATCATGAAGTATTCGGAAGAGTAATTTATGTATTTATTTACGTTTTATCAATTGTGATAACTGTTCGTAAACTAAGGTATCAATGGTGGTTACAATATATTTTTTTTTTTTCATTTATCTTTTTCACTTTTGATCTCTACCTTTTTAGCGGTTATCAAGAATGTTTAATGTTTTCGATGATTTTAATTTTAATGCATTTATTTTTAAGATTTAAAAATAAATTAAATAATGTTTTTATTTTATTAATCTCATTAGTATTTTTTAGTTTATTAAGTTGGGTCAAAAACGAAGGTGTTGTATATTTTTTAATATTTACAGCATTAACATTCTTTCACATAAAAAATTATAGGATTTTGATAGTTTTTAGCTCAGTTACTTTGATACTTGTGAGATATACAATTTTAAATGAGATTAGTTCTAATGAAGGGGTATTATCTATAAATTTAAAAAACTATTTAAATTTCCTGGACTTAAATCAAATTTTATTGACGATAGTTTTGTTTTTTAAATATTTAATTATTTCTTTTTTTAAAAATACTATTTGGTTATTTATAATTGCTTTTTTGATTTTATCACTGTTAGTAAAAAAAATAATTTAGAGGTTTTTTATTTTATTACTTTTGTATCAATTTTTTTTCTTTTAGGCATTTACTTTAATTATTATGTTTTAGAAAGAGATAATTTAAAAAATGAATGGTTTATTTCTGTTACTTTATCAAGATTGACATACCATATTTCGGCATTTTATATCCCTTTTATAATTATTTTCATTAATTCTTTTAATAAAGTGAAGTTTAAATAAATTCCATTGATTAACTTTATACCTTAGAATTTTATCAGTTTTCGAATTTATAAATTTGTATTTTTTACTCATCATGTAAATAATATTTTTTTTTGTTTTTTCATAAGAAACTAAATTAATTTTTATAAAATTCCTATTATTATAAAAAACTTTCGGCTTTTGGACGTTACTTATAATTTTAATGTTATTTTTAAAACATTCTAAGGTAAAAAGTGATAAAAAATTCTCAGAAGATATTATTGCATATTTTGATCTTGATAAAAGTAGAGATTTTTTATTTTTCGATATATAACCATGATTAACAATGTTTTTACTATCTAAATTATTACCAAAAATATGAACCTTTTTTTTTCTTGCTAATTCTACTACAAGTTTTTTAATATTATAATTATTTTTATTAGGATGATCTCGATTGTAATATATAAGATCAATATCTTTTTTAACTCTTTTTAATTCGATATATTTAAGATAAAAAATTACAAAATCAAAATAGTTATTTTTTGAGTTGAAATATTTTTTTAAGAGACTTGTGGAAAAAATAATATTTTGAAACTTTTTTTTTATTATATTTGAACTTATTTTAAAAAAAATAGGAAAAATAATTTTCCTTATAACAACTTTAAAAGAACTAAGTTCTTGGATCAGTGATCCGCCTGTTATTGGCCCGAGAATTGTTTGTTTGGGTAGCAATAAAAATATTAGCCAATTCCAGAGGGGTAGGTAGTTAACATAAATAATTTTTTCTTTATCTTTATTGCGTCTCAGTAAATAAAAAATGCCAATTAGATTACTAAGATATTTTTCAAAAAAACTACCGTATTTAAATATTTCTTCACTTTTAATTTCTTTTATTTTTTTACCCTCTTTAAAATAAAAAATATTTTGATTTGTTTTTATTAAAAAAATATCTTTATAAATAAGAGATATTTCTTTCATAAAAGTTAATCCTAATAATCCTTCTCCCGAAACTTCTCTAAGATCATTTGCCCAACCATAGATCATATTTTATTTATAATTATAAATTTTCTTAAGATTATTGTGTAATAAATACTGAAAACAGTTGAATTAAATAATCTTACAATACGTCTGAAAGTATCCGTTTTTAATCTGTATAGGAATTCAATATTCAAATTTCTAATATATGTAGGCACAAAATGTTTTTTTTCATAAAACATATTTAGGGCACCTCCAAAACAAAATATTTTAAAATATTTATTGTATTCTGAAATATTATTAGCAATTATTTCTTGGTAAGGACTTGGCAGTGTAATAAAAATAATATCTGTTTTCATAATTTTTTTTATTATTTTTAATTTCAAATTTGACTCACTTATTTTGCCGAAATTTATAATCTTGATTGGTAGATTAAATTTTTTAATGACTCCTTTTTTTATTACTGAGCTAGTATTGCCTATAATAATGATTCTTTTTATATTTTTATTTAATTTTAAATTGTTGTAAATATCAACGCCTGCTTTTTTTTTAAGCTTAAAAATTTTACTTATGATTCCGTCTGGCCATAAATAAAATCGATTTAATTTAACTTTATCACTTACTAGTCCATAAAAAGTCAAATTAAATCCACTAAATATAAAGTTAGTATTTAAATTAACAGTATATTTTTTGAAGTTTAATAAGTTACTGAAATTATTTAAATATTTATTGTTTGTTAAATAGTATCTTCTGTACTGAAAGATTTTTGATATTATTTTAAAAAAAATAATCACAAAAGTTAAATTAGTATTAAAATGTTTTTTATAAATAGAATAATCCTCAAGAAATTTTTTTAAAAAAAATTTAATTTTTGAACTATCGCCACCGGTTCTCATGATTATCATAGTTTTATCTAAATATTTTTTTAAAAAATTTTTATTTTTAAAATTTCTAATTATAAAATCATAATCACCTGCTATTTTATATTTATTATCATAGTAGCTGATAATTTTTTTTTTAATAAAAATTGATGTATGGGGTGGCATCCATCCATAAAAGAATTTTTTAGAATTAAAAGATGAGCTTCTCCAAAATCTTTTGACAAGTAATATATTTTTTTGATTTGAAATTATGACATTACCATAGACGATATCATTTTTTGGAAAATTTTTAGAAACGAAATTTAAAGTATTCTCTGAATAAAATATGTCGTCAGCATGTAAAATACCTATAATATCTCCTGAGCAATATTTAGTTCCAAGATTTAGTGCTTCAAATTTGTTAGTAGCTTTATTGTCAAAAAAAATTTTAACATTTTTTTTTTTATAATTTTTTAAATAATCTATTGTAAAATCTTCTGATTTAGAACAAATAACTATTTGTTCTTTATTAGGATAATTTTGTAATTGAAATGATTTAAGACAATCTTCTAAATAGGGCATTCCATTTTTTACAACAGTTATTATTGAGATTTTATGCATATTTTTTTTTATATATTAATTCAGTTATTCCTAAACAAACTATAAAAACTAAAAAATCAATACCAAATACTGCAATCGAAGTTTCAAAAAAGCTTCTAATTAATAAAAAAATTAAGTTTAAGGATGCTAGGATAGTAAAATAATTTTTTATGGTAAATTTCAAATAGTTATCTTTTCGGAATAACAATCTGAGAGAAATCATTAAAGATCTTAAATATAAAATACAAAAAAAAAAAAGTCCTAAAATCCCGGACGAAGAAAAAGCATAAATAAATGCAGAAGAGCTAGTTTGATTTATTAAAAATCTATCTGCTTGCGCTCCAAAACCATATATTGGGCTTTCTTCATAAGTTTTAGTGACTATATTTTTCCAGTCTTTAATTCTTCCTGATGAAATTTTATTTATGTCTATTTTTTCGTCTGTTTGAAAATCTTTTCTTAAAAGTATTTTTCTATGGGTTTCGTCTTTTAAAAAGTAAGTAAATTTTGGATTAGAATAGCTAAATATAAAATATTTAATAAGAATTATTGCAACAACTAAAATAATGGGAATGATTATGTATAAAAAAATATTAGAAATTTTTTTTTTAATATTTTCTGAATTTATGAATGAAATTATTGAAATAGCAGTGATATAAGCAAATATATTTATTCGCGAGAATGTCATAATTACTACAGATGAAAAAAAGCAATATAAAAAAAAATTAATTTTGAGAAATTTTTTTTTATAAAGATGTAATAATAAAAAAACAAAGCTAATAAGTGCTGCTGTCCTGCCTAAACCTGAGGATCTGGGCGCAAAATTTTCAGAAAAAATTTTGATATGATATCCGTCTGGCCAATGAGCGTAAATAGATATGTCATTGGATTTGAAAAAATTATGAATATATGAAGGATAATAAAATAAAAAAACTGTTATCAAACTTATTATTAAAATCAAATAATATTTTACAAAGTTAGTAAATATTTTTTTTCTGTTTAATAGAATTAATAAGATTGAAAAAAATGAAATTAGTATCCAATAAAAGTTATGAATATGATTTGAAGTAAAAATTAATCCGAAGCTTTGAAAAAATAAGTATATTATAAATAAACTTAAAGTTAAATTACTAATATATAATTTTTTTTTTAAATAAATTTCTTTTATAAATAAAAGTAAAGTTAGTAATAGTCCTATTATTCCTAATAGCGCTCTAGTAAAATCCAAAGTATGTGAGGATTTTATTAAATCATTATAGCTAGTATTGATTGATAGAATAATAAGTACCCAAGATAAAAAAAATAAATTTTTTTTAATAAATAAAGAATTAAATTTCATTTATATATTTTTTGTCTTAATAAAAAGATACCAATGTATTTTTTTTAAATTTAAAAAATTAATAAAGGGTATTTTTTTAATTTCATAAATTATATCATTATCATTGCTTAAATCTTTAGCCAGTTTTGAGAAATAACAATAGTTGTCTAGATTTTCGAAAGAGTTTTGAAAAGAAATTAAAAAAAAATTAAATTTAGAAAATTTTTTTATAATTTTATCTCTGATATCTATTGGCGTTTCGGATAATGACCAATTAGCAATAAATAATTTATTTTTTAAATTTCCAAAGTTAATTTTATCTATTCGATTAATTAGATTAATTTGTTTTTTTTTTATTTGATTCCAATTAGTTTTTAAATTTAGCATATTTAAATAATAATATTGAATTAAATTTACTTCTTTTGTGTCAAAAATTGTATATGAAACTTTATTATTTATTTTTTTGAAAATTCTGGCCATATTACCGTATCCGCCGCCAAATTCGAAAACTTCATTTATTTTTTTTAAAGGCATTTGAATGAATTTTTCAAATTCCATTAGATGAAAAACTTCTCTAATTCGGTTTCCGCTACTTTTGGGATACAAAAAATACCTTACCGGATCACCTACGTGATCTTCTTTCAGTAAATATTTAAATTTTTTATTGTAAAAAAAAATTTTAATAAGTAAAAAGAAAATATAAAGTCGATTGTGTACAAAGAAAACTTTTTGGATAAAATTCTCTCTTAAAAAATTATTTAATTTTTTTTCTAAAACCAATTCAAGTATTTTTGTTGAAAAAATATTATGTGTAGGGAGTTTTTTAATGCTAAAATTATTTAATGAATTAAATTTATTTATTTTTTGTATGATATCTTCTTCTTTTTTTAATAAAAAATTTTTTTTATTTTTGTATAGAAAAGATAAGAATACAGAAAACCTCCTAAGGCACTCTCTAATCATAAACTCGTAATATGTTTATTATAAAAATTTTTTGTAATTGAACTCATTGAGTATTTTTTTTGATAAAATTTTATTTTATGAAATTCTTTGGGTCTTTTTGATTTAATTATCTTTTCAGCTAAAAATGAAAATTTATTTAAGTCATTTTCAATAATTAAATTTTTATTTTTTTCTATGATACCTTGAGCGCCAATAGAGGTTGTAATTATTGGTATACCTAAACACAAAGCTTCTAATATTTTAATTCTTGTTCCAGACCCAAATTTCAGTGGAATTATTGTTAATACACTATTATTTAATAGATTAATCATTTTTGCTTTTTTAATTTGTCCGTAATCTGTTAGCCATTTTTTACAATATTCTCTATTAAAACCTCCGCCTGTCAAAATTAGTTTTATATCAGGATTTTTTATTAGAATTTCTGGCATTATTTTTTTTATCAACAAATCAACAGCTACCTTATTAGGTTTATAACTATATGAACCAGAATAAATTATATACTTATTACTATTTTTATTCTTTTTAATGCCACTATAATTAGCAGTGTCTACTCCATTTGGTACTAAAACTGTATTTACTCCATAATGTTTTTTAATTTTATTTTGCTCGATTAATGAAACAGATGTTTTTAACTCTGAAAGTGATAATACAAATTTTTCTAGAATAAATGTTATCTTAGCAATTAAAAAATTACTAAATTTTTTTCTTATCTCATACTCAATACTATGTGAGTGGTATATAACTTTAGTTTTTGGCAATAAAAACTTTATAATTTTAATTACAATATAACTATAAAGTATCCAGCTTGGCCCCTCTATTACCAAAAATGGCTCTTTAGATTTTTTTAGATATTTAAATATTTTTAGACTAATTTTTATCAATGAAAGAATTTTAAAAAAAACTATTTCTTTAGGGATATTTACGGTTTGAATATTTTTATTATTAAGTCTTTTTAAATGAGAAATGAAAAAAAGCTTTTTACTTTTGTTAGGCCAATATTTGAAAAAAGCATATGAAACCTCACTAGAACCACTAGAATTTGGTAACACAGGAAAGAAAGCAACAAATGCAAATTTTTTGCTCATTTTTTTTTAAGCAATTCATTTTTTCCTATTAGAAAAGCTAGCGGAAAATATAATAGGCAATTTAACCATGAGTTGAAAAAATTCCCAGAAGGCAATAGTGGATTAAAATTAAAAAGTAATACAGATATTAATAAAATTGAATATTTGTTATTTGAGGTAAATGAGTTAATTAATTTTTTTATTAAAAATATATAAAAAAATAAATAAAAAAAAATTCCAACAGTTCCTAGCTCTGCTAATATTTGAAAAAAAAAGTTGTGAGGATGTGTACTACAAGAACTAAGGTTAATTAATTTACATTCTTCTCTATAGGACTTTGCACCTGATCCGAAAATGATATTATTCTTATAAATTATAAAAGAAGTTTCAGCGTAACTTTGATGCACTACAGACCAAAATACAATTTTATTATTTTGAAATATTTGATTAGTTGTGCCTTTCCAAAGATTATTTTTAATTGTAATATTTGAACTAATAGTAAGAATAAAAAAAAATAATCCAAAAAAAATTGCATACAATTTTCTTTTGTTAAAATTAATTAAATAAAAAATCACGAAAGTTATTAAACCTAATAAAATAGCAACTCTTTCTCTTGTAAAAACGAGTAATACAATTGTTGCTAAACAGGAAATAAAAACTAGTTTTTTTTTTTGACTAAGAACCTCATTTTGAGAAATTAGATATAAATAAATCGGAAATAATCTTGATAAGGCACTACCAAGTTTTTTATCATTAAAAAAACCATTAATTAAATTATATTTATCGATAGCAGGGTTTAACATTAGATTGTATCCAGTAATCAACTGAATAAAACCATCTACTACAAAAAAATTAAAAATAAAAAAAAAATAAATAGAAAAATATTTTAGTGTATTTTTATGATCGATTAAAAAAATTATTATTAAAGTATAAAGCCAAAATCGTATATATAAAAAACTATTGTTATAATCTTTATTAACTAATAAATTTAAAACAATGTAAATGCTAAATAAAAAAGCAAATAATGAATAGTTATTGGTAAAATAATTTATATTATTTTCTTTTAGAAAAATATTTTCTTTCTTTAGAAATAAGCATAATAATAAAATAATAATAGAAAATATTTGGACAAAATTACTTCCTGCAGTACCAGTAAGTAATGTTACAGGATAAAAAAAAAATAAGACAATTAATATTTTATTTAAAAACATATTCATAGATGTGAATCCAATACTTATTAGTATTATATAATATATTTTTTGAAATTTATGAAAATTTTATGGTCAACAACATTTCGTCCTTTTGGGGTTAATAAATTTAATGACGATATACAATATAAATTTCTAAAAAGTATTAAGCAATCTAAATCTAAAATACATTTATCAGTCACGCAATTTGATGATGCAAAGGTATTAACTAATTTAAAAAAAAGTAAAATAAAATTTAAATATTATAATTTTTCAAAAAAAAAATTACCTTATAAAAAAAAATATTCCTCCCAAATTATGTTAATGAATAGTCTTAAATATTATTTAAAAAATTATGACGACTATAAATATTTTGTTTATTCTACAGCAGACATAATACTTCCAAAAAACTTATTTAACTATTTAGAAAAGAATAAAAAGATTAATATGCTTTATTTAATCTTTCCGAATAAGCTTATAAAAAATAATCAATCTCATATATTGCCTTATCCTTATTTTGGTATTGATTTAATGATTTTTAAAATAAATAAAAATAAGGTTAAAGTTTTTCAAAAATTAATTGCTAATTGGAATCAATATGATTGGGGTTTAAATGACAACTTACTAATCTCAATAGCAGATTACTTAAATCTAAATATTGTTAATTTGTATAAAAAATTTGAAATTTTAAAATATGAGAATCCATTTTCATCTTTTAATGAAAGTCGAGTATGGCAAATAAAAAGTTGGAATGATAATTCTAAGTATTATTATAAATTTTTAAAGAAATTTAAAATTTCTATTTTATATTATTATGGTTCGTTTTATTACATAGCTTTTAAAATTTTTAAATTAAGAGATTTAAATATAAAATTATTTATATCCTACATAATATTGCTCTATTTATTTTTTAAAAGATTAGTTACTTATTTTTTTTATAAATGAAAGTTATTAAAAATTAAAAATATATTTTGTAATTAAATTTTTTTTTATAATTTATTTCTTCATTGGGCTTGATATGCGTGCATAAGCTGTCGCTATACATACATGCCCCTAAATTATTATAGCTGTAAATATAATCTCCATTTTTAAATTTTTTTTCATTTATTTGTTTGTAATTATCAGTAAATGAATAAAATTTAGGCCAGGGATAATTATAATAATAATTATTTTGTTCTTTATATATTCTTGAAATTTGCTTTAATGAAAAAACCAGTAAAGAAATTATTAGTAAAGATTTTATTAGTAGAAAATAATTATCTCTACTAATATTTTTAAAGTAAAGTAGTGCAAACAATATTGCTATTAATGTTATTATGTAACTTGTTCCAAATCTTAAAGTGGGAAAATTTAAAAACCAAAAAATAAATCCTAATAATGTAACAATACAGGTAATTTTTATATTTTTAGAAATATAAAAACTTCTATTATTTTTTAATTTATTTCCTTTGAAATTTAGTATTATTAAAATTATTAATAAAAATATGATAAAAGGTAATAAAATTTCTAAGATTTTTATTAAATTTTTCTCTGACCAAGTTTTAACCCAATTGAATTTTTGATTGTATTCATAAAAAGAATATATTTTATTTTTTGCTTTTTGATCAATCCAGCCCTTTGACCAGGCCTCTATTTCTTCTTTTTTTATTTCAATTTCTTTAAGACTTTTGTTATTAAACCATTGTAGATTTTTAATACATGTAAAATTTATAGGATAAATTACACATCCAGTATTTAATATATTTTTTAAAAACCATAAGAAAATAAATAAAATTATAAATAAGAACTTAATATTATAAAAATAAGTTCTTATTTTTTTTATTTCGAATAATAAAATTGGAAATAGTAATGTAAAAATCATGGTAATTTTTATAAAAAAAATAAAAATAGAAATTAGTGCTACTTTTAAATATTCCTCTATTGGAAATTTATTTTTTATTTGAATTATTTTATATACTAAAAAAAAAAATAGCAGATGTGCAGGCCCATCATTTCCATATTCGCTGTATCTCGCAAATTTATAGCTTATGTAAATTAATATTATACTTAAAAAAATAATTGCGAAGTTTACCTTTTTTTTTATTTTTTCAATAATTTCTGTACATATGTATAAAAAAATTACACTAAACAAATTTGCTAGAGGCAAGGTCATGCCGTTATCTTTAAATAAAAGATTATTATAAATTGCTGAAGTGTATTGAATAATTGAATTGGTTCCGTAAGCATAATAAAGATTTGATATGCCTAATATAATTTTTTCATTATTTAAAATTTTAATGAACGGGTAATGATATAATCCACCGTCAGGTCTATATATGTTATCTAAACAAATGAAAAAGAATGTAATTATACCGGATAATATTGAAAATATAAAAATTATTTTTAAATTTTTAAAAATTTTCTTATATTTAAAAATAACAATTAATATAATTAATAATAATAAAAAAACGCTATTAATAAATTGATTTAAAGGAAAAATAAAATTTATTAGAAGAGCAAAAAATGAAGTAATTATAAAGCCCAGAATAGATTGTTCACATAAATTAGTTAATTTTTCGTCTTTACCTATTTTATTTTTAATTAAAAAAATTTGTCCTATTATTAAAAAAATTAAGTTCGAAATTGTAGAAAATATAGCAAGAGAAAACATTTTTTTAATTATACCTTAAAAGTTAGATAATTTGATTTAATATGTTTATTATTTTTAATAGCTATTGAATTATCTAAAAAAAAATATAAAGTATGTATGCCT
>Ga0315903_10010184_pt1 | contig 11256 bp, 11 predicted proteins | sample LakEriMetagenome_7_FD_203524 | JGI IMG/M metagenome (GOLD analysis project Ga0315903, IMG submission 203524) | Freshwater fungal communities from buoy surface, Lake Erie, Ohio, United States - Buoy 2 MA119 | ecosystem: Environmental > Aquatic > Freshwater > Lake | place: USA: Lake Erie, Ohio... | reverse complement strand
TGCGTATACAGCAGGCATGACTGGCGAAGTAGCTAACGGCAACGGGTACACCACCGGTGGCAATACTTTGACAATCTCTGTGTCGCCTACTTCTGGCAATAACACCGCCAGTGTGCCCACAGCTTTTATATCGTTTAGCAACACAAGCTGGACAAACGCTACGTTTACCGCACGTGGTGCATTGATTTATAACGACTCTGTTGCGGGTGACCCATCCGTTGCGGTGCTGGACTTTGGTGCAGATAAAACTGTAACCAACGACACTTTTCAAATAATTTTCCCAACTGCCGATGCGAACAGCGCCATCGTGCGCATATCTTAAGGACTTATCATGAGTACAGAAACTTCAAAAGCCCAAGACGCAGTGTCAGCAGGCTTAATTGCAAACCCTAAAAACGGCGACAGCGCATCTGCTGGCGGCGTGTTCACCGTTACTTGCGTAGGCGCAGACGGCGTTGAAAAGTGGTCTGACACCTTCCACAACTTGGTTGTGAACGAAGGTCTGCAAGACATGAACAGCAAGTACTTCAAAGGCTCTGGTTACACAGCCGGTTGGTACTTGGGCTTGGTTAGCGGCGCTACTTCTCCAACATACGCTGCTGGTAATACATTGGCCTCACACTCTGGCTGGACTGAGTTGGTTCCCGGTACAGCTTACACAGGCAACCGTATTGCTGCTGTGTTTAACGCCGCTTCCCCCACATTGGCAGACCCCTCAGAGGTAAGCAACTCTGTTGCACCATCTGCATTCCCCATGTTGGTTAACGGCACTGTGGTTGCTGGAGCGTTTTTAACGACCGCAGCTACGGGTACATCCGGTGTTTTGTTCTCCGTAGGTAGCTTTACCGGTGGCAACAAGTCAGTGGATTCTGGCGATACATTGAACGTAACTTACACGTTCTCGCTTGACGCAGCCTAATAGGTAGCGCGGTGTTTGGAGATGTCGCATTTGCCCAAGCACCCTTCGCCGCTCTAGGCGGGGCTACAGTGTTGTCGTCTGTGAGTGAGGCAGCTACGGCTGCCGATTCCGTGTCTCAAGAGACTCGCGCAGGCGCTCTTATACAAGAGTTTCTTGCAGCTACGGCAACGTTTGTTAGTTTAAACAACATCATGGTGGCGGCTAGGGCTGAAACGGCTACAGCTACAGATGTCGTGGCATCCGCGCCGTCTAACTTTGTAGCCTCTCAAGCAGAAACAGCTACAGGTACAGATACGCCAGCAGCAGCACCATCAACTTTCTTTGCATCTAGATCAGAGTCAGCTACAGCAACAGATGCGCCCTCCGCTATTGCAAACTTGTTGGCGGCTATTGCCGAGATTGCCACAGGGTCTGACGCAAACGCTGGTGGGTTATTAGTTTCTGTTTCTGTTTTGGAATCTGCTACAGGTAATGCAGTGGCTACGGCTACAACATCTGTGAAAGCAACAGTTGCTGAGTTGGCCTCTGGTCTTGATGCGTATGGCAAAGTAAAAGACGCAAACGTGTACCCTGCTGGCATACAGTTAACAGTGTATGTAGGTCAAGTGCTTGTATGGGGCACAATCCCAACAGGACAAACACCCCCAGCGCCCGACTGGACAGAAATACCGACTTAAGGATTTATCATGGCTTTAGTATTAAAAGATCGGGTTAAACAAAGCGCCTCGGCTCCCGGCACAGGTACGATTACGCTAGGGGCTGTTGCCTCTGGGTTTCAAAGTTTTTCTGTAGTTGGAGACGGAAATACAACGTATTTTGCTATTGTGGATGTAGCTTCCGGCGATTGGGAAGTTAACTACGGAACGTACACGGCTTCTGGTACGACACTGAGTCGTAATGCTACACCGCTGTCTTCTTCTGCGGGTGGAGCGTTAGTTAACTTCACAGGCACTGTTGATGTCTTTGTTACATACCCATCTTCAAGGTCGGCGTATCAAAACGAAGCGGGAACGCAAGTAGTTCAACAGTCTTTTGGCGCAATTACTGCAACTTCCGCAGCGTTGACTACCGGTACGATTACTACCGCCCCCGCCTCTAACACCGATATTGTTAACAAAACTTACGTTGATACGCTTGTGGCAAGCGGTATTCACTTCCATCAGCCCGTGATGGTTGAAAGCCCTACTAATCTAAACGCGACTTACAACAATGGAACTGCGGGTGTTGGCGCAACGCTTACTAATGCGGGAACGCAAGTTGAATTAATTATTGACGGTATTTTTACGTCCCCGGGCGACCGCGTCTTGGTCTATACCCAAACCAACCCAATCGAGAATGGCATTTATGTTGTCACGACTGTGGGTACAGTTTCTACAAATTGGGTATTAACACGCTCAAGCGATGCAAACACCTATGTGATTAACAGCGCAAATGGTTTGAGCGAAGGCTCCACAGTTTTTGTTCAGTTAGGCGCAACAGGCGCAGGCGAGACTTATACTTGCAATACATCTGGCGTGATTACGTTTGGCACAACAGCCATTACATTTGCTCAAATTAGCTCCGCACAGATTTATTCTGCGGGTACAGGGTTAACACTGACCGGTACGCAATTTAGTATTACGCCTACAGGAACGGCTGGCACATACGGATCAGCTTCTCAAGTTCCTGTGTTTGTAACTAACGCCAGCGGGCAAGTTACTTCCGTGACTAATACAGCTATTGCCATCAACGGCTCTGCGGTAACAGGCGCTATCTCTGGTCAAGCTGGCTCGGTGGCAAATGCGCTGACGTTGGGCACATACCTGACCGGTACAAGCTACAACGGTGGAACAGCAGTTACAGCCACAGTAGATGCCACGTCAGCTAATACAGCCTCTAAGGTTGTAGCGCGAGATGCCTCTGGTAACTTCTCCGCAGGCACAATCACCGCAACTTTGTCTGGTAACGCTACAAACGTGTCTGGCACGGTGGCTTTGGCTAATGGTGGTACAGGTGAAACTACTCGCCAAGCGGCTATGGATGTACTTGCTGGTGCAGTGACTTCAGGTCAATACTTGCGTGGTAACGGCTCGGATGTGGTGATGTCTGCAATCCAAGTGGCAGATGTTCCTACACTGAACCAAAACACAACAGGCAACGCCACTACAGCAACAACTGCTACTAACTTGGCTGGCGGCTCGGCGGGTACGGTTCCCTATCAGTCAGCGGCTGGTACTACTGCTATGTTGGCGGCAGGCTCTTCTGGGCAAGTTCTTCAGTCTAACGGTGCAGCAGCGCCTTCATGGGTTGCAGCAACTGCGGCGGCTAACAACGGCACACTGACTTTGGCAGTGTCCGGTACGGGCCTGTCTGGTTCCGCCACGTTTACTGCCAATCAGTCAGGCAATTCAACCTTTACAGTTACCTCAAACGCAACAAACGCAAATACCGGTTCAACCATTGTTGCCCGTGATGCGTCAGGTAACTTCTCTGCCGGTACAATTACAGCCACGCTGTCAGGCAATGCAACAACGGCTACAACTGCAACCACGGCTACAACAGCAAATGCAACGGCTACGGGCAATAACTTCCAGATGAACTCTCTGGGTGTTGGTACTGCGGCCTCCGGTACAGCCGGTGAGATTCGTGCAACCAACAACGTGACTGCGTACTACTCAGACGACAGATTAAAAACACGTTTGGGTAGCATTGAAGGCGCGTTGGATAAAGTTAAAACATTGGATGCCTTCTACTACGAAGCCAATGAAACAGCACAGGGTTTAGGTTACGAGGCTATCCGTGAAGTCGGTATCTCGGCTCAACAAGTTCAGGCTATCATGCCTGAGACGGTGGCTCCAGCACCAATTGATGATAAATACTTAACTGTTCGGTACGAGCGTCTTGTACCATTGCTAATTGCAGCAATCAAAGAACTTGAAGCTAAAGTTGCCTTACTTGAGGCGAAAGGATAATCATGGCTGCAACCACTGGTCAACTAGGGCTTGTTACCCCAACACAGGGCACGCTCTCTGGTACATGGGGCGACACCGTCAACAACGGCATCACTGAGTATGTCAACATTGCGATCGCTGGCACGCTGTCTTTTGCTGGTGATGGCGCGATCACACTGACAAACACGACCGGTAGTTCAAGCGCATCCAATATTGGTTCAACAACTGCGCAGTACATGGTGATTCGAGTAACTGGCACATTAACCGGCACCAAGACTATTACCGGCCCAAGCTACAGCAAAATCTACTTGGTGGACAACGCGGCTACTGGCGGCAGCGTTGCCTTTCAGCGTTCTGGACAAATTACGCCTGTAACAGTCACTGCGGGTACACGGGCTTTTGTGTATTACAACGGCACTGACTACGTTGCAATTGCTGGTGGACTTATAGATCTGACATCTCAAGTAACCGGTGTTCTTCCCGTTGCAAACGGTGGTACAGGCGTAACAACTTCAACAGGTACAGGCAACACGGTTCTTTCCGCAAGTCCAACACTAACAGGTACGCCTTTGGCACCTACGGCAGCGGTCAACACAAATACAACGCAGATCGCTACCACTGCGTTTGTACAGACACAGATTGGCGCTATCTCTTCTGGCGTTACATCGGTTACAGCCTCTCCTCCATTGGCATCCTCTGGCGGCGCAACCCCTAACATCACATTGAGTGGCGCACTGCCTATTGCCAACGGCGGTACAGGAAACATCTACGGTATTGCAGTCTCCGCGCCTTTGTTACAAACAACCAACTTCACAATCTCTGAGGTTGGCGGGGTCTTGGTTTTTAAATACGGCGCTACTACAATTGCCAGCATGGACAGCACAGGCAACTTGACCACACTAAACAACGTAACAGCCTTTGGCACACCTTAAGGATTACACATGGCATTAAATTCTTCTGGCCCAATCAGTCTTGGTGGAACAACCGCAGGGCAATCTATTGCTCTTGAAAACGGCGGTTCAGGTACATCGACTATTTCTTTGAACGATGCGGCAGTTCGCTCATTGGCTGGTGTTCCGTCTGGTGCAATCATTATGCCCACCAACTTTTACGGCAAAAGTAATGCTGTATATTTCTTTTGTTACTACGGAAATAGCGCCTTATATGCTATTACTTCGGATAGCTCGGGCAATATATTTGTGGGGGGGGAATTTTCTAGTGGGGGTACAGTTAGCGTTGGGCAAGTCACTGCTGCAGGTTCGGCTGTAACTACAAAGAATTTTTCACTTGCCTTTAATACCGGCGCTTTATCTTGGCTTGGGTGGAGTGCTTCTACCCCTACCAATATATTTGGTGGTACTTTTGTTACTGCACTGAAATTTACAACCACCGCATTTACTTATGTTGCGCCATCTTATCGTGTAGACAATCAATCAGGCGCACCTGTCCCCCCACCATATGCTCCTAATCAAGCAGGTTTAGGTTATGGCGGTCGTCAACTACCCAATGGAAGTATTATTTTAGGTGGTCAGTATGGTGGTACTTACTGCTGTTCTGATTTTATTGCATCGCATTGGCGTTTATATAATACTTCTTACAGCGTCATTGCTGGTAGAGCTTCTTCATTGCAAGGCACTGCTGTAAAAGCTGTTGGTGTAGACCCAAACAGTAATTTTTACCTTGGCAATCTAACAAAATCAGGTAGCGATTATTACCCACAGGCGGTTAAATATAATAGTAGCGGAACTTTTTTAGGTTCATATTCTTTGCAATACCCCAACGGAGAATTTACGGGGCTTGTAGGAGACTCAGCGGGGAATGGTTACGGGTGTGTATCTGCAAGTAATCTTGGATTTGTAATTAAATGGAATTCATCATTTACAGTTCAGTGGAAATACATATTTAATTCTTCAAATAGTAGTACAAATCAGTTTAATCCTAGGGCTATTGATGTAGATAGTTCTGGCAACGTTTATGTTAGTGGCATAAATTATTATAATTCTGGTAATAGTATTAAACTTGCAGTTTTAAAATTTGATAGCTCCGGAACTTTGCAATGGCGGCGCGAGTGGATTTCAAACGCTTATAGTATAGTGCTTCAGCCAAGAAATCAAGGATTAAAGGTATTGCCAAACGGCTCAATTGCTTTCTGTTATAAAATTAGTTTTAGCAGTTCAAACGGCGGATTTGCAGTATTTCCTGCCGATGGTTCAAAAACAGGTACATATACATCAACGCAGTCTGGCACGTGGACATGGCAGGCAAACACAAGTTTTACTATTGCATCAAGTTCGTGGCCCGATATTTCTCTTGGCAATCCTTTTGATCTTTCTTTTACGAACGGCCCAAATGCTACTCCAACCCAAGTGCAAAATGCCGGTACTTTACCCGATGTTAGATTTATATGACAACTCAGTACATTAAACTTTCTACCATGCAATACCCCTTGTATGAAGGCGATATTCGTCTTGAGCACCCGGAAATAAGGGAAGATCAAACGTATCCTAATTTTCCATGCCCTGATACTTTTGCGTTAGTTTTAGTTGATCCTATGCCTGTATTTGATTCTGAAACACATATTACAAACCCTCTTTCTCCGGAAAACATTAACGGTAAGTGGGTGGTTAAATGGGCCCCTGTACGTGAATTAACTGCATCTGAAAAACAAACTAGGGAAAATTTACGTATTTTGCAAGCCGCTGAACGTATTAAAAACTCAAGTAATTTGTTTAATAATCTCAATGCACCCGGAGAAATGCCAAATGTCTTATGACAATATAGTTCCACCTGAAAAATTGGCAAAACCAACTCCGTTGGAAGGCATGGGGGATTTACGTGGGACAATTTATGATTTTGCAAAAGTCGGTGATTTAGTAGTTAAACATAATCACACTGAAGATAATGTACATATTACTATTGTGGCAAAAGGTGTAATTAAAATATATTCCCACGATTGGGAAGTTATTGCGCCTGCCGGTAAAGTGGTGGACTTTAAGCCAAATCAACCGCATGAGTTTATGGCGATGGAAGACGACACTCGGATTGTAAACATTGTTAAAAAGCTTGGCGGCCTTTCTAATGATTACGCAGATGTGCAACAGGCAGAGCAACCCGCGACGGATACGGCTGACTTAAGCCCCCCGCAAGATATGCCTATTGAAATTACACATATCTAACCATGAAAGATTGGGCTGAAGCATTTATTGCCGCAGCCTGTATGGTGGCCTTTGTAGTTTTTGGAACGTACATGATTGCGTGGAGTTGGGGATGATATGGAACTTGAGTATTACACCAAAATTATCGGCGCGGTAACTGCCTCAACTGCCATGATTGGCGGTGGTTATACACTTGCCGACAAATTTGGTGTGTTCCATAAGGACATCCTTAAGTGGGCACCAGAGCACTTTCAAATATCCGATGCGCCTGCAAACGGCGAATTTAAGGTTGTAGTGGCTCGTCAGAAGATTAGAGATAACTGTGAAGTTACGTCATTCAAGCTAGAGGTGCGGGATTCTGAGTTGGTTGTGCACCCAGCCAAGCCTAGCATTGCAACGTTTTCAGGCCCAGCCAGCGACACAGTGGATAAGTTTGGGTATAAGTTTAAGTTAGACACGACTTCACAAGTGACACCCGGCGTTGCTACTTTAATGGCACACATCAAATACAAGTGCCCAGAAGGTGAAGTCATTGTGAACTACCCTTCGCACAAGAATCTAATGTTTACGATTAAGGAATCAAATGTTTGAAGTTCTAGGTGGTGGTATTTTGGGTGGGGTTTTTGGCGGTATCTTCCGTTTGGCCCCTGAAGTCTTAAAGTTCTTTGACAAGAAGAACGAGCGCCTGCATGAGATGGCAATGTTTAGCCGTCAGTGCGAATTGGAGCAGATTCGTGGGCAGCAGAAGTTAGCCGAGATTGGCGCTCAGAGAGAAGCGGCTATTGACGTTGGTGTCATGGATGCCTTCAATGCCGCGATCAACCAACAGGCCGAGATGGTCAAAGCGGCAGGTGGCTGGGCGGCTAGTCTGTCTGCATCTGTACGTCCTGTGGTGACTTACTGGATATTGTTTGTCTGGTCTTTTGTGCACGTTTGGTTTGCATGGAACGCATGGCTTGCCGGTGCGCCAGCCGTAGAAGTATTTAAGACCATGATGTCGCCTGATTTTTCTGCCTTGCTGTCTGGGACAATTAACTATTGGTTCCTTGATAGAACTCTAAAGCAGCGCGGAATATGAACCTAGACCTAGCCGCAGAACTGTGCCGACGGTTTGAAGGCTATCGGGCCAAGCCGTACCTGTGTCCAGCTAATGTGGCTACGATTGGGTACGGCTCTACCTACTACGCTGATGGGCGCAAGGTAACCTTGGAAGACCCGCCAATGGACGAGCCGACAGCCAGAGCGCTGTTGATGGCAGAGCTTCTTCATACGTACGCACCCGGTGCGGTTAGGCATTGCCCAAACCTGTTGGTGATTGCGGCTCAAGGTGATCCAAGGAAGCTAAACGCCATCGTAGATTTCTGTTACAACTTGGGCATTGGGCGCTTGCAAACAAGCACGTTAAAGAGGAAAATCAACGCCAATGATTGGGAAGGAGCCAAGGAACAACTTATGCTCTGGACTAAAGGTGGCGGCAAGGTTTTGCCGGGCTTGTTAAAACGCCGCACGGCTGAGTGCGCCTTACTGGATTGACCGATGCCATTACAAAAAATACTGTTCAAGCCGGGGGTCAATAAAGAAAACACCCGCTACACCACGGAAGGTGGATGGTACGAAGCCGACAAAGTGCGTTTCCGTCAAGGCAACCCAGAAGTCATTGGTGGCTGGGAGCCTTTCTCTGCGGCTAACTACCAAGGCGTTTGTCGCTCCTTGTGGAATTGGGTACTGCTTGATGGTACAAACGTAATCGGTGTTGGCACAAATCTAAAGTTCTACATTGAACAGGGCGGCCTGTACTACGACATTACGCCTATCCGCGAAACAGTAACACTTAATAATCCTTTTACAGCCACCAACGGATCGGCAACAATCACAGTATCAGACGCAAGCCACGGCTGCGTAACGGGCGACTTTGTAACTTTTAGCGGCGCTGTTGGTTTGGGCGGCAACATTACTGCCACGGTATTAAATCAAGAATACCAAGTCACGGTTCTTACAGATAACTCATACACGTTTACAGCCACGGCTACGGCCAACGCTACGGATGCTTCAGGCTCCCCCGGCGGCGGTGCTTCGGTTGTTGCAACTTACCAGCTTAATGTTGGCCCAGCCACCCCTGTACCGTTAACCGGATGGGGCGCAGGTTCTTGGGGGCAAACAGGCACTACTTGGGGTAATGGCGGTACAACAACTTCTTCTTTACGTCTGTGGAACCAGAATAACTATGGCGAGGATTTAGTTTACGGCCCTAGCGGTGGCGGTATCTACTACTGGGACGCAACAAACGGTGTCGGGACTCGCGGTGTTAATCTAAATTCTTTGGGCGGCACCGTCTCTTTTACCAACGCATCCCCTACCGTCGTAACATCAACAGTCCTCTATACAGAAGGCGCGGCGCTCCAATTTTCGGGCGGCTCTTTACCAACAGGCATTACTGCAGGGACTACGTACTATGTGTTTGAAGTAAATGGCTTAACGTTTAAGCTACTAGATGGCGCGGGCGCGGTGGTCAACACCTCTTCTTCCGGTACTGGCACAGTCTCAATCATTGTGGATGTGCCCACTAAGCAAAACAATTTGGTGGTGTCTGACACTTCTCGTTTTATTATTGTGTTTGGCTGCAACGACTACGGCAGTGCAACGCTTGACCCCATGCTGATTCGTTGGTCAGCACAGGATGACCCGTACAACTGGACGCCTGACCCGACTAACCAAGCAGGTTTTGTGCGGGTGTCTCACGGCTCTGAAATTGTGGCCATCGTACAGACTCGTCAAGAGGTGTTGGTTCTTACCGACTCCGCCGTGTATTCTTTGCAGTATCTTGGCCCACCATACGTATGGGCACCGCAGTTGCTCGGTGACAACATCTCCATTATGAGCCCCAATGCGGCAATTATTGCTTCCGGTATTGTGTATTGGATGGGCGTAGACAAGTTCTATTCCTACGATGGCCGTGTGCAAACGCTTAATTGCGACTTGCGCCGTTTTGTGTTTAGCGACATAAACCAAGAGCAAGCCCTACAAGTTTTTTGCGGTACAAACGAAGGCTTTAATGAGGTCTGGTGGTTCTACTGCTCGGCTAACAGCACGGCTATTGACAGGTATGTTATTTACAACTACCTAGAAAAAATCTGGTATTACGGCACAATGGAGCGGACAGCTTGGCTTGACTCCGGCTTGCAGCCGTACCCTATTGCGGCCAAGTACAACAGCAGCACGCTTACAGGCAACCTGCTTAACCACGAGACGGGTTTAAATGACAACACAACTGGCACCGCTACCGCTATTGATGCCTACATTTCATCCTCAGAGTTTGATATTGGCGACGGACATAATTTTGGTTTTGTGTGGCGCGTCCTTCCTGATCTGACCTTTGAGAATGCTGAAAACACACCTGCTGGTGCTGTGCCATCCGTAACAATGACGTTATATGGACTAGCTAATTCAGGTTCTGGCGTGACAAGCACAGCCGCCCAGCCTGTTGCTAAGAGCAGTACGTACGTGATTACCGAGCAGTTCACCGGCATGATCTTCACCCGTATGCGCGGTCGCCAGATGATCTTTAAGATCAGTTCTAACCAGATCAATACCTGTTGGCAGTTGGGTGCACCACGTATTGATATTAGACCGGACGGCAGGCGCTGATGACATCCAAGAATAGGATTCTTACCCCTGCACCACCCAACTTACCCTTGGGTACGGATCAGTACGAGCGCCGCTATCAGGATCAGTTCACAAACGTCTTGCGTCTGTACTTTAACCAACTGCAAAATGCGTTTGGAGAGTTGTTTGGCCCGACGGGTGGCAAGTATGTGGCAAACCCATACGGCGCGTTTTCTAGCGACCAAGACCAGACGGCTGTAGCCAACACCGCAACGTTGATGACATTCAACACCACTGACTTTGCTGATAGCGTAAGGATCGTCAACTCTGAAATTACTGTGGAGTACGCTGGTATATACAACCTGCAGTTCAGCGCTCAGTTTAGAAACACAGACACAGCCTTCCAAGATGTCTACATCTGGCTACGTCAAAACGGCGAAGACATTACAGGCTCAACAGGTTTTGTGTCTATCCCAAACAGACACGCTGGCACGGACGGACACGCAATTGTTGGCTGGAACTATTTTTTAAATATGGCAGCAGGTGACCACGTTGAGATTTACTGGTCTGTGCCTAACGTTGCTGTAACTATCCAGCACCTTGCCGCTTCCGGCACGCCTACTAAGCCTTCTACGCAATCCGTCGTAGC
>Ga0315903_10010177_pt1 | contig 11258 bp, 7 predicted proteins | sample LakEriMetagenome_7_FD_203524 | JGI IMG/M metagenome (GOLD analysis project Ga0315903, IMG submission 203524) | Freshwater fungal communities from buoy surface, Lake Erie, Ohio, United States - Buoy 2 MA119 | ecosystem: Environmental > Aquatic > Freshwater > Lake | place: USA: Lake Erie, Ohio... | reverse complement strand
CGTTGTGAATGCGGCTGCCTTATCGAAATAGGAGAGCACATCATTATAGAATTGCGCTCCAATACTCTTGTGGCTCATAAAATCATTATTTATTGACCGCCAAAAGTATCAGTTGTATGCAACTATGTGATACTTCTTTTCTTTTTTCTAACTAAGAATGAGGTGTTGAAAATGTAGATATTGATTTGTAGCGTGTTAGTCATTTTCACGACGTTTGTACTTATGAAAACATGGATCTTTTTGATGTTGCTCGGCAACACCCTTCTCGCACAAGTGCAAATGCCTGCATTCACGGAATATCAATGGAATGCGCTAAAACAAAGTGAAGGTGATGCTGCCAGCCTAAAAGCACTGCCTATTTATAACTTGAGTGGAATTGATTACTTGTCGTGCATGGGAAAGCTTCGCCCAAATGCCCAATGGTCGAATTTCGAATCGTCGGGTGTTCTGCGCGGCGCTACACTAGGTAACATCTGCACAGTGAAAATTCCTATTCACGCTGTGAATGAGATTGATTTATCCGCTGTCTTTTCCTATTTCGAAATTCCGTCGAAGGTTGCTCCAATGCTCGATCGGGTGCGGTATGACGTAGGAGCGGACAGTGTCTATTGGGGCATGGGGCTGCCGCAAGGCTTTGATGGTCACGATGTGTTGATAGGGGTAACCGACTGGGGATTCGATTACACACATCCGATGTTTTATGACACCTTGTTACAACAAACGCGCGTTGTTGCGGCGTGGGATCAGTTCAAAAACAGTGGCCCACATCCCGACGGGTATGGTTTCGGGACAGAGTATATGGGGGCAGATGCATTGCTTGCCGCGCAAGTAGATACAGCCAACATCTATTCTTACAACACACATGGAAGTCACGTGGCGGGCATAGCTGCAGGCGGTGGCGCCGGTATTCAATACCGAGGTATGGCACCGGCTGCGGGTTTATTATTCACGACTTTCTTGATTGATGCAGCATCGGTGATTGAAGGATTTCAATGGATGCAGCAAGTTGCAGAAGCACAAGGCAAGCGATTGGTCATCAATATGAGCTGGGGACTCACCTACATGGGGACTCTTGATGGCACCTCTTTGCTTTCGCAGGTTATCAATCAGATGAGCGATGAAGGCGTTGTATTTGTTGCTTCCGCGGGCAACAATGGCGATAATGAACACCATATCAAATACACATTCAACAATTCTCAATTTCAAACCCGCATCAATTTCGATGCACAAACGCCGGAACCCAATAATTGGGGACAATCGGTTACGATGTGGGGTGAGCCTAATCAGTCTTTCTGGACTCGTGTGCAGGTGTACAATAATTTGAACGCGCTGGTTGCGGAGTCTGCGATGTATAACACTTCAGCCATGCCAGCCTATTTTGATTCGCTTATGATAGTGGGAAGCGATACGGTGTTTTTCAATTTGACAACGGATGCTGCTTTCCCGACTAATAACCGCCCGCACATGCGTTTGCGTGTTCGAAACAATAGCAATTCGTTGCGCATTATTTTGAATTCAGGTGCAGAATCGGGTACAGTACATTACTGGAATGTAATTGAATTGCTGAACGGAGTTGGAAATTGGGGATTGCCCTTTTCTTCTTTCGGGACAAGTGTTGTAAATGGTGATTCTCAATACAGTATTGCAGAACCTACCTGTGCAGCCTCATGCATCAGCGTTGCTGCTTATTCTGCGCGATATCTGAGTCAATTCGGTAATCCGACTGGTGGCGGTATTGCGTCTTTTACCAGTTATGGCCCTTTGCTCAATGAGTTGCATAAGCCGGATGTTGCCGCCCCCGGCGTTAACGTGTGCTCCTCCATTTCATCGTTTACCGACGCCAATTACAATGCTATTGACGAGGTTGATTTCAATGGTACTCAGTACGACTTTGCGCGCTTCTCAGGCACTTCAATGTCATCGCCGTGCGTGGCAGGAATAGCGGCTTTACTGCTCGATGCAAATCCGCTGCTGACCTCTTCACAGGTGAAAGAAATACTCATGAACACTGCGCGCGTTGATGAATTTACTGGCCCTATTAACGCTCCCGGAGATGTGCGATGGGGAATGGGAAAGGTGGATGCCTATGCTGCGGTACAACTTGCATTGCAAACCGAAGGGCTCAATGCGCAGGAGATTCAATCAAACGATATTTCCATTTATCCGAATCCGGCCTCGAGTGAGATCTTTATTCGTGTTCCATCCAACGAGCAACCATCAGCGGTTTCGTTTGTTGGTATAAACGGTCAGCAGTTCACGCTGCCACTTCGGATGGGGCGCGTTGATGTGTCGACACTTGCGAGTGGAGCGTATGTATTGCGCGTTCAAACGCCGGATGGGGCTGCGCAGGCGAGGGTAGTGGTAAATTAGTTGCGAGTGACGAGTTGCGAGTGACGAGTGGCGAATAGCGAGTATTTTAATTCGCCATTCGCCACTAGTCATTTATTCTACATATAATTCGGGCAAGTCTTCGCATTCATCTTTCTCGGGAATTTCGAGAAGGTGTGCAAGAGCGAAAATTCAAGTCCGCCTCTTCCGTTGCTGGCAGGTTTGAGCGAACTTGTATTGATGTCATAGCTTATTGCGGCATTCCATGCTCCGTATTGCGCACCTATCACAAAGAAGCCGGAGTCTTTTGCGCGGACAAATAGTCCCGCATAAACGGCATTGCGTGTCCAGGGCTTTTCACTCAATGTGTAATGCGCGAGTCCACCCAGATTGAATTCAGTGTATTTGCCCTGACGCATCAAAAGCATCATAGGCTCTACGCTAAGTTCATTGCTGATTTCTTGTTTGTAGCTGCCGTGCAGGTTGAAACGGGCATCGAGCTTCACATAACCTTCATTGAAAAAGCTTTGCTTGGGGCGCGAGAGGTTGTAAAAACTCATGCCTGCTGTAAAGGAACGCTTGTCATCAATCGGACGCGCATACGTTGCGCCTACATTCAAATTAAAGTAGCCCCGGCCCGCGCGCGGAAATACTTCTCCCGAGGGTGAGTTGGGATCATAATTGACGCCGTTCCACTGACTGTCATAGGTGAGCTTGGAATAATCAATTTTCATGGAAGTAAAACCAAGCATAGCGCCCGCATGAAAGGTTGCTTTTTCATCGAATGGGAGCTTGAACTGTTGCCCTGCCATCAGGTTTACTCCTGTGGTTTTGAGTTGTGAGTCACCGGCTTTGTCGGAGTATATGGATATACCGCCGTGAAAGGGTAATTCCTGAAAGTTTCCATCTTCACTATTGAATATTCCATCAGGCAGGGTGATGTTATTGGCATCGGCTCCGAAGGCAAAGGTGGAGTAGGGCGTGGTTACCGAACGCCATTGGGTGCGTTGATTTATACCGACCCGATACGACCCGTCAAACTGGCCGCATAGAGCCGGATTGAGTAGCAGGGGAGACTGAAAAAACTGCGAAAAGTGGATGTCTTGAGCGTTGAGGCGCCCCGTTGATAGTGAAGTAATAATAGCTACTGCAAAAGCAAAATATCGATATGAGAACATGAGAGATCGGTCGGTTAATTAGGCTATCGGATTATGGTAATATTTCCTTTTTCAAAGTATTCTTCACCGCCTTCACAGGTGGCTTCCAGGTAATAAACAAATACGTCGGGATCAACTTTCATTTCTTTAAAGGTGCCATCCCAACCTTCATTTTGTTTGAAGGTTTCGAATACGCGTTGTCCCCATCGGTTGTAAATCGCCAGGTGAACTTTGGTAAGGTTCAGACCACGAACATACAACTTTTCATTCTTCCCATCGGCATTGGGTGTGAAGGTGTTGGGAATAAAAATATTGGGAGACCCACACACTAAATTTAAAACACGCACTTCCACTGTATCCGTTCCGCTGCATTGCGAATCAGAAATGGTGACCGTATATATGGTTGTTTGATCGGGTGAAGCGAGCGGATTATAGATGGTCGAGAAATTCAATGATTCGGAAGGGGTCCACGAATAGGTAAATCCGGAGGGCTGCGCATTGAGAAGTGCGTTTTCGCCGGGAACAATAACAGAAGGATTTGCTGTTGCAACTACATTTTCAGGATTTAGACTGCTCAACGACACCAACACGGAATCGCTTGCAGTACACCCCTCATTTGAGGTGGATGTTACTGTGAAAAGCGTTGGTTCTTCGATAGTGGCCAGAATGGTCGATGAGTTTTGTCCTGCCAGAATGACTTCGTTTGGGGCCCAAGTGTAACTAAACGATGGACTGGGATTTTCTACTGCCAGAGTAACAGTTTCGCCGCTGCAGATCGTAAAGTCGGGCTGAACGGTGGTCTGGAAATCGGCCAGTTGCACGGTAACGGCTTGCTCAACACTGCATCCACCGCTAACAATCTGGACGTAATAAACATCACTCTCCAATGCCTGAATAGTAATGTCTACATCGGTGCTGTCGTCATTGAGTTGGGTATTGAATCCCCAGTTATTGCTGTCACTCCATACAATGAGTGCATCGGCCGGTGAGTAGCTTGCCGTTAGTGTAACTTCATCCGGGTCGCACAGCACGGTATCGTTTGTAACGGTATCGAATTGTAAAACATCGACGTGGAGATAGTAGGTTGTGATGCAGCCGAAATTATTTTGAGTGACAACAAAGTCTTGGTTCTCTGAACCGGTATAGAATGTTGAGAACTGGTCAGGGTCACTCAAATTTTGAGAAGGAGACCAGTTGAAGAATCCTTCATTAGAGGGCATGGTCAATACATTGTTGGGTGGTGCACAAACCAACACATCCTGAAGTGCGACAGAGTCGGGTTCCGAAATGGTTACAACATGCTGCGAGCTGTCAGTTCCATTGCATGTTATGCTGCTGTTAACAGTTAGCGTGATGGTATATGTGCCCGGCTGAGCATAGATATGGGTAGGAAGCGAGTCGGTAGAAAAGGTGCCGTCTCCAAAATCCCAGTAGTATGTTTCAGCGCCAATGCTTTCGTTTACAAGGAAGGTTTGATTTCCTATGCAGATATTAGGGCCAACATAAAAGTCGGCAACGGAAAGTGGAAGTTGAAAATCGAATTTGAAGACCCCGTTGTTACAAGAGTTTCCGTTCGTAGCACTTAATGCATTGGAGGGATAAATAGGAAAGTCGTCGTTACCTCCGCAGCCGGCGCAAACACTTTGATAAATGATGCCTTTTCGGTCGAATCGGCTGGTTCCACCATCAACATGCTCCTGGCTTGTGCTTCCTCCGAAGAAAGTAGCATATTCAAGAAAAGTCATGTTTTCATCGAAGACAGCCATGTAGAAATCTCCTGTCGTGCTCAAATTGTCAAATGCATCATTGGTGATAGGCATGTCGGACATTGAATGCAGATGTCCACCCGGATTCAATGCGTTGTTGGAAGATGCATCCACACCCCATCCGGAAATGTAAACACGGTCGCAATAGTCGACCAAGAAGGCTGTTGGGGATAGATTCGGTTTACCGTCTCCCGTGCCAATAACCGTTGACCAAATGACTTCATTCAAGTCCTGATTGAATTTGGTAATGAGGTTGCCGCTGTTTGCATTGCTGTATGCTGCGTTCTGAATGAGTGTTGTGCCGGGTGAAGCTGTTTGGCCGTAGATGTAAGCCAAATCGTCGCTGTCTATTTCGATGAAGTAAGCTTGGTCGTAGGCTGTGCTTCCCCAGAAAGTGCCTGCTGTTGCCTGATTGCCGTTGGGTGATATGCGCAGGATAAAAGCATCTGCACTACCACCGCCGTAGGTTGGTTGCGCGCCTGAACCGCCCGTGTTTAAATCGGTTGAAGTTGTTCCCCCGCATATATAATGTTCACCGAGCGAATTTTCTGCAATCGAAAAACCGGAGTCATCTCCGGAACCTCCGAAGTAGGTTAGCCATGAGGCTTGTGTTAGTGCAGGATTCAGTTTGGCAATGAGAGCGTCTTGTCCGCCTGCGAGAAAAGTTTGTATGGCATTCACGGTTGTAATATCAGTGGATCGAGTTGACGAAACAATCAGGATATTTCCGTCAGTATCGAGTTCTACCTCACCTCGAAACTCGTCGGCATAGTTGTACTTCAGAGCGGTGGCGTCGCATATACCGTCGTTGGCACTTCCACCGATGTAGGTGGAGGCCAATAGTTCGCTGCCCCATGCATTGAAGCGAGCAACGATAATGTCAGAGCCATTGGGGAAGTTTGCACCTGTGCCCGTTGGTGCAGCAACTGGTCCGCCGCCAAAGGTTGCGTCGAGTGCTCCTGGCGTTATCGGGAAATCGGTTGAGCCTGTTGAACCATACACGATGAGTTCTTCATCTTGGTTCACGATAATACTGTGGGGCAACTCATCGCCGGAGCCTCCCAAGAAGGTAGACCACAGCATGAAGTCACCATTCAATCCATATTTGGAAATGGCAATGTCGATACCGCTCTCTATGGTGCTGTCTCCACCATTGTGCGTTGTGTCGTAAGCACCCAAGGTAGTTGGGTATCCTTGTCCGAAGGCTGAACTGCCACTATACAGAGCTCCTGCTTCATCGTAGGTTGCGGTGTATCCGAAGTTGTTGCTCGTGCTTCCCGAGTAGGTCGAGAAGATCAACTCCGGGTCGATGGTGAGCGCGTAGTTTTTATCGTAGCCATTCGGGAATTCGAAGGTGACTTCGTTTTTGCGGATGCGATAGCGGCACGAAATCAAGTGCTTTTCTCCATCCACCATTTGCCACGCCAAGGGCTTTTGCTCGGTCACATCGCCAATTGAGGTTGTTACGACCAGCCGGTCATTTTCAATACTCAGCTTGTCATGGCCTTCGTATGTCATTTTGATTTGAGAGGCATCGGATCCGGGTGCGACGATTAAGTCGTATTTCAAAAATGATCCGCCTGCGTGCATTTGAAGTTCTATGCCCGGATAGAGATTTTGAATTGAGGCTTCTTTGTAATGTCCGCAATTACCGGCCCAGTGTGTTTGGTCGTTGCTCAGGAAATAATTGCTGTAGGCCGTTTGTTTTTCGGATAGCGTTGAACGAGTGTCGGAAGCTGCGCTGCCGGCAAAGGTCATTCGGTATGCATGCCCGCGAACGCGGGGGTGATGTGCGGCTTCATCGGGTGTTGAATGAAGACCGCCTAGATCATACAGATGATAGGTAATTGCTCCTTTTTCGAGAAACACTTTTCCACCTTGCACATCGGCTGCGACAACAACGGACGAGGGCCATTGCCCGCGATTTTCAACCAGGTGCAAGGCGTTGTGCTGAGCCATGAGCGAAAAAAAGCTCATGCACAGCACCCATATCATAGCTAAGGGTTTGTGCATGAGCCGAAATTAGGAAGAAAGCGCTAACGAATTTCTCTTGCCACTTGTTTTCGGGAAATGGCGAAAACGGAGACCAACAGAAGCAATAGAACGGCTGCTGAAAGAGCACCTCGAAGTGTGTTTGGCTTTATGACAGCCGGCACACCTTCATTCCGCAAATTCTCTTTTGTGCGTGGGTTGAGGTATTTGTTGTATTCACGGATGTAGCCGCTTCCGTTGGCAGGACTCCAGCCGGTGAGCGCTGCCAGTTCATCGACTTCTTTTTTACGTCGGTTATACAAATCAACCAAGTACTCTTGACCCGCATCGCACGTGAAGTCGCTGCCCGAGGCCGGGTAGGTCATCACATAGCGGCATTGGAAGTTCTCGTTGTTGGGTGTCACTTGAAACTGTAGGTCAGATGGGAATTTGTCGCGGCTGTAGCGCACGTGAAGACGTGTGAAGAAAATGGTTTGATTGAAGTTGACTTGCGTAATCCAGTCGGCACCGGCTTCAACGAAATCGTAGTTCACAGGAGGAGGGCCCACGCAGGGGTCACATTTCACAGCGGTATACGGACTCACATTCCAGGCGTATTCGAGAAACACCGCGTTGCGTCCTTCTTGCTTGTATGTTTTTTCGAAAAGTGATTTGTAGAAGTCACCGAATTTGGGTTCAACGTAGAGCGGAATGTTTCGGTCGGTGGGCATTTTTACTGTGCGGTAGTTGGTGCATTCCACGCGGCCCTCGGTGGTGAGCGCATATACAATCATGTCTTGCGATCCATTGCTGTTGGCCATGCCCAGACGCAGGGGCAACATAAACTTCGCATGGTCGAAACGTATTTGAATGGGGCGCAAGTATTCGCTGTTGCGGTTTTTCACCTTGTCGAGATTTACTTTAACGAGAAAGAATTTCATGTTGCTGCGCACGTAGGGCTCCAGCACCTGACGCGCAGTTTCAGGAACTTTGTAGCCGTTGGCTTCCAACCACAGTTGGAGACCATCCGATTCTTTCGCAGAAAGGATGATGATGTTGTATTCATCAATATCGTATTGCGCTTCGATTTGGACGCCTTTGAAGATTGCCATCTTTGAGCTGGAAAGCTCTTCTTTAGCCATGCTCGGAACTGCCATCGAATACGAATCTTCATACATGCGCAAGTCATAACCACATGGGTTGTTGTCGTAATAATTGACGAGGCGCGGAGCAGAGTAGTCGTTGAGCACATCGAAAATGCGGCGCTCCACTACGCGGATGTCTTTTTCAGCGAGCACCGTTGGCACGGGCACTACCATAGCAAACTCGCTGAGGTCGCCCCTAAAGTCGCTGCTCATGGTAATGACGTTGCGTGTACCGTTGCGCACCATGATGACTTCGCTTTTGTTGTTGAACAAACTGGCGTCGGCCTTGGCTACATAGAAACCGCAGAAGGCCTGAGCAGTGTTGGCAATGAGCAGCGCGGCTGCCCACAGCAATGGGTTGATGATGTTTTTCATACGATGAATGATTAATGGGTTGTTGACGGTTGAGTTGAGTTCTCCTTCCAGGAAAAGGAAATTTCTTTGGGTGCCAGTCGGTCGATGAGTGGCGTGAAAGGCGTTAGGAAAAAGAGGGTCCAGAAGGGAGCGCCGTTCACGAAATAGAAGTTGGCCATGTAAAAGCTAATGCCGCCAACTGCTATCGCCCACGCCACGCGCAGCTTTCGATGGTTGGGGGTTGTCATGGGGTCGGTTATCATGAAGAATGAGAACAACCAGAGCGAACCGCTGCTTAGTTTCAGGAAAAACACATCGTGTTCCCAGCCGAGATAGAGCACTGTGCGGGCATATTCGAGTGCGGCAAACGTGAGTAGGAAGGCAACACCTGTTTCAAGTCGTTTGATGTTGCTCAATACGGCAAGGCCCGCAGTCCCCACGATGAACATGATGAGCGCGCTGCTGCCCCATTGTCCGGGCGATATCCACGCATCGCCGCTCAGCGCTGCTGCGATTACAATCCCGAAGTTGGCCGGATTCCAAAGGTGCTTGCCATTCACTTTGGTGAGGAACTTCATGCCGATGGCCATGAGCGCAGCGAAGAGGAATAACCAAGGGCTGTTGGCTTTCATCAGGAGCGACAAACCCAGCCCTGTGATGAGTGCGCTTTTGAGCGAGTGCATCGGAAACCCCGCGAAGCGAATGGCCAATGCCTGCGCCACGAGCACGCCGCTAAAAATGGCTGCGTAATTCTGCCAGTCGGCATCCCAGCCGAGCAGTAAAATACCATAGAGAAGAAAACTGATTTGTGCGATGATTTGAAAGTGGCGGCCATCGCTCCGAAGCCATGCGAGTATGTTGCGAAGAGTGTGCATATCGAGTGGAATTTGATATGCGGTACAGGTGAGGGGTTGGCAGGTTCAAATCAGAGGACAGTTTTTCAGGTGTTAGGTATTAGTTATTAGGTATGTCCAACAGCACTATTCACCTATCACCTATCACCTAACACCTATCACCTATCACCTATAAAAAAGCTCCCAACCCCACCCGCAAGTTCTCTACGCTAGTTGGTGGTGTCAGGAGCCTGGAACGTTGAACGTGTGTTTTATGTATTGGGTTACGTCGGTTGATGAACGAAAAGAATTTCTATTTTCGGTATATGAAAACATCAACCTTTATTTTGATTCTGTGTGCTTTCGTTTTTACATCGAAGCAAGCAGCAGCGCAGTTTGTATTGTCTACGGCTGCAGACAGTGTTCAGATCTTCACGCAGTGGGGCAAAGAGAAGCCCATGAAGAAGGAGAGCCCGAAAGTGTTGTTGATGCGCATCGAAAATTCCAATCCGCAGCCGGTGGAGGTAAGTTTCGAAATCAATTTTATCGATGAGTTGCGCGTGGTCGAAACATCGAATGTTCAGACCATTAAGATTGGCGCAGGCAAAGCAGGCAAGCCCAAGAAGGTAAAGTTGAAGTTCAAACCCGCGAAGTACAATCCGGAAGATGTGGATGGGGTGGATGTTTCTATTGAAGAGGTGAGCCGTCAATGACCACCCCCTAGCTATTCTGAAAATCTGTAGGGACGCACTGCTGTGCGTCCATTGAAATTCCTGCCGCGTCAGCGATTGCCTATAGAAATCGAGGCACTGATGTGCATCTTCTGTCAGTTAGCCTAGCTGTTAGTATAACAAAAAAGGGACGCACTGCAGTGCGTCCTTACTCGGAGAAAATCTGATGTCATGTGTGGCGGCTTGAAGGCTACCTCTTCACATACGTCTCTACCACCTCCGTGAGCAGCCCTTGCATGGTGCGCGCGTCGGTCATGGTGTATGCTTGGGGAATGTCAAACTCAGTAGGCTCAATTCGTTCAAAGCACACACGTTTTGCTTTCATGCGCATGCAGATGCCATATTGTTCAATGTCATAGGCAAGCATAAAGCCTTCCAGTTCATTGTAAGGATTCCACCAGTTTGTGTTGTCGAGTCCGATGGAACGTGTAGCGTAGATGTCTATAGTAGGTTTGGCAGGGTCTTCCGGATGAGCAATCGTCTTGTAGCATTTGTAACCACAGATGAGTTTGGTTTCGGTGGTTTTCTCGAGTTTGTATCCAGGCATTTCATCGAACCAGTGCCTGGTTTCTTCTTTATTCATTTTCATTGCCGACCGCTTGCTCATGTTTTTGAGTAGTTGTGCAAATTCTTTTTGTGTATTGTCGACGATGAAGTCGGTGGTGAGCATGTCGTATTCCGACTTGATGGAGGAATGCAGTTTGTTGTCTTTGAAAGTCACCGTCATTTCTTTGGGATAGAGGTCCATCATCACCGAAGGAGTTTCATACGGGTACGAGATTTCGTACACGATCTTTCCTTCGATATCCGCTCCTGCCTTGCTCAGGCTGCTGCAGGAAGCCACAAACCAGACGAAGACTATCATCAGGAGCAGCGCCATGCATTTTGTTGTGTTGTTCACCGTTTTTTGCTTTGGTTGAAAATGAGTATTTGGGGTTTTGTACGGGGGGGGAGGGGGAAAGGTTACGGGGGA
>Ga0315903_10010173_pt1 | contig 11260 bp, 9 predicted proteins | sample LakEriMetagenome_7_FD_203524 | JGI IMG/M metagenome (GOLD analysis project Ga0315903, IMG submission 203524) | Freshwater fungal communities from buoy surface, Lake Erie, Ohio, United States - Buoy 2 MA119 | ecosystem: Environmental > Aquatic > Freshwater > Lake | place: USA: Lake Erie, Ohio... | reverse complement strand
TGTGCTCGCCGAGGAGGGTGCCGACGAGGGATGCGCCGTCGGCGAGCGTGAGGCTGACGACGCCGTAGCCCGGGGCGAGCTTGGCGCCGGGCTGAATGATGGACTCGAGGAGCTCGCGGCGGTCGGCGCGCTTGGCGATGCCGGCGAGGTTGGGGCCGGCCTCGCCTCCGGCGGCGTGGGAGGCGTCGGAGGCCTTGTGGCAGCGCAGGCATTGGCCGGCGGGAAGGGCTTGGAAGAGGGCGAGGCCGTTGGCGGCGTCGCCCCCCTCGAGGGTGGGCATCCACTTGCCGAGGGGCCCGGCGGCGGCGAGCGCGGCGTTGAGGTCGGCGAGGGCCTTGGCGACGGCGGGCTCCTTGCGGGCGGCGGCGGCCTCGACGAGCTCGAGGGCGACGGGCGAGACGCCGCCGGACTTGGCGAGGTCGGCGAGGGCGTCGGCGAAGAGGCGATCGACGCCGGGCGCGTCGAGGCGGGCGAGGGCCTTCCAGGCGCCTTGGCGGCGGATGGCGGAGGGGGCGCGGGTGGCGGCGGCGAGCTCGGCGAGGCCCTCGGCGGGATTGAGGAGGGCGAGCTGGCCGATGGCGACCATGGCGACGGCGTCGTCGGCGTCCTTGGCGAGGCGGTGGGCGACCTCGGAGAGGTCGGCGGGCTTGCGGGCGAGCCAGAGCTCGAGGGCCTTGGCGCGGGTGGCGCCGCCGAGGGTGCGGTTGGCGGCGAGGCCGACCAGGATCTCGGCGGGCAGCGCGGCGACGTCGACCTGCAGGGACTGGGCGAGGGCGAGGGTGGAGCGAACGAGGGAGGCGTCGCCCTTGAGGAGGGAGGGGAGGGAATCGGCGAGGGCGCCGCGGATCTCGGCGGCGTCGCGGGCGGGAAGCGGCGCCCAGTGGCCGGTGAGCTGGTCGACGGGGTGGGGCTGGGTCCAGAGGGCGGCGAGACGAAGGGCCTCGGCGCGGACATCGAGGGGGAGGCCGGCGTTGGCGGCGACGGCGAGGAGGCGTCGGGCGTTGGCCTCGCCGCCGGCGCGGAAGGCGCTGTGGACGAGGCGCCGGAGGATGAAGGGGTTCCAGCTGCGGCGGCCGAGGTTGTCGAGCAAGGCGGCCGCCTGGGGGCGGGCCGAGTCGAGGGAGCGGTCGCCGATGGCGCGGATGGCCTCGTCGGCCACGCGCGGGTCGGGATCGTCGAGGAAGCGCGCGAGGGAGGGATCGGACCTGCGGCGGAGGGCGACGCAGGCGGCGAGTCGGACGGAGGAGCTGGGGTCGGCCGCGAGCTTGTCCATCGCCTCGGGCGAGAGGGCGAGCTTCTCGAGGGCGAAGGCGCCGGCGTGGCGCAGGGTGGGGTCGCGGTCGGCGTTGGCGCGGATCATCCCGGCGACCTGGGGGAGGACGGAAGGGTCGGCGAGGCGGGCGGCGGCGAGGGCGGCCTGGAGGCGGACGCGCGGGGAGTTGTCGGCGAGAAGCGAGCCGAGGCCGATCTCGTCGGCGCGGAGAGGGGATTCGCCGAGGACGCGGACGGCCTGGGCGCGGATGTCGGCATCGGCGTCCTTCAGCAGCGGAAGGAGGAGGCGGGCGGCGGCCGCGCGCTCCCTTTCGGGCGCGAGGGGAGAGGGACGGTTGTCCCAGGCCTCGCCGGGCAGGATGGCGGCGCCGCGGCGGGCGAGGATACCGAGGCCCCAGACGCCGTGGAGGCGCTCAAGGCGGTTGGCGGAGCGGGTGGCGGCGGCGAAGCGCTCGGCGGCGCCGGGGCGGCGGGTGAGCTCGACCTGGGCGCGGAGGCGGACGCGCTGGTCGGGATGGGCGAGGAGGCGGGCGAGCTCGTCGGGCGGGCGCTTGGAGAAACCGTCGCGGATGAGGTCGGCGACCTCGGCGGCGGCCTTGGGTTGGTGGGGTTCGCGGGCGACAAGGGTGAGGATGCGGCCCTTGGGATGGGATTCCCAGCCGCCGACGAAGTCGGAGACGACGAGGCGGCCCTTCCAGTCGTACTCGACGTCGGTGGCGGCGACGCCCCAGAGGAGCTGGCGAGAGTCGTCGAGGCGGAGGCCGGCGCCGGCGGGCTGGAGGCGGAAGGACCAGATGCCGGAGCCGGCGGCGGCGCCGCGGTAGTCGCAGATGAGGAAGCGGCCGGCCTCGTCGGCGAGGAAGCCGGCGCCGGGATGGTAGGCGAGGCCGGAGGGTCCGGAGCTGAGGTGGGCGACGGGCGGGAGGAGGTAGGCGGGCTGGTCGGCGTTGGGGAGGTGCCAGAGCTTCTCGTTCATCCAGCGGGAGGCGGGGCGCTGCTCGAGGCCGATCTCGCGGTGGAAGGTGTGCATGGCCTGGTGCTCCATCTCCCAGCCGGAGTCGGCGCCGTCGACGATGTGGACGACGCGGGCGGCGTCGCCCTGGTCGGAGTTGTTGTCGACCGAGACGGCGTGGCCGAGCTCGTCGAAGGCGATCTCCTTGGGATTGCGGAGGCCGGTGTGGACGAACTCGAGGCCGGTGCCGTCGGGCTCCATGCGGAAGACGGCGCCCTGGTTGCGGAGGTCGACCTTGGTCCCCTCTATGGTGACGCCGTTGAAGCCCCGGTCGCCGAGGGTGCCCCAGATGCGGCCGTCGGGCCCGAGGACGAAGCCGTTGAGGTCGTGGCCGGAGAGGGAGATGCGGACGCCGAAGCCGTCCTGGACGACGGCGCGGGCGGCCTCGCGGCCGTCGGGCCCGCCGTCGCGCAGCATCCAGATCTTGGGGATGCAGGCGAAGTAGACGGTGTCGTCCCAGGCGAGGATGCCGGCGGCGGTGCCGTCGAGCAGGTCGTTGTAGCCGTCGGAGAAGACGCGGCCGCGGGCGAAGGCGCCGTCGGGCCCCTCCTGGTCGAGGCGGCGGATGACCTCGGAGCGCTCGGTGAGGTCCTTGACCGGCTTGCGGGCGTCCCACTTGCGATGGAGGGCGACGCGGTCGGCGGTGGTGGCGGCGGCGAGGTCGTCGAGGTACCAGTAGAGATGGTTGCGGTCGTCCTCGATGCCGAAGCGGAAGCGGTGGGTCTCGGCGACGAGCAGGGTGCCGTCGTTGCCGAAGGTGATGGCGGTGGGCGAGGTGACGCCGGTGCGCTCGCGGGTGGCGGTGACGCGGAAATCAACCCCGGGGGCGACCGCCGCGCTGCCCTCGCCGGCGACGCGGACGAGCTGGGCGGCGGCGGCGGACCTGGGGCGGCCGCCGGCGGCGAGCTTGGGCTTGGGGTCGGCGCTGAGGACGAAGTGGTCGGCGGCGATGATGCCCCAGGAGCCCTTTTGGCTGTCGAGGATCCGGATGACACCCTGCTTGCCGAGGAACTCGGAGACGTCCCAGACCACCTCGCCGAGGGTAAGGTTGCCGCTGCCGGTGGCTTGGCGGACGACTTGGCCGTCGACGAGGAGCTGGACGGCGGTGCGGCCGGGGTGGTTGCCGCCGGCGACGAGGAAGGCGAGGTAGGGGAGGTCGAGGCGGACGGGGGGCGAGGTGAGGCTGCCCGTGGCGTCGTCGCCGCCCTGCCCGGAGGCGACGAGGTAGATGCCGCCGTAGTTGCGAAACTCGCCGCCGACGCCGTCCTGGCGGCCGGGCACGGGAGCGAGGCCGAAGGCGGATCCCTCGGCCACCCAGGTGTCGAATCCATCGCTCTCAAAGGCCTCGACGACCCGGGTCTGTCCGCGCGCGGAGGCGACGCAAAGGGCGAGGGTGAGGGAGGCGAGGAGCGACCGCATGGCTGGGGATTGGGACCTAGCGAAGCCTCATGGGCTCGCGGGGTCAACGCCTGCCCCAGAGGACTTGGAACTTTCCGCCGAAATGGGCGGGGTGGGTGAGGGCCTTGAGGACGCCGACGGACTCGAGGCTGCCGGCGGCGACGAGGCGCTCGAGGGCGGGGGCGGCGTGGCGGACGAGGAAGGCCTCCTGGCGCTCGACCTTCGCGGGGGCGAAGCCGGCCGAGGCCATGACGGCCGCGAGGCGATCCCAGGCGACATGGCAGGTGAGGTCCTGCTCGCCGGGATGGGCGAGGAGGTCGGCGTGAAGCGCGTGGTGGCGATAGGCGCGGGCGGTGCCGGCGGGCGAGCCCTCGAGGAGGTCGGCGAGGGGCTTGCCGTAGTCGAGGAAGAGGGCGAGCCCCTGCCAGCCGCCGCCGAGGATGCGGGCGAGGAGGGTTTCGGCGGACAGGGCGAGGTCGAGCGTGGCGCCCTCGTGCCAGGGGTTCGGCAGGGTGGCGACGAGGGCGCGCCCCTCGGCGTCGTCGGGCTCGCCGTGGATGTCCTCGGCGAGCGCGCCGTCGGGGAGGACGCGCACGCCGAGGTCGAGCCAACGTCCGCCGAGGAAGCGGAGGCGGCGGAAGGGCTGGGCGTCGAGCAGCTCGTTGGCGACGACGACGGCGCGCGGGGGGATTGCCAGCGCCTCGCCCAGGCGGCGGACCTGGAGGGCGGCGAAGCGGTCGGCGACGCCGGCGAGGGGAGAGAGGCCGGGCTCGGCGCCGAGCTCGACGAGGACGTGGTCGCGGGTGTCGCCGAGGATGCCGTGGGCGGCCTCGGCGATGAGCTCGCCGAAGACGGGGCCGAGGGCGGCGGCGGTGGTGAAGTCGGTCCCGGAGCGCCGGCCGACGCGGTCGCGCGGGGAGGCGTAGTAGCCGGCGCCGGGGTGGAAGAGGACGACGTCGACGAAGGCGTCGAACCGAACGGTCCCGCCGCCGGGGGCCCGGCGGCGGAGCTCGGCAAGGAGGCTGTCCCTGGGCTCGGCCACGGCGACAGGCTGTCGGCGCCGGCGCGCGGGGCGAGCCGGAAGCGCGGAGGCGGCGCTTGCGCCCCGGCGGCGCAGCGGCAAGCCTTGCGGCGTGATCCTCGCCGTGGAGAGCTCGTGCGACGAGTCCGCGCTGGCCTTGCTGGCGCCGGACCGCGGCCTCGTGCTCGAGCGCGTGAGCAGCCAGGTCGAGCTGCACCGGCCTCACGGCGGGGTGGTGCCGGACCTCGCGAGCCGGGAGCACCTGGCCGCCCTGCCCCTGCTGCTGCGGGAGTTCGCGCCCCGGCTGGGCGAGGTGTCGACGGTCGCCGTGACGCGCGGGCCGGGATTGCCGCCCTGCCTGTCGCTGGGCCTGGCGTTCGCGCGGGCCCTGGCGGCCGCGACCGGCGCCAGGCTGGTCGGGGTCAACCATCTCCGCGCGCACGTGCACTCGCCCTTCATCGCCCTGCACGCGGACAACCCCGCGGGCTTCGCGGCGGCGAGGCGGGCGCTGCTTCCCCACCTGGGACTGGTGGTCTCGGGCGGCAACACGCTGCTGGTGAGGCTGGGCGAGGATCTCCGGATGACGGTGGTGGCGCGGACGGTCGACGACGCGGCGGGCGAGGCGCTCGACAAGGGCGCCAAGCTCCTCGGCATGGCCTACCCGGGCGGCGCGCTGGTCGAGCGCGCGGCCGAGGGGGGCGAGGCGGCGCGCTTCGCGTTCCCGAGGGGAATCCCGGAGCGCGCGGACCTGCGGATGAGCTTCTCGGGCCTGAAGACGGCGCTGCGCTACCGGCTGGAGGGCATGGATGACGCGGCGGTGGCCGCGGCGATGCCGGATCTCTGCGCGGGCTACCAGGAGGCGGTCATCGCGCAGCTGGAGTCGAAGTTCCTGTCGGCCCTGGAGGCCGGCGCCTACCGGTCGGCGGGGCTTTCCGGCGGGGTGGCCAACAACCGGCTGCTGCGGTCGCGGCTGGCGGGCGCGTGCGCGAGGCGCGGCCTGCCCCTGCGCATCGCCGAGCCCAGGCATTGCGGCGACAACGCGGGCATGATCGCGTTCGCCGCCCTCGCCGAGCCGGGGCTGCCCGAGGGGGCCGCGGCGACCGCGGAGCCGTCGCTCGGGGTGGAGACGGCCTAGGCTTCCTTGACGAGGCGCGTGAACTCGCGGAAGGCCGGGTGGTCGGCGCCGCCGAGGAGGGCGTAGAAGACGGTCTCGACGGGAAGGACATGGGCGCCGGCGCGGGCGAGCGCGGCGAGGCAGGCATCCTGGTCCGCGGGCCGACGGGCGCCGACGGCGTCGCAGAGGAGGGTGACGCCGAGACCCTCGGCGAGGGCTTGGATGGCGGTCTGGTGGACGCAGACCGGACCCTCGACGCCGGCAAGCAGGAGGTGGTCGACGCCCTGGTCGCGAATCCGGTCGAGGAGACCGGGGGCGGCGAGGGAGGAGAAGGCGGACTTGGGAAAGACGCGGGCGCGGTCGCCCGCGGCGGCGAGCAGGGTGGCGTCGGTGGCGCCGAGCTTTTCCGGCACCTGCTCCGTGGCGTAGACGGGGAGGCCGAGGAGGGTGGCGGCGCGGGCGGCGAGGCGGGCGCGGGCGAGGAGGGCGGGGCCGCCGGCGACCGCGCCGAGGAAGGGGGGCTGGAGGTCGATGAGGAGGAGGGCGACGGCCATGGGGCGAGGGAAGCAGGTCCGCGCCGGGGCACAATCCCGGAGGCGCCGCTTATGTCCCTTGCCCTCCGGGGCCGGGGCGGCTCAATGTGAGGCCATGGAATGGCAGGTTAAGCCCATCACCCGCGCCTGCGCGGCCACCGGCCGCGAGCTGGCGCCCGGCGACCTCGTGACCTGCGTCGTGCACAAGCCCGTGGGGGGCATGATGGAGCGGGTCGACGTGCTGCGCGACCATGCGGCCGAGTTCAAGCCCGCGGGCCTGGTGCTGGGGCGCTGGAACCGCGAGGTGAAGGAGCGCGGCGAGGAGGAGCGCGCGCAGCGGGCCCAGCTCCTGGCGTCCCGGGAGGAATTCTTCCTCTCGCTCTTCGAGGACCCGTCGGATCCGACCGGGGAGAAGGCGATCTTGAAGCACATCCTCGCCCTGCTGCTCGAGCGGCGGCGGCTGATCAAGGCGGCCGGACCTTCGGCCGGGGGCATGACGCCCCACGTGCACGTCCGCACGCAGCAGATCCTGCAGGTGCCGGCCATCGACCTGCAGCCGGCGGACATCCAGCGCGTGCAGGCGACGCTCGACCTTCTCATCGGCTGAACGACCATGCGACTCCTTCCCGCCCTCCTCGCCCTGGCGCTTGCCGGCTGCTCGACCGACCTGCCCGAGGACGTCTTCTCGGTGTTCATCGAGGCGCCGGTCTCGGCCCGCGAGTCGGCGCAGACCACCGTGGCGCTGCCGGTGAGCGGGGTGCAGGTGTCGGTGCTCAGGATCCCGGTGATCAAGGCGGAGGAGTTCCTCAACACCGAGGTGGTCGAGGCCGGGCCGAGGGACATCCGGTCGACCTACCTCCTGGTCCAGCTGGACCCCCGGGTGGCGAAGCCCCTGATGAGCCTGACGAGCTCGGCCGAGGCGCGGGGCAAGCAGCTCGTGCTGCTGGTCAACGCCGAGCCGATCGGCCTGATGCGGCTGGAGCAGCCGGTGCTGGACGGCAACCTGTTCTTCGCGGTCGAGCGGCCGGGCATGGGAGGCGAGGCCGCCGCGGCCTACTGGAGCCGCCGGCTGAACGAATCCATTCTCCTTTACCGCAAGTGGCGGGAGGAGGAGGGCAAGTGAGGCGGGCGGCGGCCCTGCTCGCGCTCCTCGCCGCGACGACGGCGGGCGCGGTCGAGGTCGCCTGGCCGACCAGCGCGGGGCGCCCGCACGGGCAGCCCTACGCGGCCTTCATCCAGCCCACGGTGTCGGGCCGGCTGGAGTCGGGCCTGTTCGGCATGACCCGCAACGAGGGCACGCGCTTCCACGAGGGGGTGGACATCAAGCCGGCCTTCCTGAACTCGCGCGGCGAGGCGGTGGACGCGGTGCGGGCGGCGCTGGCGGGCCGGGTGGCGTATGTCTGCGACCAGGTCAACGGCGCCTACGGCCGCTACGTCGTGCTGGAGCATCCGCGGGCGGAGCTGCCGGTCTACACGCTTTACGCGCACCTCGCCTCGGTGCGCGGGGACCTCCAGGTCGGCCGCGAGGTGGCGGAGGGCCATGTGCTGGGGATCCTCGGGAGGAGCTCGGAGGGAATCGACCCCATCCCCCAGGACCGGGCGCACCTGCACTTCGAGATCGGGCTGCGCCTGTCGGACCGGTTCGACGACTGGTACGCGCGCTCGCCGCACCGGCGGGAACCCAACCCGCACGGCAACCACAACGGGATGAACCTGGCCGGCTTCGAGCCGCTGGAGAGCGTGCTGCTGCGCCCGCGGGTGGACGTGCACACGGTGGTGAACAACCTGCCGACGGCCCTGGTGGTGGTGGCGCGCACGCGCCAGCCGCCGGACTTCGCGCGACGGCACCCGCAGCTCGTGACGGGGACGGCGCAGGGATCGGTCGGGTGGCGCATCGAGTTCACGTGGCACGGCCTGCCCAAGCGGTGGACGCCGATCCTGCAGGGCTCGCCGGGCCTGCCGGCCTCGGGTTGGAGGATCGAGCGCCTGAGCGCGCGGACGGACCTGCGCCGGCTGCTCGAGCAGCGACAGATGCTGGCGCCCGGGACGACGGAGCCGGGCGAGACCCTGCGCCGGACGATGGGGATCCTGCTGTCGGTCAATTGAGGCCGAGGTCGCCGGGGGCGTCGGCGGCGAGGCGGAGGTCGGGGCGGAGCTGGCCGATCCACCGGCGCCAGAGGGCCTCGCCCGCGAGGGTCTCGGCGTCGGGGCCGAGGGGGGCGACGACCCAGGCGTTGAGGCGCAGCTCGTTGTCGAGCTGGCCGGGCGACCATGCGGCGTGGCCGACGTAGGCGCGGAGGCGCACGGCGGGATCGGCGGCGAGTCGCGACGCCTCCTCCTCGGCGAGGCCGAAGCGGAGATCGCCGAGGCCGCCGGGGACGAGGCGCCAGGAGGCGAGGGCGAGGCGGTCGGGATGGACGGGACCGCCCTCGTGGGCGAGGGCCTCGGCGACGGGGCCGCCGGCGAAGCGGCCGTCGAGGTCGGCCAGCGTGCGGGCGAGGGGGCGGTTGAGGACGACGCCGAGGGCGCCGTGCTTGGCCGTGTGATGGTGGAGAAGGACGGCGGTGCGCCGGAAATGGACGTCGTCCAGCGACGGGTGGGCGAGCAGGACCTTTCCGGCCAGGGAGGCGGGCACGGCTCAGGCGAGCTTGCGCACGGCGATGCCGGACTGGGCGAGGAGCTCGGCCACCAGCGGGTCGTTGCGGTAGTCGTGCCGGTAGCGGATCTCGGCGATGCCGGCGGAGGCGAGGATCTTGGCGCAGTTGACGCAGGGGAAGTGCGTGACGTAGCAGACGGCGCCCTGGAGGGTGATGCCGCGCTTGGCGGCGTCGGCCACGGCGTTCTGCTCGGCGTGGACGGTGGCCTGCTCGTGGCCGTCGCGGATCTTGGAGTCGTGGGGGGCGCCGGGCAGGAAGCCGTTGTAGCCGGCGGCGACGATGCGGTTGGGATGGGGGCCGGAGGAGACCATCAGGCAGCCGACGTGCAGGCGCTCGCAGCTCGAGCGCGAGCTGAGGAGGAGGGCCGTGGCCATGAAATAGTCGTCCCACGACGGTCGCTCGGCGCCGGCGACGACCGCCTCGAGGCGGTCGGGGAGCTTCTCGGGCTGGCCCTGGGTCACGCGATCAGCGAACGGCGGCGCCCCAGCCGAGGCAAGCGCCCGTTATGCACAGCAGGCCGGCGAGGAGGAGGAGGAGGGCGGAGCGGGCCAGGAAGGGGACGAAGTCGCGGCCCTCGCGGGCGCGGCGGAACCCGAGATGGTCGCGGAGGGCGAGCGGGGCCGCCAGAAGCGGGGGCCAGCCGAAGACCCAGGCCAGGGAGCCGAGGCCGGCGAGGAGGTTGAGGCCGTGGAGGGCGCGGGCGAAGGTCCGGCCGAAGCGGACGACGGTGGTGCGCTTGCCGGCGGCGGCGTCGGCCTCGAGGTCGCGCGCATTGTTGGCGAGCAGGATGTTGTCGGCCAGCAGGCCCACGCCCAGGCCCGCCACCAGCAGGTCGGCGAGAAGCGGAGGCCAGGGCACGGGCGCGTAGGGAGGGTAGAGGCCGGAGACATCCCAGAGCACGTAGCCGGTGAGGGCGACGGCCTGCACCCCGAAGCAGGCGACGACGAACAGGTCGCCCAGCCCGACGTAGGCGAGCGGAAGGGGGCCGAGGGTGTAACCGACGGCGAGCAGGAGCGCGAGGATGCCGGCGAGAAGCAGCCAGGGCTCGCCGACGGCGAGGGGGTAGCCGATCACGAAGGCAAGCAGGAGGGCCGCGACGGTCGCCCAACCCATGGCGCGCGGGGAGATCCGCCCCTCGGCGACGGCGCGAGGGGGGCCGATGCGACCGGGACGGTCGGCCCCGCGCAGGCCGTCGCCGTAGTCGTTGGCCAAGTTGCTGGCGACCTGGGCGAGGAGGGCGAAGCCAAGGCAGTGGAAGAGCACCGACCCAACGCCGGGATGCCGGGGGGCGTGAAGCGAGTAGGCGGAGGCGGCGACGGCGACAGGGACAGCCGCAGCGACCAAGGTGCGGGGGCGGATGGCGTGGAACCAGTCGGCGAGTCGGGCCATGGGGAAGGATGACGGCGGGCGCGGCGGGGAGAAAACCCTAAAACAAACGGGCCCCGGAAACCGGGGCCCGCGAATTGGCTGGGCTTGGAATTACTTGGACTTCAGCTCGGTGCCCGCGAAGAGCGTCGAGGTGATGGCTCGCTTCCAGTTAGCCGTGGTCTGTCCGGGCGAGACGCGATCGACGAACTTGAACTCCTCGTCGCTCGTGTTGGCGGCCCAGACGACGTGGGCGTCGCCGAAGACGATGTGGCCGCCCTCGGAACCCCAGACGCCGGTGGTGGAGTCCCACTTGCCGTCGGTGCTGAGACCGCGGGTCCAGAGGAGGGGGGTGTTGGTACCGATGTTGCGGGTGGTGGGGGAGTAGGAGGACCAGGAGATGAAGCCGTTGTCGGCGCTGGGGGAGGACATCTTGGAGGCGATGGTGCGGGAGTCGCCGGCGCCTTCGAGGACCTGCTTGGGGAAGATGGAGGATTCGTTGGAAGGATCGGCCTCGACGTACCAGAGCTCGGCCTCGTTGAGGTCGACGTTGAAGGCGAGGACAGCGGCGAACTGCTCGATGGTGTTGGCCTGGGTGTTGGCGGTCACGGACCAGGCGCCGGCGCGGATGAACTTACCGCCGCTACCCGAGTTGTTGTAGTTCACATAGGCCTTGCCGATGTTGACCAGCTTGGACTGGGCGGAGGACTTCTTGGCGGCCTTCATCACACCCTGGACGCCGGGGAAGAGGACGGCTGCCAGAATGCCGATGATGGCGATGACGGTGAGCAGCTCGATCAGCGTGAAGCCGGAGCGCTTGCGGATGGGGGAGTTCATTTTGGGGTTAGGGGGAAAAGAAATGTTGAGCACCAGATGGAGGTTGGAAAG
>Ga0315903_10010168_pt1 | contig 11265 bp, 9 predicted proteins | sample LakEriMetagenome_7_FD_203524 | JGI IMG/M metagenome (GOLD analysis project Ga0315903, IMG submission 203524) | Freshwater fungal communities from buoy surface, Lake Erie, Ohio, United States - Buoy 2 MA119 | ecosystem: Environmental > Aquatic > Freshwater > Lake | place: USA: Lake Erie, Ohio... | reverse complement strand
AGGTGCCTACGAAGCCGAGCGGCAGGGTGACGATGTACATGAAGATGAATTTCTTCATGAACATGCTGTAGCTATAGGGGATGGGGGTTTTCAGGATGCGTTCGCATGCGCCCTGCACGTCGATGCAGGTGCGCAAACATTCCTCGAACTGGCGGAACTCTTCGAGGTTCAGCCGGCCGGAGCGGGCGAGGTGCGAGGCGCGCACCCCGAGGTCGCGGGCGATGAGGGAGGGGTGGTCGGTTCCGCCGCGGAGCCGGTCGCGCAGGGCTTCGGGAAAGGAGGCGATGCCCTCGGCGAAGGCGGCCCGGTCTTCGGGGGAGTCCACGGCCGCATGCACCCGGTTTGCAAACGTCCGTGAAACATTCACCAGATCGCCCCATTTGCGGCGGCCTTCCCACCACCGGTCGTAGGCCGTGTTCGTCCGGAACACCAGGAAGAGCGAGAGGACGAAGCCCAGCAACGAGTGCACGGCATTCGAGAGGTTCACCGGCTCGTCCATCCACTCGAGTTCGACCCAGCACACCGCCGCGGTGAAGGCGCCGATGCCCAGCATCGAGGGGAACAGCCGCCGGAAGACCTCTTTGCTGTAGGTGTGAAAGATGAGCGTGGACCAATCCTTCGGGTTGTAGCCGACCATGTGCCGAAGGTAACTTGGGCCGCATGAAGAACATGCTGGACTATGGCCTGCTCGTGCTGCGGGTGGGCGTGGCGGGGCTGATGGTGCCCCACGGGTGGTCGAAGTTGAACAAGCTCATCGCGGGGTTTTCAGAAGGCGCGGAGCCCGTGCAGTTCTACGACTTCCTCGGCATCGGGGCGGTGCCGTCGCTCGCGCTCGCCGTGGTGGGGGAGTTGGTGGCGCCGCTGCTGATCGTGGTGGGGTGGAAGACGCGGTGGGCGGCGGTTCCGGCGGCATTCACGATGGGCGTGGCGGCGTTCGGGGCGCATTGGGGCGAGGGGCTGGGCGAAATGGAGCACGCGCTGCTCTACCTCATCCCGTTCGCGGCGCTCGTCCTCACCGGGGGCGGCCGCTTCGGGTGGGACAAGAAGTGAGCGTGAGCGCAGCGTTCAGGCGCTCGCGAGTTCCCGCATCAGCCGCCGTTTTGCGACCGGAAGCAGCGTCTCCTGAAGCGGCAAGGCCAGCGAGCTGGTGGCCAAATACGTGGCGGGATTCGGGAGTTCGCGGAACCGCTTGACCAGCCCGAGTTTGATCGATTCAAACGTTTCGCCGAGCGACTTGCGGAACCGGTCCACCGGCTCGACCTCGAGCGCGAGGTACTGCTCGTCGTCCCGTTCGATGCGGGACCGGGCGAAGCGGTAAGCAAAGACGTCACCGCGGGGTTCGTCGTGGATGAGCAGGTATCCTTCTTGGCGGTACAATGGCAGGAGGCCGATGGGCACGAATTCGAGTTGCTCTTCGACGATTTCGTAGAGGTCCTTGCCCTCTTCGATGGCGGTGCGCAGCCGCGGCAACGCAAATCCGAGCAGTTCGTCGATGTACACGTCCAGTTCCGGATGCCGATCTGCGGATGCGTACACGAGGCGCATCGACCGGAAGTCGAAGCCGGTCACCTCGCCCCGGAGGGCCAGCCCGTCGCGGTTTCCCGACAGCTCTGTCAACCGCCGATGCTGCGCAATCAATTCAGCAAGAGCCGGATACAACCGCGTTGCCCGAAATTCCTGCTTGACCCGCTGCAACCAGGCGAGCAGGATGTACTGCTTGTACTCCGCGTCGAGCGCGCCACGCGTGAGCCAGTGTTCGTCGAAGGACTCCATGCCGATTTCCTTGCCCCTCCTTACGCACCTTTCGTCCCAAATGTTGCCCTCACTCCTTCACCACCGGAATCCTGGCCATTCGGCCGTTGCCTGCCTGCACCTCCAGCAGGTACCAGCCGGCGGGGGATTCCGGGATGGAAAGGGAAGAACCGATGCCGGTGGCGATGAGCCGGCCCGCGGCGTCGCGCAGGTGCAGGGTGGCTCCGGCGGGTGCGCCGGAGACGTGCAGGACGTCTCGGAACGGGTTGGGCTGGGCGACGAGGGGCGTCCGGGGTGCGGTGCCGCCGACGCCGAGGTCGATGCCCGACGGGGTGGTGGGGCACCCCACGAAGTCGGTGATGGACAGGATGTAGAGGCCCACGGCGGTAGCGTCGAGGGTGGGGCCGGTGGCGTCGGGCAGCGGCGTGCCGTCGAGGGTCCAGGAGTAGCTGGCGTAGCCGGTCGGGCCTGAAATTTGGCCGGAGGCCGGGTCGTACACAAGGGTGAAGTCCGGCACCGGCAAGCACACCAGGGCCGAGTCCGTCACGGCCGTGCAGCCGACGGCATCGACGCCTTCCGCCGCATACCAGCCGCTCGCCTCCGCTTCCCACGTCAGTCCGCTTCCCACTTGCGCGTCGCCCTGCCACCACGTCCAGGTCCACCCGTCTTGCGCACCGTTCAGGGCCAAACCACTGCCGCTCACCGCGATTCCCGGCACAGGGGTGGGCAAGCACACCACCTCCGGCACGCCGGCCAGCGGGCACCCCCACGCATCCTCGCCGCTCACCGCATACACCCCGCTCGCCTCCGGAACGAGGGTGCATTCGGCGCTCCAAACGGCCTCCCCATCCCACGTCCACACGCACCCGACCAGCCCCGGCTCCGCCACAAGAACGGTCGTCTCCCCCTCCAGCACCACCTCGAAATCAGCGGTTTGCGTCCCCCCACAGCTTACAATCGGCCCGGCCGTCGCCCCGCACCCGTACCCGTTCACGACGGTGCACTGGTACCCCCCGTTGAACACCACATCCACCCAAACGCTATCCCCCACGTCCTCGAACGACGGCTCCGTCAGCCCGGGCTGATCGAACCCGGCCCAGAGGTACTGCTCAAACGGCCCACCCCCACAGACGATGGCCCCTTCGGCACCGACCGCGAGCACCGGCTCGGGCACCGGAAACGCCAGCACCTCCAGCGTATCCGTGACCTCCAGCACGGTCGCCACCGACACGGCCACCGACCCCGCCGTGCCGCCCGCCGCAAACGCGCCGCCCCCGAGCGGCAACCCCGCCGACCCGATCGCATCGTCCGCCGACAGCAAGTCGTCGTCGTAGAACATCAGCGTGTACGGCGGGTCGAGCAACACGAGCCCGAGCCCGCTCCACGTGGTCGACGTGACATTGTTGACGATGGAGCTCGTGAACACCGCCGCGCCGCTGCCGTTCATCAGGACGAAATATGGATCGGCCGGCGATGAAAAGAAGTCGTCGAGGTCGTTCCAACCGGACCCCACGGATGCCAGGGAGACGCTGTTGAGCACCGGTTGCGTGACCGTCGTCGTGAGGGAAACGGGGTAGCTTCCTTCCGTTTCGAGGAGGAGTTCTAGCGCGTCTCCGGCGGCGGTGCTGCCGTCGGGCAGGGTCCACGTGTGCGTGGTGGTTGTGCCCGGTTCGCCCGTGAGCAGCGCCGAAAAGCTCGCCGGGAAGGGCACGCAGCCGGCGGGCGGTACGGCGGTGAATGTGCCTGCAGCTGTGGAACCGGGCAGGACTTCGAAGGGGTAGACGAAGCTGTCGCTCACCGTTTGCTGCTGGCCGAAGGCCGTGACGGTGGCGGAGACGGAGATGACGATTTCTTGCAGGCCGGCCAGGAGCGGGGTGCCGCAGAGGGTGGCGCAGCCCGAGGTTTGGCCCGTGGACGGGGTGTAGGTCCCGTCCGGATCGCTCAGGACCACCGACATGCCGAAGGGCAATCCGGTGACGGACGTGATGGTGACCGACAGCAAGGTGGCGGTGATGCCGCTGCCCGGATCTACAACCGTCGCCGGGAGGTAGAACGTCAGGAACTCGGTGTATTCCTCACCTGCCGTGGCCGGTGGCAGGGCCGTCGGGCAGACCGTGGGGAAGCCGTCCGCGCTCGTGCACGCGGGGTCGGCGACGCAGTTGGGGCATTGGGCGAACGCGCTGGCCGAGGCAAGCAGCGCAACGCAGGTGAGGACCATTCGCATGGCCAAAAGGTACACGGACCCACCGGTTTTTTCCGAACTTCGAAGCATGCGCCCTCAGTTCTATCCCGTCTTTTTCGCAGCCGCATTGCTCCTCGCCGGCTGCGACATCACCTACCGCGGTTGCACCGATCCGGATGCCACGAACTACGACCCCATCGCCGAGGTGGACGATGAAACGTGCACCTACGCGGGCAGCGCGGTGTTTTGGTACAATTCACAGACTGCGAACGACTTGCAGTTCTACGAATCGACGGAATTGACCCTGTACATTGATAACCAGTTGATTTCGACAATTCCCACGACGAACTACTGGCTCGTCGCGCCGGAGTGTTCCTCGTTCGGGGCGTGGACCTGGTCGCGGGACCTGGGAAATGCGACCTCTGCGGTGGCCACCTACCGCATCGAGGACAACTTCGAGGACGTCCTCTGGGAGGGCATCGTAGCCATCAACCAGAACGGCTGCACGGCCATCCAGTTGACGAATTGATGCCGGTGCGGCCTACTCCGCCGTGGCGAAGTAGGTTTTTTGGCGAAGCAAAATCCAAATTACCCCGCAGGAAATCGCGGCATCTGCGATGTTCCAAATCGGCGGGAACACCTCTTTTCCAGCCCAAGACGACAGCGGGAAGCCCTCGGGCCACCGCACGGTGAAGTGGAACATGTCCACCACCTTGCCCATCAGAAAAGGCGCGTAGCCCCCGTCGGCCGGGAGCAGGTCCGCATACACGCCCCAGTGGCTCGCGGAGAACAGCAGACCGTACACTGCGCTGTCCACGATGTTGCCCATGGCGCCGGCCCACACAAACGCCGTGGCCACACACAGCCCCGCGTGTGCACCCTCCTTGATCAGCCGCGAGAGGTAGACACCGATGGCCACCGAAGCCAGCAACCGGAACACCGTGAGGGCCAACTTTCCGGCAGCGCCCGGCAGCGCCCAACCGAAGGCCATCCCTTCGTTCTCAATGAATTGCAACTCAATCAAGCCCGGGATGAGCGGCACACTCTCGCCGATGGCAAAGTGCAACTTCACCCAAATCTTCAGCGCCTGGTCCGCAACCAGTACCGGAACCACCACGCGCAAGAAGAGCCGAAGCACGCCGAATGGGCTTACTGCTGGTTTTTTGCCTCGATGGACATCGTGGCGTGGGGGACGAGGCGCAGGCGCTCTTTCGGGATGAGCTTCCCGGTCACACGGCAGATGCCGTAGGTCTTGTTGCGGATCCGGAGCAGCGCGTTTTCGAGGTTCACGATGAACTTCTCTTGGCGCGCGGCCAGGGCCGCAGTTTCCTCCCGGCTCATCGTCTCCGAGCCGTCCTCCATCATTTTGAAGGTAGGCGCCGTGTCATCCGTGCTGTTGTCGTCTTGGTGCGACAAGGCACGCTGCAATTGCGCATAATTGTCTTTCGCAACGACGAGTTTTTCCTTGATGAGGGCCTCGAACTCTTCGAGGTCCGCGTCGGAGTACCGGATTTCTGCCATGGGGGTGCTTCAGAGGGGACGGAGGTCGATTTTCACAGAAATTCCATCCACAAGTTCCACGATTTCAGCGGTTTCGATGGCCTTCCAGGCCACCTCACCCGCCAAAGTTTCGGCGCGAAGATACTCCAAATTCCGCTCGAGCGCCGACCGTACATCCGCATCCGCATCGACGGTCAGCGCGATCCGGTCCGCCACCTCGAGTCCGCGGTCTTTTCGCAAATTCTGCACCCGATTCACCAACTCCCGGCACAGCCCTTCCGACCGGAGCTCCTCGTCGATCGCCACATCGAGTGCAACGGTCAAGCCGTCCTCCGAAGCCACGCACCAGCCGGCGATGTCATCGGTCGTCACATGCACTTCGTGCACGTCGATTTCCTCCACGGCCCCTTCCACTTCGACCGCGATGCGGCCGGTGCGTTCGAGCGCCGCGACCCGCTCAGACGGCAAAGCCGCCACCGCCGCGGCCACCGCCTTCATCCGCTGCCCCATCCGCGGACCGAGGATTTTGAAATCGGCTTTTGCCCGGCGCACCAGAGCCACCTCCGCCGCGGGGTCGCCTTCGCGCAGGAATTCGAGCGACTTGACGTTGAGTTCAGAGAGGACAAGATCGCGCACGGCGACCCAACGCGCCTCCGTGGCCTCGTCCGCCACGGGGATGAGGAGGCGGCGGAGCGGTTGGCGCACGCGGATTTTCTCCCGTTTCCGCAGGCTGAGGGCCAGCGAAACGCACCGTTGCGCCAAGGCCATGCGCTCCTCGAGCTCGGCATCGATGCAGCCCGGATCGGACTTCGGGAAAGTGGCCAAATGCACCGACTCCGGTGTGCGCCCGACCCCGGTCTCGAGGTCGCGGAACAGCCGATCCATGTAAAATGGGGCGATGGGCGAGGCGAGCAGGGCGACCGTGCGCAAGCAGGTGTGCAAGGTGGCGTAAGCCGAGCGCTTGTCCGCGCCGTCGGCCTCTTTCCAAAACCGGCGCCGGCTCAGCCGCACGTGCCAATTCGACACATCGTCCACGAGGAAGTCTTGGATGGCCCGCGCCGCCCGGGTCGGCTCGTAGCTGTCGAGCGCAGCCTCTACTTCGGCACAGACAGTATGCAAGCGGGACAGGATCCACCGGTCGAGTTCTGGGCGGTCCACAACCGGCACGTCCTCGGCTGAGCCGTCGAACCCGTCGAGGTTTGCGTACAGTGCGAGGAAGGCGTAGGTGTTGTGGAGGGTGCCGAAGAAGCGCCGCGTGACTTCTTCGATGCCGGCCGGATCGAAGCGCAGGTTGTCCCACGGAGCAGAATTCGCCATCATGTACCAGCGCGTCGCATCGGCTCCGTAGGCGGACAGCGTTTCGAAGGGGTCGACGGCGTTGCCGAGCCGCTTCGACATTTTCTGTCCATTCTTGTCGAGGACGAGGCCGTTCGAGATGACGTTGCGGTAGGCGACCCGATCGAAGACCAGGGTGGAGATGGCGTGCAGGGTGTAGAACCAGCCTCGGGTTTGGTCCACCCCTTCGGCGATAAAATCTGCGGGATAGGCCAGTCCTTGGTCTATTTTCTCCTGATTTTCAAAGGGATAGTGCCACTGGGCGTAGGGCATGGCCCCGCTGTCGAACCACACATCGATCAGGTCGGGCTCGCGGTGCATCGGGCGGCCATCCGGCGCGCACAAGACGATGGCATCCACGACATGCTTGTGGAGGTCAAAGGTGCCGTAATTCGCTGAACTGAAGTCTCCTGGAACGAAGTCGGCGAGGGGATTCGCGTCCATCAACCCGGCCGCGACGGCCTCTTCGCAGGCCTGCTTCAGCTCTTCCACCGAGCCGATGCACCGCTCGATTTCACCGTCTTCTGTCCGCCAAATCGGAATCGGAATCCCCCAGTACCGGCTGCGGCTCAGGTTCCAGTCGTTCAGGTTTTCCAGCCACTTCCCGAACCTGCCCGTGCCTGTGCTCTCCGGCTTCCACTGGATGGTCGCATTGAGTTCCTGCATTCGTTCGCGTGCCGCCGACGCCCGGATGAACCACGCGTCGAGCGGGTAGTACAGCACCGGCTTGTCGGTACGCCAGCAATGCGGATAGCTGTGCGCATACTTCTCCACGAGGAAGGCCCGTCCGCGTTCCTTCAGTCCGATGGCGATTTCCACATCGACGTTCCGCTCGCCCTCCTCTTCGCCGCCCGATTCGTATGCCGCCTTCACGTACCGCCCCGCAAACGGGCCGACCCGGAACCTCCCTTGCAGGTCCACGAGCGGCACCCCCCGTCCGGTACCGTCGTCGATGAGCATCGGCGGTACGCCCGCCGCCGCGGCCGCCCGCGCATCGTCCGCCCCGAAGGTCGGCGCGGTGTGCACAATGCCCGTGCCGTCCTCGGTGGTGACGAAGTCTCCGGGGATGACGCGGAAGGCTTCGGACATGCCGTCCATCGGAACGGCCCACTCGAGGAGTTGCTCGTACCGCGCTCCGCAGAGCTCTGCGCCCGGGATGTGCGCGAGGACTTCGTGGTCGGGTGCGCCTTTGCCGCCGAAGTACGATGCGAGGCGCGCTTCGGCGAGCACGACGAGTACGTCTTCGCCCGTGTACCGGTTCGCCGTGCGCACCAGGGCGTACCGGATGCCCGGTCCCACGGTGAGGGCGGTGTTCGACGGCAGGGTCCAAGGCGTCGTTGTCCAGGCGAGGAAGTCGACCGGCAGGTGCGCCAGGGCCTCGGCGGTGTCCGGCCCGGCATGCAGGCGGATGCGGTCTGCACATTCCGGCAGGGCGCGGAACGCCGCCACGACCGAGGTGTCCTTGACCTCGCGGTAGCAGCCGGGTTGGTTGAGTTCGTGCGAGCTCAGCCCTGTGCCGGCGGCGGGGCTGTACGGTTGAATGGTGTATCCCTTGTACAGCAGCCCTTTGCCGTAGAGTTGGGCCAGCAACCACCACACGCTCTCGATGTACGGATTCTCGTAGGTGACATACGGGTGCTGCATGTCCACCCAGTAGCCCATCTTGCGCGTGAGGTCGTTCCAAACGCCCGTGTACCGCATGACCGCCTCGCGGCACGCGGCGTTGTAGTCTTCCACGCTGATGGACTTCCCGATGTCCTCCTTCGTGATGCCCAGTTCTTTCTCGACTCCGAGCTCGATGGGCAGTCCGTGGGTGTCCCAGCCGGCTTTGCGCTCGACCCGGTAGCCTTGCAGCGTCTTGTACCTGCAGAACAGGTCTTTGAGCGTGCGGGCCATGACGTGGTGGATGCCTGGCATGCCGTTCGCAGAGGGCGGTCCTTCGTAGAACACGAACGGCCGGTCTGCAGGACGGCGTTCCACGCTCTTGCGGAAGGCCTCCTCCACGTCCCAAACTTCAAGCAACTCCGCCGCCACGGCGGGAAGATTCAATGCCTCGCGTTCCGGAAATCGCTGTGCCATAGGGTACTGTGCAACGTGCGTTCGAAGATAGGCCCGCTCACACGCGGGAAAGTTTGACCATGTTCGTCGTGCCCGCATCGGCGATGGGCATGCTGGCCAAATGGATGACGAAGTCCCCCCGCTCCACGTGTCCGTGCTTCATCAGCACGTACTTGATGTCTGCGATGGTGTGGTCGGTAGAGACCATCTTCAGGTACGGATAGGCCGTCACCCCCCACACGAGGCTGAGCTGGGTGATGATCTTCTTGTTCCCCGTGAAGACATAGATGTGTGCCTTCGGCCGTTGGCTCGCCACCTGCATGGCGGTGTAGCCGGAGAACGTCATCGTGACGATGGCCCGGGCGCTGACCCGCTTTGCAAGTCGGCAGGCGTTGTAGCACATCGAGTCGCTGATGAATCGGTCTTCGTCCGGGCTGATGGGCGGCCGCTCGTGGTGGTACATCCCGTCGTTCTCCTCGACGGCTTCGAGGATGCGGCACATCGCGCGGACCGCTTCGACGGGGTAGGCGCCGACGCTGGTTTCGGCGCTGAGCATGACCGCATCGGCCCCGTCGAGCACGGCATTCGCCACGTCGTTGACCTCGGCACGCGTCGGAACCGGGTTCTCGATCATCGACTCCATCATTTGGGTCGCGACGATGACCGGTTTGCCATGTTCCATGCAGCGGCGCACGATGTCTTTTTGGACCAAAGGAACCCGCTGCATGGGGATTTCAACCCCCAAATCTCCCCGGGCGACCATCACGGCATCGGTCGCCGCGAGGATCCCATCGAGGTCGTCCAGCGCCTCCGGCTTCTCGATTTTTGCCACAATGCGGGCATGCTTACCCGAGGCCCGGATGCGCTCCCGCAGCTCGAGGATGTCCGATGCTCGCCGCACGAACGACAGTCCGATCCAGTCGACGTCGTGCTCAAGCGCGAAGGTGAGATCGGCCGCATCCTTTTCGGTGATGCAGGGCAGCGACACGGCCGTTTGGGGCAGGTTGATGCCTTTGCGCGGCTTCAACGTGCCGCCGTGCACGATGGTGCACAGGACCGCATCCTCGCCGTTCGTCTCAGCGACGCGCAGTTCGATTTTGCCGTCGTCCAGCAGGACCCGCTCTCCGGGCTTGACATCCCGTGCAAAGGCGAAGTAGGTGGTATAGACGGTGCCCGGCCGGCCCATTTCCCGCCCCGTGCGGATGGTCAAATCATCGCCGGGATGCAGTTCGATGGATCCGCCTTCGAGGTCTCCGATGCGGAGTTTGGGCCCCTGGAGGTCGGCCAAAATCGAGGTATGCGTGCCGAGCGCCTCATCCACTGCGCGGATTGTGTGAATGGTCTCCGCATGCACGGCATGCTCGCCGTGCGAGAAGTTCAACCGTGCAACATTCAACCCTTCTTGGATCAGGGACGTGAGCCTCTCGGCGGAATGGGAAGCCGGCCCCATCGTGGCCACAATCTTCGTGCGTTTCATCGGGCATTCGTGCGCTGCTGCGCGGATTCTGTTTCAGTCAAGTCGAGGACGGCCAACGCTTCGAGGGCACCTGTGAGGAAGGGATTCAGCACGGCAGCAACGGACACACTGGTGAGCGTGCGCAGGGTGCGTGCTGCTGATTCCGGTTCGAAGGAATCGAAAGGAAGGGACACCAGGTAATCGAGTTGCGCAGCCCCCGGTGCGAAGGCTCCTTGCGGCGTTCTGTTGCAAATCAGGTACACCGCTGGCCCGTCGTGCGTTTCGCGGTGCCGGTATATGGGGTGTGACGAGGCCCCTTCTGGCTGCGCAATCTCCCAATCCAGGAAGTGCATCAAATCCCAGCCTAAAGCCCAATTCAAATCCCACCCCAAGCGGTGCGGGCCTACGTGGCTCGACACGCCGATCAGGTGAAAGTCACACGCATCTTCAAAATCCGCTTCAATCCGCGCCATCAGGGGCGAAGATACCCCGAAATCGCATCAGCTTTCGGAGGAACTGCTCTCGCCTTCGGGCTTGGGCCGCCGGCGTCCACCCCTTCGGTTCCCGCTGCGTGGCTTCTTTTCTTCCTCCGTTGCTGGGGCGGCATCCGAGACGAGGACTTCAACCGGAGCCTCTTCCGCAGTGGTGCGGGCTTCGGCGCGCTTTCGCACGCGATCTCGGATGCGTTCTCGGCGCGGTGCCGCTTCTGGCGTGGCCTCTGCAGCCGGGGTCACCGGAGGTGCTACTTCCGCAGGGGCGGTTGCACGGGGCTCGCGGGGTGGCCGCGGTGCACGTGGCTCCTTCGTTTCCTTCGTCTCCTTCGGCGCTCCCTGCGTGGCGGGGGTCTCATCTGCAGCCGGAGTTACCCGCGTGGATCGGCCTGCCCGGGCAGGACGTTCGCGCCGGCGGGAGGCGTCCGACCGATCCGACCGTTCTGAGCGTTCCGACCGTTCTGAGCGTTCTGGTTCCTCGGAACGCTTGG
>Ga0315903_10010164_pt1 | contig 11268 bp, 26 predicted proteins | sample LakEriMetagenome_7_FD_203524 | JGI IMG/M metagenome (GOLD analysis project Ga0315903, IMG submission 203524) | Freshwater fungal communities from buoy surface, Lake Erie, Ohio, United States - Buoy 2 MA119 | ecosystem: Environmental > Aquatic > Freshwater > Lake | place: USA: Lake Erie, Ohio... | reverse complement strand
ATGTGCTGCGAGTCGGGGGTGAGCATCACCAGCGTCAACGCACCCCCAATGCTTGACGAGTAGGCACGCAGCGACCCCGGCGACAGCCTGGTGAGCAGATTCACCTCCGGCACCGCCTCGAAACGCTCGTCGATGGCCCGATCAGCCATTTCCGTATCTCCCTTCACTCACTTGCACACTGTGAACGTCACGATGGAACGCGGCCCAGTCCAGAAGGCTCGGCCAGCGCATGTGGTCCAGGTCGTGCGCGTCGCCGTTGTGCGGGGCCTCAATCAGCAGCGCATGCAGGCCACGGTTGCGCAGCGCACGCACATGCTTCGGTGAATCGTCCAAGTACACGTCGCACGGCACCGTCCACTTGTCCCGCGTGAACGTGACGCTGTGATGCGGCACCTCCAGCATGCTCAGCCACCACAGGGTGTCGGAGCGCACCATTTCGGCGTTCTGCGGCTCGAAGCCGCGCGCCGTCACCAGATGCACCTCGTGGCCGAGCGCGATCACCATTTCCAGGGCTCGCACCGAGCCGGGAATGGGTCGCTCCACCATCAGCATGCCGCGCCGATACTCGCGCTCCAGAACCTCCCACAGCTGCTCGCGGGTGATCCCATAGTCCTCGTGGAAGTCCCAGCGCGTGATCGTGTTGCCCCCGGTGATGCCGGCGCGCTCGCACGCCTCCTGCGCGGCCTTGCACCACGGGTAGATCACGTCGTCGATGTCGACACCGATCCTCACCCATTCACCTCCTCGTCTTCGCGCAGAATCGGCACCTTGCCGACCCCGAAACATGCTTGGCACTGCGAGAGTCGATGCCGTGCCGGCTCAACCCCCCAATGCTGCGGCGGCGCCACCCCAGGGTTGTCTTCAACCCACTGGATGCGTTCGGCAAGGGTTCGCTCCCTCGCTGGCACATCTGCGGCAGCCTCAGCCTGCTTGTGCTTCTTGCGGCCCACGTAGTAGGCGCTGGGGGTGTCGTTGTGGATCGGCAGAACCCATGCGCGATGCGTCTCGTGCGTCTGGGTCGAATAGAACAGCCGGAGCGCATCGTCGAGCGCCTGCTTCTCCGTTCCGTACCATCCGAGCGCAACCTTCTCGGCACGCGGATCGTCAACGGGAATCTTCTCCCCCGCGATCGTTGCCAGCTGGCCGACCACCGTGAACTTGGCTTTCGCCTTGATCACCTCGTAGGCAGCCACCAGGGCGGCCTCCGCAGCCTCCTCCGCAGTCGCGTATTCGCGGTCGATCACGTCCACGATGCGGGCGATGTCACGCTTGCCGAACTTCAATGCCACAACGACACCCCTCCCCTCGTTGGCTTCACGCCGAGGTGATCGTGCTGCTACCGACCCACAGGACGGCGGCGCCCTCCTTGACGACCGCCTTGCGCACCGTCTCGTCCGTGTCAACGGCGTAGCCGCCGTTCGCCCACCCCCATCGGCCGTTGGGCGACTTCACGAACGGCACGTAGTTGTCGTCGAGAAGACGCAGCACCGTGTCGGTGGGAAGGGCGTCCAGCTGCGCCTCCGTGTTGACCACAGGAAACACGTTGCCCTCGGGGTCAACAAGCACCTCCTTGCCGTCGATGGTGGTCGCCTTGGCCTCGCCGGCCTGCGGAATGCCCAGGTTGGGTCGCGCAGCATCCGGTCCAGGCATGCTCGCCACCAGGAGTGGCAGCCAGTAGTTCGCAACCCTCTCAATACTGAGCAGGTTGGAGCCGTCCGCGATGGACAGGGTGATCGGCGTGAACTGGCCGTCGTCCATCACCAGCCACGTGTCACCGTCGTCGTCCTTCAGCAGTGCGCCAGCTGGCACACTGCGCAGCCCCTCCAGCGTCTCAATCGTGTCGCCCGCCTTGATGGTGATGGTGTTCACGTGTACCCCTTCCGTCGATGTGGTCAAGTCGATGTTGGTGCCGGCGCTCACGGGCCGATCGCGATTGCCTGCTGGCGGAACCGGCTGTCGGTGCCAAGGCCCCGCATCTGGAATGAGCCGAGCGCAAGGCAGTGCCATGCGGCGTGCAGCGGGTGCAGCAGGCCCGACTCGCGGTCGTGGTCTTCACCCAGCCAGAACTGCATGAGGTGGCGCTGTGCTGCGTCGTAGGACAGAGCCCAGTCGTAGCCGCGCAGATAGTTGAACGCCTCATACTTCTGCGCACCGAACCCGGACACCTCGGCCAGCTTCAGCAGGGCCAGCGGGTCGACGGTGCTGATCTGCTCCGGCTTGCGCCCCTTCTGGCCGCCAGTCTCTGAGGTGACACGCTCCTCGTCACCCACGCTTCGCAGCGTCACGCTGCCACCTCCGTTTCGTCGTCGAATCCGTTCGCCCACCGCTCAACCCATTCGTCGTCGGCGGCAGTCAGGTGTGCGGTGTCGAACCATTCACGCCCGTACAGCTCGGACGGGTGGGCGCGCAGGATGCGCACACACAGCTCGTCCACGTGGAAGACGGAGCCGGTGCCCCGCCTGCTACATCGCAGGTAGGACACCTGCAACTTGCGGTACTCGTTGTCGTCGTGATGCAGATTGGCGGCACTCAGGGCAGCGTCGATGCCACCCAGCGCCTCAATGCGCTGCACGATCGGCGCGTAGTCGATCTGGTTGCGTCGCATCAGGCGGCCACCTGCTCGGCGCGCATGTTGCGCGTCTCGAAGATGCCGTCCAGCTCAGGGTTGTTGACCATGAGCATGCGCGCGTAGTGCGCCTTGTAGTTGTTGTTGAGGCGGAAGCCCTTGGCGTCACGCACACCCTGCATGTCACGCTCGTAGCGCAGAACCTCGAACAGGGTGGCGATGCCAACACGGTCGAAGCCGCGCCGCCTGTACTGGAAGGCCAGCGCACGCAGCCGCCAGTAAACCTCGGGGTGCTCAGCATGGAAGGCCAGAAACTGCTGGCGGGTGCGATTCACCGGCCACCGCCGATGCGGGAAGGCGCAGGCGCCAGCTCGAACAGGTCAGCCCACCGAACCTCCTGTTGGGGGCGACAGCAGGCAGCAACAGCGAGCCGCGCAGTCAGGTAGGCGATGGTGGCGAACGTCAGCACCGTGAAGGCGGCGGCAGGGCGCTGCTCGGTGAGGCCGCTCGCCGTGAACAGCAGCAGCAGGTAGGCCGCGGTGAGGGTGCGATTGAGGCGGTACGCGCGCAGGTCACTCACTAGCAAACCCCCCTTGGGGTGAGTGGGTGGCAGCGTGGCTCTCCACCCAGCCTCGGGCCTCGCTGACAGCCTCACCCCAGGTGTGGTAGTTGTCCTGCGAGTCCTGCGCCACGCTCATTGCCGATGCGAAGATGGTCGAGAATCCCATGTCACGCAGCATGACGAACGCACCAATCCCCTCGTCGGCCTGGTCGAGCAGGCCCAGCTCGTGCAGTGCGTGACCCACGATGCAGGACGGCTCACCCGAGTCGGGGTCGCGGTACTTGCACTCGCCCCACGTCTCCTGAATCTCAGGCGGATAGATGTAGTCGGCACCCTTCAGCTTCAGGGCGCTGTCGAGCAGGCGCAGAGCATCCTCGGCGCTCGCATTCTCGATGTCGATGGTGGTCGCAGTCATGGCGGTCAGCCTCCAATCCGAACGGGCATGATCAGGTAGGTGAACGACGCATCGTCGCTCGTGGACAGCAGGGCAGGCTTGTTGGGCGTGACCATGCTCAGCATCTGCCGGTCGCCACCCACCGCCTTGATCCCATCAGTCAGGTACTGGGGGTTGAAGGCGATCACGGTCCACTCACCCTCGCGGTGGCCGACAACCTCGGCAGGCACCTTCTCCCTTGCCGCAACCTCGTCGCCGCTGCCCGCCTCAACGAGGATCCGAGCGTGGTCGGTGTCGAGCCGGACTGGGGTGTTGCGTTCCGCGACAGTCGCCACAGTGTCCACCGCCTGCAACATGAGGCCAGTGTCGAACGTGGCCGACACGTTCGCGGTGGTGGGGATCAGCGCCCGAAACTTGGGGAAGTCTCCCTCAACGAGGCGGGTCGTCACCGTCAGGTGTCCACTGGTGAACGACAGCATCGACACACCCCAACGCTTGTCGATGATCGCACCGATGGTGACGGCACTTCCCAGCCAGTCGGTCTTCTTGGCAGGCTTCAGCACGTCCAGCACCAGCTTCAGCGATCCGGCAGGGATCAGCGCATCCCACGTGTCCTCCGAGTAGGTGGCGAGCGTGCTAACGGCAAGTCGGTAGCGGTCGGTTGCGGCAGTAGTCACCTGCCCAGCCGCGTTCTCCAGCTTCACAGCGGTGAGAACAGGGAGCGTGTCGTCCCGTCCCACAGCCACCATCACCCGACCCATCTTGTCCAGGGTGGTGTAGTTGGTGGTGATCGACACAGCCGGCACTTCCGGCAGCTGCGGGTAGTCTTCGAGGATCAGCGTGGTGAGGTCGAACGAGCCCGCCCCGTACCCAACAGTCAGCTCGCCCGCGCTTCGAGTCAGGGTCACGTGCTCGATCTTGCGCTTCGCCACCTGCTTCAGAACGTCACGCAGGCGAGCACCCGGCACCAGGGTGGGCGGAAGGTTCCCTCCGAACCCTTCGATGCGGGTGCGGATCGACACTTCCAGGTCGAATCCGGCAATCGTCAGCGCGCCGTCCCCATCGCTTGCGATGCGCACACCCGACAGCACGGGCGCAGACGGTCGCTTCGGAAGGGCCTTGATCACCCTGTCAAGCGCGGCCGACAGCTCGGCGGTGCGAACCTCGGTGGATCCAGTGGTCACAGTCTTCTCGTCAATCGTCGCAGTCATGCGGCCCTCACTTTCACATCGGTGTCGAAGAAGGAAGGATCGGAGCCGGCAACATCAGTCCAGCTCCATCCCCATGCGTCCTTGTCGGTGCGAACATCGCCCCGTCGAACAGTCAGCTCGCCCTCGAAGCCAGCCTCCCAGCCGGATCCGGCGAACGGATTGCCCAGCCACAGGTGCGGGTCGGTGATGGTCAGCAGCTCGTCCTCGCCCGTCTCCATCAGCAGATCCAGGCTGGCAACGAACAGCACACTCACCATGCCCACGCTGTACTCGGGCGATGCGTTGGCAATCACTTCGGCGGCAGCGTCACGATTCTTGGGCGTGTCAGGCAGGCCCACCTTCACCAGGAAGTGATCGACGCTGACCTCCTCGAACGACCAGCAGTCGTCTTCACCCAGCAGGGTGTAGCGCAGCAGCGGGTCGGTCGTGTGACTGGTGAGCTGCTTCACCCAGGTGCCCTCGTCACGGTCCTGAATCTCAACGCGCACACGCTCGTCGTGAATCGTGTCACGGAAATCCTCGAACAGATCCGACAGGTCCAGCTCGGGATGCGCCCGCTCAATCTCGTCGCGCAGCTCACCCATCTCGTACTGCGTGCCCTCCCAACGGGCCTCGCATTCCCAGTCGAGGGTGGTGTCCCACAAGGCTTCCAGGTTGCCACTGGCAATCAGTGCCACCTGATCGCTGTCCCACCCGTCTCGGTAGTCCACGAAGATCAGGTCGTACTTGTCGTCCAGTCGATCCAGGTGCTCCTGTTCCAGCCATTCCAGCGTGCCGACCTCAGCCATTCAGAACCTCCAACATCCTGTCGGTGGCGGCATCGTCGTAGCGCCACGCCCATCCACCTTCGCCCTCGTCGATGTAGGTCCAGCCGACCTCGCCCATCGCATCCAGAAAGCAGTCCTCGGGGTTGCGTCCCGGTTCGTCGCGCGTGTCCATGCACGCCTCGGCAGCCCACTGCTCAGCGTGGTCGCCGTTCGGAATAACCCGATCACCCTTGTAGGACACCATGCCCTCGAACACAGCCACCTTCTCCACGTCAGGGGTCGGCGCCGGCTCGCCACTGGTCAGCATTGGCAGCGCCACGCTCAGGGAGATTCCTGCGGCGGCAGCAGTAACTAGCACACCTCGCATCATGTCAGCCTTCACCTTCCACCTCGAATCCGTAGTGCCACCGGCCCCGACCGAACAAGTCATCGGAATCCAGACCGAGGGCGTCGATCAGATGCCCCAGGTCACAGATCAGGTCACTGATCGCAGTCGCAGGCTCCTCGGTGCGCAAGCCAGCGCCCTTCACGTAGGCATGAACAGCCTCAGCAGCGGACGCAGCGCGCACACGATTGCGCGACGCCACGTCGCCTGTCAGGTAGTCGAGCGCGCCGTACTCGCCATGCCGGGGCAGGTCGATCACCTGCTCAGCCTTGATCGGCAGCGCCTTGTGCTGCGTGTCGATGAACGTCACGGCACGATCCTCCCGTTCTCGTCGTAGTCCCACAGGTCAGTCGTCTGCTCACCGTCGTAGAAGTAGACGCTGAACGAGGTCACCACATCGCCGTCCTGCTCAACGTCTTCCGCGTTGTAGAACCCAGCAACGTGGTCCATCAGGTAGCGCACGTTGCGCCCAGTCAGCAGGCGCCCCAGGTGTTCGGCTTCGGCGCGGCTGCGGCAGTGCGCAACCTCGCCCACGTTGATCAAAGCTGGTCGATCCCAGCCTCGGCGGGTCACGCGGGCGCCCAGCTCAACACCGAAGAAGGCTTCGCTCAGCATCAGGCGTTCTCCCTCTCCTCAACGAGCGTGACCCGCTCACCCTCGGCAGTGCCAGACCAGCGCACACCCATCGCGTCCACCCAGATCGACTCGGGCTTGTCGGACAGCCCGACCGCGTGCCAATCCATGTCAGGCTTGTTGTGCGGCGCGTTCTTGCGCGCCTGCACCAACGTCTCGGCCTGCCCCCAGCCTCCGTAGCTGTTGCGGAAGATCCACCACTTCGCCTCGGTGGTCATGCCTTCGCCTCCTGGTACTTGACGGCACGCACCGTCTTGCGACGCAGCGTCTCGGCCCGGTCCTTGCGCTTGCTGTTGCGGCTGTTCTCGTAACGCATCACGCGCTCCGTTTCTCTCGTGTGAACACACTATCACAGGGTGTGCTAGTTGTCAAGCCTCGTCGTCGATGTGCACAGGGCAGTCATGCCACAGCAGGCCCTCGTCGTCCAGATCCTCGGAATCCCAGTAGGCGCACACATGCCCACATAGGGAGCAGCCGGCCACATAGTTGCCACCCAGTCGGCTGGTGCGGAAGTCGTCGTAGGGTCGCGCCCCTGTCGTCACCACGACTACTTGCCTTGCCATTCGCACATGCCGTGGACCATCTTCAGCACCCATGCCAGCGCGTCGGCCTTGCCGTCGTAGTAGCAGGTGTCTAGTGCGTCGGATGCATCGTCGCTGTCGCCCAGCGCCATGACGTAGGAATGCTGCATCACTGCGACTATCTCAGGGTCGATCCGCAGATCACCCTCGAACGTCTGCGGCACGGTGCGCGCCATGTCAGTCCGCCTCCTCAATCTCAACGCAGGTGTACGGTCCGAACACCAGGCTCTCAACGGTGCCCAGTAGGTGCGCCAGCTCAGGCGACTGGTCGGATTCCACCAGTCGGCACGCCTCGTCGATCGCCCCTCGCAGCGTGTCCAGCACGGCAAAAATCTCGGCATCCCGCTCGGGGAAGTCGGAGTCTTCCGGCGGAAGCCAGTCCACCAGGGGCGCAGCGTCTCGATAGGTCGCCACTAGATCCTCCTGCCAATCTCGCGGGCATCCCGTGCCCATTCGTCAGCGTCAGTCAGCACCGCGCCCGACCATTCGGCATGGCGGTCGAAGGTCACACCTGTCGTCATCTCGAAGCGATCCACAAGGCCCCGAGCGATCACGAAGGCCATGTGTGGCATGTGCGCCCCAGGAATCACCATCACGAGGTGATCCCTGTCATCCCAGTAGGCGTCCCTGTCGGATGCGGGTCCGATCTTCGCCGCCTCACCCCACTGTCGCCACGATGCTTCACGGAACGTCTCAGGCACCAGCTCACCCCAGACCACACTCACGGCAGGGCCGTCGTGCGTCCCAGGCACAGCCAGGTGAAGCGCCCATCGGCGCGGCTCGTCACTCACGCGAACCACACCAGAAGGTTGCCGTTGTCGAGCCGTGCCGTATGCGCATCCATCAGCATGTCCCGGCCTGCCGCATCCCAATCCACGTAGCAAGCCCACTGGTCGGCAGGGAGTGCGCCGCAGTCCTCGGCCAGACGGTATGCGTAGTCGGCGCGGTCCTCGTATTCACCGAAGCCGGCATCGCCCGCATCCTGCACCGCATCCTGAATCGTGTAGGTGGGGGTGATCCACGCCCCCCCCAGGAACGCAGCCAGGTATTCGGCTGGTCCGTCGAACGAGGCCAGCGCCTCGGCAATCTCGGCAGCCTCATGCGGGGCGCATTCACCCGACAGGGCACCAAGGAAGCCTTCGTGATCCATCACCCAGAACTCCTCGTGAGGCCCGTTCAGGTCCACACGCTCACACTTCCACTCTGGGCCGTCGGCAGCGTCCAGCCATTCACCGACCAGGCGTCCGTCGTTGTAGCAGGCGAGGCATCCCACCCACACGCGCGGCTCAATGTCAGACATTGCATCCCCTTCCAGCGGCACACACACTCAGGGTGCCGTCAGGCGTGTCGATCGTGTAGAGGTCGTCCAGGTTGCGCCAGGTGGCGCAGCACTCAGTCATCGCCTCGTCGCTGTCGATGTGTTCGCACGTCATGCCACGTACACCCGTCCGTCGTCGCCCACGTACAGGTCAGACGACCCATACGCCCGTGCCATGTCACTCAGCTGGAGGCCCAGGTCACCCAAGCCCCGATCCCAGAAGCCCGCGCCGTGCCCGTTGCGAGTCAGCCAGAAGTCGTGCCCGAACATCTCGGGCTCGACCGGCGACAGATCAACGTCGGCCTGCCAGCAGTCACACAGGAAGTCGTAGACCTCGGACAACATGAGCCCCAGTGCCTCGTCAGTCAGGTCACCCATGTCGAAGATGCCGTCCATCGGCTCATCGTCATGGACACTAGCAAACAGGGCGCACTCAACGTATGCCCAGAATGCTCGCTTCACGCAGTCACGTGTCGCAGCAGGTTCGTGGTCAAGATCAGCGAGAATCACGGTGCCTCCCGTTGCCATCATGGTGTAAGCGTAGCACACTTGCACACGCAGGTCAAGCCTTGGTCGGGCTCATCGGTCGAGGGATGCGATGCGGAATGAGGGTCACGTGAAACCGCTCGCCAGCAAGTCGCGTGTCGCACAGGTCGCACGACCACCAGCTGAACCCGTAGTCGTCACCGATCGCAACCATGTGGCCGGCCACGTTGCGCCCATACGTCTCCGCATCCCAGTCTTCGCTGGCGCCTTCGCCGTTCGCGGACACCATCACGCAGTCTGCGCAGGCAGACGCCTGGATCCAGTCGTCCGGGATCTTGTGCAGGGTGCCGCACACCAGGCAGGTGTCGTCGTCAGGGTCCATCGGGCTCGCCACCTCACAGGGGTCGCAGAACTTCCAGTCGATGCCCCCAACGCCTGTGCAGGCATCCAGCACAGCCTGCTGCCCTTGGCGCTCATAGATGCGCTGGCACACATCGGACAGGTTGCTCATGCGACCACCCCAGCCATGCGCGCGGCATCCACGCCACGCAGCGAACGGCAGTGGACCACGGCATCTTCGGGCGTCAAGTACACGTCGAGCCCGAACGACGCAGCCGCATCCATGTAGTTGATGTCCTCAGACATCTCCCACCCATCCAGGTCGCCGGCACGCCACCCACGATCCACGGCAGTCGCGTTGAGGCGAGCCATGAAGTCGTCAAGCGTCGGCAACCCACTTGGGGTAACGATCGAGATTCCTGTACGCATGGATCCTCCCAGGATCGTGGGCGCATCTGTCGCCCACGGCACGGCACGCATCGGAGGGGATGCGTGCCGCACCGAAGGTGTCAGCAGCAGCAGTCGTCGCGTGGAAGATGAAGCACAAGCCACCCCCTATGACAGGGTGGGGTCGTGCCCGTCGTCTCACTTGGCGGGTCGCGGCTCCACGAACCGAACCGTCACCGGGTGATCGACACCATCGGAGATGCGCCAGCGGGTCGAAGACGCCTTCCGCTTACGCGGAATGTCGCGCTTGCTCATCGAGCCGTGCGGGTGATTGCCGTACATGGTGCCTCCCTGAGACGGTCTCACTAGCATCGTTAGGTGAACCATTCACCTAGGACAGGCAGGGTCCAGCCATGAGCTCAACCCTGCCTGACCTAGGCACGTGGTGCCTGAAAGTCAAGTGTTGCGGCGCCGTTCGCACAGTCACGATCAGGACGGACTATCGGCGCAACCCCCATACGGGGAGTGTTCCGTCCTGCCGCTCCCCGGTCCCTGTATCGGTCGGGAGTGTCACTCTCCCGCCCGGTTGCTCACCGGGGAGGGACAACCTCACGTGTTTTTCCCACTCGCGCCCATGCCGCTCACAGACTCCCGCATAGGGGAATCCAGCGTAGGTCCGCTAGTTGTCCAATACCGGCGCTAGGTGGGGCGTGCTGCCGTTCCTGCCGTTCAATGCACGACGCGCATGGGGCGCCGTTGCACCTACTAGGCAAGCCGATACAACCGGCCTGTCTCCACTTCCGCCTCCCCTCGCGCGGGTCGCCCGTAGGCGCCGACTCCCGCGTAGGTTCGGTCCCGACCGCTATGCCGGTCGGCGCGTTATTCCGTTGTCCTTCTGGCCTAACACTATCACAGTCCCTTCAGACTGTCAAGCGCCTTGCCGTCCGGCCTTGCCTTGCCTTACTGGTGAAACACTAGCACGGTGGGCCTTGCCTGTCAAGCGTGGCGCCTTGCCGTTGTTCCGCCTACCGCCTGCCACCCCATCGGCGCGGTCCCGGCCTTACGCCGGGTGCCCTTCGGTGGCTGACAACGGAACACTAGCACAGTCGCTAGGTGCCTGTCAAGCCTTGCCCTGTGTAGTTGTTCGGCACGGTTTCCCTTGCCGTCGTTCCGACACTAGCACAGTCGCTAGGCGACTGTCAAGCGGTGCCGTCGTGCCTTGCCTTGCCTTGCATCGTTCCCCATCGGCGCGGTCCCGGCCTTACGCCGGGTGCCCTTCGGAACGTTCCGAACACTAGCACAGAAGGCGGGCCGCCTGTCAAGCGGTCCCGTCGTTCCGCGTGTCGGACTGCCCTGGCGCGGCTGGCAGTACTGCCACCGCGTGCGCGTCGCGCGAGGATACACGCGCCCCGACCGGCACGACGCGCGGGGGTCACACTAACCCTAGCGCGCGCTAGGTGTCGCACGCTCGCGCATGATAGCGCATCGTGTCAAGGGTCGCCGCATCGGGTCCGGCCCTCTCCCTGTCGCGCGCTAGTGAAGGCCCTTGACTGTCGGCCGCTAGGCGCCTCACCTATCGCACGCTCGACGATACCCCGGGGGGTGGGGGTATGACCCCCGCAGCGCGGGCCGGGGCACA
>Ga0315903_10010163_pt1 | contig 11269 bp, 20 predicted proteins | sample LakEriMetagenome_7_FD_203524 | JGI IMG/M metagenome (GOLD analysis project Ga0315903, IMG submission 203524) | Freshwater fungal communities from buoy surface, Lake Erie, Ohio, United States - Buoy 2 MA119 | ecosystem: Environmental > Aquatic > Freshwater > Lake | place: USA: Lake Erie, Ohio... | reverse complement strand
GGGGTTATGATATTAATGAACTTAATGAAGAGATTGAATTTATTTTTAGAGTGTTATTTCCACATGAAGAAAAAGAACCAATTACTGTGTGGGACATTAAGTTTATATAAAAGTATTTATTAAAAAACCGTATTATGAATTCATTTATTATAACAGAAGAAGAAAAAAAAAGAATAATAGACCTACACGAGTCAAGAACAAAATCACATTATTTAATGGAGGAAGTAAATGACGATGAAAAAGATTGTAATGAGTTGTGTAATTTATATTATGAAGGTAAATGTTTATCATTAGACGAATTTACTACGGACGTTAGTAATAAAATAAAAAAGTGGTACAAGGAAAAATACTCAAGTTCTGAACATCGTTGGTTTTTTAATTTAAAATTAACTGACCCCGATGTTAAAGAACTTTATAATATGTATAAAATGGGTGAAGATTGGACCGAATTGGATGAAATGATATTCTTTTATGAGTTGGCAATGGAACATTGTAATGATAACTTGGAAAATCATATTGAAAACGAATTGGAGCACCCATGCAAAGTTTCTAAAAAATTTATGATGTAAATAATTTGTTTTTTTAAACAATTGTAATTATGTTTGTAAAAAAAACATTATGAAACCCCTATCAATTTATTTGTATTTCTTAATTAACATGTTGTTTGTTAATTTTTCTTTTGGTCAATCTGATATTAAATCAGGTCCTATAATTGTTTTTGAAAAAATTAATCACGACTATGGTGTTATTGATTCTGCATCAAATGGTTCTTATGTGTTCAAATTCAAAAATGAAGGTAATCAAGACCTTTATATTTATGAAGCTAAAGGTTCATGTGGATGTACGTTAACTGATTGGACAAAAACCCCTATTGTTCCTGGCGGATACGGTGAAATTAAAATATTATACGACACAAAAAAAATTGGGTATATTAATAAATCCGTATTTGTGTTAACTAACTCAACAAACTATGAACAAGGTTCTGTGACTCTCCGAATAAAAGGTGAAGTTGTAAGAAAACAAAAATAATCACTATAACCCCATACAAGTGGGGTTTTTTGTTTTATATAATATTTATAATAAAACACTATCATGGAAAAAATTAACGAAAGACATATAGAAAGAATTATAAAAAAAGTTATCAAAGAAGATATGTTTGATAGTGGATTAGAGTATGAGATTAAAGAATTAATTAGAAATTCTAATATTAGTAACGATGAATCAATTTCTCTTTTAAGAAATATTGCAGATGAAATGGAATCATCAAGAAGAGTAAGACGTGGTGCAGTATCTAGATTTAGAGACGAAATGTAATATGAAAATAATAATCACCGAAAATCAATATCGTTTATTACGTAGACAATCAGAGATTGCAAATCAGATTGCGCCTACTATGGATTTAACTTATGAATGGTTGCAAAATGGTCAAACGTACCCATTGAATAGAAGAGAATATGATGCTTTTATAAGTACTGTTGCAATGAAACTTGCAAATCAGATTGCAAATGAGAGTGGAATACATGGTGATGAAAAAGTAACATTAAGAAATCAAATGTTACATTATATCACAAATAATCACGGGTCCGAGATAAAAGACTATTTTTTTGATAGGGTTGATAATTTCAAAAAAATAAATGAAAACATTGTAGATAATAATAAACCTGTTGAAATGTTAAACAAATTAAAGACAGATATTGAAACTTTGTTATCTTATTATATAAAAAATGAAGATGGGACTTTTAGTGATAAGGAGACAAAAACTACTGTCGATGTTAAACCTGTTGGTGGATTTTATAAGTCAAAAATTGAAAGTGTATTATTTGGAGCTAAAGAGGAAGGTCAATCTGAGAGTGTCTTATCCAAACTACAGACTATTAAAAATGAAATTATAAATGGTACTTTTGGGGAATATTTTGGCGATTACGAAACAATCACCATACCAAAACAAAAATTTGATTATTATACCAATATGAAGTGTGACAACATGAACCCAAAAAGTCCTGGATGTAAAGCTTAAAAATTATGACAAGAAACTATATAAACCTTTCAGATAAACAACTTAGAATAATAATCACAAATCTTCAAGATGCATTTGAAGAGAATAATGTTGATATTGATGATGATAGTGAGTTATTTGAATATGGAACAAGAGATGTGATTGATTCTGTTTTAAAATATTTTGGACTTGAACCTTGGGATGAAGAAGACTATACATTTTTTATTGCACTTTGTAGATTGAACAAAAATCATGAAGGTAGTATTGTTAGACCAAAATTAGAAACATATAATATTTTACACAAAGAAGAAGTGATTGAGTATAAGACCTTTGAATACTCAAGTAATATAAATACTTATATACCTTTAAATAAAGATAATGTATATTCTATGGGTAGAAATGATTTATATTTTTATTATGAGGGTAAAGTTGTTGATGAGCAGGTAGATGAAACAGAACATAGAGACGACTACATTGAAAATATAACCAAATTGAAAAGATTTGATTAAAATAATCCTCCACTTGATTGGGGGATTTTTTTTGCATATTTTTTATTTATGCAAAATTTAACTGAAAATATTTCACATAATTATTACCTACAAAAGAAGGTTGATTATAAAGCAAGAAAGTATGTGAAAGTTATTGATGACTTATTTTCTGCCCTTTACCCAAACATCAAGTATCATATCACTCTAACCCAATCTAATAAAATTAATGATTTCAATAGGGTATATTTTTCTTTTATTGATGTGATGTTTTTAAACGTGTCGGACAACCCTATATATAACCCAACTAATTTTTCACCATCATTTGGTGTTTATGATTCGGATATTGATAGAATGGTAGATATGATTGAAAAGTGGGAAATATGTGAAACCATTTATAATTACGTTCCTGACGCACTACCTTTTGTTAAAATTAAATTTTTGAAAAGACCTAATATGCGCATGAGTAGTGAAATTTTGGAGTGGGATTTTAGTTCAGATTATTATCAATTTGAAGCTCAAAGAATGATTGAAAAACAAAGTGGCGATATTATTAGGTCACATATGGTTCACTTTTAAGATTAATAGGTATTTATATAAAAAAGTTTTTATGAAAAAAAATATACTTAATGAAGAGTTAGGAAGAATAAAATCATTGATGAGTGAAAGTAAACCCAATTCTAATATTGAAATTAATGAAGATATCCTTTCTTTATATAAAAAATTTGACATTACATTAAATGAAAGAACTATTGAGGTTTTATCAAATGGAATGATAAATGAACAAGGTGTCGGTGAAAAAATCTCAACAGCATTTAAAAATATTGGTATAAAATTTAGAAATGCTATGCAAAATGGATGGGCCAAAAAACAAGGTCTTCCTACCCCAAAACAACTAATGGAAAATGACCAAAAAAAATCACCTGCAGTTGTTAATCACCCAGCATATAAAGATACAATTACGTTAATGTATCGTAAAAAAATTAGAAACGAAAATGCAATTCTTTATTGGTATTACGGTGAAGGTTTCACTGGAGGAAAGGAAAGTCCTGAAGATAAACAATCGGCAGAAAAGTTGATTAACACAATGAAACAACTTGAGAGTTTAGGAAAGTTTAAATCAGACGGATTCAAAACGTTCGTAAAAGAGTTGGAGGAATTATTTGCACAAGGAATTTATGTTTCTTTGGATGTGATGAGTGATACCGTTGGTGAATACACAGGTTTATACAGATTACTCAAAAGTCAAGAAAGACCTGCTTTAGTTCAGAATGGTTTGAAATGGGAAAAACTAACTCCAGAATGGAAGGGTAAATATGGCGTAAAAGGTGATGTTAGAGGTGGAGAAGGTAATTATTATGTGATTGTACACAATGGGCAAAAACTACCTGTAAAATATGATGAGAAAGAGTTAGAAATTACTGCAGAAGATGCTAAAAATGCTGGTGTTGCTGATGAAAATATTTTTAATAATTTAGCGTTCGAACTTAAAAACTTAGCTGCCGAAGGTGGTGTTGCGGTTGGTTTGGAATTTACAGACCAAGATAAATTATCATTATTAGATTATGTTGAACAGTCAGCGGATGAGGCTGGTAAAAATATTTTAGATGCTACATCTTTTGATTTACAAACTGAAAATGTTGGTGTTGATAAAAGTGGTATTATTGAAGATTTAAAAACTATTAAAGAAGGTGAAACAATAGGTTTTGCATTTCAATACCCTGATAGAAATGATTCAAACGCATTAAAAAATTCAATTTTTAATAAAGACGACGGTAAAGAAATTCCAGCCGAAGGAATTGAAAGAATACAAGGGGCTGTCCAAGATGCGATTAATGCTGTAAAATCAAATGGTTTTACAATAGTTAAATTTGCAAGATATGCTGGTGCAACAACTAGTCGCGTAGGTACTAAGTATGGTTCAGAAGATGGAACGTCAAGCGAAGAAAACAATGTTACACTCGCAACCGATAGATGTAACGCAATTAATGACGTAGTTGATAAAATTGTATCTACATTATTACCTGGTGTTACGGTTGAAACTACTGAAAACATTGTAAAACCAAATCAAGGTCCAGGTTGGTACTCAACAAAAGGTGTTGCTGTTAATGGACCTTTATATAATCAATGGTCAACATCTTTATCTGAGTTATTAGGGGCCCTTTGGACTGCTAAAGATAGTAGTTATATTAACTTCGCTAGAGTTGATAATCCGGGAGCTCCAATTAATTTTTATGTTTATAGATTAAATAGTACATATAAGAATTGTCCTTGGACAAAAGAAGGTTTAAAAAAGATAATTGCAAGATATAAATCATATGGTAAAAACTCTTCCGCTGATACTAAGGCAGTGATTGATGCAGCACAAAAGGCGTTATTAAGTTACCAATACCCAACACAACAACAAATACAAACCGAATACGAAAGTGTTTATTCACAATACAGAGGTTCTTGGGTTTCGTTTGGTATATTGGGCGAGAAAGAAGTTGTAACACCACCAGAACAAGTTACAATAAAAGATATTGAAGTTTCAGCACATGGAGATTGGGTTTGTGTAATTACATTCCCTGAGGATATTGAAAAGGATAAAGAAAAGGATAAAGAAAAGGAAAAAATTGAATTTAGGTTACCTGATATTGACATTAAATGGCCAAAATTAAAAATTAAAAAGATTTTTAAATTCAGCGGAGGAGGTGGTGGAGTTTCTTTTGCTGGTAATGTTAAAGAATTGTGTGACGCATATAATTAATAAAAAAAAGGAGGTTAACCTCCTTTTTTTTATTTTATTAACATTGTTGCTACACAAAACATTACCCCATCATCTCTTATTCCATAACTTAAACCTACACCTATTTCTGTACCACTCATTAACATACCGGCATTATGTCCCTTTGATTTATACCAAGCATTATAAACTGACTTTGGGGTTTCTGTATAGAAATAATTAGGTTTTAATTTGGAGTAGTATTCATATGAAACTTTACCGTAGCAGTTTTCGATATAAGGATTAGTTGTGTGGTGAATTCTTAATGCTCCATTTTCACTCAATACCGCTTCATCAACTAAAGAATCGGACCACTCTCTTGCTAATACGGAAAGTTCAGTATTATAAGTCAAAACGTTTTTACCTTGAGATTTTCTAAAAAGATTAATTGAATCGATAATTGACTTTTCAATTTTAACCAAATCTACTTTTTTAATCATTTCACGATTAATGGGAACATTAACCATTCTTAATGAATCCAACGGGTTCATTTGTGTAAAACCAAAAAAAGTTAAAAATAAAAAGAAGAATAAAGAAGCTGTTTTCATGTCGTGGTTATTTCTACAAATATAGTACATTTTTTAATTTAACCAAAAAAAAATTATTTGTTTTTTTAAAGTATTTATTTTCAAAACATCATCATGGCAAAAGCAAAAAAAGAAGGTAAAAAAGGAAAATCACGTAAGAGTGTATTAAAAACATTACGTATGATACAACGTAATGAAGAATTAATCAAACAGTATAAAAATAAGTAATATCAAAAACTAATATTTTTTGATATTTATTTGTATGCAACTCCAAGAAGAAATAAAAAGAATCAAATCACTTATGTTAGAAAACGTTAAGGATTATAATATCATTACGTCTGGTGAATTGAACTCTCGTTATGGTATGCAAGTTTTTATTGAAGATTTAAATGGAAATCTAATTGGTGAAACAAATATTGTGGACTTTGAAAATGGGTTAAAATTAAGTCCAAATCTTACAACATTCATGGATAATAAAAGTGAACCGTTCGGTATGGATAACTCAGTTTATCAGTATAGTCTTTCTGTTGAAGAACCATACAGAGGACAGGGTTGGGGTGAAAAATTAAAATGTGAATGTCACGACATTATAAGAAATTTGGGTTACAAATATGCAACAAACATCGTAAGATGTGATAACAAAGCATCTCAAGGGTTAATGAAGAAATTAGGATATAAGTTACATCAATCAAACGGAGAGAGGGATGTATTATATCTTGAATTATAAATAAACATAACTTAAACTTAAAAAAATGGCAAAAGGTAAAGGGGGTTCAAATGATTCAAGAAAATTATCATTTGGTAAAAAAAGAGTCGGAAAATTAAAAAGAAAATTCGGACCAAAAGAAGAAAGACCAAAAAAGTATAAAGGACAAGGAAGATAATGTTTACTGAAAAAGAAATATCACAAATTAATAAAAGTTTGGCGAATCAGGAATTTGAAACTCAGGTTGGTTTATATCCCGATTCGGTAGATATGCATACATTAAGATTTTCATTTGAAATTGTTGGAACAAGGAAAATGATTTCAGTCGGAGAGTATTTTGATTATGCATTCTATGATATAACAATTTTAGATGTTTCTGAAATGCTAAAAAAATACTTATCAATTGTTCTTGAAATCTTTTATCAAAATAAACTTGAGGGAACGATGAAAGAAAGATTAGAATATTGGTTTAAAAAAGATAGTTATATACTTAGAAAGGTTAATGAAGAAATAGATGATGTTTTAGGGTATTACCATACAGGTGATTATACACGTACTTCTATGAGAGAAGTTTACCTATCTGATAAACTAGTTGAAGAAATAAAAAATACTGTTATCAAATAATAACAAAAGAGCGGCTTAGGACCGATATAGCAACGGCTATATAAAACCCCCATCAGTGTCGCTACCAATGGGGGTTTATTTTTTTTAATTAGAATATATTTTTTAAATATGAATTTTGGTAAATCAGGAAATATTAATTCTTATGACGGACTAGAGATGTACATCTATGATAATGAAAAAATAGGTTCTCTTTTTATTACTAATTTTGATGTGTCGTTAGACATTAATACAAACACTAGTGAAATTTTAGAAAACTCATCAACCATCCCATTCAACAGATTAAATTCTTTATTTATTTTTAAATTTAACATTGGTGATAAATACAGAAGAATGGGTTATGGTACAAACCTATTAAACGAGACTGTAAAGTTTTGTGATTCTATAAAAATAAATTATATATACCTTAACTGTGATTTATCTAACAAAGGTGCCAAAAAATTATACGACAAGTTTGGTTTTATAGAATTAGGAAAAAATAAAAATGATTTTTTATTATACTATAAAATCCCCCCAAATTAATGGGGGGTTTATTTTTTAGTCGATAGAAACTAATTCTAAATCGAAGATAAGATTTTTACCAGCTAATGGGTGGTTAGCATCTAATACTACAGTCTCGTCATTTACTTCTTTAACAACAAATTGTACTGTACCCATTTGAGTATCAGCCATTAAAGGAGTACCAACCTCTACCTCACCTGGCATTTGTGTTTTTGGAACTTCTTGAACTAAATAATCTAAATATTCTCCATACGCTTCATTTGCGGGAATTTCTACGGTTTTAGTTTGACCAACTTCCATATCAACTAATCCGGCTTCAAAACCTTTAATTAATTGACCTTGACCTAATTGTGTTTTCAAAGGTTCTCTACCTTCAACCATTGAACTATCAAAGACAGTCCCGTCCTCTAATCTCCCCGTGTAGTTCACAGTCACGGTACTGTCGTTTGCAACTTTTTTCATAATTTACTTTTTTGTTTAATTATAGAAATTATAATTGAGTATGTAAAACTATTTATAAAATAAAATCATGAAAAGTAGAAAAAGTAAGATTATATCATCTGTTAATTTGATTGCCGAAGAAAGATATTTGAATTCAAAATTTAATTTGAACGAAGAGGAAGAAAATAAATTACCTGAATTTCAAGTAACTCCTGAGGGACTTGGAAAATATAAAATTAAATATACTTGGGCGAAGGTTGGTACTAAATTACCTAAAGATGTTAGAGGTGATGAAAATTTTACTAAACCAGAGTTTGAACCATTATCTAAAATATACGTCAATCAAAAAGATGCTCAGGTTGCTGTGGATAACTTTTTAAGAACGAAATCATATTTGTTTAAAGATTAAAATATTTTTATTATCTTTGTATCTATGGAAAATTTAGATACACTCGACCTACAAGAGGTTAAATCACTTTGTAAAAAATACGGAATTGGTACTGTTGGGGATAAGAAATCTTTAATAAAAAAGTTGAAGTATTTCTTGGACCCAATCCAAGATGTTTTGAACACCCATACAGGTAGGAAAATACCAAAAGAAAAAGAAATAGTTGGCGTTCCTGTTTCATCCACAGAAAAAATTAATGCAGTTCTTAAAAAGAAAGGACAATTTTTGTATTATGCTTTAGGATATCAATACTATATGGTGGATAAAGCAAAGTAATAAAGTATTTATAAATAAAAATATTATGGACAAGAAAGTTATAAACGAACTTAATGAAATGAAATATCTTTTTGGTTATGAAAGAGGTAGAGTTATTTCAGAACAGAAAGAAGTTCCTGTAGAAGAAGATATGATGGACACTGATGTGGTTGGTGTTGTTGATTATGATGAGGATGGTGATATTGTTGATTTAGAAGATATCACTATGTCAGGTCGTGAAGTGGAAACGCCTGTAAGACCTGATGTAGACACACCTACATTACCAAAAAAACCTGGAACACCATATAGACCAAAACCAGGACCAAAAAAGAATCCAAAGGCCGAAGATGAAGTTGCTGATGTTGACATGCCAAATTGGTTATCTTTTGATGAATTAGGTTTAAACTTTGACGAAGAATAATGAAAAATTTAATTGAAGAAAGAGAACACTTAAGAGCTAAATTAGTTCTTGAAGGATTGTCAAATTTAGAAATGACAAGACTTGCTGTCATCAACAATAAATTGAATGAGGCACCTATTGATTATGAAGGTCCTGAAAGAATGGAACCAGGTATCGAAAGAAAAATTACAGGTAAAGAAACTCCTTACCATAACTTTCCTGCTATCCCAAAAATGGATAGAGACTTTATTGAATTAATCTCATCTAAAAGATTTAAAGATTCTGTAGATAAGGTAAGACGTTATATGGGTAACACCCAAGTTATTCAAGGAGCTAATCCACTTATGCAATTGATGATGACAGTTATGCAATCAATGCAACAAATCATCGGTATTCAAATGAGACATAAAGAAGATTTAGAGCAACTTGCAATTAAACTTGTTAAAGAAGAAATGGGTATTCCTGAAGGTGCAATGCAATTCAAGGCTGAGCTTGTAATGCAACCTATGGGTAAAGCAGAAGGGATGCAATCTGAACCTGAACTCCCAAGTGAAGAGGAAGTTGAAGAATTTATGGGTGATATGGAAACTTTTAATTTAGAAAGGTCTAAAAGAAGATTCATTAATTCACTTATTCAAGGTGCAGCTTTCAAAGGTGGACATATGTATGTTTTAGTTTCTAATGAACTTAACGATATGGACCCAAGATTATTAAATCTTTATGGTGTATCACAAGCATTAATGGAACATGCTTATTGGATTTTCCCTGACATGGAACAAATGGCAGGTGGTGGCGGTGGTCAAATGGGTCAATCAGAAGTTGACGAAGAAACTGACCCACCTACAGTTAAAGCTAAGGCTGTTACATTCCCATTATTGGTTCACGAATTGGTAAAAGGTGTTTATGAGATTTTTGGAACACACGGATTACCTGATGACCCAAGACAACAAGAAATGGTTTTAAACGCGGAAGATACTTTACCTGCTGAAATTTGGGATTCTCGTTTGGGTCCAATCTTTTGGGAGAAGTTTATGGCGACATATCCGATGGAATTGTTTGATGAAGATAAAAAACACATTCAACATTACTTGTTTATGCGTTTTTCAGCATTAGACGCTAAAGAATTCTTTAGAGTTGCTAATCTTATTTTAGCGGGAGACCCTAAGGGTAACAAATTTATTCAAGATATGGTTGACGATATTGTTCGTGAACTTAAAAAAGAAGAGTATAGACAAGCTTTACCTGGTGAAGATGATGACTACAATAATGTAGACATATCTGATTTAGATTTTTAAAAACAATATTATGAAAAACATTAATGAAGAAATAACAAATTTGAAATACCTAATGAACTATAACAGGTCTTTAACTTTGAATGAGAATACGGATTCTTTATCAAATGTACCTGATGAAATTTTGAAAAAAATAGATGAATACCAAACTTCTCTTTGTAAAACAAACCCTAACACATGTGTTGCCTGTGGTGATATGATGAGACAATTACCAACAGGTACTCTGAAAGAAAAACAAATAGAGTTATGTTTAGAATGTGATAAAAAAACTGGTGAGGAATATAACAATTGTAGTAAGATGAAAGGTATGATTATGAATGCTAGTATACAATACAATAAAGAATTAGGTGACGTTAATAACCTTGAAAGGGGTAGTGACAAAATTAATATAGTTAGTACATTGTTAGCGACTTTAACAACAATTTATTCACAGATAAACCAACTTTTTAAAAAAGAATCAATACAATAAATTATTATGAAAAAGAGAATTACAGAATCTGATATTAATAGATTGGTTAACAGAATAGTTAACGAAGATATGGAAGACACAGACCTTAGATTTGGTGTTGGTTATAACAAACAAACTGAACTTGTCGATGACGTTATCAATAGAATTAAAGAACACGGTAAAGAATACATCAGAGAACTTAATAAGTTGAACATGGAATTCCCTGTTGAAAAATATAAAAGAGTTCCAAGAACAACGAGAGATACTTTTGAATTACCAAAAGGTATTAGAGTTCAGAGTTCAATATTTCCTGGAGACGACGAATAATAATTTTTTAATACAGATATGACAGAAACAACTGTATTAAATTTATTTAAAGAGTTTA